>Ga0180434_10003335_pt1 | contig 20558 bp, 23 predicted proteins | sample SS_ome_7_FD_132453 | JGI IMG/M metagenome (GOLD analysis project Ga0180434, IMG submission 132453) | Hypersaline lake sediment archaeal communities from the Salton Sea, California, USA - SS_1_D_2 metaG | ecosystem: Environmental > Aquatic > Non-marine Saline and Alkaline > Hypersaline >...
CGCAGAGAGCTGATCTCGAACTCGTGGGGGTCCGCTTCAGGACACCATTTGACCCAAAAAGTCCCACAGCTCGTCTCCGTATCGATTGCTTCCGTCGCGACAAATCTCGCACCCGATCCACCCAGGCCCCAGCGGAACCATCGGTCGATTCGCACAGCCCGTTTCCCCGGCTCACCGGCATCACTTGCCCGAATCCGGCTAGCTAACCATTGGGCCCACCTCTGCCGACGTTTGGGCGTGATCTGGAGATTGACCCAGACGTCGCGGGCCAGTCGGTGCATAGAGCGAAATGGTGTCACGATAGTCCGATAATCAAGCGAATTCTTGAGACGCAGTGGTTCCTCACCGCACGATGACAACGTTACTCACCTGTTTATCGGAAACGCTACGGGGGATGTTGAGGGGATTCGGCCCTAAGGCGGGTCGCCTTTTTATGCCCGCAACCCGAGCGTTTCAGCCGTCGGAAACATCCGCGCAAAACGCACGCATCTTCCGATGTAAGGTCCTAATAAGTGGGGACCCGCCACGGCGGTGTTTGATACCTCAACTTCATCTCCCAACGACCGATATCTAAGCATGGAAAGAGATTATGGGATGCCTTAGGGGTACGACCGCCTCTATGGGCTCCGGTGTTGTTCATGCTTGCAGCAAAGCTTCACCGGACATTCTTCAAGCGGGAGCATAGCAGCGGATGCCCAACCCCATCGCATCAAACAAAATAGCATGCACCCTGGTTACGCGCGTCAACCAGCTTTTTCATGACCTGACGCAAGCCTCATTCGATTCGGAACATCGCTACCGGCATCGCGTGGAACGCTTGTTCTGGAACAAAGTGGCAAACGTGATACCCAACCCATCGCGCCGCCCTCACCAGAGTCTTGTGGTCGTCGATTTGGCTTGCGGCACCGGCTTCGCTACGCAGCTACTTGGATATCGGTTGGGTTCGCAGGACCAATTGATTGCCATCGATGTAACTGAGTCGGCATTGAAGACAACCGCGCGCCGCTGGGCTTCGATTCGTCGATCAGACGGGATGGTTCCGCAATTGGAGCGGTTGGCAGGAGACGGGCAAGCGTTGGCCCTGGCGGATCGCTGTGTTGACCTTGTGGCCATGAATGCAGCACTTCATCACGTGCCTGATCCCAAGGCTACTTTACGAGAGATCGATCGCATACTGAAACCGGGTGGTTGGTTTGCCTTGGGTTTTGAACCCAACCGTACGCATTTCGCATCCCCGCCGATGGCGGCCTTGTCGCGCGGGCTGGATCGCGCGGCCTGGTACGCCAGCCCACGTCAAAACATGCGGCGGGTAAGGCGCTTTCTGGGTAAAGACACCTCCAAGAATCAATACACGGATGCACCCGATCACGATGTGCTAGCCGCCTGTATCAACGAACAACTCTTGCAGGAAGGAATCATTGCTGAACCCCTGACGTCAAACACACTACTGGACCTCGTCGACCCCCACGCGCGGGGAGCCGAGGATGCGGCAGGCTTCGATCCCGTCCAGTTGCTGCGTGACGTGATGCCGGATTACATCGTGCATAGGTTGTTTTCCTCGGATTATCTAGGTGAAACCGGTCGCCGATCCGTCATCGTCCGTTGCATCGCCGATGCTGCATTTCGATGCTTCTTGCCGCAGCACGGTTCCTTATTCTGTTGGATGATTCGCAAACCGGGTCCGAGCTTGTTTGAGGAGTGTCGATGCCGATTGCGGTAGCTGAACAACGCGATCTTGATCGGTCGGTCACGACACAGGATCCCGGCTGGACCGACCCCGTGCGCGTATTACACGTGATTCCGTCCCTTTCGATAGGCGGAATGGAATGCGCGATGCTTCGGCTCATCCGCCATTCGATTGAGCAAGACGATCGCCTGCATCGACGTCGGCGGCTTGTGCACAGCGTATGTGTCCTCCAGGCAGAAGATGATGAAATGCTCAACGAGTGTCGGTCGTTGGTAAGAACCTGGGTACTCGGCAAACGCAAACGCAACGTTCGTCTCAAACAGTATGGAGCGGTGCGACGCCTACGCAGAGCGATTCGGTGCTTTCGCCCCGATGTTGTTCATGCGCGGAGTACTGGTGCCTGGTTCGACGCAACGGCAGCGACGTTGCGATACAAGGATGTTCGTTTGTTGTTGAGTTTCCACGGAAAAACAGATGTGGCCCAACCAAGTTGGCGCCGCCGAATGCTCAACCGCTGGACGACGAGTAAAGCGGATGCCGTCCTTACGGTTTCGCGCGACGCCGCCCGGATGATGCACGATGAGTGGGCAGTGGCCATCGACAAATTACACACCATTCCCAACGGTGTGGATACCCAGCATTTCAGGCCGGCCGACAATGCCGACGAAGTCGTGCGGATTCGTCGACAGCTTGGTCTCCGTCCTACGGATCACATCGCCATTTGCGTTGCCAATCTGCTCCCCATTAAAGGAATCGACGTATTGCTGCGTGCATGGCGCCAAGTCGTTATGGCCGATCGGCAAGCGCATCTACTGCTCGTGGGTGATGGGCCGTTGCGTTCTGAATTGGAACAACTCACCGCTGAGCTGCAATGCACACACACCGTCCGTTTCCTCGGGCATACTGATCGTGCCGCCGAATTACTGCGATCCGCCGACCTGTTTGTGTTGCCAAGCCGATATGAAAGCTGCAGCAATGCGACCCTGGAGGCGATGGCGAGCGGGTTGCCCGTTGTCGCATCGGACGTCGGAGGAATGCGCGAACTGGTGACGCCCAACACCACGGGCTGGCTTGTCCCCTCGGAATCACCGGGCGATCTCGCACACACGTTGTTGACCGTGCTCATCCACCGATCAATCCGCGAACGCATCGGCCAGGCAGCTCGCCACGATACAGTCAATCGTTTCAGCATCGATACCTGTGTCGAGGACTACGCCGCATTGTATCGCCAGTTGACAGATCGTGAATTGACAGGTCATCGGGTTTCCTGCAGCCCGGCAAATCGCCTGGAGGGCGTCCGATGTGCGGGATAGCCGGCCTTGTCCGATTTGCCGGCCTCAAGCCGGACGAGCGCACCATGGGCGCGACCATGGCTGCAAGTCTGCGCCACCGCGGGCCGGACGACAGCGGACACTATTGTGACCACGTCGCAAGCCTCGGCCACTCTCGCCTCAGTATCATCGACCTCGAAGGCGGTCATCAGCCCCTCTCGAACGAAGACGGAACGATTTGGGTTGTGTTCAACGGTGAAATCTATAATCATCGAACATTGGCCGATCAGCTTCGCGCACGTGGACATCAATGGCGCACCGAATGTGATACCGAGGTCCTCGTTCATTTGTATGAGGAGTTCGGTCCATCGTTTGTGGATCACCTCAACGGGATGTTTGCCATCGCCATTTGGGATGCGCGCAATCGCACACTAGTGCTTGCACGCGATCGATTAGGTATCAAGCCGCTCTACTGGCACGATGACGGTCGGTGTATCGCTTTTGGTTCCGAATTGAAAGCTCTGTTGGCGGCAAACGTTGCACCACGCAGCATCGATCCCTGCTCATTGAGGGATTATCTCACCTTCGGCCACATTCCCGCGCCGCGTACGATCTTCCGCGGTATCCGCAAGCTGGAGCCCGGGTTTGTAGCCATTTGTTCAGCCCAAGGCGTTCGGCTCCATCGCTATTGGGATATCCCGTTTGCAGCAACCGACGAAAACAATTCTAACAATTCTGACGAAAACACATGGATGGACGCGTTCGCGGAGTTGCTTCAAGATGCCGTCTCGTTGCGCATGGTCGCCGATGTTCCTGTGGGCGCGTTTCTCAGCGGCGGCGTGGATTCGACGATCATCACCGCAGCAATGGCTCGACAAGCGTCGAACCGCATCACCACGCAGACCGTTGGCTTCGATGAAGCCGACCACGACGAACGCGACGCAGCCAGAGTGGTGGCGGACCGATTCGCAACGGATCATCATGAAGTGATGGTCCGACCCGATGCCGCATGGAGCATCGAGCAGCTCACCCGTCATTTTGATGAACCCTTCGCCGATCCGGCTGCTGTACCCACCTTCTATCTGTCCGACGTCACAAGGCAACGGGTCAAGGTAGCACTGGCAGGTGACGGCGGGGATGAAATGCTGGCCGGTTATCGCCGGTACCGATTCGATCTAGCCGAAGCAAGGTTGCGGGCCATGGCGCCACCGTGGTTACGTCGCTCGACCGCTGGTGTCGCAGGATGGATTTATCCGAAAGGCGATTGGTTACCCCGGCCACTCCGCGCAAAGGTGACGCTGGAGAACATTGCCTGCGACGATGCCACCGCGCACCTCCGTAGCGTCGCCATGTACGCGGGTCGGCTGCCCGCCATGCTACTTCGCCCGGAACTCGCTCAACAAGCATCCGAACATGATCCATTCATGCAAGGCCGAGAGCTCTATTCGCGTTGTCCGTCACGCGATCGGCTAAACCGCTTACTTTATGTGGACATGAAAACGCTCATGGTGGACGGCATCCTGACGAAGGTGGATCGCGCGAGTATGGCCGTCGGCCTCGAAGTACGGGTCCCCCTGCTCGATCATCGCATCGTCGAGTTGGCCGCCCGCATGCCCACGTCCCTCAAATACAACGGCACCACCAACAAACGCATCCTCCGGGAAACGTTGTCGCAATGGGCCGGTCCCACCATCGCTCATCGCAAAAAGAAAGGTTTTGACGTACCGGTCGATGCGTGGTTCCGGGGTCCGTTGCGTGAGATGAGCTACGACCTGCTTGCCGCAAGAAGCTCCGTTAGCCGCGAATGGCTGGATCGCCGTGCCGTACATCGAATCATCCACGATCACCATCGAGGCCTTCGCGCAAATGGACCTGTTTTGTGGGCGTTGCTTTGTTTGGAGCTGTGGGGCCGGACGTACGGGACGGATGCCGAATCGCAACAGCACGTACGACAGGATTCAACATTACGAAATCCGCAAAGGGCAGGATCAACGGCATGAAGGTAGTGACAACGACACTTTGCTATCCAACACCGAATCATCCGGATCAAGGTGTGTTCGTCCAGCGACGTGCGCGGGCGTTGGCGGCGATCGAAAACGTCGATCTTCGTGTGGTAGCGCCACAGTTATGGTGTCCATTGTTACGTCGTTACCAGCCCATCGCGGATCAGTCGAATCCTTTGCCGGCACGTTACCCCAAAATGGTCAGTGCACCCGTCGCGAGCTGGGTGACCGATGGCGTCGCGTTTGCAGCCGCCCTCGAACGTAGCGTTCGTGCCTCATCTTCAAACGGATCGAACAAGATTGATTTGATCGATGCCCATTTTGTTTATCCCGATGGGGTAGGTGCATGGCTAGCGTCACGGCGATTAGGGATCCCAGTGGTCGTGACGGTCCGCGGTAAAATCGTATCACTGTCGCGCCGTGCGGTTCGACGCATGCAGATAAGTACGATGTTGCGTCATGTCGATGGCCTGATCGCGGTGAGCCAAAGTCTCGCCGATTGGGTGCACCGAATCGCCGGCAGCGATGTGCGCGTCGATGTCATCCCAAATGGCGTAGACGTCGCAACCTACCACATGGTGGACCGGCAACAGGCACGAGCCGAGCTTGGGTGGAAACAAGAAGCACAATACTTGTTAGCGGTTGGCCATCTGCAACGTCTGAAAGGGTTTGACCGGATCGTCGCCATACTACCAGCGATTCGGGCCCGGTTGGGTGATGTGCGTCTGGTACTAGCCGGCAGTTGTCGGGGCGAACGCTTGTTCCGATACAAACTCAGCCGACTCATGGCTTCGTGCGGAGGCTCGCCAGCGGTCACCTTTGTAGGGCCTTGCCAGAGTAGCACGTTGAATCGCATGTACAACGCCGCCGACTTGGTGATTAACGCATCACGAAGCGAAGGATGGAACAACGCAATCACGGAGTCACTCGCGGCCGGAACAGCCGTCATCGCAACGGATGTCGGTGGCAACGCTGAGCAAATTTACTCGCCCGAGTTGGGCACCGTTGTCCCCAGCGGTCACGGACGTGCGTTAACCGATGCGATCATTGCTGGTTTGAGCAACGAATGGAATCGCCCGCTGATTGCCGCCCACGCCAGTGCACGTACGTGGGCACACGTGGCAACGGAAGTCCACGCGGTGTTTCGGCGGGTGTTAGCCGAGCGGAAAACAGCGAAAAGCCGGGCCGAATGTGTCAGCCAACACAACCCGTTGTGTCCCGAACCGATCGCACCGAACGTTGAGGTACCTCGATGAATCGTTGGTTATCTGGACATGTATTTTGGCCGCTGACCGAAGGACTTCGCCAGCGGGACACCATGCGCCGATTGGGTGAACTTCAAGAATCACAGAGATGGTCCGCGGACGCCTTGCGAGAGTTACAGAATAAAAAACTACGAACGATCGTCAAACTCGCGGTTGAACACTGTCCTTTCTACGCAAAACGATTTCGCCGATTAACGATCAATCCGCGTGATCCCGATTTGAACGTAGCGGATTTGCAGCAGTTTCCCCTCCTGTCACGAAGTGATATCCGTGACCATCTCGACGAAATGACCTGGCATAGCTGCCCACGTGGCGGGCCACAGCCCTTCAACACAGGCGGATCGAGCGGCGAACCCTTGAAGTTTTATATCGACCGATACCGGCAAGCCGCCGACTGGGCGGCACGGTGGCGGGCGCGCGGTTGGTGGGGCGTTCAGCCCGGTGACCCGGAAATACTACTCTGGGGTGCTCCGGTGGAGTTGGCTGTATATGACCGCTTGCGTCAACATCGTGATGCGTTGCTCAATCAGTGGATGTTCAATGCGTTCGATATGACCGACGAAACAATGGAAGCCTACACACGCTACATCCAAACGAAGCGTCCGGTGTGTCTGTACGGCTACAGTAGCAGCTTGGCACTACTATCGCGTCACGCCATAAAGCAGGGATTATCGCCGGGCGGGTTGGGTTCAGATCGCTTGCGGGCCGTCTTTGTCACCGGCGAAGTGCTGGTCGATCGTGATCGCGACGTGATTGAGCAAGCTTTCGGGGCGCCGGTGGTCATCGAATACGGCTGTCGCGACGGCGGCTTGTTGGCATGCGGTTGCAAAGCAGGCCGCCTGCACATCCCGCAAGAGAACGTCGTGATCGAGTTGCTCGATCCACACGGCCGCCCGGTTCAATCCGGCCATGTCGGCGAAGTGGTCGTAACGAATTTGGAAGCTCGTGCCATGCCGTTGATCCGCTATCGGACCGGCGATCTGGCACGTGCCGACGCTACACTGACAGATCCCTCAGCCCCACGGTGTTCGTGTGGGAGGTCATCGGCAACGCTGATCGAGGTACGGGGCCGACTTACCGACCAGATTGTGTGCAAGGACGGGAATAAGCTACGGCGAATGCACGCCCTCTCGCTGATTTACGTGTTGCGCGAAGCGAACGGATTGCAGCAATTTCGCATTACCCAACGCGCCTTGGATCAATTGGATGTTGAGATCGTTTCTGATAAGCGGTTCACGCCAGTTGTTCAGCAGTCCGTGGAACGAGGGCTTCGTCGGCGAATGGGCTCCGATGTAACGATCCGAATCCATCGGTGTGAACGTATTGCGCCAACCGGATCGGGCAAACACGCTTATGTGGTATCGCATGTGAAACCATGACGACCGTACCAAGACCAACAAACGAGTTGTCCTGTCGCCGGGCAATGACGCTTCCCGTCGAAGCCGCCTCCGCCTGCCGGATCGCGTGGCCCTGGTTGACGGCAATCCTGACCTGTTCAGCCGTCTGGCTCATCATGCGCATGATCTTCGTCCTCGGGGTTCAAGGCAGTGACGACCTGTTTCACATGCGATACGCAGTCTTGTGGGATCGGCCACCCGCCAACCACTGGGAAGCTCGGCTGTTGGCCAATGCTTTGATGGCTGGGGCCATGCGGCTGTTCGGCCGAACTGGATGGGCAGCAGCTTTGCCGTCGTTAGCATCTTCGTTGGTGATTCTCGGCTGCGTGTTCTATTGGTGCTATCGCTATGCAGACGTACGTCATGCCTGGTGGGCGGGCATGCTGGTAGCTGTACTGCCCATGGATGTGAATGGGGCAACCACCCCGTCGGCCTATCCCTTGATGACCGCCTTTTTGACCGTGGGCACGCTGGCTTTTCTAGAGTCGGCCGAATCGCGAAAGGCCCGACTTATAGCCGCCCTATCGTTGTCGCTGGGCGTAGTGACCCACTTTGCTGGCGCCTACTACGTCGCATCACTTATGTTCGTGGCCCTATTGCTGGATGGTCGCCGCTACGTCCGATCAGCAGCCATCACGTTGCTCGTCGGCATCGTGCTTATGACAGCCGATATGGCGATATTTCAGTTTGCCTGTGGTGACCTATTCGGACGATTCCATATCGCGCTGATGCAGGCCTCGAGCGAAAACCCACTGGCCCCTTTGCAGGTCGAAGGGCGATTCAATGGGGCATTTCTGACTTGGCCGGTCCAGCAATTGATTTTCAGCAAGAACTTTGGTGTGTCATTGTCCGTGGCCTTGGTAGGCGGCATCGCCACTTATCGGCGATTACCCTCCTCAACCCGAATGTTACTGATCGTGAGCGTAGTCTTTTGGCTCTGGATGAGTTACGGCTCACAAGTGCCTTGGGCGTACAAGCCGTTCTGGCGGATGGTTCGTTTCCTAGCCCCGCTTATGTTAGCGGTCTCCATACTGTTTGGTTCTATTTTGGCATCGGCCCGCAGGCGTCTCCTCGCCTTGATCGGCGGTGTAGCCGTGCTGGCGATTTGCCCGTTCAACTTGGCTGCGAGCGGCTCCTGGGGTCAGAGTGTTCAGATCTCTCGCGAGCTCCTCGCATGGGCAACCAGCCACCCCCAAACGCGGTTCGTCACCGATTTTCACACCATCAACGAAATGTACGTCCTTGGTGGGATGCAACTACCCCCCAACGTCGTAACGCTGGACAATGACAAGCGATCGCATCTCATCGATCGCGATGCGACCAGGATTTCGGTGTCGAAGCTACAACCGTCCGATTGCATTTTGGATAACCCGTTGAATACCCGCCGCACGCCATCTTTTGCGGCATTTCGACAGGCCCATGCGGACACACTACAGCACCAGAGCCAGCCCACTTATCGCATGATCTGCCAGGTTGTGCCATATTTAAGGCATTACGAATGGTCCGTCCGCAAACCACCGGCACGTGTCTTGAGCTGCGTGGTCAACGATAGCCCTTGATCGCGCGTCTACATTGCCCGCGGGCTCCACAAAAAACGAAAACAAACGCCATTTTCTCCTGCGTATCATAAGCGATCGACCCACACCACAAGCTTGTGTTTGTTATAAGGTTACGGATCACCCCGCAGCCATGGGCCAAGCCGCCCGCAGATAGGACGACCCATTTCGGGTAAATGCCCATGAAGGTTACCGACACGACAGAACGATAAGCGCGCTATGGCACAGGACGAAAAAACAAGCGTACTTGAGGATCGCGCGAATGACCGCAAAACACGCAAGATCGATAAGAAAACGTTCCCAGAAGCACAGTCAATATCAGGACGGACTCGGCGTGAGCGAGTTGTTCCTGGCCGACACGCAAGCAGCTCAGGAAATCCTGGCCGCGCGTGACGTCAGACTGAAATGCTATCTTCTGGGCTTCTCCAATATCCCACCGCAAGGGAGATCCGACATGCCCATCACCCGCCATCTCATCGCGTAGCGGGCAGAACCACCGGGTGACCTAATCTTATGACTTCGAAGCCTGGCAAGACTCCAGGGCGCGAATGACCTCCGGGACATACGTGAACGACGGACCCCCCTGCATCATGACCGCGACGCCGGCAGCTTCGAGGATCTGTTCCGCTGTCGCCCCAGCATTCAGACACTTCTGTACGTGCAGGTTGATACAAGGCCCGCAGCGTAGCGCCAATCCAATCCCCAGGGCGATCAGTTCCTTCTCGCGGACGGTCAAAGAGCCCTCCTTCATCGTCGCTTGAAAAAGGCTTCCGAAGCCGCGCAGAATCTCCGGCGATAAGGTCTTCACCTTCTCTTGGTCTTCGGACCATTGCTGAAAGAAACGGTCAACGTCGCTTGCCATAGGTTTCGCTCCTTACTAGGGATCAATCAAGCTCAATGCGCGTACCCGCCACACAATGAAAGCATCGCTTCGCCAATTCCTGATAAAGCTGTACCATCGCCGCAAAGCCGGTGCAGTGCGCCAATCCGACGCTTTGTATGTCCATTTGTCGCAGCGTATGGATGGTACGTGCCATGCGATCGTCGTTAGCAGCCAACAAGTGCATCCCACCTAATACCGCATGGATACGCGCCTGTCCCGTCGAAGCACGAATGTATTCCAACGTATTCACCACGCCAGCATGCGCACAACCCAATAGGACGACGATCCCTTGGGCAGTCTCCATGAACATCGCCTGATCGTCAAGCAACGGATCGGCCTGGGTACAGGCCTCGTCCAGATAGAACGCGCCACCCGTATCCTCGAAATCGTTCGTTCGTGGAATCTCGCCGGTCAACCAGAGACCGTCACCAAGATCGATAGGCCCAGCCCCGGTTTCGGAAAACGCACCGACGCGAGAGGTGAGCCACGCAGCCGATTCGATCGGGCAGCGCACAGATCGGGCACGCCCGTCGCGGTCCTGGATGAAGCGATCATCGAAGGCCGTAGCATGTGCATACACCCGTGTGCGATTGAACTGGGGATAGGATTGAAACAGGCCGCCAGTGTGATCGTAATGGCCATGGCTCAACACAAGCGCATCTGCGATGGATAAATCGATCCCAAGCGTCTTGGCGTTATGCGACAACGCCAATCCTTGCCCCGTATCAAAAAGAATGCGTCTCGCGCCCCGTTCGATCCAAAAAGCCAGACCATGTTCTGCCAGCAAGCCAGACCGATGAACGGTGTTTTCCACCAAAACGGTTATTCGGGTGACGGGTTGTGACATGCGTCCGTCTCCTGCGCAATCAGTTCCGGTCGATCGACAAACAAGCCGGTGGCTGACGTTTTGACTTGCTCATGCTGCAGGAGTTCTGCTTTCAGTTGATAGGCAGGCGGCGAAGCACGGACCAGCTTCGCGCGGATGTGAACACGTTCGTTCACCATGACAGGATGACGGAACTTCAATTCCATCCTTGCGGTCACGCCGGTACAGCCGTGAGCAAACAAACAGTGCGTCATGGCCGCATCGAGCAGCAACGAAATGACGCCACCATGCATCATATGCGGATAACCTTGCAGCGACTCATCGCCGGTCAACGTGGCTTCAACCCAGCCGTCGTCGCCTCGACAGAAAGGGAGATTCAAGCTGCGATGATTCCGCGACCCACAAACGACGCACCGTTCATGGGCTGGATGATGTGTGGTATCCGAAGCCCTGTGTAATGAATCAGTGGTCACAGACATTGTCGCCTGCTTCCAGGGTACCCGCCAGATAAGCGGAAACGACTTCGTCGGGATCGCCACAGGACGCGCCCACGATGACCTCAATCCCGTTTTGGGCAAACAACTGCTGGGCACGTTGCCCCATACCTCCCGCAATAATGACATTTGCGCCCTGTTCGTGCAACCATTGTGGCAAAACGCCGGGCTCATGGGGCGGCGGCACAAGAGATTCCTTCCCCAATATTTTTTGCGTGGAAGGATCGACTTCGACAATCGCAAACTGCTCGCAATGCCCAAAGTGAAGACAAAGACGTCCGTTCGCAAGCGGTATCGCTATTTTCATCGTTTCTCCTATTGAATTATGCCGAGAGTTGTCCGCATTCTATTCCCGTCTACGACCAGTGCCCCTCGACATCCGCGGATTCAGTCCGTTGAAGCTGACCGGCCTTCAACTGCTCGATCGCTTGGCTGACCGTGCCCTGTGCTCCCGTGTAAGCAACGAGACCACCAGCCGCCAACGTCGAGAAAGCTTTAGGCCCCACGTGCCCAGTGATAACCGCTTGGGCCTTCAGCTCGACCACCTTTCTGCCCGTCTGGATACCCGCCCCCTGGGCGGCATTCAGGTTGATCTCGTTGTCCACTGCCGAAAACGCGCCCGTATCGGTATCCACCAGAATAAGGTATCTCGCTCGGCCAAATCGGGGATCGATCGGCGAATCAAGGCCCGGTCCCTGTGATGTTACGACGACTTGCATAGGTACTCCTTCCGTTGAGTCACGAAAAAACATATGCAAGAAACGTTCCACCGTAACCTTCAATAGGGTATCTTTATTTAAGCTATTTGTTTGTAGTAACTTATATCAAATTGCCTCCACCGGAATGATGGCACAATGAAATGCTCCCCGCCACGTAGTAGTGCAAAATGCAATTCTTATTAACGTGACCGGCTTCGCCCGTCGGTCTCCGGGATCTCGATTTCCAGCGATTTGAGCTTGCGGTAAAGGGTGCTCGTATCAATCCCGAGATCCTGGGCGGCCCGCTTGCGGTTGCCCCGATGGCGGCGGAGCGCTTCTGCGACCAATAAGCGTTCCATCGATGCCAGGGTGGTTGGGCCGCTATAACCCTCCGCCCGTTGCGTTTCCACCGGACGAAGCTCGGGGGGAAGGTGCTGAAGCTCGATCAAGCCCCCCCGGCACAACACGAATGCTTGTTCGATAATATTCTCCAACTCGCGTACGTTGCCCGGATAATCGTGCTCCATCAGGCGAGCCAACACGTCGTTCGAAACGCCCGCGATGTCCTTGCCCTGTAAGCGATTGAACTTGGCGACAAGACGATCAATCAAAAGCGGGATGTCCTCACGACGTTGCCGTAAATGGGGCAATTTCAGCGAAACCACGCGGATTCGATAAAAAAGATCTTCCCGAAACTTATCCGTGCGGACCAGCTTAGCGAGGTCCTTGTTCGTCGCCGCCAAGACGCGGACATTCACCTTGACCGACTCCAGTGAGCCGAGCGGTTCGATACATCGCTCCTGCAAAACGCGGAGCAATCGCACCTGCATTGCCGGCGAGATATCGCCGATTTCGTCCAGAAAAATCGTACCGCCGTCCGCAAGGGCGAATCGACCCGGTTTGTCCCGGCGTGCATCGGTGAACGCGCCAGCCTTATGGCCAAACAACTCGGATTCCAGCAGCGTATCCGGCAACGCAGCACAGTTGATCGCAACAAAACGCTTCTTCTTACGCCGGGAGAGGTTATGAATCGCCCGCGCGAATAGTTCCTTACCGGTGCCGCTTGCCCCCTCAATCAAGACGGTACTGTCGCTATCAGCAATTTGGGGCAAAATCTGAAAGAGGTTCATCATGGCCGGGCTGCGACCCACGATGTCTTCAAACGTATACCGAGACTCCAATTCCTTCTGGAGTTGCTCGATCTGACTGAGATCTTGGAACGTCTCCACGCCCCCAATGACAGCTCCATCCCTGCCCCGCAGCAACGCCGTGGAAATACGAATAGGAATGCGCTGCCCCGTGTGATTCACGATGTGCGCGGTTGTGTTCACGATCGGTTTGCCCGAACTGAGCGTACGCCTCAAGGCACAGGCATTTTCGCAAATACTGGCGCGAAAAACCTCGCAGCAAGGCCGACCCAAAGCATCCCGCTGAGTGATCCCGGTAATGCGTTCCGCCGCCTGATTGAAGCTCGTGATCCGCCAGTTGAGATCGACCGTGAACACACCCTCGTTGATCGATTCGAGGATCACGCTTTCAGGCTGAGAAGGTGAAATCGAAACCATGGGGCTTGTCTCCGAAAGCGACCCGATCATCATAACGGGATAGCTGCATAATGCAATGTTCCTTTGACTCAGAAATTGCATTTCGCAATTCTCGATATTGCAGCCCCAAAAAGTCGGCCTCGCCCTAAAGCACTACAGATAAACACGTTACGACATGCTCACATTCGACTTTCGGTTTGGCACGCCAAGTGTGTGTTGTAGTCACGATGAAAGTCGCGATTCCCGAGTGGCAGGGTCGAGTGTCGCCCGTTTTCGATGTGGCGACGAATGTGCTCGTGACCGAGCTGACCGAGGGTCAGCAAGTGGGGCGTCAGAAAATCACCTTGACAGCCACAGACCCGATAGAACGGGCTCGACAGGTCGCGGCGATTCCGGCAGACGTGTTGATTTGTGGCGCGGTTTCCTGGCCCCTGGAATTGGCCCTTCGCGCAGCCGGGATCACGCTGATCACCGAGATTTGCGGCCCGATCGAGCAAGTGATGCAATCGTTTCTGAGCAACAATTTGGCGAACGAAGCGTTTCAAATGCCGGGTTGTTGCGGACGTCGGCGGTTTCGCCAAGGACGTGGAAACGGTTACCCGCCGCAGGATGGGCAGGATGGAAACAAAGACATACCCAACCAGCGGCGAAGACAAAGAAGACGAATATGCCAAAACAGGCAGAAGACCCGCAAGACATAGCAACATAAGGAGGTTTAAAAATGCCAGCAGGCGATGGAACAGGACCGACAGGAATGGGACCGATGACCGGTCGAGCGGCCGGTTACTGTGCCGGATTCGCCGCGCCCGGGTTCATGAGTCCAATGCCAGGTCGTGGCCAAGGGATGGGATTCGGGCGGGGGCGTAGCGGCGGTCGCGGACGCGGATGGCGACACTGGTTCCACGCGACCGGACTTCCGTTCTGGGCTCGGACACAAGTGCCGGGTGTTGGTCCCGCTGATCCAGACCAACCGGTCGGTGACCCCATGCAGATGCTCAAAACCCAAGCTGCGTATATGGAGAAAGCGCTTGAGGAGATCCGGCAACGGATCACAGAGCTCGAGTCAGCCCAGACCAAGGAGAGCTGAATTGGCTAGGAATCGATGTCGAGGAGGAGGATCGGGCAGACAGCAAGGCCGACGGCAGGGGAATGGGTGCGCAAGAGGACGGAAGGGTCGTGCGCAAGGCTATAACACCCACGGCACTGGGAATGTCAAAACAGTGCAGGAAAACCGTCTCCCGATCTCCCCTGATATCGATGAACTGACGCAATTAAAGCAACAGGCGGCTACGATTGAAGAAGAACTTGCCGGCGTGCGGTCGCGATGGGCTACGGAAAAGACATCTTCTGTGGAACACCCAATAGCTGTCGTTGATCGCACGCTGTGCAGGCTTTGCGGAATTTGCGTATCCTCATGCCCCAAGAATGCGATCCGAATGACCAGCGGCATCGAAGTGGATCCCGATTTGTGTTCGGGTTGCGGTAGGTGCATGTATGAATGCCCGTATCACGCTATCCAGTTAAACTCGCTTGATTCGTGACCGCCAGCCCCACGCCCGGGTAATGGCGAATGTAACAACCAACCAGCAAGATCGGGAGCAAACGTGCGGACATACCTAGATTGCGTACCTTGTTTCGTTCGACAGGCGATTGATTCAGCACGCCGTGTCACGAATGAGCCGAGAGTCCACGAACAGTTGCTGCGCGAAACATTGAGCGTTGCGTCCAGATTGACGTTTGATGACTCGCCGCCGGCCATGGGGCAAATCATTCATCGCCGGCTGCGCGAACTCATCGGCCAAAAGGACCCCTATCGGCTCGCCAAGCAGGAAGCCAACGCAACGGCCCTACAACTTTATCCCGAACTGAAGCAGAAGGTGGCTCGTTCCGATGACCCGTTTACCACCGCCGTCAAACTCGCTATTGCCGGTAACGTGATCGATCTCGGCGTCAAAAGTCACTTGACGCAAGCGGAGATCCATACCGCCATTGAAGAAGCCCTCGAAAGTGACCTTGAGGTTGACGCGGTCGACGCACTTCGCCAAGCGATTGAAGCCGCCAACGACATTCTCTACCTTGCCGACAATGCCGGCGAAATCGTCCTCGATCGAATTCTCATCGAACAGATGCCGCTCGCGAAAGTAACGTTAGTCGTCAAAGCCAGTCCCATCATCAACGATGCCACACGCGAGGATGCCGAGGCCGCTGGCTTGGCCAACTTGGTTCCGGTGATCGACAACGGCACCGACATACCAGGCACCATCCTGGACCAATGTTGCCCCGCTTTCCAAGAACGGTTCGCACAAGCCGATCTGATTATCGCCAAGGGACAAGGTAATTACGAAACACTCAACGAATCCCGACGCCCCATTTTTTTTCTTCTCAAAGCCAAGTGCCCCGTCATCGCGCAAGATCTCGGATGTCAGCTCGGGCAAATGGTTATTCGTCGAGGGACCGCATGATGCGAATTGCAGTAGCCAGCGGCAAAGGTGGTACCGGTAAAACAACCGTCGCGACGAACCTCGCGCACGTCGCTTCACTGGGAGACCAGACGGTCGCGTATGTGGATTGCGATGTGGAGGAGCCCAACGGCCACCTATTTCTCAATCCGGAATGGCTGACCCGCAAGCCGGTCACAAGGCCCGTGCCCCAAGTCGACGAGAGCAAGTGCACCCAATGCGGAAACTGCAACGAGATCTGTCAGTTTAGCGCGATTGTGCCCTTGGGGGTCACGGTTCTTGTTTATCCCGAGTTGTGTCACGGTTGCGGCGGCTGCGCGTGGGTATGTCCGACGAATGCCATCACGGAAATCCAGAAGGAAATCGGCGTCTTGGAGATGGGCTGGTCGGACATGGTGCAGTTCAATCGAGGCCTGCTGCACATCGGCGAAGCCATGAGCCCCCCGCTTATCCATCAGGTCAAAGCCGCTCCGCCCAAGACCGATATCACCATCCTCGATGCACCGCCAGGCACCTCCTGTCCAGCCATTGAAACGGTACGCAACACAGACTTCGTTCTGTTGGTCACCGAACCCACGCCGTTTGGATTGAACGACCTGAAACTCGCAGTCGAGATGGTCCGAGCGCTCAAACTACCGTTGGGTGTCGTCATTAACCGGGCAGGAATGGGCGATCGGCATACGTGGGACTATTGCCAGGCAAGTCGCATCCCGATCCTTGCGGAAATACCGGATGATCGGCAAATTGCTGAGGCGTATTCACGAGGACAACTGGCCTCGCATATTTCCGAGCATCATCGAGATTTATTTCAGCAATTGCTGTCCCGCATAAGTGATTGCGTTGCCACCTTGGACAAAACGCCATTGAGAATCAAAGGGATTACGCGATGAAGGAACTCGTCGTCATTAGCGGCAAAGGGGGTACGGGCAAAACGTCGATCGTCGCCTCATTGGCCGTGTTGGCTGAAAAGTGCGTGGTAGCCGACTGCGATGTCGATGCCGCCGATCTCCATTTGGTGCTCTCGCCCAAAACCGTGAAACGCGAGTCGTTCTCCGCCGGCAGCAAAGCACGGATTCGACCGGGCCATTGCACCGCATGCGGTAAGTGCGAGGAACTTTGCCGGTTCGACGCCATTTTCTATGACGGTCCAGGCAACGGCAAGGTCGCCAAGACATTTCGCGTCGACACGATCGCCTGTGAAGGGTGTGGCGTTTGCGCAAGATTCTGTACGGAACAGGCGATCGAGTTTGTTCCCACCGTCAGCGGCGAATGGTTCGTCTCCCAAGCACGCACCGGACCGATGGTCCATGCCCGGTTGGGAATTGCCGAAAGTAATTCCGGAAAACTGGTCAGCATCGTGCGTCAAAATGCCCGCGAAGTCGCAAAGGAACACGGGCGGGACCTCGTGATCATCGATGGCTCCCCCGGCATCGGCTGCCCTGTCATCGCGAGCATCACCGGCGCCACGCTTGTACTGATCGTCACGGAACCAACGCTAAGCGGGTTGCACGACCTCGATCGTGTGGCCGAACTGACGCAACGGTTTGCGATTCCCACCGTCGTCTGTATCAACAAATGGGATCTCAACCCCGACGTCGCTTCAACGATCGAAACGCAGGCGTCCCGCAAAGGACTCGCAACGCTGGGGCGCGTTCGTTACGACAGTGCCGTAACCCAAGCACAGATCCGCGAACAATCTGTCGTCGAATACGCCAACAGTAACTGCGCAGAAGATATCCGCGCCCTGTGGAAAGCAATCCACCACCGGCTCGAGCAACCCTAACCCCAAAACCCCCGCTGAAAACCCAATTAACGCGCCCAGATCCTTTTGGATCTGGGGTCGCGATTGATTGAAACGACCGACGATGAATCCACGATAGCAATCGGCGGGTAGCACGGTTCTGCAAAGCATGAGTCCACATTCAAATGCCCCAAGTAAAAATGACACTACCGCAAAATGCCGATAGACCTCTTGAGGTCTGCGGGTCGACCGTTTGCGTCGCCGGCAAGGTGTTGTGCAGCTTGACAGTGGCATGGGGGACGGATACGTGAGGGATATGCGAGGTCGTGCGAGGAAAAAGCGAGGGCGTGTGACGGACAGGCGAGCGCGTTGGCGGCGATGGCTGCTCATCGCTTTGGTGATAGGAGTGCTCGCCCTCAACGCGGTGTTTATCGCCGGTTGGTTGATGTTCCAAAATGTCCCTTCCTGGTACGAACCGGTGCACATTCCCCCCGAACAACTGCAGGCGGTACGCGATGATCTGGTCGCGACGTTCGACGGATTGAGCCATGCGATGGCCAATGCGGAGGGGCCTTTTGACTGCCGCTGCACGCAGGATCAGGTCAACGCCTGGATGGCCGCTCGCGAAGAGATCTGGCCTATGTGGCGAGCGTGGTTCCCTGGCGAGGTGACGGATCCGTTTGTGGCATTCGACGCGACAGGTGTTCGGCTCGCGGGCACATGCCAGCGTGCGGGGGTGCAGACGGTCGTGAACGTAGAATTAGAGGTGGTCGCAACCGACGACGGCATAGCGATGAAGTTGCGCAAGGTGTCGGGGGGAGGGTTGCCCATACCCAAGGGCTGGATTTACGATCGACTGGCAAAGCTGGATCGCGAAGTCTGGCCTGCTGGAAAACGAACGCGCTACCAGTTTGGGGACGGACGTCTGCCGCGGCTGAGTGACTTGTTCGAGGGCGTCGTCTTTCCGAACGGTTGGGTGTGGCAAAATCCGAAACGACGTTTTCGAGTGACGGCCATAAAGTTTGTGCCGGGCGAGGTTGTAGTGACGCTTACGCCGGAGCCGCTCGATTCGCAACCGTTCGACGATTGGTCAAGCCGTTAATCCAGCCATTTCCCAAGCCGCTCCACGGTCCAGTCCGAGCCGGATACCGTTTCGCAGACAAGGCGAAGAACAGGATTGGGACAGTCACCTATTTTTTGCGGTTCATCCGGCGGAAGCGTACTTGGGGTAGCCAAAAGGCGGACACGCTGTTCTCATCTGAAGGTCGTAAAGGTCTTCAGATTAAGGGCATGCGGAGCGGTGTTTCAAATGCTTGCCGATCGGCGGTAAGCCGGTGAGCATCATCTTCCCGATCCCACGGGTTGAGTGTAGGGAGCTGACGCGCTCGTGCCCTTCTGGAGGCGTGCGCGACAATCGAGTGCCAACGTAGAGGCAGTCTCGATTGACATGTCCGCAACCTACATCGAAGCGGTTTCCACGCATTTGTCGGAGGCTGCCATTGTTTTCGACCCCTTCCATGTAATCAAGCTTTTCAACGAGAAACTGTCACAGCTGCGGCGGGATCTGTATCGTGAAGCCACCGAGCAGTTGCACAAGGATGTGCTTAAGGGGACGCGATGGTTAGGGATGGGACGTCTGACGGTTGGGTCCTGGCAGGTGCCCCGTTGGATGGACCTCCCTAACCGCCTTATTTTAGGCGGACTTACGAGAGGTCCGATGACGTGTGGCTGACTGGGCCCGGAGGGATTCGAACCCCCGACCAAGCGATTATGAGTCGCCTGCTCTAACCGCTGAGCTACGGGCCCCACAAAAGAGCGTTTCGCTAGGATTGCTGCCGCCTGTTACCTATCCCTCGGGCAATCTTTCGACCTCACCCGCTCTTGCTATAGTCAATCCTACGCCCACAACCCATCCTTCGCAACGTTCCAACCGCCCCCGCAAACCGCCCCTGCCCCAGGGCCAATCTTGTCCCACAACTCCGAAGCTTGGGCTATTGCGATTGGCGTCTACCACACGACGCCAAGGAGTTCGGTGTCCGCTTACAACGAAATTCTTGCCGTTGAGGCCGCCACAAAAAGCCACTCGGATGGACATCGGGCTTCAGATGCTGATGGCTCGCTATCGGTACGATGCCATGGGTCGGCGGACCCTTGACACACGACGAACGCATTCGCGTTCAAGAGCGGCCAAGCCGCGTCGTGAGTCAAGGGGGATCGAATACATCGACGCCACGCGGGACGTGACGACCCGCTACTATTACGACGGGCAAAACCCTTGACGCGCGACTCAAGCAAAGGGAGCCAGTCGATGGCGCGGAAAGGCACGAATGAGCGACTCGATTGTTTTCTTGCGTGTTCGGCCGTTTTTGAGTGATTGCTCCCTTTGCTTGGCTTGATCCGGCGTCTCAAACTCCTCAAAATAGGCTAGTTCAACGGGTAGACGCCATTTTGTGGACTTGACGTGTCCTGCACGATGTTGGCCAAGACGCCGGACCAAGTTGTTCGTGCTGCCGTAGTAGTAATACCCATCGGAGCAGCGCAGAATGTATGCGTATCCAGCCATCACTGATAACCATTACGCACGAACAATGTCTCGTGTCAAGGGAAACGTGATCGCTGAATACGACGAGTCCAGCACCCTCTCGCGCACCTACGTCCATGGCACCCAGTACATCGACGAGCGAGCCGTCATGCGCGATCACACCGAAGATCCCGTCGCCGACGACGGCAGCAC
>Ga0180434_10003336_pt1 | contig 20557 bp, 17 predicted proteins | sample SS_ome_7_FD_132453 | JGI IMG/M metagenome (GOLD analysis project Ga0180434, IMG submission 132453) | Hypersaline lake sediment archaeal communities from the Salton Sea, California, USA - SS_1_D_2 metaG | ecosystem: Environmental > Aquatic > Non-marine Saline and Alkaline > Hypersaline >...
CGGGCGCGCCTCGAGCTTCTCGACCTCCTCGCGCAGCCCCTCGATGGTGTGCTCGCGCGCCTTGAGCTTGCTCTCCAGGTCGCGGATCTCGGCCACCAGCTCGACCACGGCCGGGTCGCCCGCGTCCTCGCCCTCCTCCACCTGCCCGGCGGCGGCGCCCAGGCCCTGGATGGCCTGAGCCGCAGATTCGGCCAGCCGCTCCTCCAGGCTGGCCACCTGCTTCTCCAGCCGCGCGGCCTGCCTGTCGCGCGCGGCCAGCTGTGTCTCCAGCGACTCGATCTCGCGGGCCATCTCGACCACGGCCGGATCGCCGAGCGACAGGGGGCCCCCGTCCTCCAGGTCGCCGTCGGCGGGGCTGTCGTCGCCGAAATCGGCCAGGCTGCCGCCATTGCCGGCCGGTAGGGCGTCGCGCGTCCGGTTGCCGAGAAGCGAATTGCGGGCCTCCAGCTCGCGAATCTGATCGAGGGCGCGGCGCCCGGCGGTGCGCAGCTTCTTGATCTCCAGCTCCGCCCCGGCCAGGCGCTGCGCCTTGGTGACCGCCTCCTGGATGGCGCGGGTGGTCTCCGCTACATCCACGACCGTGCCGCGACGAAGCCCCGTACACGGCACAGAGGCCGCGCCGAGTATCCTCACCTCGGCCCCGCGACCTCCGATAACCGCGGCCACCTTGGTCGTTCCGATATCCAGTCCGAGCAGGGCTTCATCCCCCGCCATCTGGCTCCCTTCCAACGGCCCCTTATTCCGAAGGCGCGGCCGCCCGCGCCCGTCGCGCATCCCCCCGTGCCGTCACCAGCAGCGCTCTCGTCCGCCCCAGGTTGGTGAAGATCCGAATGCCCAGCGCCACCACGACCGCCAGATACAGGTCCACCCCCAGCTTGTCCCCGAAGTAGGCCAGCAGCGCCGCCAGCGCCATGTTCACGAAGAACCCGCTGATGAAGATCGCCTCGTCGAACCGCCGCTCCAGCCAGTTCCGCGCCGCCCCTACAAACGCATCCAGCCCCGCCACGATAGCGATGGCGACGTAATCGGCCCACCGCGGCGGCACCGGCGGCAGCAGCACGTAGACTACCAGAAATCCGAGCGCCAAGGCGCTCAAGGGGATTGCGATCATCGCTTCGACTCCTTCTCCACGGGCTGCGCGTGCTCGTACTTCGGCGCGACCGAGATCGGCGGAATCACCACCTCGTCCTTGGGCGTGAGCTTCACCGGAAACTGCAGCACGCGCAGCCGGTCCAGCACTCCGTCTCGGATGTTGAGCGCCGACATGAGCTTGTGCTTATCGCCGATCGCCTTGAAGACATAGGGTGAGGGAACGGTGACGTTGTTGATCTCGATCAGCCGTGCCGAGCACGCGATCGCGGTGCCCGTCAGGAGCCGCTGACCGTTGATCGAAACGGCCTCCGCCCCCGCGCACCACAGCTCGTTGGCAATCTGAAGCAGGTCGAAGTCGTGGATCACGTACACGTCTTGCGCCCCGAACTCGCCCCCGGCCCTCATCGTACTGTCGGACAGCTCTAGCTCCACCCCCGGCCCTTTCACCGCCACCGTCCCGAGCGCGATCCGGCTGGTATGCAGCTCCTCTTGCATGATCCTCGCCATCCCCTTCTCCCCTGCCGCCTCCTTTTCGTACTCCGCCAGCCGACCCCGCAGCCGCTCGATCTCTTCCTTCTGCTGCTCCACTTGGGCCTCGTTCCGGGTGAGCATCCCGACCAGCGCGCTCGTCTGACGCCCGACCTGGCTGGCCCCGCGCAGTTGCTGGCTGTGCACCTGGATGCCCAGCATCCCTCCGAGCACGAAGCACACCACTGTCATCGGTGCGACCCAACGCCTTCCCCTTGCGCTAAGTGTCCCCATGATGATCTACCTCACCGCTGCAGCCACAACGTCCGCCCGCGGCTCCCAGAATGCCGCCTTTGGGTCGGCCAGATCGAGCCGCGCGATTCGGTTCGCTCCGATCTGCTCGATCGCGGCCGCCAGGAGCTTCGCCTTGGCCGCCAGTTCATTCCCTTCGCCCAGATTCACCCTCGCTCCCGAGGCGAGCGTCACCTCGATCTGCTCGTCGCTCCCGAGCTGCAGCCGCGTCGTCCCCAGCCTCGGGTCCGTCCCCAGTGCCCTCAGCACGGCCAGCAGTATTTCGATCTCAGAAGCAGCCCCCTCTGCCTCCACTCCCTGATCCCCCAGGTGCGGCCCCACCATCTCAGGAAGCCCCCAGCCCCACTCCTCGGGCACCGTGAAGGCGACTCCCTCCGGGTCCACGAGGATGGCGCGCTGCACCCCCCGGATCACGGCGACCGCCTCTCTCCGCTCCACCGTCACCACCAGTCGGTTCGGGAAGTCGCGAGAGACCCGCGCCTCCCGCACCGCCCGGACGCTCTCCGCCTGCTCTTTCACCAAGTCCAGCGGGGCCCGCAGCACATTCGTGTTCGCGGGAAGCCGAATCGCCTCCGCAACCACTCCCGCTATCTGCCGGTCGCCCCGGACCGTGACCCCGCCCACGGCCATGCGCGGAGATGCCAGCGCTATGTATGCCAGTTCCACCGCGAACACGACTATGACGATACCCGCCGCCAGCCGCAGCCGCCAGAGCAGCCCCGGACCGGCCGACCTGACCGCGCCGAACGCCGGACTATGATTCGTATCCACTGGCACCACCCCCTCGTTCTTCGAGAGCGAGTTCGATCAGCCGGTCCACGAGCTGGGGGAAGCTTATTCCGGCCGCCTCCGCCGCCCGCGGAACCAGGCTCGTGTCGGTGAGCCCCGGGATCGTCTGAAGCTCGAGCACGTACACCTCATCCGGCGCCACGATCATGTCCACGCGAGACATGCCGCGGCACCCCATGAGCTGGTGCGTCGCCAGCGTCAGCTCGCGCGCCCGCTCCGCCTGCGCCTCCGCAATGCGGGCGGGGATGATCTCCTCCGTCGCCCCGGGAGTGTACTTCGCGTGATAGTCGTAGAACTCGTTCTTCGGCACAATCTCGATCAACGGCAGCACCTGAGGAGCGTCGTTCCCCAGCACCGGCCCCGTTATCTCGGTGCCCGTAATGTACTCCTCCACGAGCGCCTCCGACCCGTACCGAAACGCCAGGTCCAGCGCTTGCTCCAGTGCTCCCTGCTCTTTCACAATCGTCACCCCGATGGAAGACCCCTCCTGCCCCGGCTTCACGACACACGGCAGACCGAGCGTCGAAACGATCCGCCCGGCCGCCCCCGCCCGCTCCGCCTCGCGCACGGCCATCCATCGCGGCGTCGGGATTCCCTCTCGCTCGAAGAACTTCTTCGCCACGACCTTGTTCAGCGCCAGCGCGCTCGCCAGCACCCCCGACCCCGTGTACGGCACCCCGAGCAGCTCCAGCATCCCCTGCACGGTGCCGTTCTCCCCGGCGCCGCCGTGGAGTGCCACGAAAACGACATCCGGCCGCCGTCCCGGCCCGAAGGCCGACAGAAGCGGCGCCACGTCGCCCGATGCCGTGATGTCCGCTAGATCCACCGAGACGGCCTCGTACCGCTCCCCGTCCAGCGCGCCGAGCACCTTCCGGCCGCTCATGAGGCACACTTCCCGCTCGGCGGACGTTCCGCCCGTCAACACGACGACCCGCAGAAGCTTCCGGTTTCCCATCACTGCCCAACCATCTCGATTTCGAGTTCGAGATCGATCTCATAGCGGCGTAGCGCCAGCGAGTGCGCCCACTCGATCAGCTCCCGCATCTCGTCCGCCGTCGCCCGGTTCCGATTGATGAGGAAGTTCGCGTGCTTCATCGAGACTTGCGCATCGCCCACGCGGTGGCCCTTCGCACCGGCGCGGTGAAGCACCTTGCCCGCCGCCACCGCCCGCTCGTTCTTGAAGACGCTTCCCGCCGACCAGGCCCGGAGCGGCTGCCGCCCGGCCCGCTTCCCGCGCAGGCGATCCACCTTCGCCCGGATATCATCCTTGGGCGCCGGCTGGAGCCGCAATCTCGCCGAGACCACGATCACCTTCGAACTCGCCACGCTGCTGTGACGGTACCTATGGGCGAACTGCGCCGCCGTCCATTCCCGCAGCTCCCCCTCTTCATCGAGTACCGTCGCCCCGACCACCAGGTCGCCTATGGATCCCGTGTCCGTGCCCGCGTTCGTTGCCAGCGCGCCCCCGAGCGTCCCAGGAATACCCACCGTCGATTCCAGTCCGCTCAGCCCGACCTCCCCGGCCTCCTTCACCAGGCGCGGCAACCTCGCGCCCCCTCCCACCACCGCCCCGTCCTCCAGCCATTCCACGTCGCTGAAGTTCGGCGCCAGCCGCGCCACGATCCCTCGGATTCCGCGGTCCGCCACCAGGAGATTGCTTCCGTTCCCGACCACCTTGAAAGGCAGTCCCTTCGAGCGGGCGAAACGGATGACTGCCGCGAGGTCGTCTCCATCCAGTGGCTGGACGAAGATGTCGGCCGGTCCCCCGATCCGAAACGTCGTGTGGCGGGCCATCGGCTCGTCGCGGAGAACCCGGCCCCGGACGATGCTGCGCAGCTCCGCTTCCGCCAGTTCGATCTGCCGGCGCGGTATTGCCACGATTGGTGCTGCGATAGAGGTCTGCTGTCCTGTGTTCATTGCTTTGCGACGACCTGTTCGCCCGCGCGGGGTGATCCACCCAGGCGCCGCACCAGCTCTCGAGCTATCCTGCCGATGTCGCCGGCGCCCATGGAGAGAACGACATCCCCCGCTCGGAGGTGCGCGTGAAGCTCGGCCGCCGCCCCATCCTTCGCCACCTCCAGCACCGCGTCCTCTCCACTCAATGCGCGAAGCCGATCGGCGATCAGCGCGGACGTGACGCCGGGCAGCGGCGCCTCCCGCGCCGGGTAGATCTCCGTCAGCACCGTCACGTCCGCCTCCCGCAACGCCTCCGCAAACTGCTCGGCGAAGTCCCGCGTGCGCGAGTACAAGTGCGGCTGAAACAGCGCCACCACCCGCCTCCCCGGGTAGGCCGCCCGGGCGGCGGCGATGGTCGCCGCGACCTCCGTGGGGTGGTGCGCGTAGTCGTCCACGACGGTGATCCCGGACGGCTCCCCGACCACCTCGAAGCGGCGCCCGACGCCGGCGAACGCCTCCAGCGCCTTCAGGCAGGCCGACACATCCGCCCCTGCCGCCAGCGCCGCCGCCGTCGCCCCAAGCGCGTTGATGACGCTATGAACGCCGGGGGAGGCGATGCGAAGCACCCCCGCCGCCTTCCCCTCCAGGAGAAGGGTGCAGCGTCCCTCCATGCCGGCTGTCTCGATCTCCGTCCCCCGCACCCCGGCCTTCTCGTGCGAGCCGTACCAGACCACCCGCCGGCCCTCGGGAAGGGCAAGCTCCCCCAGCTCCGGCCGGTCGGCGCACAGCACGATGATCCCCTCCGGCGCCACTCCATCCAAGAACTGCACGAAGCTCTCCCTCAAGTGCTGCTCCGTCTTGTGGTGGTCGAGATGGTCCTGCTCGACATTCGTCACGACAGCGATCTCCGGGCGAAGGTCGAGAAACGATTCATAGGCCTCGCACGCCTCCGCCACAAACCACTCGCCCTGTCCGACGCGGGCATTACCCCCGAGCGGCTCGTACTCGCCGCCGATCTCCAGCGTGGGATCAAGCCCCGCCTCCACCAGGATCGCCCCGATCATTGCCGTCACGGTCGTCTTCCCATGGGTCCCGGATATGGCGATCCCGCGAGAGGCGGCCATCAGCTCCGCCAGCAGCTCGGACCGCCTCTGCACCGGCAGCTCCAGCTCCCGCGCGCGTATCAGCTCGGGATTGTCCGAATGGATGGCGTCCGAGACGATCACCCGCGCGCTCCCCTCCACGTTCTCCCCAAGGTGCCCGATGCTCACCCGGGCGCCCTGCGCCGCCAGCTTCGCCGTCATCTCGGACGCCTGCGAGTCCGAGCCCGAGACCTCGAACCCGCGCGCCAGCAGAATCTGCGCCAGCGCGCTCATCCCGATTCCGCCGATTCCGATCATGTGCACGCGCGGCTTCATTGACCCTCCGCCGCCGCGGTTCGCCGCATTTGGTTTCGAGAGACGTTCAGAAGGAGCCCAACTCCGATCAACGACAGCACCAGCGACGATCCGCCGTAGCTCACGAACGGAAGCGGCACCCCGGTCGAGGGCACCGTGTGCGTCGCCACCGCGATGTTCAGCAGTGCCTGCACTCCCATGAGACACGTGATCCCGACCGCCACCAGCCCCGAGAAGCGATCCGGCGACCGCCCCGCTATCGCCAGCCCGCGCCACACCAAAAACATGAACAGCCCCAACACAGTCCACGTCGCAATCAGCCCGAGCTCCTCGCCGATCACCGGCAGAATCGAATCGGTGATGGCGGCGGGCAGGTAGAAGTACTTCCACACGCTCCCGCAGTACCCGCGCCCCGTCAACCCGCCCGACCCGAGCGCGATCAAAGACTGCGTCGCCTGATATCCCTCCGCCAGCGGAAGCTCCGTCCTGAAGATGAAGCCCTTCAGACGAGCGAGCTGGTAGGGGTGCTGCCAGATCATCACCGCCGCCCCGAGCAGTCCAACCGACCCCGCGGCGGCAAGCTGAGGGAGCTTCATCCCGGCGACGTGGAAGTAGATCATCATCGCCATCACCATCACCGCCGCCGTTCCCATATCCGGCTCGACGGCGACGAGGCCGGCTGTCACTCCGAGCACGACAAACGGTGGCAGCGCCCGTCGGCGGTTCGGAATCCCCGCCGGGAACTTCGTGAAGTACCGCGCCGCCGCAATCACGAGCACGAGCTTCGCCAGCTCGCTCGGCTGGAAGCGCAGCCCCGTGCCCGGGATCGGCAGCCACGACCGGGCCCCGTTCACCTCGATGCCCACGAACAGCACCAACACCAGCAAGAAAGTGGACATGAAAAGAAGCGTCCCCGCCCAGCGCTCCAGCCACTTCATCGCGATCCGGCTCACCGCCCACATAGCGCTCAGCCCGATGGCGGCGAAGAGAATCTCGCGCTTCAGGTAGTAGTAGATGTCCTCGCTTTCGTTCAGCGCCGCCATCGGAATGCTCGCGCTGAACACCATGGCCACGCCCAGTGCCACGAGTGCGAGAGTGGGAACGAGCAGCAGGAGGTCTGTGCCTTGTGTCTCCTGTGGAGCCAGCTCCGCCTGTGGGACCTGTACGGCTCGAATCGCTGACACTGCTAGCCCTTCCTTTCGCCGCGCCCCATCTTCGCCGCGATCTCCTTGAACGTCCGGCCGCGCTCGGCCATGTTCCGAAACATATCGAAGCTCGCGCAGGCCGGCGAGAGCAGCACGACGTCGCCCGCGCGCGCTCTCCGCCATGCGATCTCCACCGCCTCCCTCAGATCGCCCGCCCGCTCGATGCTCTCCACACCCGCCGCCCGCGCCGCCTCCGCAATCTCTTCGGCGGCCTCACCTATAACTACCAAGTCTGCGCCGCGCATGGCGATTGTCCGGGTCAGATTCTCGAAGTCGTGCACCTTCGGTCGGCCACCGGCGATCAGCACGACGTGCTCCGGGAACGCTTCGAGCGCGGCAACGGCCGCGTCGGGCGTCGTCGCCTGCGAGTCGTTGATGAAGCTGACGCCCCCGACCACGGCAGCAACCTCCAGCCGGTGCTCCAGCCCCTCGAACCCCGCCAGCGTGTCGGCCGCCCGATCCAGCGAAGCCCCCGCGCAGCCCGCCGCCGCCAGCGCGGCGAGGGCGTTCGAGAGGTTGTGCCTGCCCCGCAGGCGCACCGACGACTCCCGACAGATCGGACGGCTCCGCACCCGCAGCCACCCCTCCGACACATCCGCCCCCTCCGCCACATCCTCGGAGATGCTGAACGGCACCACCTCGGCTCGCGTCGCCTCCCTCAGTCCCCACGCCTCCCCGTCGTCCCGGTTGATGACGGCCGCATCCTCCGGCTCCTGGTTGGCGAAGAGCCTCGCCTTCGCCGCCCGGTACTCGGCCATGTCCCGGTGGCGGTCCAGATGGTCGGGGAAGACGTTCAACAGCACCCCCACTTTCGGCCGGAAGCTCCGCGTCGCTTCGAGCTGAAAGCTGCTCACCTCGGCCACGAGGAGCTCCTCCGCCGTCGCCCGGTCCGCCAGCGCGATTAGCGGCCGGCCGATGTTCCCGCCCACCCGCACTATCTTCCCCTCGCCCCTCAGTATCTCTCCAATCAGCGCCGAAGTCGTGGACTTCCCCTTCGTCCCCGTCACCGCGATGATCGGGCACGGCGCGATCCAGAAGGCGACCTCGATCTCGCTGACGACATCGGCGCCGCGCTCGCGGGCGCGGAGCAGGGGAGGAGCGTCGAGCGACACCCCCGGACTCGGCACCACGAGCTCCGCCTCCTCAATCCCCCCATAGGCCTTATCGCCCGTCAGTATCTCCACCGGCGCGTCCCGCAGCGCCTCTATCTCACTCGCCAGCTCCGCCGCCGGCTTCACATCGGAAACCGTCACCGCTGCCCCCCGCGCCGCCAGCACCCGCGCCACCTCCCGGCCGGTGCCGTAGGCGCCGAGGCCGATGACATGCACTCGCCTGCCCGAAAACCGATTGTCCCGTTCTTGTGTCTCGCTCATGCCGACAGCGATGTCACCACCACGATGGCGGCGGCCACCAGCGCCACCGCCCAGAATACCGCCACCACCCGACGCTCCGGCCAGCCCGACAGCTCGAAGTGATGGTGGAGCGGGCTCATCTTGAACACCCGTTTCCCCGTCGTCTTGAAGGAGACCACCTGGATCACCACCGACCCCGCCTCGATTAAAGGCACCAGACAGAGCCCGATGAGCGCTAGCGGCTCATGCAGCCACACCGCCAGCGCCGCCAGCCCGCCGCCCAGCGCCAGCGCTCCGACGTCGCCCATGAAGATCCGCGCCGGATGACGGTTGTAGAAGAGGAACCCCAGACAGGCCCCGGTGAGCGCGGTCGCCACGATCGCAGCCGGCTGGTCCCCGGCCCTGATGGCGAGCACGACGAACCCCGCGCCCGCGATGGCGCACAGGCCCGACGCCAGGCCGTCCAGGCCGTCCGAGAGGTTCACCGCGTTCGACGTGAGCGCCAGCGCCAATACCCAGAGCAGCGCCCACCCGAGCGTCACCGGCCCCGCGCTGGCACTACCCGAGGCCGCCTCCACCGCCCGCTGTCCCACCAGCGCATAGGCAAATGCACCCGAAACGATGAGCTGCAGGAGCAGCTTCTGCCGCGCCCGCAGCCCCAGCGACCGGCCCCGGTTGATCTTCATCCAGTCATCGGCCGCCCCGATGCAGGCGAACGCCAGCGTCACCGCCAGCAGCAGCCCCATCTCCAGAGTCACCCGTTGCGCCACCCAAAGCTGCCCCAGCACCGCCGCCACCACCGCCGCGCCGATGATGAGAAGCCCCCCCATCGTGGGCGTCCCCTCCTTCTGCAGGTGGCGCTGCGGCCCGTCGTCCCGAACTCGCTGCCCCGCCCCCGCTCTCTTCAGCAGCCCGATGACCGGCACCCCGAAGACCAGCACGAGGACGAGCGCAAGCGCCGCGATCAATGCCACCCGATCCAAGCCGAGCTGCTCAATCATTCACATCCCCGCCTTTCCCAGCGCCCGACGGCTCCTCCAGGCGGCGGACGATTGCCTCCATCTTCATCGCTCTCGATCCCTTCACCAACACCACATCCCCGGCGGACAGACGGTCTGCAATAATCCGCACGGCCTCCTCGTTGTCCCTCGCCTCGAAGACCCGATCGGGCGAAAGTCCTGCCCGCGCCCCTTCCGCGATGGTGCGCGCCAGCTCTCCCACCGTCACCAGCCCCGCCAGCCCCAGACTCGCAGCGGATTCGCCCACCTCCCGGTGCCACTCCGCGGCCATCGGCCCCAGCTCCTTCATATCCCCCAGGACCGCCCACTTCCGGCCCCCCGGCAGATCGGCGAGAAGTTCCAGCGCCACCCGCATGGAGTCCGGCGCCGCGTTGTAGCAATCATCGATGATCGTGAACCCGCCCCCGGCCCTCACGATCCTGCTCCGCATCTCCGCCCCCTCGAACGCCTCCAGGCCAGCCCCAATCCATTCGGCTTCCGCTCCCACCGCCATCGCCGCCGCCGCTGCCGCCGCCGCGTTCAGGGCGTGATGCCGCCCCGCCGTTCGCAGCGCGATTCGGTGATCCCCCCACCACCCGCGCAGCACGAACTCCGTATTCCCATCGCTCCCCACCACCACATCCTCCACCCGAACATCCGCCTTCTCGCCCCGGCCGAACGAGATCGCCCGGCACGGGGCCCGCTCCCTCAAGAACGGGAAGAACTCGTCGTCCCCGTTCAGGACGGCCGCCCCCTCCTCGGGAAGATGCCCCAGCAGCTCCGACTTCGCCTCCGCAATCGCCTCCCGGCTGCCGAGATGCTCCAGGTGAGACACGCCGATGTTCGTTATCACCCCCACCTGCGGCCCCGCCATGCGCGCCAGGTAGTCTATCTGCCCCTTCCCCCGCATCGCCAGCTCCACCACCACCGCCTCGTGGGTCGCCTCCAGTTCCAGCAGCGCCAGCGGCACCCCGATCTCGTTGTTGTAGTTCCCCGGCGTCCGCGCCGTCTTCCATCCCCTCGAAAGAATCGCCGCGACCATCTCCTTCGTCGTCGTCTTCCCCGTGCTCCCTGTGATGGCCACCACCCGGGGAGACAGGGCTCTCCGATGGGCCGCCGCCAGTGCCCCGAGCGCCTCCAAGGTATCCCGCACGACGATCAGCGGACCCGCCCCAACCTCGCGAGACACCAGCGCCGCCCCCGCGCCCCTCTCGAAAGCACCCGCCACGAAATCGTGCCCGTCGAACTGCTCCCCCTTCAGCGCCACGAACAGCGCTCCCCGCGGAACAGACCGGCTGTCGGTCGAGACCCCACGAAACACATCGGGAGCAGCCCCTCCCGCGAGGCGCCCCTGCGTCGCTGCGAGCACCATCGTCCGCGGGAAATCAGCCATCCCCGGCCCCCTCGATCTCCCCCAGCACCTCCGCCGCCACCTCCCGGTCGTCGAAGTGGACCGTCCGGTCGGCGAAGATCTGGTAGTCCTCGTGGCCCTTCCCCGCGATCAGAACCAAATCGTCCGAGCCGGCCTCCTCGATAGCGAGCCGAATCGCCTTCGCCCGGTCCGGCTCCACCGAGCACCCCGCCCGCCACTCCTTCGGAATGCCCGCCAGAATTTCCCCGATGATCGCCTCCGGCCGCTCCGACCGTGGATTGTCGGAGGTGATCACACACCGATCCGCCAGCCTTCCTGCCAGCTCCCCCATCACAGGCCGCTTCGTCCGATCGCGGTCTCCGCCGCAGCCAAAGACCACCACGACCCTTCCGCTCGTCACCCGCCGCGCCGTCTCCAGAGCCCGTCGCAGTCCATCCGGCGAGTGGGCGTAATCGACGAGCACGTTCCTCGCCTCCGACGGGACGCGCTCGAACCGCCCCCGAACGGGTGACATCTCCTCGATGGCGGAACAGGCCGTATCGGCCGGTATCCCCAGCCCGATGCACGCCGCCAGCGCCCCCAGAGCGTTGTAGACATTGAACTCCCCAATCAGCTTCATCCGAATCGGCACTCGCCCCGTCGGGTGAACCGCCAGGAAGCTCGTCCCCTCCGGCCCCAACTCGATCTGCTCCGCGCGGCAGTGCGCCTCCGCCGACAGGCCGTAGGTCAGCGTCCGCCCCAGCGCGCTCTCCGCAATGATCCGCCCCGCCTCGTCGTCGATATTCACGGCATTGATGCGCTCGCCCTCGGCCGGCAAAAACTGCGGGTCCTCGAACAGCCGCCGCTTCGCCGCGAAGTACTCCTCCATCGTCGCGTGGAAATCCAGATGCTCGGGGGTCAGGTTCGTAAACACCGTCGCCGCGAACCGGCACCCCTCCACGCGGTGGAGCAGCAGCGCGTGCGAAGACACCTCCATCGCCGCGTGCGTCACCCCCGCCTCCACCATCTCGGCCAGGAAGCCCTGCAGATCGATCGCCTCGGGCGTCGTGTGCGGCGCCTTGATCCGGCGGTCCCCGATCCGGTATTCGAGCGTGCCGATCACACCGCTCGTGTGCCCCGCCGCCCGGAAGATCGCATCCATCGCCAACACCGTCGTGCTCTTCCCGTTCGTCCCCGTGACCGCGGCCGCCGTGAGACGAGACGAAGGATCGTCGTAGAAAGCACGCGCGAGAGCCGCCATCGCCGCTCGGGAATCCGGCACGACCGCCACCGCCCCCTCCGCCGGAGGCGAGACCTCCGCCTCCCGGCCCGCCTCCACCACCAGCGCAACAGCGCCCTTCTCTATCGCCTGGGGGATGAAATCGTGTCCGTCGGCGCGCTCGCCTCGGACCGCGACGAACGCCCAGCCCGGCTCCACCGCGCGGGAGTCATAGGCGAGTCCGCTCACCACCACCTGCGGACGGCCGACGAACTCTACGCCCGCAACCGAACCGAAAAGCGTCTCGAATCGCTTCTCCCGCTTCCCGGGAGAACTCCCGCTGCTCACCGTCAAGGGGGCCCTTTCTCATAGCCGATTATAGCACCCGGGCAGGCCGACACGCGAGGCGCCGTTCCCGGCGCCCGCTCCCTGTCAGCCTTCCGCTTCTGCCATGGCGACGTTGATCCGCGAGACCGGCCCGCTGGGCGGCACGCGGAGATACATCAGAGCCCGCTCGCAGATCGCCCGGAACGCCGGGGCCGCCACGACCCCTCCGTAGTGCCCGTTCCGCGGCTCGTCGATCACCACGATCACGGCGATCCTCGGGTCGTCCGCCGGTGCGAACCCCGCAAACGAGCCGATGTACAGCCCCGACCGGAATCCCGCCTCCGGCGTCGGCTTCTGCGCCGTTCCCGTCTTCCCCGCCACCAGCCGCCCCGGTATCCCCGCCGCCTTTCCCGTGCCCTCCTCCACCACCTTCGTCATCACGCCCCGCATCCGCGCCGACGTCTCCTCGGAGAGAATCCGTTCCGGTGCGGGAGGTGCCGGATGCTCGATGGCGCCGCTCGCATCCGTGATCGCCTTCACCACGCGGGGGTGAACTCGCCACCCGCCATTGGCGATGGTGCAATATGCGGAGAGCAACTGCAGCGACGTCACGCTGATGCCCTGCCCGAAGCCGACGTTGGCGAGCTGCATCTGCGACCATTTCCCCGGCGGCGCTACGATCCCCCGGGATTCCCCGGCCAGCTCGATGCCTGTCTTCTCTCCGAAACCGAACTTCTTCAGCCACCGGCTCATCCGCTCGGCCCCCATCGCCATCGCCACGGTTGCGATTCCCGTGTTGCACGACTTGATGACGATGTGGTCCAGATCCACCGTCCCGTGAGCGCGGCTCCCGCCGTGCATGGCGCAGCTAATGCTCCGCCGGCCGATCGAACGGGTACCCGTGCACTCGTGCGTCTCCCCGTGGCTCATGACGCCTTCTTCGATGGCGGCGGAGGCGGTGACGACCTTGAACGTCGAGCCCGGCTCGAAGGGGCTGACCACGGCGTGGTTGACCCAACTCCCCTTGGGGTACTCCCGGTACTGATTCGGATCGAACCCCGGCTGGCTCGCCAGCGCCAGCACCTCTCCCGTCTCCGGGTCCATCACGATCGCCGTGCCACCGGCGGCGTTCGCCTTCTCCACCGCCTTCGCCAGCTCTTCCTCGGCGATCGACTGGATATCGAGGTCCAGTGTGAGCACGACGCTGCTCCCGGGCAGCATCTGCTTCGTCACGATAGTGCGCTCGGGGATCTGCGCCCGAGACCGGGGAAGACGGCCGTCCAGAACCACCAGCACTTCCCCGTCGACGCCCGCCAGGCGCTCGTCGAGGGCCCCCTCGACACCTTCCAGCCCCTCGCCATCCCGCCCCACGAAGCCGAGCACGGAGGCGGCTGCCCTCCCGTGCGGATAGGCGCGCTTCCACTGCGTGTTCACGATGAGCCCCTGACACCCCAGCTCCCGGATCGCCTCCGCCGCCGGTCGGTCCACGGAATCCTGCAGCCGAACGTAGCGAACGCCCGGCTTCGCCTCCAGCGTGCGCGAGAGAGACGCCTCCGGCACCCGGAGAAGTGGTTCGAGTTCGGTCGCTATCTCTGCCGGATCGTCCACGAGCGCCGGGTCAGCCGCTACCGAGTAGAGCTTCAGATTGAGGGCGAGGGGGTTTCCATTGCGGTCGTACACGTTGCCCCGAGGCGCCTCCATCGGCCACCGGCGGCCCTGCATCTTGGAAGCCTCCCCGCGGTACTCCTCATGCTGGAGCACCTGAATGTTGAAGAGCTTCCATCCCAGTCCGAGGAAGGCCGCAATCGCCACGAGCGCCCACACCCGGCTGCGCCGAAACATCTCTCTCCGACCCGTGTCCTTCATCCTAAGACCTCATCCGGCCACACAAAAAGCCACCGCCTACGGGCGGTGGCCCTTACCGGTGCTCGCCTCTGCGCGGCCCCCGGCGCTTGTCACCACCCCTGCGGCGAACTGCGCCAGTGCCGCCGTCAGGCCTGCCGACTCCTCCGTCGGGTCGGCCGCCGCCAATTGTACAGGGTCGCCCGGCGCGGAGTGGGGGAGGAGGACGTAATCCACCTCCCGGCTTGGGTCGGCGGGAGTGAGTCCGAGGCCAATCGCCGTCTCGTGGACCCTCCCGCTGGATTCGGCGAGGTTGATCTGGTACCGCAGGAGCGCCGTCTGCGCCCGGAGATCCTCTATCTCCTGATGCAGCGCCATCTCCCTATATCCGTTGCGCGTGATGCCCGCCGAGGCGGCGGCGTAGGCGAGGATCAAAGAGAAACTGAGGGCGGCGAGCACGACTGCTGCGAATCCTGCTTGTATCCCTGCCGGTCGTGTCTGCGGCAAACTGCTTGACTGTTGCTTGGAGGATATGGGCAGTTCCTCCGTCCGACCTTGCCACATCACTTGCTGCGATGCCATGGTGCTCCACCGCCCTCGTTTATTTTCGCCTCTCCAGAGGCTCCGCCCGAACATGCCCCGCCCAGCCGGAACCATGCTCCATCTACTACATCACATCAGAACCTCTCAGGGACCTCTCACAACCTCTCTGCCACTCGCAGAGTCGCCGACCGAGAACGAGGGTTCTCTTTGACCTCCCGCTTCGACGGCTTCACTGCTTTCTTCGTCAGGATCCTCACCCGGGGACCCTCTCCGGACGGGAACGGCGGGCACTGGCTGCGATCTCTGGCTCGGCGGAAAGCCCCCTTTGTTTCACCGCCCTCTAGACTGTGGTAGGTCAGGACGACGATTCTGCCATGAACCTTGGTGCGGTGAATTGCTGCATCCAGTGCTGTGCGAAGCGCTCCGAGCTCATCGTTCACGGCAATCCTCAGCGCCATGAAGGACTTCGTGGCTGCGTGAAGGCGTCTCGGTCGCGCCCGTGGTGGAATAGCTGCTGTGATCGTTGCTGCAAGTTGTGCTGTAGTTGTGATAGGACCGTGCTGTGTCGTTGCCACTATTTCTTTTGCGATTCTTCGTGCCCGCCGTTCCCCTCCGTACTCCCAGAGGATTCTCGATAGCTCTTCCTCCGGCAGTCTGTTTACGAGGTCCGCCGCGGTGGTCTCTATCCTCGGGTCCATCCTCATGTCCAGCGGCCCGTCGAGTCGGAAGCTAAAGCCACGTCTCGCTGTCGTAAGCTGTTCGAGAGACACGCCGCAGTCGATGAGGACCCCGTCCACCGCGTCTAGCCCCAGTTCGTCTAGCACCACCTCCAATCGATCGTAGTTTTCGTTTATCAGAGCGACCGGCTCGCCGGTCAGCTTCTCTCTCGCTCTCTCTATCGCCTCCGGGTCTCGGTCGATCCCGATCACCCGTCCCCCCGGCTTCACTCGCTCGACGATCGCCGCCGTATGCCCTCCCGATCCCAACGTCGCGTCGACGATCACGTCTCCTGACTCGGGCGCCAGATACTCCAAAACTTCCCGCACCATCACCGGCTGGTGCCCCGCCGGTTCCCTCCCCGGATCCTCCTCAGGTTCGTCAGATCCCGAGCGCAGCGGCCTTCTCCATGATCTGCTTGGGCGAGAACTGCTCCTCCTGATAGGAAACCCAGCGCTCTTTGCCCCAGATCTCGATCCGGTTGATCACCCCGCGCACCACTACATCACCCGTGATGCCGGCATGCTCGCGAAGAGAGGCGGGGATGTTGATGCGGCCCTGGCGATCCAGAAAGACCTTCGCCCCACCGCTGAAGAACTGCTTCACCACGTCCCCGTTCATGTCGGTGATCCGGACCTGGTTCAGCCGGTCCTCGATCTTCCGCCACTCCTCCCAGGGGAAAAGGAACAGACAGCCATACCACCCGCGGGTGATGAACCCGCCGTGTTCCATCTTCTCCCGGAACGGTCGGGGAACTGCTACCCGCCCTCGGTCATCCAGTTGATGCTCGACCTCGCCCGTCAGCATCGTTGGTGCACCGTTTCCCTCGCCTCAGTCTCCACCATCCCCCCCGGGATTTTAGGGCTTTTTCCCCCGTCTTCCCCCGGTCTAGGGTTGATGGTGCACGATATTACCACAGTCCCCCCCGGGCTTGTCAAGTCCGAAACGACACAATCGCCAAAAAAGGTGCGCTTATTAGTCAAACAGACAGGCGTCAAATAAATGTTTGCGCTTTTATCGCGCCTCGGCAAATCGCCCCCTATGCGCTCTTCGGCACAAGGGTAACCTAGCCAAGGGGCAAACCTAGTAGACGCCCGTGAGAGGAGGCCCCCCATGAGCCCACGCTGCATCGCCTGCGGAATGCCCATGGAGTCACTCGCCGACCATGCCGGGGGTGATCCCCACAAAGTCTACTGCCTCCACTGCGCCCGGCCCGACGGCACCATGCAGTCTTACGAAGAGAAGCTGGAGTCCCTGACGAGCTTCATCATGAAGAGCGAAGGTCGAAAAGAGGAATCGGCCAGGCAGAAGGCGACCGACTGGATGGCGAGGCAGCCCGCCTGGCGGAAATGATCCCTCAGACGAGCGCGCTTAGCTTCCCCAGCAGATAGAAAAAGAGGGCAGGCCCGAAGGCCTGCCCCCTCTCATTGTCGCTTCCGCGCCGGCCTACAGATCGAACGCCCGGTAGATGAACACCGCCATCTGGTCCCGCGTGACCGCAAGCCAAGGACGATAGTAGCCGTCGTCGTAACCCTTGACCACACCGTTGGCTATGCAGGCCTCGATCGCCGCCCCGGCCCAGTGTCCCTCCAGGACGTCCAGGAAGAGATCCCCGGCCGTGTCCATGTCTGTTCCAATGACGACCCAATCGTTGGCCCTCGCCATGAACACAGCCATCACGTCTCGGGTCACCGTGAACAGCGGTTGATAGTAGACGCCCCCAGTTCGCGGATCGACGTACCCCTCCACGATCCCCTCGGCGGCGCAGTACTCGATGTACTTATAGGCCCAGTGATCGCTGTTCACGTCCAGGAACTTCTGCGGGGTTGTCGGATCCGGCACCTCGTCATCGCCGCCCGCCAGCGCCCGCGCGATGAACACCGCCATCTGGTCTCGCGAGCAGACGATCTCCGGATGATAGAGCCCATCCAGATATCCCTTGGTTATCTCATTCGCAACCGCCGCCTCGACCTCCGTGAACGCCCAGTTGCTGAACAGAACATCCCTGAACGTGTACCACAGGCGCAGAACTGTCAGCCCCCAGCCGTTCTCGACCACATAGGCGTGGCCTTGCACCACGTCCACATCCGTCGCCCAGCCGGTCGTCTCGTACGTGGCCAGCTCGACGGGGCTCGAGGGCGTGTCGCAGTCCACAAGCACGACCCCGCCGCTGCCGTCGGCGACGACCGCCACGCGCCCCAACATCTCGACAGACTCGGCGTAGCCGCTCGTATCGTAGCTCCCGACCTCCAGCGGGTCCCCCGGCGTCGAGATGTCGATCACCCGGAGGCCGCGCTCGCCGTCCGCGACATAGGCGTAGTCCCCGGACACAGCCACACCCCTCGCCTGTCCCGGCGTGTTGAGGAACCCGACCTCATACGGGTCCGACGCGCTGGACGAGCGCACGATCACGTCGTCCACATAGCCATAGTCGCCGGCGGCGCTGCCTGTGAGCGTGAACCGCAGCGCGAAGCTCGCGTTATCGTCCGCCGCCGTCGTCAGCTCATGCGTGAAGGGGTGAAGAAATCCGTCTTCGTCGGCATCGTCCGGCTGAATCTGCTCCAGCTGGATCCAGGTCGACCCGTCGAACCACTCCGCCGTCACCGCCGATCCGGTCGTGTCGAGCGTAGCCGCCAGGTAATACGACGCCCAGATCTTCGAGTACCCGACGGTCGAAACCGTCTGTTGGATGCTTCCGTCGTTGCGCAGCCGGACGCTGTGCGTCCCTCTCCGCGGCGTCCCCGTCCACCATTCGACCGTCCCGCCGGTCGACCACTCGTCGATACCGTCCTCGAAATCGTCGGAGAACACCGTAACATCCGGAGTCCCGATCGACGAAAGGTTGATCAAGCGCATCCCGGACTCGCCGTCTGCAACGCAGGCATAGGGATCGCCGTCCAGCACCGCCGGCACGACGTCCGAGCACCAGCCCGGCGTGTCGAACGAGCCCTTCTCGAACGGATTGCTGGCGACCTGCGTAGACACCACGGAAAGCCCCTTGCTCCCGTCCGCAACCAGAGCGTAGTTCCCGGAGCTGATCGTCGTGCCCGCCACACCGTGCGGCGACCCCGAAGTCAGCGTCGAGCCGACCGCGCTCGGATTCGTGGCATTCGTCAGTCCGACCAGATAGAGACGACCACCCGAGTCCGCCACATATCCATAGGCGCCCTGCACCGCCACGTCCGTGACATCACCGAGGCCCAGCCTCGATCGGACGAAAGCCGGATTTCCCGCCTCATCCGCGTCGCTCACCTGGACGATCTGAAGACCCGCCGACCGGCTGGCGACATAGCCCACGGCAGACCCATCCGACTGCTCGACGACAGCCAGCTTCTCCCCAAGCGATGGGCTCTGACGGCGCGCCAGCATCGTATAAGGCGGCAGCAGGTCGACCACCACCAGACCCGATTCCGCATCGGCAACATAGGCATAGCCGCCCGCCACCACCAGATCCGACGGCCCCGGAACCGACGGTGTGCCACACGTCGTCACGTAGATCGGATTCGTCGGGTCGGTCACATCCACGACCGCCACGCCCTTGCCGCCCACACTGAGGTAGGCGTAGTCACCATAGATCGAGACACTGTTCGCCGAGCCCGACAGCGCCAGCGTCTTCTCCAGGCTTGGGGTCGCCGGCGTCGATACGTCCACCACCTCCAGCCCCGCGTCCCCGCTGGCGAGGTATGCGTAGTCACCGTCGAGGGCAATCCCCCAGCAGTATCCGCTCGTTTCCACCGCTACCATCGCGGCCGTCGGCGCCGTCGTGTCGATAATCTGCAGCCACGAAGCTCCATCCGCGACGAAGGCGTAGTTGCCGGACACGGCCACATCGTTCGCCGAGCCGGGAGTGTCTATCGCCGAGAGCGCGCTCGGCGCCGCTGGATTGCTGATATTGACAGGCACCAGGCCCGCCTCGGCTGCCGCCAGGTAAGCCCAGTTGCCCGACACCGCAATCCCGTTCGGATGGCCGGCGACCGCCGCCGATCCGTAGGCGCACACCGGCCCAGTCGGTGAGGAGACATCGATCACTCGCAGCTTGGCATCCCAGTCGGCGACGTAGGCGTAGTCTCCCAACACGGCGACATCCATCGCCTGGACGCCCGCCTCGGAGCAGACCCACAGCTGCTCCGGGTCTGTCGGGTCAGATACATCGAACGCCACCACACCCCCGCTGCCGTCGGCGACATAGGCGATCTCGTCCGGGACGGCGATTGCCTCCGCGTTGCCGGCAGTCGCCACCTGGCTGACCAGCGTCGGCGTCGGCGATCCCTCAACGTCAACTGCAATGATCCCCCCCGCCTCGTCTGCAACGTACGCAACATCGCCGGCCACCGCCACCGCATAGGCGAGCCCCGGCGTATCGCACGAGTCGGCGAGAATCGGATTGCTCGGGTCCCTCACGTCGATCACCTGCAACCCCGCCGTTCCCGCCGCCAGATAGGCGAAATCACCGTCCACCGCAACGCCAAACGCCTTGCCGGTCGTGGACAGCTCCCCGTAAGCACACGTCAGAGTCGAAATCTGGAAGACCTTGAGCCCGGCCGTGCCGTCCGCCAGGTAAGCGAAGTCCCCCTCCACCGCCACGTCCAGTATCCGATCGGTCGCAGCACACGTCGCCGCCACCGTGAGGTCGCCCTCGTTGAGGACGACCAGGCCGCCGAATCCATCGGCGATGAAGACATAGCCGCCGGACACCGCCACATCCCACGCATACCCCGCGGTGTCGTAAGAACCCGCCAGCGTAGGGACCAATGGATTGCTGATGTCGAAGACACGCAGCCCCGCCGCGTGGTCGGCGACGTACGCCTTCCCGCCGGCCACCGCCACACCATAGGCATAGCCCGGCGTATCCACAACAATTTTTTCGACGGGGGACAGTGGATCCGTAATGTCGATTACCCGCAGCCCCGCGCTCCAGTCGGCAACGTACAGGTAGTTGCCCGATACAGCCACCCCCTCCGCCGAGCCGGCCGTGTCTATCACCGCGACCTGAATCGGGTTCGCGGCATTGGAGATGTCGAAGACCGAAACTGCTTCCTGTGATGCGAC
>Ga0180434_10003339_pt1 | contig 20547 bp, 12 predicted proteins | sample SS_ome_7_FD_132453 | JGI IMG/M metagenome (GOLD analysis project Ga0180434, IMG submission 132453) | Hypersaline lake sediment archaeal communities from the Salton Sea, California, USA - SS_1_D_2 metaG | ecosystem: Environmental > Aquatic > Non-marine Saline and Alkaline > Hypersaline >...
GAAGCAAGCGGCTCTCGGAAACCAAAATCGCTCCGAAAAGAACCGCTTGGTTTCGATACGCTTCTCCGCTGGCGCTGCGAAGCTACTCAACCGGCGCTCCTATATCAATGGCTGAACGGTTACTTTGTTTTTTACCTCCCACTTTATTGGCGTCAAAGGCTTGACTTTTGCCCCGGCTGAAGTATGATATGTCCGTTGTTTGGGAAAATGAGGAGTTGAACGATGCGTATTCTTGTTACCGGCGGCGCGGGCTTTATTGGTTCCAATCTGACGGACGCCCTGATGGAGCAGGGGCACGAGGTCACGGTCCTCGATAACCTCTCGGTGGGGAAGGTCGCCAACATCAAACATCACCTGGAAAGCGAGCGCTTTCACTTTGTCAACGATTCGATCCTCAATTTCAATACTCTGGAGCGCGTCATCCGCCAGACCGATCTGATCTATCACCTGGCGGCGGTGGTCGGCGTCAAGTACGTCGTCGAGGATCCATTAACGTCCATCCTCACCAATATTCGAGGCACAGAGAACGTCCTCGAACTGGCGTTCAAGTATTGGGTGAGAACCGTCATCGCCTCCAGTTCAGAGGTCTATGGCAAATCCACCCAGGTGCCTTTGGGGGAGGACGATGACCGATTGCTCGGCCCCACCTCCGTTGGCCGCTGGTCCTACTCCGATGCCAAGGCGATTGACGAGTACCTGGCCCTGGCCTACGCCCAGCAGGGGCTGCCGGTCACGGCTCTCCGCTATTTTAACGTCTACGGCCCGCGGCTCGACCCCCGGGGGTACGGCAGCGTCATCGCCATGTTCATCACCCAGGCGCTGCAGGGCGAGCCGCTGACGGTATACGACGACGGGGAGCAGACGCGCTGCTTCACCTACGTGGCGAACACGGTGGAGGGTACGATTCGAGCCGCCACGGTCCTGGGGGCCGTCGGGCAGGTGTTTAACATTGGCTCGAACCACGAGATGAGCGTCGGCGAGTTGGCGTGCCTCATCCGGCAGTTGACGGGTTCCTCGTCAGAGATCACCCACGTCCCCTACACCTCCGCCTTTGGCCCTTACTTTGAGGATACACGCCGTCGGGTGCCTGACGTAAACCGCGCCCGAGAGGTGTTGGGATTTGAAGCCCAGACATCTTTCGAGGAAGGGTTGCGGCGGACCCTGACCTGGTTTCGAGAGAATGGTGGGTTGGTGGGTCCTTCGGGTGGGTAAGCAGTTCACCCATGCACCAACAAAAGAGAGGAGTACTTGATGCATTCAACCAAACTTTCCGCGTTCTGTGACAAAATTCTAGAGATGTGCTGGACCCTGGCCGTGGTCATCACGCCGCTCTTTTTCAACGTCTATTCCAGCCGGGTCTTTGAGCCGGACAAGTTGACCACGCTGCGCACCCTTGCTTTGATCATGGCTGCCGCCTGGTTCGTCAAACTGATTGAAGAACGGCTCAACGGTCAGCGCGAGATTGGGTTCACCTGGCGCACGCCGTTGGTGTTTCCCACGATGTTTACGGTCGCCGTCTATCTGATCAGCACGATTCTGTCCGTCACCCCCTACGTCAGTCTTTTCGGTTCGTATCAACGGTTGCAAGGGACGTACACCACCCTCGCCTACATCGTGGTCTTTCTCATGATCCTGCAGGGCGTGCGCACGCGCGCTCAGCTCGACCGCTTGCTCACCGTGATCATTCTCAATAGCCTGCCTATCGCCCTCTACGGCCTCATCCAGCGAAACAAGCTGGATCCCCTGCCCTGGGGTGGAGACGTGACCCGGCGCGTGGCCTCTACTATGGGCAATGCCATCTTTGTCGCTGCGTATTTGATCATGGCCGTGCCCCCCACGTTGGCCCGCGTCGTGGATGCGTTCCGTGCCATCCTGACCGAGGAAGAGACGGGGATGGCGGACATGCTGCGCGCGGCGTCGTATATCTTTATCTTTTTGGTCCAGCTCATCGCTATCTGGTACACTCAGAGCCGTGGCCCCCTGATGGGGCTTCTGGCCGGGCTGGGCGTGTGGGGCTTTTTGGGACTGTTGGCACTTCAGCAGAGAGCCAGACAGGAACAAGCCTTTCAGCCCGGTGACCTGCCCAAGGATCTGGGGCGCGGGCTGGCCTTTGGCCTGGGCAGCCTGGCGGCGGCGGGCGCGATAGCGGCGCTCCTGTACTTTGCAGGTCAGGCGCTCGCTCAACCGGAAAGCAGCCTGCCCCAGGCGTTGGCGGCGGGAGGGGCGGGGTTGGTCCTGCTGGGCGCTTGGCTGGTCTTTGTCGTCAACCAGCGGGGCTGGCGCTGGCTCTGGATCAGCGCGCTGGCGCTCGTGGCGCTGTTCGCCGTCGGCTTTTTGCTCATCAACCCGGGCGGGCCGTTCCACGAGTGGGCCAGGCAGACGCCGTTGAGCCGGGTGTCCCGCGTGCTCGAGTCCGAAAGCGGCACCGGCATGGTGCGCAACCTCATCTGGCAGGGCGGCCTGGACATGCTCCTGCCCCACGACCCGATCCAATATCCACCGACGGCGGGCAATCCCCATGGACACCCCGATCCGTTCAACGCGCTCCGCACGCTGGTGGGGTACGGGCCAGAGTCGATGTACGTGGCCTACAACAATTTTTATCCCCCCCTGCTGGGCCATTATGAATCTCGCACCGCCTCCCCCGATCGCTCTCACAACGAGACGCTCGACTCGCTGATCATCACCGGCGTTCTGGGCTTTGTGGCCTACCTGTGGCTCTTTGGCAGTGTGTTTACCTTCGGCTTGCAGTGGCTGGGATTCTTGCCCTCCGACTGGCGGCGCACTCTGTTCTTCATCTTGCTGGTCGTGGGGGCGGTTGTCGCTACGGCGCTCGTCATCCCTACCGTTGGCCCGCACTTTTTTGGGCTGTCCATCCCCGCGGGTATGGTGGGTGGGCTGTTTATCTACCTGGTGGTTTACGCCTTTTCCGTGTATTGGAATCCAGAGACTTCTTCGGCGCTCCATCCTCGCTTTGTCGTGTTGACGGGCATCCTGTCCGCCATCGTGGCTCACTTTGTCGAGATCAATTTTGGTATCTCGATCGCCTCCACGCGCACGGTCTTTTGGACGTATGCCGGACTGCTCGTCCTGGCCGGGATGGGGCTTGTCCGCGAGCGCGAACGGGAGGACAGGGGGAGGCAAAAGAAAAATCGGCGGCGTAGAAAAGATCACGAGCGGACCCTGCCCGTGTGGCTCAAACCCACGCTGGTGACGTCGCTCGTCGGCGGCTTTATTCTGGGCACGCTGGCCTTTGATTTTGTCACCAATTCCGAGCGCCTCACTCAGCCCCTGAGCATTATCTGGCGGTCGCTCACTATCCTGCCGGCGCAGGAAAGTCGCACGTCGTACGGCGCGTTGATGATCTTTGCCTTTACCTGGCTGATGAGCGCCGTCGTCTTTATCGCGCAGATCGCCAGCGAGGGAGGGTTCCGCCGGCGCAAGGAGGATTGGGCCCTGGCCTCGATCCTCTACCTGTTGATCTCTCTGGCCGTTGGGTTGGGCTATGCGCTGGTGCTGTCCGGCCGCCAGGTGGCGTTGATACGCATGCAGCCTCAGACGATGATAGACGTGATCGGCGCCGCCGATCACGTCGCCAGTGTCCTGACCTCTTATTATGGGTTCATCATTTTTACGCTGCTCGCCGGCGCCGGGGTGCTCCTCCTGGGAACCTGGCAGCCGCGTCCGATCGGGCAGCCGGCCGTGATCGCGCTCGTGGTGTTGGCGACGCTGGCCGGCGCCGCCGCCGTGATGACCAACCTCCGTCCCATCCAGGCCGACATTGTCTACAAGCAGGCGAATCCGTACGAGGGGAAGAAACAGTGGCTGGTGGCCATCGAGCACTACAAGCACGCCATCGAGCTGGCCCCCAAGGAGGACTTTTACTATCTCTACCTGGGGCGGGCCTACCTGGAGTACGCCGGGACCCTCGACGAGCCGCAGACGCGGGACGCGGTGCTGCGCGAGACGGAGCGGACGTTGGTCCAGGCCCGCGAGATCAACCCGCTCAACACCGACCACAGCGCCAACCTGGCCCGCATGTACCGCCGCTGGGCCGACTTTGCCGCGGACGCCGAGCTGCGCCAGGAGCTGCTCCAGCACTCGTCGGAGAACTACCGGATCGCCACCACGCTCAGTCCGCAGAACGCCATCCTGTGGAACGAGTGGGCCTTGCTCCACCTCACCACGGGCAACTTTGAAGCGGCCCAGGAAAAGATCTCCCACTCGCTGGGGTTCGACCCCGGCTTTGACAAGACCTGGACGATCCAGGCCGATCTCTACGCCAACCAGGGTTTGATCACCGACGCGCTCGAGTCCTACTACAAGGCGCTGGAGATCAGCCCCCGCGAGGTGGATATCTGGCTTCGCATCGGCGATATTCAGCGCGGCGAGAACCGGCTGGAGGAGGCGGCCGAGGCGTACGAGCGGGCGCTTGAGCTGAAGCCGAGGCGAACTCAAGTGTGGCGTGTGTATGGCTCGGTGCTGGCCCAGTTGAGCCGCCCCGCCGAGGCGGTGGACGCGCTCCAGCAGGCGCTGCAAATCGCGCCCGAGGCCTCCGACGCCTGGGATACGCACCGCATGCTGGCCATCATTTACAACCAACTCGGCCAGATCGATACGGCGATCGAACACGCGCAGCAGGCGCTGGAGCTGGCTCCCGAGGACCAGCAACCGAACATACAGCCGTTGTTGGCGCAATTGCAGGCTGCCGTGGAAAACCAACCTTGAGGAGGATTCGCTGATGCAAACGGTTTCCCTGAAACTCGCAATTCCTTCTAATTTGCTGCCTTTGCTGCGCAAGTCGCGTCGGGAGATGGAGCAGGAAGCACAGCTCTGGGTCATCTTGGAGTTGTTTCGGCGTCGCAAGATTTCGGCGGGAAAAGCAGCAGAACTGACCGGTCTCAATCTGGCGGATTTTATGGACGTCACTCGGAAGCGCGGCATCGAGTGGGTCTCTTACACCGATGAGGAGCTGGAAGCTGAACTGAACGGAGCAGCATCTCGGGAGGAATGATGAAACCTGTCGTTGCCAATGCCAGTCCTCTCATCGCCCTGGCCAAGATCGAGCGTTTTTCGCTGCTCAAACGACTTTTTGGAGAAATATTGGTACCCAATGCTGTCTGGCAAGAAGTGGTCGTTCAAGGAGCTGGTAGGCCCGCTTCCGAGCAAGTTGTTGTTGCTGAACGTAACCGATGGTGTCGGCGCCAAGTCGTCAAAGATGACTTGGCGGTGAGGGTGCTGCGAGCCACTTTGGGTTCTGGCGAGGCCGAGGCGATTGTTTTAGCTCAAGAGATCGAGGCTGAGTGGGTACTGTTGGACGATGATTTGGCCAGAAGTCACGCCAATAATATCGGTCTTTTGGTGAAAGGTACCGCTGGCGTCCTTCTGGCTGGATATAACGCTGGATTCCTCGATGATCTTGGAGCAGCCCTGGACGAATTACGAGTGCGGGGATTTTGGCTGAGTGATCGTATCTACCATGCTATTTTGACCGCCGCCGGGATAGGAGCATCGGCTTGATGGAACATCAATTAGTATATGTCCCACAACTTGACGTCGCGGAAGGGAGCGAGCCATGACCGACTATCTGCTCGTCTTTGCCGGCGCGCTGGTTCTGGCGATGGGCGCCACCCCCGTGGCCCGCCGACTGGCCGCGCAGGTGGGCGTGATCGATCGACCGGAAAAGCGCAAGATCCACCGCCGTCCCGTCCCCCGCCTGGGCGGGATGGCGATCTTTTTGGCCGTCGTCGTGGCGGCGCTGCTTCTGGGCCGGCGGTACAACTTTGCCCAGTTTGGCAGCATCCTCGTCGGCGCGACCGGGGTCTCTTTTCTGGGCCTGGTGGACGACCGCTGGGGCGTGCGGCCCGTCGTCAAGATCGTCGGCCAGACCCTGGCGGCCTTGTTGCTCTACGCCACCGATATTTACGTCGGCACCTTTCACCACCCGCTCCTGAACCTGGCGGCCACCGTGCTCTGGGTGGGCTATATCACCAACGCGATCAACCTGCTCGACAATATGGACGGCCTGGCGGGGGGCGTGGCGGCCATCGCGGCCGCCTTTTTCGCCCTGATGTGTTCCTTCAGCGGGCAGTATCTGGTCGGCGCGCTCTCGGTGGCCGTGCTGGGCGCTTGCCTGGGATTTCTGTTCTACAACCTCAACCCGGCCAGCATCTTTATGGGGGATTCGGGATCGATGTTCCTCGGCTTTACGCTGGCCGCCACCGGCATCAAGCTGCAATTCCCCCAGAACGTCACCTTCGTCACCTGGATGGTTCCGGTGCTGGTGATGGGGCTGCCGGTTTTCGACACCACACTGGTCATCGTCTCGCGGCTGCGGCGGGGGCTGAACCCCCTCAACACGCCGGGCCGCGATCATACCTCGCACCGGCTGGTGGCGGCGGGGATGACCCAGCGCGAGGCGGTGCTGACGCTCTACGTCGTCTCCTTCGTCCTGGGCCTGCTGGCGGTCTTTGTCACCGAGGCGTCGGTCGTGGAGGGCTACGTCGTCGGCGGGCTGGTCGCTCTGGCCGGTCTCTACGGCCTGTGGCGGATGGAGCGAGCGCCGTTCTGGAATGGGATACAGGAGGGTGTGAAACGATGAACTCCACAGTGAGTGCTGTGATGGAGCCTCTGATCAGGAGAAAGGTTTTCGACACCGAAGAGGAGGCTGCTCGAGCATTGCTAAGGCAATATGTTCTGCAGCAGGTGAGTGTTCTCCAGCAGGACTTGGCTCGTTTTGAGCGCGAGTATGGGATGAAGTTCGAGCAGTTTGTCAAGTATCTACACGAGCGTTCCAAACTGCTGGAGGAGAGCGAACTTTCTCCTGCACAACGCCAGGTTCTGGGCCAGGCGATTATGCAGGAAGAAGACGACTGGTTGGAGTGGAAAGTTGCTCGGGAGATGTTGGAGAGCTGGCTGGGACTCGACCAGGAGGCGATGGAGTGATCTCGTTGACTTCTCTACTGGGTGCGTTGGTCACCATTATGCAGGCGCATCCTATATGTGAGAGTGTACGGGTGGTAGAGACCAAGGAATTCTCTCCCGAACAGTTTTTTCTCAAGGTCAGAGCCGTGTTGTTCGAGGAAAATGCTCAGCTTCAGGTCCGCGTGTACTATAATCGAGGACACGTAGATTATGCTTACCAGCTTTTCACCGATGTACCTATTTTGCGTTGGGATAACAAGGAGGAATTTCATCATCTGACGACTTATCCCCATCATTATCACGATGCCCAGGGGCACGTGCATTCTTCCCCTCTGATAGGAGAGCCGCTTCAGGATATCGAGGTTGTGCTCCAGGCAGTGAACGCGTTTATGACGTCGTCGGGGGCTCTCGCATAGTACCAAGTTCCTATTGTCCTCTGGCCGGAGGGAAGTATAATAGTACATGTGGTTCGAGGAGGGAGGGTGGCGAACCTCTGCACGCCGATCTAGGCGATCGGTGCTGTTTCCATACCCCATCGGAAACAGCGGGCGGGATCTCTACCCCCACGTATTCGTGTCGACCCAACCTTAATAGTGTGATCGAACATCCGACTGAACCAACCTTGCGGCGCCGCTCAGACAAGGCTAGGTTCCGGCTGCGTTGTATGACGAGCGACGGCTATCAGGTCGTCACTACAACCCAGGAGATGTAACCTTAAAATTGGAAATATGCGTTAACGAAAATGCAACTTTTTCGTTATACAGACTGGTACACAATCTCTGTCTGGTAGAACGCGGGGCGGCGCGGAGGCACATGCGCCGGGCCGCCCGGTACCTTTACAATACAAATTTGGGTTGGCAGTGGAGGTCGTGTTTGACAAAGTTTCGTGGCTGTGTTATACTGACCTTCTAGTTGGCAAATGCTGGAGATGCCCAACCGGGGATCTTTAGGATAACGACCAGGTGCAACGCACTTATTGCGTTGCACCTGAGAGCAACTTGACAACCCCAACCCAATGTGGTATTCTCCAGCGGGAATTTGGCGCCTGAATCAAAAGAAGTGCGCCTTACCTCAACCGTTAACGTCATTTCATGGAATAGAAAAAGGAGGCCTATGACAAGAACCCCCCCTGTCGTCGTGGTAAAGCCACGGTCAATCAACGGACGAGTGACCAATTAGACAGAATAAAGGAAACACCCATATATGGCTGAGCCACAAACCGCAAGAACAATGTCTTTGACAAAACCAACTATTTCAATTAGGAGGCAAATAGAATGAGAGCAAGAAAAATGTTGAACCTGTTGGTGCTATTGACCATGGCGCTGGGGCTGTTTGCTGCGCCAACGGTTAGCGCCGATCCTGAGAGCCCAGTGGCGCAAAAGGCGGGTATGTGGATCGATCCGCCCAATGCCAAGTCGTATGCTCACTATGTGCTCGTCTACCAGCTCAACACGGACCTTCCCCAGGGTATGAGCTTGATCACCTGGTGGAGGCCAGATGGGGTGGATCAAGGCTTTAACGAGGACGAATTGACCGACTGGGCTTGGGCTAACGCTTTGCCCGGCGATCCGGAGTATGTATCGTTGAGCTATGCCCTACCGGGTTCCATGACGGATCCGAGCGGCTTTATCAATCCGGCCGACCTGTCCGAGATACCGGCGGTGGCAGTGGAGACGACGCACCCTGATTACATCTTGACCTGGAAGGAGTCGCCCTGGTTGGAGCAGGATACCTGGGAAGTTCAGTTCAGTAGTCAGTTCACCCCCAAGCTCGGTACCGGTCACTGGATCAGGATAGATATCTGGGGCCCACCGTCGATCAACCCTGGCGAGCAGGATGCTGGACTTTCGAACCCCGATCGAGCGGGTGAGGATGTATGCGTACACCTGGGCAGCGACGACGAGCGCGGCCCGTGGCCGGGAGAAGGTATGGAGGGCGGGACGAATCGCGCCCAGGCTTGCCATCCCATCAGCCCGCCAATGAAAGTACGCCTCTTCCGCAAGTTCCAGATCCCCTACGCCAATTGTAACTACACCTACCTGCAGGAGATCGCTGGCTTTGAGACTATCATCGAAGCGCTGTCGGCGGCCGACCAGGTATGGGCGAACATAGGTGACTATGAGGACGAAGCGGGTTGGAACTTGTACGGGAATGCACAGGGCATGTGCCCGAACCTCAGTGAGCTTACTGTTGGGGCGGGTGAACTTGAAAGCGACGAACCCATCAACGCGTATGCAGGAGAAATCCTTGGTCAGGCGCAGGTAGGCGTGGCCGTTGGTGCCGTCATCGTGGTGGACCCCGGTAACTATGCCGGTCCTTTGGCTATGGACACCCCGGGCGTGATTCTTGGTTCGAGCGCTGGTCCTATGTCGACCACCATCCAGGTCGAGAGCGTAGACGCTTTCAATGCAATACCGGTTGATCAGCAACGGTTCCACGACGCGGTGGTCGATATCTCTGCCGGCGCGATCACCTTTGGTGAATCGACGATCAAGACCGGCTCGGCGGATGGCTCGGAGGCATATCTGAACCTCTACGGGTTCGATGTGGAAGTCACCCGGGTCGTCACCCCGCTGGAGAGCGTCGACGTCGTCTACGTCAATCCCCAGGGTGAAAAGACCCAAGATGATTACTCCAAGATCATGGACCCCGTCGTGGATGGCTATGGGTTGCTCGATGCCACCAACTTTTCCATCTACATGGACTCCGATCCCAACACGCTCGTGTTCACCAACACTTCAGCGAGTTTGAACAGTAGCGTTCTTTTGCAGAACCTTGAAGGGAACACTGCCTGGGACACGCTTGATGACGACAACAAGCTCGTCAACCTGACCACAGGTTGGTCCGGGCACATGGACGTAGTTACCTGTGGGGATGTGGGTGTAACTTACGGCGATATATGCATCCAGCTCTACGCGACCGATGATAGTGACTACACCTTCGAGGGAGCAGCTCAGAACAATTACATCGACGTGATGGATACCTACTTCAAGGATGGCGACTCCATCGCTGTCTTTGCCTTTACAGGCGATGAGCCTTCCGTTCAGACGGCGCGCGTCGACGTGCGCGGCAACTGGATTCACGGCGGTACGAAGAACGGTGTCGCGGCTTACACCACCGCCATCTGGGTGGACAGCAACGACGTCTATGAAAACGACATGGACGGCTTCTTCGGCGCTGACCTGTTCTGCCAGCACTCCTGGTTCTGTGATGGCGCGATGCGCACCGACAATGCCCTCGAGTTCAGCCACAACGCGTTCTACGACAACGGCCTCGGCGGCGAGTGGGGCTGCGGCAGCCTGGCTGGCGAGTTCAACCCCGATGGCTGGGGCGACGACTCTGGTATCCACATCTACAACACGATGGCTAGTGAGGTACCATGCGCTCACCTCTACATTCACGACAACTGGATCGAGGCGAACGCCGACGCCGGTATCTGGCTGGGCTGGGACTCGGCCCGCTGTGGCGCTCGCATTCTGCGGAACGATATCGTGAGCAACGGCGTCTTTGGCGTCTCCAGTTGGGCCCAGGACAATACGTACTCCTGGGATAAGAACCCAGAGTCCGACTTCTTCGAACCCGTCCGCAACGAAGCAGACGTCATCTTCAAGTACAACAACGTCGTCGACAACGGGATGTGGGGCGTGAAGAACTGGGCGTTCGACTACAACGAGGATAGGACTCTCAATGCAGAGTTCGGCCCGATGTTCAACGCCAAGGAGAACTACTGGAACTACTGCGAGGGTGGGGTGCCTCCTGGATCCCCGGTGGATAGCTGTGATCCCGGCGGCCCGGCGGCCGGACCGGTTCCCTGTGGCCACAAGTACGATCAGCGCGGCCATGGGCTGGGCTACGGCGACGCGGTGGACAAGGGTACGTATTATAACCCCTGGCTGGCCATCGAATGGCAGGATCTTCTCGACGTCGAGACCCAGGGCATGCGCGCCTACGGCTCCGACAGCCTGAAACTGCAGCCTGGTTGGAACACGCTGGCCGTGCCCATTGGGCTGGACAACAGCTATGACGAGGTCGCAGAGATTCTGGATCTCGGCACGTTCCTCAAGACCGCTGATGGCGAAGAACTGGTCGAGCGACTGTACGAGTTCGACAACACCGGCATGGGCTGGCAGCAGCACCCGGAGATCGAGGCCGTACACGGCTACTACATCAAGATCGACCCGGATCTCGCGCCCGAAGGCACGCGCTTCCCGGTGATCTACAACACCACAAGCCCAGGCCTGCCCTACTACAATCTGAAGAACAATGATACCACCAACGGCTGGAACCTGGTCGGTTCGGGCTTTGGCATCGACAAGACCTGGGAGACGGTGACGACTACGTTGGGCGCAGGCTCTTGTGACCCCGATATGTGCACGTGGACGTGTGATTCCTGGTACCAGCCGCCCGAAGGACAGCCCCAGTGCGAGCATTGGACGGTGGAGTGCCCGGCTGGATGCAGCGGATGGGTCTTTGCCAATTCCCTGGATCAGGGGCGTTACGCAGTCGCCGATCCTGACGGAGAGAGGGACGGCGAGGCAGTCAAGTGGGCCGGCGAGGTGCTCGAGTCGGTGGTCTGGGGCGACAACTTCTCGAACGGCGCTTCGTTGGTCGTGAACCCCGGTGTCCCCGGGCAGCTCATGCCCTTCTGGGCCAGGACTATCCAGAACATCTTTGGGGATACGACCAATCCTGCCTGGATGTTCACCGGCGAGGCCTACTGGGTCTTTATGCGGGAGGATGCAACGTTGGCCGGCTTCGAGATGACGCCGCTCTACCTGGATTACGAGCCGTTCCCAATTCCACTCTGGTAAAGCGTCGCGAATCGCGAAGGCGCATAGACAAAAAAGGGGAGGGGGAGCAGCTTCCCCTCCCCTAAACTTTTTAGGAGGAGACACAATGAAAAGCAAAAGACGTTGGTTCTTTGGTCTCGCCTTGACGCTCCCGCTGGTGATCCTACTGCTGGTCCTGTCCTCGATGCAGCTCGCGTCCGCGGACACGGGACAGGCGGCTGTGCCTCACTGGTTCTACGGCCACCTGTACAACACGAGCGGTGGCGACATGCCTGCGGGGGCAGAAGTGAAGGCCAGGGACGACGCCGGTGGCGTGATATGGACCGGGATCGACGGCAACCCGATCACCACAGAAGATGACGGGTTGTACGGCACCAAAGACCCCGATAATCCCAGCATCACCGACTTTAACCTGGCGGTACAAGGCGCTGCCGAAGATATGTACACAGGCCTGCCGATATCGTTCTACGTGAACGATGTTCTAGCAGAGGTCCGCGAGTGCGGTTCGACCGGGGACTGGCAGACTACCTACCCGTGGAAGTCCGACCGCAAGACCTGTCTGGACATCCGGGGAGGAGAGCCACCCGAATATGGCCTGCTGACGGTAGAGTCGCCGGACTGCTATTCAGTCACGGTTACGCATGATGGAGATGACTACGTCGTCCCGGCTGGTGGCTCGGAGGTCTTTACGGTCACGATTAACCACTCCGTCGATCTGGAAGTTTTCGATGACGATGTTTGTTGCACCTGGGTGGGCTGGTCGGACGGCGTGACAGAGACGTTCAGGACCTACACCGTGACCGGCGATGCCACCTTGATCGCCAACAGCACGCTGGTAGAATACAACCTGACGATCAACAAGGTGGGCGAGGGTACGGTTGAGCCATACGAGAACGACACGCAGCTACAGCCCTGCGGCGAGACCGTTGTCGTGACCGCCACGGCGGATCCGGGGCCTCCCCCTTGGAGCTTTGAGGGCTGGACGGGCGACCTGGTCAGCCCGGCGGAGGTCGAGACCATCTTGATGGACGCCGACAAGGAGATCACGGCCACCTTCAATCTCGGTGTGCCGACCCCCCTGACGGTCACTGCGACGAGCTGCTACTCCATCGAGGTGGTGGGGAAGGGGATCGTCGCTGGGGGCACGACCGACGTGTTCACCGTGACCAGTGGGAGCCCTGTGGAGCTTACTACGGTGGGTACCTGCTGTGACCTGAACGCCTGGCTCATCGATGGTGTGGACGTTGGCAACGACGATCCGTACATCTTCACCATGCCTGTAACTCCCACCACGGTGGAAGACTTGTCCAACGGCCCGCCCTTCACCTTGACGGTGAACGTGGGCGGCGGCGGAGGAGGCATGGTGGACCCGGCTGAGGGTGAGCACCCTGGGTATTGGTGCGGCGAGGTCGTCACACTGACCGCCACCCCCTACTACAGCTCGACGTTTGAGGGTTGGAGTGGCGATCGGAGCAGCATGCTGACCGAAACCCTCATCACCATGGATGAGGACCTGCTGGTCACCGCCACCTTCGAGCTCAAGACATTCGACCTGACCGACATCGTGTATCCTACCGATACGGTCACGCCGGATCCCGAGCCGCCCTGGACGTACGGCGATGAAGTCACCTTCACCGCCGACGCGATCTCCGGCTGCTACGAGTTCACCGGCTGGAGCGGCGACCTGGAGGAGTATGACACGCTTTCCGTCACGGTTGCGATCACGGGCCCGATGGAGTTTGCGCCCGTGTACGACCAACTGCGGCAAGTGACCCTGACCGTCTATACCCACACGTTCGGCAACCCGGTCACCGTGACCGTGGAGCCACCCGGTGGGATCTATACCTGTGGCGAGGTCGTCACCCTGACCGCTGCCCCGACCCAGACCTTCCGGTACTGGGAGGAGAACGGCTGGCAGGAAATGGCGAACCCGGCGATGGTCCCGATGACGGACGACCGGGAGATCACGGCTGTCTTTGGCTTTGACCCCGACACGTTGGTCGTCACGATCGAGCCGCAGAATCCGGTGCTCGAGTATGTCACAGAGACCGTGCAGTTCACCGTCACGGCCACGGATGATATGGGCAACAGTGGAGATGTCACCAGCGACGCCACGTTCACCACTACAGATGGAACGGTCGACGCGAACGGCGTCTACACTCCCCCCATTGACGCTAAGCCGGGAGACGAGTACGGGGTGTGTGTCACCTATCAGGGCGTGCAGGAATGCACGACGGTGATTATAGAGGGAGGAATCGAACCGGTCCTGGTCGGCCAGGTGGGCATGGGGAACTTTGTCACCTTTGACGGAGTGACCCTGACGGTGAGGTACGACGGTGAAGAGCTGGGGACGGATGTGCTTGACGCGAATGGCACGTTCACGTTCACCAGCGACGTCATCGCCGCTGGAACCTATACCGTGTGCGTCAAAGAGGCGCGCGCCCTGGCGATGTGTGTGGGCGGTGTGGTTGTGCCTGCATCAAGCCCGCCGGTCGTGGTGCCCTTTGGCAATCTCGTCTCTGGCGATGCCGACAACGACAACACGGTTGGTTTCAATGACCTCCTGATGTTGGGCGCGTACTGGAATACAGTGCGTCACGACACCAACTTTGACAACAGTGCTGACGGCATGGTCGCCTTCAATGACCTTCTCATTTTGGGCGCGAGCTGGGGCCTGTCGGGAGATCCCGGTTGGTAACACAGCTCTGCAACCCTACCAGTAGGTGATGGAGCAGCGACAATGCGCTCCATTGCCTTGAGGTGAGGGGAATGGCGTCCGAATAAAGGTTGTAAATTACTAGTTAAGATTTAGAGGAGGGAGAGATGAAAAAGTTTGTAACTGTTGGTCTAGGAGTAACACTCCTAATATCGCTGGCGGCGGTCGTTGTAGTGACGGCGGCGCCTGGTGCAGAGGGCACCTTGAACACGTACTTTGTGCCTTCTACCTATACTGCGAGTCTAGGGGAAACCTTCAGCATGGATCTCTGGACGGACGCTACCTCAGAGCTCCGCGTGCAGGGTATGAGTGCGAACATCACCTTTGACCCGGACTTTCTGGAGGTGACGACCTTCACAGATGGTTGCTTGGGTACCCACTTTGATGGCTTTGACAATGTCGCAGGAACCATCAACATCAACGCTTCCATTCTGGGACCTAACCTCCAGGAATCGCCCTGTGCGGTGAAGAACATCGAGTTCACGGTCAAGGCTGACGCACCCGGTGGCGCGACTACAATCGCGTTCACCGATGCCTGTATCGCTGCTGGCCCGGGGCCAGACTGCTACACGACCGTGACCGAGGACGGCACAGTCGTCGTTCCGGTGGAGCAGACACTGACGGTCATCGTCGACCCCGCGGGCAGCGGTACGGTTGACCAGACTCCAGCACCGCCCTACATGACTATGGATGTGGTGACGCTGGATCCTGGGACCGACGTCCACCACTGGAGTTTTACGGGCTGGACTGGCGACCCGCTGGAAGGCAGCATGGACGATCCCGCCACCATCACGATGACTCAAGACTATACGGTCACGGCTCACTTTGCCTCTGCGACGACGCACACCGTGACTGTCGGTGATGCCACAGGCGGGACGGTCGACGTGGTGGAACAGTGGGACGATCTGCTCGATGTCTATGAGGATGGCGAGATCATCACGGTCACCGCCACAGCGGGTTATTGCTACGAGTTTGCCGGCTGGACTGGCACTCAGACGGGCATGGACAACCCGCTCGTTATCACCCTAAGCGCCGACGAGGACTTTGCACCCACCTTCACTCAACCGGATTACGACCTGACCGTCAACATCGTTGATCCCGATCCGGGTATAACGGGCACAGTGACGCTCGATCCGGCGGGTGGGACATATGCCTGCGGCACGGTGGTTACTCTGACTGCTACCTGGGATGGCGTGGGCATGTTTAAGGACTGGAGCGGCGATCTGATGGGTAGTGATAACCCAGACACCATCACGGTGGATGAAAACAAAGTCGTCACCGCCACCTTCCTGGGCACGATCCCCTGGACGTTCGATCCGAATCCCGATGGCGGTACGGTCTCGACAGATCCCACGCAGCCACCAGATGGCTTTGTTCCTGGCACGGTTGTTACCTTGACCGCTACACCGGACACCTGCTATGAGTTTGTCGGTTGGATCGGCCTGGACGAGACAGAGCCTGAAGTGGTCATCACCGCAACGGAGCCGTTGAGCTTTACGGCCGAGTTTGCTATGATCACGCATGCCACGGTGGTCACAAACGTGGTAGGCCAGGGCAGTATGGCCGTCATGCCGGCGAGCGGTCCCTATATGTGTGGAGACACCATCACGGTGACGGCCACAGCCGCAGATGTCTGGACCTTCGACCAATGGAGTGGTACCGTGACCTTCACGGATGCGTTTACGGAAACCACGCAGGCTGTGATCGGTGAAGCGGCTCCTGAAGTCACCGCTCACTTTATGCAGTACAAGCTCTATCTGCCTTTAGTGACAAGGAACCACACCCCTACCTTTTGAGCAGATACTGTTCTAAGCAAGTAACAAACAAAGGGGGCGAGGGAGGGCAGACGCCCTCCCCTCGCCCCTTCTGTCCTGTTGGCTCGTTGTTCAGCAGCGCTTTTTATCGCAATCATTTCGAGGGAGCCACAACCCTGTGTCTCCGTCACCCTGAGCAGTCTGTCCCGAGCTTGCCGATTACCGTCATTCCGAGCGACCGCAGGGAGCCGAGGAATCTCGCGTTGCGGAATTGGAGACCCTTCGACTCCGCTACGCTCCGCTCAGGGTGACGAATACGTAAGGTTTATTATTGCTCACTGAACAACGCCGTGGCGTTGTGATTTGATACCAAGAAACTTGACATTTCGCGTCATTCCGAGCGACCGCAGGGAGCCGGGGAATCTCGCGTTGCGGAATTGGAGACCCCTCGACTCCGCTACGCTCCGCTCCGGGTGACGAAAAGGAGGCTATCGTGAGAAAAACAGCCATTATATCGTTGGGAATTTGTATCGGCCTGGCAGCGGCGCTGCTTGGCCTGTGGATCGGTCTTTTGGACGTCTCCGCTTCTCCCGACCAGCCGCCGATGCCGCACATCTTTTACGGCGAGGTCTGGGTGGACGGAGCGCCGGCACCCATCGGAACCGTGATCGAGGGGAGAGGCGAGGACGTGATCACGGGCATCGATGGGAACCCCCTTACGACTGTCTCGGTTGGCAAGTACGGCAGCCCCAGCGTCGTTACGGATGACCTGTTGATCCAGGGCTACATTGATACGGGCACACCGATCGAGTTCTACGTCAACGAGCTGCGGGCGAAATGTTACGATCCCGTCGAGGGTGAGTGGGTGGATACCTACCCGTGGAAGTCCGATAGAGAGACCGAACTCGACCTCTTTGTCTTCGACGAGTACACGCTGACGGTCGCCTCTGGCGGCTGCTGCGCCATCTCGGTGACGTACGACGCGCAGGTCGAATCCATCCCTCCCGAGGGGAGTTGGACGGTTACCCCGGTCACGGGCGGTCTCACCGTGACGTTGCAGGCGTTCGACGACCCCGGCGCCTATTGCGTGTTTGATACCTGGACGGGCGATCTGAGCACCGCCGCCAATCCCGTTACCTTCAACGTGCGTTCCAACATGGTCATCACCGCGACCGCGCTGGAGGACTACAACTTGACCACCCATGAAACCGGCAGCGGCGGGGGAACCGTGCTTCGGTCGCCGGATCAGATCACGTATCCGCGTGGCACGGTCGTCACGTTGACCGCCGTTCCTTCCGAGACCGCGGTGTTTGAGGGGTGGAGCGGCGACGTCTCGCCTGGGTCGAGCGGGGACAACCCCCTCATCATCACGATGGACGACGACAAAGAGATCACGGCGACCTTTGAATTCTACGACGTGGCCGTCTCGCCGCTGACGAGTCAAAAGATGGATGACCCCGGCGCCGAGGTGCTCCACAAGCTGAAGCTGACCAACACCGGCGGCGCGGCGGATACGTATAACGTGGCGGCCGTCCGCAGCAACGAGTGGTCCATGACCGTCGTCCCGTCGCCGACGATAGCGCTGGCCGCGGGTGGGTCGAATTGGGTCTATGTAGAAGTGCAGATCCCGTCCGGCGCCGCCCCCTGCGCGACGAACGTGGTGACGGTCACCTTGACGTCGCAGGGCGACCCGCGCAAGTCGGCCACGGCGTTGCTGACGACCGTCGTCACGGGCGAATGCTATTTTTACGACGTTTTCTTGCCGCTGGTGAGAAGAGGTTCTTGATTGGTTTACCCGGCGGCGGATGGACAACGGATGAGCGGATGGGCGCTGACGTCGCCGCCGAGATCTTGGTGATGAAGAACACATCCGCTTATCTGCTGCTCATCCGTTGGACCAGCTAGACAAATACGAGGGAAATTTTGTACCAACTATGTGAAGGAGATCTGATATGAGATGGACGACCAAAAGATCGCCGAGGGTTCGCTGGGGCTTGCTGTTAGCTCTACTGGTCGCGTTATGCGGCCCCCTCGCTGTTTCAACGTTGGCGCAGCCATCTGTGCCGCACTCGTTTTACGGTACCGTCACGATTGCCGGGGACCCGGCCCCGGTCGGGACCGTCGTGGAGGCCAGGGGCGCTGGGATAGCCACAGATCGGGACGGGAACCCCCTCGTCACCACCGAAGAGGGCCAGTATGGCGCGCCGGGAGCCAGCGCCATCCAACTTCTCGTCCAGTCCGAAGTGGTGGGCGGCGCGCTGGCGGACGGGGATCCGATAGATTTTTACGTCAATGGCATCAAAGCGGAATGCCAGGACCCCGAGACCGGCGAGTGGCTGGACAGCTATCCGTTTGAGCAAGGCGGGGTGACCGAGCTTAATCTCAGGATAGAGGCGGCTCAACCCACGCCTGGCCCCACGCACACGCCCCGGCCCTCGCCCACGGCGACCGCGACGTGGACGCCTCAGCCCACGGCCGGGCCAACCGATACGCCGCCGCCTGGCTCTACGGCCACGCCGACCCGGACGCCTACGCCGACTCGGACGCCCGCGCCGACCGACACGCCCCTGCCCGATGCTTCGCCGATGCCAACAGATACACCTGCGCCTGATTCCCCACCAGCAACGTCAGCCAGTACGGATGAATGGTCGCCGGGTATAAACTACAGCGCCGGCGATGAAGTTGTGTACGATGGCAAACTATACCAGAGCTTGCAATCACATACATCTCAAGAAGGCAGAGATCCATCGAGCGATCCCGCACTTTGGCAACTTGTTGATGCGTCGCCAGCGCCGACCGACACGCCCGAACCCGCCGCCTCCGACGCCACACCAACCAATACATCCGAACCCGCCGCATCGGACGCCACACCAACCAACACGCCCGAGTCCGCCGCGCCTAGCACCACGCCGACCGACACGTCCGAGCCCGCCGCGCCGGACGCCACGTCTGTCGCATCCGCTTCCACGCCTGTGGCAACGTCCGAGCCTGCCACGCCCGTGAGCAAAACGACGCCCACGACAACGCCGTCTACTGCCAAGTCCGGGGGAATCTCTGTGTTGCTTCTCATCGCGGTCTTTCTCGCCTTGATTGGAGTGGTGGCCGTCGCTTTTGGGTTGTGGGGATTGCTGAGACGAAGCCAGGAGTGAATGATGGTGGAGGAAAGGCAAGGCGCTGGGTTTCCGAGCCTGGCGCTTTTGCCCGTCTATCGAGCACCTGGAGAAAATCATGGTTGTTTTGAAAGATAAAATCACCGACCGCACCGCGCGCGTGGCCGTCATCGGGTTGGGATACGTCGGTTTGCCCCTGGCGACGGGGTTCGCCAAAGCAGGCTTTCGCGTCACCGGCATCGAGCTGGACCGGCGCAAGGTAGAGGCCATTGTCGCCGGGCAGAGCTACATCCCCGACGTTCCCGACGAGGAATTGGCGCCCCACGTCGCCTCGGGCCGCCTCACCGCCACGCTGGATTATGACGTGCTGCGCGAGGTGGACGCCATCTTCATCTGCGTCCAGACCCCCTACGACGCTCAGCGTGCTCCCGACCTCTCCTACATCTGCTCCGCCTGCGAGTCGATCCTGGTGCGGCTCAAACCGGAGCAACTGATCGTCCTCCAGAGCACGACCTACCCCGGCACGACGGAGGAGGTCGTCCAGCCGATCCTGGAGCGGAGCGGCCTCGAGGCCGGCGAGGACTTTTACCTCGCCTTTTCTCCCGAGCGCATCGACCCCGGAAACCGGCAGTGGACGGCCTACAACACCCCCAAGGTCGTGGGCGGCATCACGCCAGAGTGCACGGAATTGGCCGCCGAGCTGCTGCGCCAGATGGGCGCGCTCGTCTATCCCGTCTCCTCCACCCGCGCCGCCGAGCTGACCAAGCTGCTGGAGAACACCTTCCGCGCCGTCAACATCGCCCTGGCGAACGAGCTGGCCCTGCTGGCCGAGCGCATGGGGATCGATTTCTGGGAGGTGATCGAGGCCGCCAAGACCAAGCCGTTCGGCTTTATGCCGTTCACGCCGGGGCCGGGGGTGGGCGGGCACTGTATCCCGGTGGATCCCTACTATCTCAGTTGGAAGGCCCGCGAGTACGATTACTACACCGAGTTCATCGAGCTGGCCGGCGAGGTCAACCAGGCCATGCCCTACCACGTGGTCGACCTGACCTCCCAGGCGCTTTCGATGCACGGAAAACCGTTGCGCGACGCGCGCGTGCTGGTGCTGGGCGTCGCCTTCAAGCCGGACATTGACGATGCCCGCAATTCCCCTGCCGAGCGCGTCATCGAGCTGCTGTTGAGCCGCGGCGCTGCGGTGCGTTACCACGATCCCTACGTGCCGCGCTTCCAGGTGGGCGACGACGTCTTTCACC
>Ga0180434_10003343_pt1 | contig 20517 bp, 24 predicted proteins | sample SS_ome_7_FD_132453 | JGI IMG/M metagenome (GOLD analysis project Ga0180434, IMG submission 132453) | Hypersaline lake sediment archaeal communities from the Salton Sea, California, USA - SS_1_D_2 metaG | ecosystem: Environmental > Aquatic > Non-marine Saline and Alkaline > Hypersaline >...
CCGGCTTTGGGGCCTACCCCCTTCCTACTCGCGAGAGTAGGTTGCAGGAGTCCGATGGTCCGGGCTCTGCCGTGGGTTCAAGTTCTTGAATTCTGTGAAGTTCTTGACCTACGGAGTAGGCGCGTTCCTTCTGCATGTCTCACCCGGGCAGCCGCCGCGCCCAGATGTTCTGCGGGACCGTCGGCGCCAAAGCCGATCGCGCGTTTCGAACCGACGACGAGTGGAAGAAGTTCAGCGATAAGTATTGGCACGTGGCGTCGTTCGACGACGACGGAAACATCGCGGTGGCCGCCGGACGGAGCCAAGCGGTTCCGCTTCTTCGAGGACTTCGTGCAGCACTGGAAAACCAAGCATCCCGCGGACGACAGGAAGTTGCGCTGGCCCACAGAGAAGGGAGCCAAGAGCGAAAAACAATGAACTACTTTTTCGCGGGAGGGTCTGCGCTGGAGGTGAGAAAGACGGGCAGCCGGCGCTCCGGGTAGCGATGTACGCACGGTCCTTCGCAATACAACAGGCAAGCGCCGGTCTCCGGAAAGGTTTGGTAGAATTCGATTCCGGACGCCGCGCTTTCAGTAAGGAGAGCGTGTATTTACGCAGCGACTTCCACGACGACGGGTTGCGCGGGGCGCTTGCCGCGGCGCCTGGTGACTCCCGCGGTCGGTCCGGGTTCCACTGGCAGCTCGACGGCGTCTTCGCCGTCGTGGCCGGCGGCCGAGGTGGGCGACGGGAGTTCGACGTCGGTCGCCAGCGGGACTTCCACGGTCGCCGCCACGGTGCGCGAAGAGCCGGCGTCGTCGGCCTTCGGAAGCAGGTTGGGGATCGTCAGGCCCAGCCGGCGCGTGGGGCCTTTGGGAGGTGCAGCGGGAGCAGGCGGTTGCGGGCGAGCGCCGCCCAGGAGCATGGACATGAGGCCGGGAGGAGGGCCGGCTGCCGGAGCGGTGACCTTGCGGGCCTGCTCGCGCCGCTCGCGCTTCCTGTCCTCGAACTGCGCCAGCTTCTGCTCCTCGATGTAGTCGTCGCGGGGCACGCGCCGCGGGTTCGTGTAGATCGGCGGCGGGGCGCGGCGCTCGCCGTCGCTGCCGACGCGCGCGGCGTCTTCCTCGCGCCTTCTGTCCCGCTCGCGCTCGCCGTCCACGCGCTCCCGCAGCCTCTCTTCGTACCGCCGCGACATGAGGGCCTCCATCTGCTTCATGCGCCGGTCGACCTCGGCCTCGACGTCCTTCTTGAAGGCCTCGTTGCGCATCTCCTTCTTCGCTTTCTCGACCTCTTCTTCGATCTTCTTCTGCGTCGAATGGTACGCGATGCCGCTCATCGCCAGCGCGAAGATGAGCTCCAGCAGGGGGTTCATCTCGCCCACCTTCGACATGTAGCGCTCCCAGACGCGCCAGAGGATGTCGTCGAACTCTTCCATGTTCGCTTCGACCTCGACCGACCAGCCGTCGAGCTTGGCGCCGATAGGGTCGAAGGTGTTGTTGCCCCACTCGATCGCCCCGACGACCGCCAGCAGGGCCAGGCGGGCCACCTTGATGCCGCTCTTGGCCTGCTGGTTCTTCTTGTGCCGGCTGATCACCGATTCCATCTCCGGGATCGACGACGTGTGATTGAACCGCTTGCCGAAGTCGACTTTGTGCAGCTCCTGCAGCATGTCGATCTCGTGCAGGAGCTGGTCGCGGTGCTCCTGCGCCAGGCGCGCGGCTTCCTCGGGGCTCAGGGGGATGTCGACGTGCGGTGGTTCTTCGTCGTCGTATCGGTCCTCTTCGTCGTGCCCCCTGCTGCGGTGATGGTGGCGCCGGTCGTCTTCTTCCTCCTCCCCGTCGCCTTCGGCCATCAGGGATTCCATCAGGCCCGGCGGGAGCTCGGGACGCTGTTCTTCGTCGTCGTCTCTCCCTTCCCCTCTGCCACCACCTCGGTCCTCCTCGTCCGCCGAATCCTCTTCCTGCAGGCGCCGGCCGCCGCGCCGGCGCCCCTTCTCCGGCGGCGGCAGGAGAGAGGGGTCGATCGGGCGGCCGCGGTAGTCGGGGGCTTCGGATACGCGTTGGCGCACGACGTCGGGGTTCGCCAGGTCGCCCAGGGCGACGTCGTCCATCTCGAAGGCCGAGCTCGAGAAGTCGCCCCGGCGGCACATGTCCGCCGCTTGGCGGCCGCGCTCCTCGGCGTTCATGTGCCCGAAGGGGTCGTCCTGCGACTCGCGCTCCTGCTCGGCCCGCTGCTCCGCGGCGATGGCCGCAGCCTCCCGTTTCGCCACGGCCTGCGCGATGGCCTGGGCGTTGCGCTGCTGGCTGCGCGCGCGGGCGCCGGGGGTCAGGGGAAGCGGTTTGGAGGCACCGACTCCTCCCGCAGCAGCCGGCGAGCTGACCGCCGTCGGCGGCGGCGCGGGGTGGCCTTCCTCGTCGGTCGAGAACGATCGGGAGCCGGCGGCCTCCGGCTGCGGCGGCAACGCGGCGTCGCGGCCGATCAGAACCGAGTCGCCTTCGTCGCCTTCGATCTCCAGCACGGTCCGGTCGCTCATCGGGTCGTGCGTTTCCGTGCGCCGGCTCGACTTTGTTTCCGCCCCGCGAAACGCGTGCGTCGAATCATTCATTGGAAGCTCGTTCTGCCCCCGCCGGTGGCCCCGGGGCTCCACGAATACACCACGCTCCCGACGGCCCGCTCCAGGTCGCGGGCCTCGAGGTTCTCCCACAGCTCGTGCAGGTGCGCCTCGCGGTCGACGATCTCCCGGAACGCTCGCTGCATCTCCGCCAGCGCGGCGCCGTTCGCCGCCAGGGCGCCGAACCACATCAGGTGATCGTGCGTCGTCCGAACGTTCTCGATCCAGAGGATCTCGTGCGGCGCGTAGCGCGCCGCTTGCGCTTCCAGGTACAGCCGGGCCACGTCGCTCCACGGCAGGGCCTGCCCTATGTGGCGCGCGAAGACGCCGGAAAAGCGGCCGGGGCGCGTCGTCGCGTAGTAGCCGGCGTCCAGCTGACGCAGCCGCGCGCACAGCTCCTGGCTGATGACGCAGCACTGCTCGGCCATGTTGCTGCTGAAATACACGGTAGGTTCAAAAGAATTCGGGGTTCATTGACGCCGTGCGGCAAAAGGCTCGTTCACACGACAAGGCGCGGGCGCATGGCACCGCGGAGCACCGCGACGACGAACAGGATCAGGGCGATCATGCCAACGTCGATCGCTACGGCCGACCATTGCACCTTGCCGTGCTTGTACGGCACGAAAGCGTCCCACCAGTTGCCGGGCTTGCGCTGCTTGTGCGGCTCGGCGAAGCGGGCCGAGCACACGCCGGTGTCGGTCGGCCGGGCCCCGGGGCGCTTCATGCAGAAGCACTTTTGCGTGTTGCAGCAGTCGTCGTCGTTCTTGCAGGGCGGGACCTGGTGCGGCATGCCGTGCTCGTCCTTGTACGAAAAGGTCTGGTCGGGACAGATGCCGCCTTCGACGCCGACGAGGTCCTGGAGGTACTGGCAGTGCGCCATCGTTGTCCTGCAGAGAGGAACATATTTTTTCGGAGTCCGCTGGGGAAGGGGGGGTGCATCAGGCGGCCCGCCGTCGCAGCAGGAACACGGCCAGCGCGACCGCGCCCACCGCCGTCCCGCTCGAGCCGTCGTAGCTCGTGTCGCCCGAATCCCAGTCGCTGTCGTCCCACGTCCCGTCGCTGTTGTCTTCCACCACGGCCAGAAGGTCCTGCAGGGGCTCTCGTTGCGAAGCTCGAGCGCTACGTCGGGGTCGTCATCGCCGTTGGCCGCCGTGCCGTCGGGAAAAATCGCGAAGTGGTGTTTATTTCACTTGTTGCTGTCCTTTTCCGCCGAGGGTATCGTCGTGCGTTTCCTGAACCGTTCCCACGCGCGCATTCCGTCGCTCAGGGGGTCGTCGTCGTCGAGTTCCGCCGGCGAGGCGAAGGCTTGCGCCAGGGGACAGCCGAAGCCGTCGCCGCCGCCCATGCTGCCGATCGGCCGGATGTACTTCCGCACCTGCTGCTCGCGGCGGCGAACGGTCGCCTCGCGTTCCAGGAGGAGGCGCTCGAGCTCGGCGTTCGTCGGTTGCGCCCGCTCCTCTTCCAGCTTGCTGAGCGCTTCGTCCATCTTTCGCTTTTCTTCTTTGTGCTGCTTCTGCAGGTTCTCGAGTTCCTCCCGTTGCCTCTGCAACCGTTCCTCCTGCCGTTGCTCTTCGCGCCGGAGCGCCCGCTGCCGTTCTTCGATCATCTCCATGGCGCGGCGGCTCGCGACGTCCGCCGCGATCTGCGCGAAGCGGTCCAGGCAGTCGTTGCGGCAGGCGGGGCACGTCGGTCGGCCGCCGGGGGCTTTGGCCATCCAGTCGGCCGCGCAGCTGTCGTGCATGAAGTGACCGTTGGGGCACACGGGCAGAAAGCCCTCGCCGTCGGGCGCGTCGCAGAAGGGAATCGCGCACTCCTTCTCCGCCACCGCCGACATGGTTTGCGGGTCTGCGGGGCAGGAAGTTGAGAATGTTCTCGGAACGCGCGACGCGGTGTCCGTTGGGCCGTCTGCGCTCTCCGCCGAGTCCAATGTCGTCCGACATGCTCGAAGCCGAGGAGTTGCTCGCGTTCGTCGAGGCAGCGGTCGACGAACATCGCCGGCTCGATTCCCTGTCCGAGAAGCTCTGGGCCACCGAGCGGTTCCAGATCGCCTGCCGCGACGGCGACCTCTGGCGGGCCGAAATGCTCGCCGGGTACTTCAACCTCCATCGACCCGAAGTGCAGTCGAGAAACAACGTCGCCTTTCGCTGGGCCTGCGCCAACGGACACCCGGACGTGGCCCGGTGGCTCGTCGAAACGTTCGGCCTCCGGGGCGCCGATGCCGCCGCCGACGATGCCTCCGCGCTCTTCTGGGCCCTCGAGTTCGGCCACGCGGACGTCGTCGCGTGGCTCGACGAACGGTTCGGCCTGCGGCCCGCGCCGCCGCAGGAGTGGTTGATTGCTTCCTGCTGTTCTTGAAGTTCGCTCGTCGACTAGTAAAAAGCATCCGTTGACCACCCGCCTCTTCCGCATCCCCGCACTACGAAACACCCAGCAGCCGCCGCACGGAAAACGGCACTTCGTCCTGGCGCTCGAAGATCCGGCGCCCGTGGTACGACAGCAGGTCGAAGTGGCCGCCGCCGTCCTCGTCGTAGGCGCCCAGGATCCACCGCTGCGGCTGCCACCCGTCGGGAACCAGCGCCGAGCTCGGGTACAGCGCCGCGTGGCCTTGGTTCTCCTGCGTCAGCCGGCGGCTCACCAGGACCGCCCGCGTCGCGGTCCGCTGCTGCAGCTTGCCCAGGGACTCGCCGTCGCCCCACGCCCGCTCGTCGCTCGCCAGCGCCCGCCGGAACCCGTCGACGTCCCGGACGCCTTCGAGCCACCGGTAGTTCTGTCGGTCGGCCGCCGCCTTTTGGACGGCGTCGTACAGAGAGACGTAGGTGCGCGTGTTGCGCGGCGTCCGCTGCAGCCGGTCCAGCAGCACGCCGTAGTTGTGCTTCGCGTCTTCGTACAGAGCCTGCTTCGTGGCGAACTCCTCGGCGGTGGCCGATTGCGCGACGAGCGCCCGCAGGTGCGCCACCGTGGTGCCGAGGGCCACGGCGAACAGCCCGTACAGGCAGTCGCCGGTGCGCGCGTCGGCCGCCCGGTCCCGGCATACTTCGAAGCCGGGGTCCCGGAACGCCCGGGCGACCCAGTCGGCGTGCGGTTCCAGGGGGGCTGCGGGACGCGCCGCCGGAGGCCTTTGCTCCGCGATGTCCCGAGCCAGATCCGCAACGTCCACCGAGCCGGCCGGCGGTTCGTTTCGCAGCTCGGCCCGAATCGCATCGCGCGTCTCTTCCATCCTGCGGGTCTGCCGCTCCAGGGCGTCGCGGTTCGCTTCCGCCTGCGCCGTGGGGGCGTCGCTCCGGGGAGCGTGCGTCAGCGCCCGCTGCAGCAGCGTCAGGGACCGCTCGGCGCTCTCGAGCCGAAACTCCAGCCGCCGGCGTCGGGATTCGGTCGCCGTCGCCATGCGCCTGCAGGGGGGGACCCGATGCTCTGCCATCGTCTCATATTTTTCGCGGCGCTCGCGCCGCTCGGGTGGCAGGAGGAACTGTGTTTTATTCCGTTCGTTCCGCGGATTCAGGAGTCCATGCCCATCGCTCGCTCTTCTTCCAGCTCTTCGTCCAGGCCGTCGTCGTCCGCGCCGGGCGCCCCACCGCCGGCTCCCGGCAGCTCCACGACGCGCTTCTGCCTCTTGGGGGCCGGGGCCTTCTTCGGCGCCGGGGCTTTCTTCTTCTTGGCCACCCGCCGCAGCAGGACCAGGTCGTACTCCTCCTCCTCGCCGCTGCGCTCGCGCTCCTCGGCCTCTTCTTTCGCCGCGCCTTCCTTGCTGTACACCCAGTCGTACATCTCCGCCGCCACGATCGCTTTCCTCTGCTCCCGGCAGCGATCCAGGTACCGCTGGAACCGCGAGCGGATCACCTCCGCTTTCGGAAGGCCCGCGCTCCCTCTCTTGCGCTCCGAGAGAAGAAGCACCTCGGCGCCGTCTTTGATCTTCACTTCCGTGTAGCCGTTGTCCTCCATCGCCTGCGCGATCCAGCCGCGGAGCTCCTTGCTCCGGTCCCGAAGCGTTTTCATCGGCTCCTTCGACGCTCGGAGCTGGTCGTCGACCGTCACGAACTCCGTCACTTTCTCGCCGAACTCCCGGTCGGGGCGGCGTACGGGCGCGCTGCTTTCTGCCATTTCGGTCGGTTCGAAGGAACTTTGTCTCTGCAGTGGAAAGATGCGATGTTTATTGCGGTTCGCGAAACGCAGGAAGGGCTGGGTATGCTGCATCCACCGCGCCCGTCAGCCCCCGCGCGTCACCCGCATCTCGTCGTGATGGCAGCGCCAGAGCCGAACCGTCCAGCGGTGCTTGCCGCCGGAGGCCGTGCAGCGGTACTTCGAGCGCGTGCATCGCATGTGCGTGGGTCGGTCGTACTCGATCGTTTCGCGCGAGCGCCGACGGATGGACGAGCTTCCGCAGATCGGACAGCGCTTCGTGACCGAAGGGGGGTTGCCGCGCGCCATTGCTGTCCCGGTGGCGCACGATCCTTTTTCGCGTGCTTCCGACGCGCGACGGATTACTCCAGGTCGTTGTCCCACCAAGACGCGGAAGGCGCGGGGCGACGCGGTGCAGGCGGCTTCTTGCGGGCACCGAACGCGCTCAGCGATATCTGCGGGGCGCTGCTCCGCGCGACGCCCGTGCTCCGCCGAAGCAGGTCGCGAAGCGAATCCTTCTCCTCGATCTCGACCGGCGCGCCCGGCTCCGCAAAGCCGAACATGCCCCCCGCCGCGATCGCCGTTCCGTGCGGCGCGTTGTCCAGCGAAAACGACGCCACGTCCGCAGCGTGCTTCATGCGCCCGGCTCCGCGCCTTTCTTTACATGCCTGTATCCAACCCTCCGAATAGAAGCGCATCCCTCCGGCAGCCGTGGAAGGCGCCGGCGCCGAAAATTCGAACTGAAGGTCGACGGCGCTGTACTGCAGCGCGATCCGAGGAATGCAGGGGGCCACGAATTGCACGCGCTCGTAGGTGATGCCGTCGCGCTCGATGGTTTCCGCGAAGTCGTGGATGAACTTTTTGCATCCCGCTGCCGCCCTCGCGATCTCGAGGACGCGGCGCCAATCCGTGCGGTCCGTCGGTACCTCCCGGCACTGCTCCAATATTTCGTCGAGCGGTACCGCCGTCTTGCGGAACCGCGACCCTTCGGGAGACCATTCGGCGACCAGCGGAAAGTAGTGCGCCGTCACGAAGTCGTCGTTCCTCGGAACCGGGAGGCTGCTCACGCCCTGCGGAAGGACCAGCCGGTGCAGCTGGAGAACGCAGCCCCCTTCGACGGCGAGCGATATCAGTCTCTCCGTGCAAAAGGCCTCGTCGTTGAAACACGGAGAGTTCCTGGAAAGTTCCGTTTCCCACAGCTTGGCGGACTCCGGGTTCATTTCGCGCAATTTCGCCAGCGTCGCCCGAGGGACGATGCGACGTGCCATTTCTGCGGTGGAGATCGCACAAACGTTTCACAGCGCCGTCAGCGCGCGCCAGGCTTCCGCCGCATCGCTCCGATGCTGGATCAGCACGGCGGAAACGTCCGCCGGCGACTTCGGGCCCGTCGCCGGCCACGTCTCGGTGGCCATGGGAGGATCCTGCGCCGCTTCGGGCCCGAAGAAGTTGCGGAACATGTTCCGAGCCTGCGCGGCGTCGCAGAAATCGAACTCGATCTTCCGATCGCAGCGCCCTGCCCGAACGAGGGCTTCGTCGAGCCGATCGGCGTGGTTCGTCGTCATGATGAGTATCTGCCCGTGCGTGTTCAGCATCGCCCCGTCGATGACGTTCAGCAGACCCGAAAGCGTCAACTTCTTCTCTTCCTCGTCGGGTCCTTCTTTTTCCGCGCCGTCGCCGCCGGCCGGCTCGGGTTGGCGCGCCCGGACGATGCTCGACGCGCAGTCGATGTCCTCGATCACCACGACCGTGCTCTTGAACTCGACGCGCTCGAAGAGCCGCACCAGATCGTCGTCGCTCTTGACCTGCGAGAGCATCAGAAAATGCAGGCTGCGGCCGTACTTCGTCGCTATGGCCTTCACGAGTGAGGTCTTGCCCGTCCCGGGACGGCCGAAGAACAGGAAGCGCCGCGCGTACGGCACGTCCCGGGAGCGGTACCAGTCTTCCGAGACCATGAACGCGTCCAGGTCGCCGAACACCGATTCGCGCACGCCGCCGCGAAGAACGACCGTCTCGGGACGCCGGTAGATCTCGCTGCCCGTTTTCTCCCACCTGCCGTCGGGCGTGCTGCGATGCACTTCGGGCTCGCGCGAGCGCGCGGCCACGTGCGCCGCGTGCTTCTTCTGGCACATCTCGACGAACATCCGGAGAACGTCGCGCTCGTCGCTTTCTCGCATCCGAACGCTCAGCGCGATCGTGCGGTTCTTCCGCGTGTAGACCCGGTCGGCGTGCAGGCGGATCTCCCGCGACGACAGGGCCGCTTCGATCCGGCAGCCTTCGAAATCCAGCGTCGTCGCGCCGTCCTCCGGGAGACCGCAGGCGACGGGCGTCGCCGCCTTCTCGCTTCCTTTGACCTCTTCCGTCGAAAAGTGCACGAGCGGTTTGTCCTGCGGGGGCTTGCCGCGCATCGAGTCGCTCACGAACCACTCCACCGCCTCGAAGAGCGGATTGATCCGCTGATCCTCCGTGATGTACGACACCTCCGCGCGCCTCGTCGACGTCGCCTCCGCGAGCCCGCGCGGCAGCAGCATGCTGGCGCTGCGGTACACGCGCCCCCACGGGATCTTCCGGATTCCCCAGGCAACGAACCTCGGCAGGGAAGACGCCACGCAGCTCAGCGCCGGGGATGCCAGCTCGTCGAACAGGAGCGCGGCGACCATGGCGCGCAGAAGCGCCGGAAGGGTCTTGCGCACGTCGTCCAGGCCGAGGCGCCCGTACGCGAGCGCAAGGACTTGCGCGCGAACGTCGGAGTGCATCGTCGCGTCCATCGTCGCCGTATCTTGGATCGATAAGTTTTATCGGTCGCAAAACGCGTCTTCTTCGCCCGGCGAAGGCGGCAGAGACACCACCGTGCACAGCAGGAACGTCCGGTCGCGCCGGCGGTTCGTTCGCACGCTCAGCGTCAGGTGGGGGTACCGCTCGGCGTCCCACCAGCGGCCCAGCGTTCGCAGTCTCCGCAGGACCCGGCTCGCCCCCAGCAGCCGGGCGCCGGCTTCGCGCCTCAGGTCGGCGTCGGTCTTCAGCCGGTGCCAGAGCTCGGCCAGCGTCGAGAGGTCCGAGGCGTCGGGGAGCGTGCCGCTCGGCCGGTCCAGGTGGATCCAGTACAGCCGATCGAAGCGTTCCGTGCAGTGGGTCTTGGGGTCCTGGAGGTCCAGGGTGCCGTTGGGTTCTGCATCGCTCGCGAACCCGCCCACCTCGCACCAGCGCCACCACCGCGGCCGGTGGGGGTCCGGCGGATCGGGGGACGACAGGCCGATCGCCCGGCAGTCTTCCTCGCTCGCGGGGCGGTGCCACACCGCCGCTTCCGCCATCGTTTTTCGTTCCCCCGCTGCGGCTGGCCGGCAGAAAAACGAAGAATTTATCGCACCCGCAGGCGCGTCAGTCGGCGTCGACGAAGAATTCCTTGTACGCCACCCAGGACGTGAGCGCCCTGCGCTTGAACGGGTTCAGAAGCGCGGGGACTTCGACGGTGACGTACTTCAGAGACCCGTGCCGCTTCGCCCGCAGCTCCCGGCCCTGCAACGGATGGCAAACGATGTCGGCCACGAGCGCCCCGAAGCGGTACATGTCCCGCAGGGCGTGGGGACCCGCGACCATCGCTTTCATGAGCCGCTTCGCGGGGGCGTCGGGGTTCAGCGCCCGCAGGAACGTGTAGTACAGCGAGTGCACCCAGCACATGCCGCCGAACGCGTCGATGAAGTCTTGCGTGCCCAGGGTCCGGAAGAGACCGCGGTACATCAGTTCCACGGGAACCAGCCGGAGCGGCTTGCCTATCTTCAGCGCGACGACCTCGACGATGTTCCGCAAAACGGGGCGAATGGTCCTCGGCAGATCTTCGGGGCCGCCCCCGGTCGCGAAATATTCGACCGTGCCTCGCTCGAGGTCGAACACGAGCGCCTCGGAATGCGTCCATCCCTCCGTGTCGATCAGGATTTCCGCGCCGAAGAACCGCGACCGGCAGGCAGCGACTTGTTCGATAAAACGGTCGGGCGCGAACCCGAAGACGGGAGGCGGGGCGGGACCGGATCCGGGAGCGTAGCGATCGGGCGCGTACCTGAAGACGGGAGGTACGTCGCGGAGCCCGACGAACACGTCGAAGTTGCGGGCGTACGCGATGTGCGCCGATTCGTGCATGATGCCCTGCGGCGTCGACATGTACCCCTGCGTTCTGGGTTCCACGTCCGCGGGCGGTTCCGTTTCGTTCACGCACAGGTTCCGGGGGAACTCGTATCCGGCGGCCGTCATCGCCGCCTTCACGTCGCCGCGCGTCGCGTTCGCCATTTCCACGCACCGAAGCACGGGGCTCACGGGGCCGGCTCGGTACCGCCGCTCCGCGCCCGCCAGGGGAACCACGACCCGCGGCATGTTGGGCGGCGTCGGTAGATTTTCTGCGCCGGCAATGGCAGTCGACCATGGACGCGCCCGAATGGGCCGAAGCGCTGGCGCGGCAAACCGGCGTACAACGGATCACGATGTACGCCGACGACGTCCCGGTCTCCACGATTTTCTTCTGTTCCCGCTGCGGCGAGAAAACCGAGGTGCCCAGCGAACCCATGGCCCACTGCTACGGCAACCGGTCTCGCTGTCCGCGTTGCGGAGACGGATACGAAGAAGCTCCGCAGGAACTATCCAACGGCGACCTGGCCTGCTTTGCCTGCGCCATCGAGGATGACTCTTCCTTCCACGGCGACGTTCCATGGACTGCCTTCCAGTCGAAGATCCCGGATCCGATGCCGATACTGGATCAGAGCAAGCCCGTCACGCCCGAAGCGATGCCGAGCGGTGGCGGCAACTTCCTGTCCTCCCTGATCAAGGAAGTCAGCCTCGAGTTCAACGATCAAAGGGTGCACACAGCGTTTCATTGCCGGGCCTGCGGGCGGTGCGTCGACATCGACCATGGCTGCGCGTGGGGGCCCGAGCGGGCCGATTACGTCGGCGAGGATTTCACGCCGAAAGCGGTCGGAAGGCTCTGCTCCGAGTGCTTCGCCGCGAAACGCGACTGGTGCAGGGGGTCCGAGAGGAAGGTGCCGTTCGAGTTTTGCCGCGCGGCGCCGGGGGAGGCGAAGGCGGCCGATCGGAAGAAGGAACCGCCGCAAGCCCGTTTCGTCGCCGGACGTCGGCGGGGAGCCCGAAGGAAGAAAACGCCTCCGGCGTTGTGCTCCCGCGAGCAGGAAGACGAGCTGGCGAGGGACGGAAAGTGGGAGTACCTGCCGTTTTCGTTCGCGACGTTCGACTCGGGCGAACAGCGCGAGGAAGAGGAACGGAGCGAGCTGGCGCTGGTTGGAAAATAAAACGCGCGTTTCGTGATACTTGGCTTTTGTGTGTTTTTGTTGGACGTTAGAAATGGCGAGAACTATCAGTTGTCTCAAGTTGCATACTCACTTTCGAGCGGAGAACGAGGCCCTCGGAAAACCTTGGTGTGCGATCAGAAGGATGAAGCACAAGCAAAAAACGGCGGACCCTGCCTTCAACGAACGACGTCGAGAAAACAGCAAGAAGAAGTATGCTTCCGATCCAGTTTTCAGGAAGAGAACGTTGGCCAGCAACCGCGCCTCGGATTCGCGCGTGGCAGCAAGGCGGGCGAGTGATCCAGCACTTATGGAACGAGCTAGAGAAAAGTGGCGTCAGAAAAACAAACGATACAGCTGGCGCCCGAAGCATGCTTTGTCAGCGTACAAGAGCAACGCGCACCAGAAAGATTTGGAGTTCCGATTGGGGATCGAAACAATTGAGGAAATGATAACCCAGCCCTGTGTATTTTGCTCCGCGACACCAAAGAGCGGCACGCGTAATGGGATTGACAGAATTGACTCTAGCATCGGCTACGTACCTGGAAACATTCAAACGGCGTGCCATCGATGTAACGTGTGGAAAAGTGATTATCCAGAGGAAGGATTTCTGGATCACATCAAAGCCATCGCCTTGTTCCAAAGTACTGGAAGCTCTCAAAACCTCCAATTTTGCATCAACGAGAAGAGAAGATACTGGAAACAAATCATTTGGAAATACAAGCAGAACGCAGAAAAGAGAAACCTGGAATTTTCATTGTCCGGTGACGAGTCAAGGTGGTTCTTTTTCCAACCCTGCTTCTATTGTGGCCTTTTTCTTCCTGAACATGGAAGTGGAATCGATCGTTACAACAATCGGTGTGGATATATTCAGGGAAACTGCGTTCCCTGTTGCACACTTTGCAACAGGATGAAAAATGATCTCGAAGCATCGGAGTTTATTGCACATGTTCGGAAGATTGCCGAGCATCGCAAATTGTTGTAATAATGAAGCCCATTTCTGACTCCATCAGAAAACAAATTGTCTTACGGGACGAGTGGCGAGATACGGGCCGTGCGTGGTCATGGACCCTCCGGTCGGTGCGACGCAGCAGGATGGGCCGCATTCGCCCGGATTGCAATGCAAGGCACACTGCGGAATTCCGACTGGGATATCCCCCCTCAGATCACGCGATTGCAGGAAATTGGTCGTCAGGAATGTTGCGTCACCGCGAAGCCCTTCCAGATATGCAAGGTCGCGCGGTTCATCGATGACCGTGTCGGAAAATGGTGAGCAGGTCTGATCCACTTTACATGGATCGCACGCGACTGCGCCTATGCTGCAGGGGTCGTACCGGCTGTAGTCCATATCACAGTACTTTCCGCACGCCTCATCAGGTCCGGGGAACATGAGGTCGCCCGACGACAGCCCGTTGGCCTCGGCGTACGAAGGCTTGGCGACCTTGCGGCAGCGCGAGGCCGACGAGAGGGAGTTACCGCAGGACTCCGAGATGCAGCCCTGGACCATGTAGCGCGGCTTCACGTAGGATCCGAGGTGCTGGTAGTCGGCGTCCTTGCTTCCCTCGTAGCAGGACTTGGGCTGCGGGGCCATGGATCCCTTGGCGAAGGTCTGGAATCCCGTCTGCGGGTCGACGACGCAGTTTCCGGTGCAGGACGAGACCTGAGAAGGCGCCATGCCCGAGGCCCCGCCCTGGGTCGGGGGCGTTTCCATGAGTTTCGGGGACGCTCCCCCGCCACCGCCGTTCTTTCCGTTGCGATGGGGCTTCTTCTTCTTTTTGTCGTCGGCGTACGCCTTGTAGGCGTAGTAAGCCGCGACGGCGAGCACGGCGGCGAGCGCCACAGCACCGACGATGGCGAGCGGCCGAGGCACGCGCGCGCGACCGAGGACCCCGACGAAGTCACTTTCCATCGTTCCAGTTGGCGCGAAACGATCACAAAAAAATTCACCTCCTGCGGGAACCGCACGCGACCGAACAATCAATCTCGTTTGTATTTACCGCGAAACGCTTCGCGAAACGGCAACTACTGGTTGGCCATGGCGACGAAGGCGTCGTCGGCGGTCGGCGCCGCGGGCTGCTGCTCGGCCTGCTCGCCGGCACCGGCACCGGCGTTGGCGTCGGGCATTTCCTCGTCGGCGACCTGCGCCTCGTTATCGGCGATGGCTTCCTGCATCTCGACGGACGATGTGTCGAACTGGAACTCGGCGTTGGCCTTGGGGCGGAACAGGACCTGACGGGCGACGACCGTGAGGCCGAACGACGCTCCGCTGAAGAAGTAGATGTTGATCGCGTCGACGATGACCGCGGCGTCCGAGCGGCTCTTCATCTGGGTGTACGGGACGCGGGCCGTGGAGGTGCGGAAGAACTGGGTTCCGCCGTCGCCGCCGGTGCGGACGGTGAACTTGTTGGTCGGCGGGTAGTTCCCCTTGCCCGGGCGCAGCAGAGGGACGTAGAGCTCGATGAGGTCGTCGCGCGAGCGGACCTCGCCCTTGCGGTTGAGGCCGAACCACTCCTGCGAGTGCGCGGCGGCAGCGTCGAGGACGGTGTCGTCGAGCTTTCGGCAGAACTCCACGTAGATCGGGTCGGTGACGTTGATCGTGAGTTTGAAGGACGACGGTTTGGTCGGGTCTTTTGCGTCGGCCCATTCGGAAACGCCGAACGGCGCGACCTGCAGGGGCGTTTGCCAGCAGAGCGGCTTGAACTGGTCCTCGTACTTGAGCGTCACGCCGGGCTTCCCGTTGCTGACGATCTTCTTTCCGAATAGGACCTTTTTCGGGTCGAACAGGGCGTAGTCGAAGCTTTTTCCTTGGGTCGACATGATCGGTGGGTTCGGTTGGATTCGGTGGGGGTCTGCGGAATGAGAAGGTTGGAAGTCGCCGGAAGAGTTTTTCCGAGAGAACTGTTCCTCACGGTTCGATATTTTGCCACCGCCGCCTGACGCGCCTCCCCACCGTCCACCTGCAGGACCTCTCGACTACCGCAGCATCGCCAGGTCCGAGCGCGTGTCGGACCCGCCGGCGGCGTGGGACCACGGCTGGCCGTAGGCCGGCGGCAGCCAGCGGTCGAGGCGCACGGGCGCGCCGGCGAACTTGCAGGCGGTGGAGATCGGACGGTCGATTTCCATCGGGGCGCGGAACTCCGAGATATCTCTCTGATACAGCCGCTGGGCCTGCCTCATGACGGCCATGTTGCGCAGCAGGCGGTTCAGGACCTGCTGGTTGAGCCGGTCGACGTAGTAGTCGACGTACTGCATCCCCCTGTTGTCTCCGGCGCGTTGCTTCAGGTGGGCGATGGACCGCAGCGGATCCAGGTTGTTGTAGGCCCCGTAGGGCATGTCGTCGACGTAGGCGCGGTTCATGAACTCGCGGAGCGTGCGCTCTTCGGGCGCGGCGTTGAATCCCGCGTCGAGGGCCTTCTTCTGCAGCATGCGGACGTTTTCGGCGGACATGAAGCGCTGGAAGATGAGCGGGTACTGGTTTCCGAAGGGTTGGTACTGCATGTGGGTACCGTCGCGCGTGGCGTTCATGGACGCGGCCCCGTCGGCGAGGTAGAGCCCCCGCTGGGCGCACGAGGCGTACGGCTCGGCGGTGCGGTTCCAGTAGCATCCGCACGAACCCGGTTTCACCGCTGCGGACATGGTTTGCCGTTGAACGGCGAGGCGGAGGAAAAAATGCGGGCGCAGGGGGGGGGAGGGTTACGTCCGTTCGCCCGGTTTATTGATGGCGCGTCGCCGCCGAGGCGGTCGCGGCAGGCTCCAGGAGAACAGCATGGGGTCCCAGGTGCGCTGCTTTCGGCCGCGGCGGATCTGCAGGAGGGCCCGGACGAGGCAGTCGGCCATTTCGGGCTTCCTGGCGTGCGGAAGCACTTTCGCGAGGAGGGCTCGCAGCCGGATCTTCTCGTCTCGACTTCCGAACCGTGCGCGCCCGTCGATCCAGTTCCGCACACGCAGGACGTCTCCTGCCGCCAGCAGCGCGAAGAAAGAGTCGACGGCCCTGGGGCCGAATCCTTCCCAGGGCGGCAGTAGGACGGGCAGGGCGCGTCCGTGTTCGCTGTTCCGAACGTATCGCAGGGGCAAGCTCATCGGGCTGCGAAGAAATGCCGAGCGATTCCGGGCGCGCGGGAGAGAACCGAGAATCGATTGCGCGAAGCTGCCGGCGCGTCGCGGGGCGCGGAACTTTCCTGGCGCGGCGGAGGGAAAGACGCGATGACCGCGGAGGTGGCGTTGCGCGTCGTGAGCTTCGACGTCGGCACGACGCACCTGGGCATCTGGGCCGGCGAGTTTCGCGGCAGCACCGAGCGCCCCCACGAGCGCTTTCCGTTCCGCTTCGACCACTGGGAACTGCTGGACCTCGGCACGCAGCAGCTGCACGACGTGACGGAGCAGCTGCACCGCGAGCTCGACCGCCGCCCCTTCCTTTCGGACCCGCAACGCTACGACTGGGTCCTGATCGAGAACCAGATCGACGACGTGCTGCTGCGAGGAGGCGGCGGGCGCGGGCGCAACGTGGCGACGATGATGTACAAAGTGGGCAGGATGAAATCCGTCGGGGCGGTGATTCATTCGTACTTTTACGCCAAACGGGCGACGGCCGGCGCGCCCGCGAACATCCTGTACGTGAGTCCGCGCGGCAAGCTCAAGGTGTACCGCGGCAGCGTGCAGGTGCAGGTGCGGGAGCGGGCGTCGGAGCACGAGCGCAACAAGGCGATCGCGGTGGCGCACGTTCGGGCGCTGCTGAACGAGGCGGCAGCGGAGGGGCCGGCGGCCGGTGAGATGGAGGGCGAAGGACGCGCCCTGCTCGACTGGTTCTGGAAGCTGCGCAACACGCGCGGGTACCTGAAGCGCGACGACGTGGCCGACGCGTTCCTGCAGGCGGCGTACTGGTGCATCGCGCGGACCGGGTGGCGGCAGCCCGATCCGCCTTCGACCGACACTGAGTCCCTTCCGCCCGTTTCGTCGGTGGCCCTCGATCTGTCGCTGGAAGAGCAGGAAGACGACGTCGACGAAGAAGGCGAGCAGGAACGGGCGGCGGCGGAGTTCGCGTTCGACATGCAGAGTCTTTGATCAACTTGACGTTCGAGGGACCGTCCGGCGCCCCGACCGCAACGTCATTCCCGGCGCAGAACGAGCTGCCGGGGCGGTGGGCGCCGCGCTCCGTCGACGGAGCGCCCGACGTTCCTGCTCGACGGCGGCCATCTGGGACAGCGTCGCGCCGACCCGCGGAGGCATGCGGATCGTCAGGATCCCGGCCGCGGCGTCGATCTCGAACCCTCCTCCGTCCTCCTCTTCGTCGTCTTCGCCGCCGTCCTCGTCGTCGCCGGGTTCGAGCGAGCGCAGGTCGCGCTCGCGCAGGTGGCGCACGTACCGCTGGTGCGCCACCAGGACCTGCTGCGTCGCGGCGAGCTCGCGCCTGAGGCGCGTCAGGGCCGGCGGCCCCATGGCCACGAGCTCGCCGGGCTCCCTCGGCTTTTCTATCCGATAAAGCATCGCCAAGTGCCCGTACGAGTTCGCGAGGTCCAGCAGGGCGTCGCGCTCGAGCATCAGTTCCTCGACCTCGCGCGTCAGCCGCTGGTTCGTTTCTTCTTCGTCTTCGCTCTCTCCGTCGTCGCCGTTCTCTTCGTTGTCGTCATCCAGCGGCTCGTTGTGAATGCGGTTGATCTGGCCCGTCTCGGCGCGGTGCTCGGTCCAGAGCACGATGTCGCGGATGCGGCCGAGCGTGTCGTCGCAGCACAGCGGGCAGGTGGGGATCGACTTGCACTCGAACCACTTGTGCACGCACTCCTGGTGCATCCAGTGCCCGTTCTCGCAGACCGGGATCCACTTGGCCGTTTCGGCGTCTTTGGTGCCGCAGCCGTCGACGGCGCACGTGCGGTCCATCGCGACGCAGTACATGCGCGGCGGCCGCCAGTCCTCGCAGTCGGGGTCGCTCCGGTAGATGTCCGGAGAAGACATTCTGCCGGCCCGGCGGTGCGACAAATCCCTCCGTCGTCGGAACGCGCGATTTTTCTTTCTCCCCTGCCCCGACAGCAGCGTGCATGTCTTCCGCATCGCTGAGAACGGCGTCGGTGTCGGCAGCGACGGGGTCCGCGAGAGTTCCGTCGCCGCCCGTGCTGTATTTCGACGACCGCTACCACCGCTGGACGGTCAAGACGCTGCTGCGCGACGGCGTCGACGTCAAGACGTTCCGCGCGCGCCGCAAGGCCGAACAGTACCAGCGGCGCATGATCGGCACCCTGCCGCCGGCGGCGCGCGCCGCGATCCAGGGGGGCGGGGGATACGACACGAGCGACGATTTCTCGTCCTTTTCTTTCAGCAGCGGGGACGACGGGGCTGCGCTCTAGGGCGCCGAGGAAACTTGTGAGCGCCGATGGGATAGCAACATGCCAGCCCCGCAACAGCAACCCGTCGTTTTCGAGGTGGACATGACGCGCGACGAGGTCCGCGCCATCGTCGACGCCGTGCTGCCTTCGTGCCTGCAGCTGACGCGCGAGGAACGCATCGAGCTGTTTTGCGCCCTGCGCGACGCTCCCGAGGGCGTGACGCGGCGCAGCCTGGTGATCATGCGTCTCGTTCACTACCTGCACGAGCTGCCCTGCGACGAGGCCCGCGGCGCGCAAACGAGCGCGCTCGTCGTCGCCGCGATCTGCGGCGGAAACGGAATACAACCCGCTTCTCATTGAACATTGCGCGTTTACTGGACCGCCGCTCTCTCGGATCGAACTCGTCCAGAACGTCTTCGGAACGCGGTGTATTCTCACCGCTGGCGAACCGGGCGTCGCGTTTGGACGCGGGGCGAAAAATGTTCGCGCGTGCGCGTCAGAAAGGGAAAATGGCGTCGCGCAAGATCGTGCTGCACGACTGGAAACCGCGGCTGCGGATGAAGCCCGGCAAGGTGTCGGTGTTCATCGGGCGCCGCGGGGCCGGCAAGAGCCACCTGATGAAACAGGTGTGCCGCGCGTACCGGCACTACAACACGGTCGTGTTTTCGGAGACCGAGGGGGGCAACTCGGCCTGGGAGGCGCACGTGCCCCCCACCTACATCTACAAGCTGTACAAGCCCGAGCGCATGCAAAAGCTGTACGAGCGGCAGTGCCGCGAGAAGCGGCGGGCCAAGCGCGATCCGCACTACGTTCCGCAGTCGATCGTGGTGATCCTCGAGGACCAGATGTTCGCCACGAGCCTCGGGCGCGACCAGATGCTCCGGCAGGTCCTCATGAACGGGCGGCACTACGGCATCACCCTGCTCATCACGATGCAGTACACGAAGGGCCTGCCGCCCGACATGCGCGAACAGGTCGACTACGTGTTCTGCCTGCAGCAAAAGAACGCCGTGATGCGCAAGCGCCTGTACGACGACTGGTTCGGCGTGTTTCCCGACTTCCCGACGTTCGAGTCCACCTTTTTGCAGTGCACCGACAACTACGGCTGTCTGGTCATGGACCAGACGGCGCGCACGGCCAAGATCCAGGACAACGTGTTCTACTACCGGGCGCCAGCGGTCATCGAGCCGTACAAGATGGGCACGCCCGCGTACTGGATGTATCACTACCTGCACTACCGCGGGGAGGCCGACCCGGACGAGGACGAGGACGAAACCGAAAAGCTCGAGGAGGACATCGCTGGCCGCCGGCGTCGGTCGCGCGTCAAGGTGGTCAAGAAGCGCGGCGGGGGGCGTTGACCAGGATCCGCGGCGGGCTACGAAGCGTATTCGAAATCCCATCCAGAGGCCCAGATCGACTCGTCCCAGGCGTGTTCGGCGTAATAGCATTCTTTGCACCGCTCGAAATCGGTGCATTCGCAAAGCCCGTCCGTGTTCCAGAGGCCCTCGCGGTAGCAGCGCCAGGCCTCGTCGACGATCGTGCGCTCCCGGACCCCGAAGCGCATCAGGCTGAAGTACATACACGAGTCCTGCAAGGCGCGGGCCGATCGGACGAGCATCCCGAGCGGAAAGATCTCCTCGGCGTAGTCGTAGGCGCCCGTGCGCCCCAGCTCCAGGACGATGCGCGCGACGAGCTCGGGCGGCAGGTCGAGGACCGTCGCCATCGCGCTGTTCGCTTTTCTTGGATATTTCCGGGTTCGGCGCGACGCGCGACCATTTTCATGGAGCACCGCGAAGCGTTCGAGAAGTTTGCAGCGTTCTGCCGCGAAGGGCGCCTGAACGACGCCCGTATTTTCCACGACGAACACCAGTTCTCGCCCTCCGAGGTCAAATCGGACGACAACGCCCTCCTGCGCGCTGTTTGCGCGGCGGACCGCCTGCCCGTTCTGAAATGGCTGCACGACCAGTTCCGCTTCACTTCTGAAGATGTTCGATCCGGTTACACTCCCACCTTTCCAGCAAAATCGGGGTATTTGTCCCCGTTGCCCACTTGCGCTTTTCGCGCCGCGTGCAACAACGGCTGTCTCGACACGCCTACTCCGTAGGTCAAGAACTTCACAGAATTCAAGAACTTGAACCCACGGCAGAGCCCGGACCATCGGACTCCTGCAACCTACTCTCGCGAGTAGGAAGGGGGTAGGCCCCAAAGCCGG
>Ga0180434_10003344_pt1 | contig 20509 bp, 23 predicted proteins | sample SS_ome_7_FD_132453 | JGI IMG/M metagenome (GOLD analysis project Ga0180434, IMG submission 132453) | Hypersaline lake sediment archaeal communities from the Salton Sea, California, USA - SS_1_D_2 metaG | ecosystem: Environmental > Aquatic > Non-marine Saline and Alkaline > Hypersaline >...
CCCCAGAAAAACAACCAGGCAAAATAGTAAAATTATCCTCTTTCTCATGAAAACCTCCTTTTATATCATTGTAGTAAAATGGACTGTCTTTATCAAACGGATAACAGAGCACACAGAAGCTCTAACTTATAAAGAGTCCTGGCATATCAGTCCAGGACAACTCTGATATTCTGGAACGGCATATGCAGGATCCTCAGGGATCCCTGGTTGTCTGTCCCCAACTCTACCACAGCGGCTCCCATCTCCATCAAAAGCAGGCACTCATCCTCTTCACCTGGCACAAGAGTAAACGTCGTCTCGGCCTGGGGAATAATGTACGCGGAAAGCCCTGTTTTCTCTTCTTCCAAAGAGCATCTGTATTTTTTGGTTATGGCCATATAAGGAGAGAATACCGGATTTGGAAGAAGAAACGCGTCTCTCTTTATCTCTGTAGAGCTTTCTTGTTCCTGCCCGGCTGCCCGGATCCTGTTCACTACGGATCCATCGGAAATGATGCTGGATACAGACTGCTCGGAACCACTTAATGTTCCTTTGAATTCATAATGCAGGGGAATAAAGTCTTCAGTCAATTGAATAACAAGACTCTCTATCTGCATTGAAACAGGTTTGGTCATTCTGCCTGTCACTTCTAATTCATACCCACCTGCGACTTCTTTCCATACGAATTCTTCATAACCCACTTTTTCATCCATAAAGTATATGGAGTAGCTTCCGCTCTCATCCGCAGCCTTGCAAACCCCGGAAGAGACAAACAGAAGCAAAGATAAAATCACAATCAGAATCAATATAAGAACCAGGTTTTTAGACATCAGACCTTTTTTCTCCTACTCGACCTTAACGGCCGTACCGTAAGCTAGAATCTCGGAAGCGCTCTGCATGATCATCGAGGTCGTAAAACGGATGTTTACGACTGCATTGGCGCCTAATTGTTCGGCTTCTTCGACCATGCGGTCCAGAGCCTGCTCTCTTGATTCCGCCATCATTTTCGTGTAATCGGTTATCTCGCCTCCCACCAGATTTCTTAATGCAGCCTTAATATCACGGCCCACATGGCGCGCTCTTATGGTATTCCCCCGGACAAGGCCGAAGACTTTTGTTATCCTTTTTCCATGGACTTCATCCGTGCTCACTAAAATCATTTCTTGACCTCCTTATACCTTTCTCTTTTGTAGGAAAAAAACTGTTCTCTCCCTAAAGACACAATCAGAACCACGACGCCTATGAGGGCAGCCAGAATCCCTATCTTCAATATCAACGGAAAACCGGGTTCCTTGATAATGCCCTCCACTAACTTATAACCCCCAAAAAAAAGAAAAATCATAGCGCCTATGGAAAGGAATATCCAGCCGATGTTTCTTTCAAGGCGGTTATAAACCGATGACTCATATTTTTCCCAGGCTTCCTTGGGTGGTTGCTTTAATTCCATTGTATCCATAACCTCCTCCAATTTTTTCATTTCTTCAAACTCCTTCCGGCATTCCTGACATTCCTCTATATGCTGCTCCACTATTTTTTTATCCTTTTCATCCAGCTCACCGTCATGGTAAAGGCAAATCATCTTTTTTATCTTATCATGTCTCATTTATTTCTCCGTTTCATCACCGGTGTTCATTCCCAGGTAAGGAGATAGTATTTCCTTTAATTTTCTTTTGGCATAATAAAGAGAAGACATGACCGTCCCAATGGGCTTTTGTATAATCTCTGCGATCTCCTGATAAGAATACTGATGGAAATATTTCAGGATGATGGCCTCCCGCTGTACCAGAGGAAGCCCTTCAATCCCTTTCCAGAGAGCATCCCTGATTTCCAGATTTCTGCCCTCATCTTCAAACACAGGAATCCTTTCTATTGGGGTCTCACTCATCTTGCGCCGCTTTCTCAAATGGTCCAGGCACAGGTTCTTCAATATGATGTAAAACCAGGGATAAAAAGCCTTACTCTGATCAAATTTCTTTATCCTTCGAAAAGCGCGTATGAACGCATCCTGTGAAATATCCAGAGCATCCTGAGTATTTTTAACAAAACCCAGCGCCACATAGTAAGCCGTGCTTTTGTATCGAGTAACGATTTCCTGATAAGCTTGTTTGTTGCCCCCGGCAGCCGCCTTTAAAATATCTTTCTCATGGATCTTTTCCTTCCCCATGTTCAAAACCTCAGCTTTTTGGATAACAAGGATGGGTCCCAAAGTACTTTCTCCGGCCATTTCTTACTCTTTTCACCTTGATATACGCAGGGGAAGCCCATTTTATTCAATAAAGACCCCATCAATATATCCCTCTTTTTCTTTGGCGGACCACTTCAAATAAAAAAACCGATGCCGCAGAGGCGACATTCAATGAATAAATCTCCCCGCTCAGAGGGATAGACAGTATCTCGTCACACTTTTCTTTGACAATGCGCCTGAGTCCTTTTCCTTCAGAGCCCATGACAATACCAACAGGGACATTGTAATCAAATTCGTACCAGAATTTTTCGCCCCCCTCCTGGGCTCCGATCAACCAGATCTCTTTTTTCTTTAACTCATCCATGGTCCGGGCCAGGTTTTTAACCCTGGTTATATTCATATGTTCCAGCGCCCCTGCCGAGACCGTATGGACCGCCTGCGTCAACCCAGCGGAATGCCTTTCAGGCAGAATGATCCCGTCCACTCCAGCTCCTTCGGCCGAGCGCACCAGGGCACCTAAGTTCTGAGGGTCCTCGATCCGGTCCAAAAGAAGAAGAAAGGGACGTTCAGACAAAGACAGGAGGGAATCAAGAGAGGTGAATTCTTTTGAAGAAACAAAGGCAACAACTCCCTGATGATGGCTGTCTTCCCGGTCCATCCTTTTTTTGGGGGCCCATATCACCGGAATGTTTTCTTTTCTCGCTGTGGAAAGGATCTCGTTAAACGGGAATTTTTTCATGTCTCTCTGAAGCATGATCTTGTGGATCCGCTTCGGGGAATTTCTTAAAACCTCCAATACAGGATGTATTCTTGCGATTTTATCCACAGCCGTTCCTCATAAAATCTAATCTATACTAAAAAGGCGCGGTTATCAAACTTTACGTTTTACTATTTCCCTGTTTTGTGAATCTGGATTATTCACGAGTCAAGGTTGCTGCAGATGCGAGACACAGGGCATGAAGGTGTGGTCCTTCACTGCGAGTACCCTGTAACGAAGCAGATGCAGTGAGATTGGCTCGCCTCAATGGTAAAAAAATGGTGATTATAATGAAAGTTGATAAAAAAAGAAACATTAACATAATCAATCCTTAAAAAATCTTGCATATCGTTGAAAAGAAAATGATAATACAAACATCGCCATTTTTTTATGAATATTTCAGATGAATAATAGTTGTCTTAGGAGGCGCCTACATGGATTTCTTATTCAGCCTGTGTATTCTCTCTTTCTTTCTCTTATTGGGCAAGATCTTCAGGGCGAATATTAAAATTCTTCAGACACTTTTCCTGCCCTCAGCCATTATTGCCGGTTTTATCGCTCTTGCCTGCGGCCCTTATGGATTAGCCCTCATTCCTGACTGGGTCATGCAACACTGGACGCCTCTTCCAGGAGTGCTCATAAATGTCGTCTTTGCAACCCTCTTTCTGGGCGTGGATATCCCCGGTATAAGAAAAATATGGGATGCGGGGGGATCCCAGCTATGTTTTGGTTCCATTGCCGGTGTGGGGCAGTATCTTGTTGCGCTCCTGGTCACAGGGCTCATTCTCGTCCCCTTATTCAAAGTCCATCAGCTTTTTGCCTGTATTGTCGAGGTCGGCTTTTCAGGAGGCCACGGCACGGCTGCCGGAATGAAAGACGCTTTCAAAGGCTATGGATTTGCGGAAGGAGGCGACCTGGCGCTTATGTCTGCGACGGTAGGCATCCTCACGGCAGTCATCGGAGGAATGATTCTGATCAACATCGCTATCCGCAGGGACTACTGCACCCATCTCAGTGTTAAAAGAGGAATCCCCCGTTTCAAGAAAAAGGGACTTATCCCAAAAGAAAAAAGATTCTCCATTGCCACTGCCACTGTCGCTTCAGAGGCTATCGAACCCCTGAGCCTTCATTTTGCTATTGTGGCGATCGCTATTGCCATAGGCTGGGCTTTCCTTTCAGGCCTTCAGGCCATTCATTCAGAATTCGATAAATTCCCCTTGTTCCCGCTGGCTATGATAGGGGGCCTCATCGTTCAAAAAATTTCTATAACATTCAAAATAGACAAATACTACGACAAGAGTACTTTTGACAGGATCCTCGGTTTTTCCTTAGACGTGCTGATTCTCTCAGCTATTGCAACCATAAAACTGGATGTGTTCATAGCCAATTTTTGGCCCTTCTTGATCATCATGGCTACGGGTATCGCCTGGATGGTATTCTGCGCCGCTTTTCTGGCTCCGCGTATGTTTCGAAACTTCTGGTTTGAGCGGGGCATCACAGAGTTCGGTATGCAGACAGGAGTGACTGCGGTCGGCCTTCTGCTTCTTCGTGTGGTAGACCCTCTCTACAAAACGGATACAGCCAAAGCGTTCGGGTTCAAACAGATGATCTACGAACCATTCCTTGGGGGAGGGTTTATAACGGCCTTCTCTCCTATGCTCATAACCAAACTGGGGCTCTGGAACTCCGTGGCCGCCTCATTCGTTATCATGCTCATCTTCTTTCTGGTATCCTACTTTAACGGATGGGTCAACCTGAAGCCGGATCTCAAGTGCCGCGAATGAAGCGGGATATTTCAGCCGCTCTTTGAGCACACCCCTTTATGGGAACCGGAAAATTCAATTGGGAACCCTCTTCCACTAAAGGAATAAATGTATCCAGATCCAGACCTGAAATCTGCGCTGTCAGGGCCACTCTGAGAGGGTGAAAAAGGTCCTTCCCTTTACACCCGGTGTCTTTTTTTATGTCACGGCTTATCACGGAAAGTCTATCAATATCGATGTTTTTTTCCCTGTTCAGCTTCTCGTCAAGAGCAGTGACGACTTTCCTGCCGCACTCAGTCTCTATCACTTTACGGGCTTCAGCTGTCATGGTTTCCGGAGAGAATTTAAAAAAGACCAGGAACTTTTCCTTGATATCAGAAAATGTATTGATTCCTTTGCTCAAAGGTGCGGCAGCTTTCTCCAGCCACTGCCATTGTTTATGGTCCATGCTGTCCGGTAAATAGCCAGCCTTTTTGAGCTCCACAAAGATCTTTTCCGCTTTCTCTTTATCCGTAAGCTTTTTCATATGCTGCCGGTTGATCCAATAGAGTTTGTCATAGTCAAATATCGCGGCAGACCGGCTTGCCTTTGTGAGATCAAATCCCTCAATGAGTTCGTTTTTTGACAGAACCTCTCTTCCGTCAGGAGGGGCCCATCCCAAAAGAGCCAAATAGTTAAAAAGAGCTGAGGAAAGGATACCCTGCTGGCTGAATTGATAGACGGATGTGGCTCCATGACGCTTGCTGAGCCGGGTGTTGTCTTTTCCCATGACCATCGAAAGATGAGCGAACAGCGGGGGAGCAAATCCAAGGGCTTTATACAGCAGAAGCTGCTTTACTGTGTTGATAAGATGGTCCTCCCCCCTAATGACATGGCTAATCTTCATAAGAGCATCATCTATCACCACTGCATAGTTATAGGAAGGGATCCCATTGGAGCGGATAAGTACGGGATCACCGATGAGACTTAATTGAAAGGATAAAGAACCCCGAACCATATCATGAAAATTCAAGGCCCCTTTATCCGGAGTGAGAAGCCTCACAACCGCCTTTTCTCCAGCCTTTACTCTTTGCTTAGATTCCCCGACCGGCAGGTCACGGCACCGGCCGCTGTAGACCGGAGTCCTTCCCCGGGAAAAGGCTTCCTCTCTTTCCTTTTTCAGTTCTTCGGGGCTGCAAAAACAATAGTAGGCTTTCCTCTGGTCGATAAGATCAGCTGCGTACTCATTGTACGAATCCATCCTCAGCGACTGTCTGTACGGGCCGAAATCTCCTCCTATATCCGGGCCTTCATCCCAATCAAGACCTAACCACCTGAGGTCTTTAATCAATCTGTCTTCGTATTCTCGCTCTGACCTTTCAATATCCGTGTCCTCAACTCTTAAGATGTACACTCCTTTGTTCTGACGGGCAAAAAGCCAGTTAAAAAGCGCTGTCCTCGCATTGCCGACATGGAGGTATCCTGTGGGGCTGGGCGCAAACCGGACTCTCACTTTCTTCATGAAGCCTCCTCTTATAAATCCGTATCATTTGCCATGCTTATCATGCAGACATTCCTGGCTGTATGATTCAGGATTTTTTTAAAAAAGCAGAGGCCCAGGCTGCAATGGCATTCCCTCTGCCCAATTCTCCTATCCCCTCATTTGTCTTGGCCTTTATCCCGAGGTTTTCTGCCTCTAACCCCAGAATCGGGCAAAGAATCTTCTTCATCTCAGGTATATAAGGCCCCATTCTCGGTGCCTCGGCAATGATGATGGAGTCTATATTCACGATCCCCCAACCCTGATTTTTCATCATCCCTATAACATCCTCTAATATCTTCCTGCTGGAGATGTTTTTATACTTTGAATCCGTATCAGGAAAAAAGGTCCCTATGTCTCCTTTTCCTTCCGCTCCCAAAATGGCATCAACCACAGCATGGATCAAACAGTCCCCGTCGGAATGCCCCAGAAGCCCTTTTGGAAACGGGATCTTGACTCCCCCCAGATACAGCTTTTCCCCTTCAACAAGCCTATGGATATCATACCCGATCCCGATTTTAATATTCAATAAAAACCTCCGCTATGTAAATATCCTCCGGAAAAGTGATTTTTATATTGGTGTGATCACCCGGAACAACCGTCACCCTTCCGCCTGTCCTCTCCACAAGAGAGGCCTCATCCATGCCGTAATAACCGTCCTTTACTGCTTTCTCCAGGGCCGGCCTTAGGACAGAATAGCGAAAACCCTGGGGAGTCTGGCACCTGTAAAGCCGGCTTCTCTCAAGTGTTTTCTCGACAGCATTTTCTTTGACCGTCTTAACCGTGTCCTGCATAGGAAGGACCGGGACCACTGCGCCCGTGTCCCGTGCCGCTTTGATGACCCGGGAAACCAGATCCTCTTTGACGAGAGGCCTTGCCCCGTCATGAATAAGGACCACATTCTCCGGATCCGTCCCCACCTCTTTAAAACCAGCGGTCACGGAATCCTGCCTTCGCATTCCTCCCTGAACGATTTTTTTCACCTTGGGATACCTGCTGTACTGTCCATGTCCGGATCTTTGCTTATTAAGGACCAGTATGATCTCATCCACTTCCCTGTGCTGCTGCAGGCTCTCAAGAACTCTGTCCAGCACAGTTTTGCCTTTTATGAAAGCACTCTGTTTGTCTGCACCAAAACGCAGACTTCTGCCTGCTGCAGCAACAATGACATAGGTTTTTCCCATTTACTTTTTATTTTCTTTTTTTTCCCCTGAAGAGGCCCGGATTCTCTGTGCGGCTTGAAACATGATATCCTGGATCCTGGAAACAACTGTATCAATGTCCTCGATCATTCCTTCTCTGAGCATCATATTGTCCAGCATTTGAAAAGCCAGTTGGGCCAGGCTTTTTGACTTTGAATCCTTTTTATGGATACTGACCATTTCTTTGATCAATTTGTTATCAGGATTGATCTCAAAGACCTTTTTTGAAAACTGGTATTCCTTATTGGCCATCTTCATAATTCTCTCCATCTGGACAGAAGGGCCGTCAGACGGATGGACCAGCATGCACGGGCTGTCCACAAGCCTTTTTGATATCCGGACATCCATGACTTTTTCTCCGTACAGATCTTTCAAATATACGGCAAGTTTTTTTAGCTCTTCCATATAGGTTTTGCTTTTCTTCTTCTCGTCTTCTTCTTTCACCTCAATCTCTGCGCTCTCCACCATTTTAAAAGCTTTTTCTTTATACTCCCTGAGATGCTCAAGCACAAACTCGTCCAGAGGGTCATCAAGATAAAGGACTTCGATGTCTTTTTTCCTAAAAGCCTCTAATGCCGGATTTTTTTCAATGGCTTTCCTATCCGGCCCACTCGCATAGTAAATCTCTTTCTGTTCTTCAGGCATCCGCTCCGCATAGGAGGCCAGGTCCGTATATTCCTCCTTGTTCTTTGAAGAGTGGAAGATCAAAAGCTGTGATAATTTATCTTTGTTCTCAAAATCACTGACAACGCCTTCTTTGATGTGTTTGTTGAAATGGTCCCATATCCTAAGGTATTGCTCCCTGTCATCCTTTTTAATTTGGGCTAACTTTGAAATCAGTTTTTTTATGATGTGTCTTTTTATCTTGTTTATTTTAATATCATTCTGAACCGTTTCTCTGGATATATTCAAAGGGATTTCCTCTGAATCGATGACGCCTTTCACAAAATGCAGATATTCGGGCATAATATCCCTGCTGTTTTTTTGAATCAAGACCTTTCTGGAATACAAATCAACCCCTGGAGGGGATCGAAAGAATCCCATGTTCTCCATGGAAGACTTTGGAACAAACAAAATCGCACTAAACTGAACCGGAGCGTCGGATGAGAGGTGCACATATGTTTCGGGTTCTTCCTGTACGTTACTAAAAAATTTATAGAATTCAATATAGTCTTTTTTCTTAAGAGACGACCGGGGTTGTGTCCAGATCGCTTCAGCCACCTGGAATTTCTCGTTTTCAATATAAATCGGGAACGGAACGAATCTTGAGTATTTCAATAGTATCGTTTCTATCCTGTTCTTTTCGAGAAATTCTTTCTGGTCATCCTTTAAAAAGACCTCTATTCGCGTCCCGCGCTTCTTTTTCACGGTGGGCTCAATGGTATAGTCGGTATCCCCCGTAGATTTCCATAGATAAGCACGGCTTGCCTTTGTAAAATACTTCGTATGAATATGGACCTGTTCAGCTGCCATAAAGGTTGAGTAAAATCCGACTCCGAACTTCCCTATGAGATCCACCTTTTCTTTCTCTTTTGTCTTTGACAGCTTTTTGAGGAAATCAATAGTTCCCGAATGGGCTATGGTGCCAATATTTTCCATCAGGTCTTTTCTGGTCATGCCTATTCCCGTATCCTCAATAATGAGTTTTTTCTGGTTTCTGTCAAAAGAAATACGGATACACAGCTCCTCCTCTTTATCCTCTGCTTTTGAACTTGTCATAAGCTCAAACTGGATCTTGTTCAGAGCATCAACGGCATTGGAAATCAGTTCCCTTACAAAAACTTCCTTGTTTTTATAGAGAGAGTAGACAAGGATGTTTAAAAGCTGCTTTATTTCCGACTGGAATTCATACTTTCTTCTGTGTTGCTGGGCCACGTTCCATCCCCCTAAGAATCGTTTTCGTATCTGCCGAATATCATCTTACCTACTGTTGTCTGCAGAACAGAAGTCACTGTCACGTCAATGGTATGCCCAACCATTTTTCTGGAATTGTCCACAACCACCATGGTGCCATCATCCAGGTAAGCGACCCCCTGGTCTTTTTCTTTCCCCTCTTTCAAAATAAAAGCTCTGATCTTCTCCCCCGGGAGAACAACCGGCTTTAAGGAATTGGCGAGCTCATTTATATTAAGCACCTTGATTCCCTGCAGCTGGGCTATCTTATTCAAATTGAAATCATTTGTGATGATCTTGGCATCCATCTGTTTGGCCAGCTCAATGAGCTTGGAATCGACTTCTTTTATCTCAGGAAAATCATCCTCTGAAATCGCGACATTGATGTGAGAAGATTTCTGGAGTCTGTCTAACACATCAAGGCCTCTTCTCCCTCTTTGCCTTTTGACTCCATCTGACGAATCAGCCACCAGCTGCAGTTCTTTGAGAACGAATTGAGGGACGATTAAGTTCCCTTCAATGAAATAGGCATCAGCAATATCTGATATCCGGCCGTCGATGATGACGCTTGTATCCAGAATTTTGTTCTCTTTTCCCGTGCTTTTCTCTTTAAAAAGGGAAAAAAGATGGATAGGGCTGAACCACTCGGGCTTTCTCATTCCGATTAAAAATCCCAGATAAGGGAATATGATCAAAAAGAACACTTTAAAAAAGGCTGCGGTCTGGTCCTGTAAAATCGTTTGGTAAACTGTTCCAAGCAGCCATCCGATAAAAATGCCGCATAAAAAGCCGGTTGTGACTCCCCAGATGGTCCTAAAAGGACTTTTTCTTATTTTTAATTCGAACAACACAACGAACAGGCTCACTAAAAAACCGGCTGCCGCTCCATAATAATTGGGCAGCCCAAAAGGCGGCACAAAGAAAGCGACCGAGGTTATGATAGCGATAATAAGTATTCTAAAAATAAAAATGCCCATAGCTAAATCATTTATAAAATTAATAGTGTATTATAAAAATACTCATTTGTTACTACATATTATATATATTTTTACTAAAAAAGCACATCTACTGTTTCTTTTATATTTCTGACCCCTATAAGATCTATATTATTAAGGCTCTTTTTATTGAGTTCAGCCAGGTTTCCTTTTGGGAGGACCACGGAATTGAATCCTAGGGAAGCCGCTTCTTTTATCCTGGCTAATGTCTGGCTGACTGACCTGACCTCCCCGCTCAACCCGATCTCTCCCAAAAGAGTCAGGTCTACAGGAACAGGTTTATTCTTAATGCAGGAAACCAGTGCTGCTAAAATGCCGAGATCCGCAGCGGGCTCTCTTATAAATAATCCGCCTGCCACATTCATATGAACATCCTGCCCCCCAAAGCCAAATCCTAATTTTTTCTCTATGACCGCTAAAAGCATTGCGGTTCTATAGTGGTCGAGCCCTATGGTCATCCGCCTGGGATTTCCCACAAACAAAGTAGAGGAGACAAGTGCCTGGATCTCAGCTAAAAGCGGACGCGATCCTTTTATAGTGCACACAGCTACGCTGCCTGCCTCGCCCTCCGGCCGTTCTTTCAAAAAGAAAGCCGAAGGATTCGAAATGGCTCTTAATCCGGTTGACTCCATGTTAAACACCGCTATTTCCGAAACAGGACCGAATCTGTTCTTAAAAGCCCTTAACATTCTGTGACTGTGGTCTCTTTCCCCTTCAAAATAAAGCACGACATCAACCATATGCTCCAGGGACTTCGGGCCCGCTAAAGAGCCTTCTTTGGTTATATGCCCGACTAAAAAGGAGCATATGTTGTTTTTTTTGGCGAACCTGAACACCTGGTTAGTAACCTCCCTGACCTGGCTTATCGTGCCCGTGCTTGAAGAGAGGTTGGAAGAAAAGACCGTTTGAACTGAATCCAGTATAAAAATCTGAGGATTAAGGTCCGAAGCATGAGCAATAATTTTTTCAAGGTTTGTCTCTGCCAGCAGGTAAAGCTCCCCCTTCTCTATTCCCAGTCTTTCACCTCTCATCTTGGTCTGCTCCAAGGATTCTTCACTTGAGACATAGAGAACCTTTTTACCCTCTTCTGCAAAATCACGGCTAACCTGAAGCAGCAGAGTCGATTTGCCTATTCCAGGCTCCCCTCCTATCAAAACCAGGGAACCAAGGACGATTCCGCCTCCCAAAACCCGATTCAGCTCTCCTATTTTTATTTGAAGGCGCTGCTGCTGTGCCTGCTTGACATCTTTATAAAGCATGGGTTTGGCAGGGGGAAAAGACACGCTCTCAGCACCGGGTGCTTCAATCTCTTCGATCATGGTGCTCCACTCCCCGCAGCGGGGACATTTTCCCGCCCATTTGGGAGACTGGAATCCGCAGTTCTGACAAACAAAAACTGACTTGCTCTTTTTCATCTTCCTATCCTGATTGCTTATTCTTCAACAGCGTGAAACTCTCGGTTGCTGAACCTGGCAAACTTGTTTAAAAAGGCAAGGGAAATCCTGCCGGTAGGCCCGTTTCTCTGCTTGGCTATAATGATATCTGCAATCCCTTTTATGGTCTCGTCATCGGGCTTGTAAATTTCAGGGCGGTAAATGAAGATAACCACATCAGCATCCTGCTCTATAGCTCCGGACTCCCTTAGGTCTGATAACTGGGGGATGGGCTTGGCGCGCCCTTTCTCAGGAGCCCTGCTTAACTGAGAAATGCCCACAACCGGAATCTGAAGCTCTTTGGCAAGCTCCTTTAGTGAACGAGAGATGAAAGATATTTCCTGAGTTCTGTTCTCATATCGACCACCTGCGCGCATGAGCTGCATGTAATCCACAAAAAGGATGTCCAGATTTTGCTCCATTTTGAGCCTTCTTGCTTTTGCTTTCATTTCAATGACGGTGAGTCCGGGGGTCTCATCCACATAGATGGCAGCCTTTGATATATTTTCCGCGCCCTTCTGCAGGTCTTTGAACTCCCTTTCGCTGAGGAATCCAGTCCTTACTTTCTGCAGATCCACTCTTGCTTCGGAACACAGCATGCGCATGGCCAACTGTTCCTTTGACATCTCCAGAGAGAAGAACCCTGATGAATATTCTGTGTTCGTTCCGACATGCTGGGATATATTCAAGCAGAGCGCTGTTTTCCCCATGGAAGGCCTGGCAGCTATGACAATGAACTCAGAATTATGGAATCCCGCTGTTACGCTGTCCAGGTCTCTGAATCCACTAGGAATGCCCGTCACAGCTTCCTGGCGGTTCCTTAAAGAATCTATGGTGATCAAAGCCTCTTCTGTCAATGATTTCAAGGGCAAAAAGCCGGGCTTTATTCTCTTCTCTGCAACGTCTATGATAGCTGACTGAGCCCGCTCTAAAAGCTGGTCCGCGTCTTCTTTTTGGTCATAACTAGCTGATATAATCTCTGATGAGGATGTAATCAGTCTGCGTAGAAGAGCTTTTTCTTTTATTATCCGGGCATGATATTCGATATTGAGGCTTTTGGGGACTCCATCCATTAAAGAAGAGAGATAGGAAATTCCCCCGACCTCTTCAAGAACTCCGGATTTCTGGAGTTCTTCCGCAACCATAAGCAGGTCCGCCGGACCCCCCTTGTCAATCAAGGATATGATCGCCTCCAGGATCTTCCGGTTTGCCTCCTTGTAGTAGTCCTCGACAGAAATGATAGAAAGGACGACATTCAAATTTTTATTATTAACGAGAATCCCCCCGAGGACGGTCTTTTCCGTTTCTGGACTGTGAGGCGGAGTTTTTTTTAAAAATGTAAAATCCAGGCTCATATTCTCTGTTTACTCTTTTTTCTTTTTTTCTTTTTTCTTTTGCTTCTCAGCCTTTTTTTTTGCCGAAGTTTTTTCTTTTCCCTCCTTATCCTTTTTTTCTGCTTTTTTCGCCTCTTTTTTCACTTTTCTTTTGGTCTCTTTTTTTGGCTTGGCCTTCTTTTCGACTTCCTCTTCTTCTTTTTTAGCTTCTTTTTTTTCTCCCTTCTCAGCTTCTTTTTCGGTTTCTTTTTTCGCCTCTTTTTTCACTTCTTTCCTGAGGTCCTCTTCTTCTTCCTCTCTCACTTCCACATTTACTTCCGCTTGATGTTCCTGAAAAACTTTCACCGGAACGATAAATGTCCCTGTTTTCTTTATGGGCTCATCCAGCAAAATCCTTTTTTTCTCAACGTCAAGGTCCAGTTTATCCAGAGATTCTTTGATGTCACTGGCACTCACAGACCCATATATCGTATTTTTCTCACTAGTCTTTCTAATGAAAACGAGGTTTGTGCTGTTCAACCTCTCTATGATTTCATTATACGACTCCATCTCTTTTTCAAGCCCCTTTCTCAGAGCCTTTTGTTCTATCTCTATCATCTTCATGTTTGAAGGCGTCACCTTAATGGCCAGCTTCTTCGGTATTAAATAGTTTCTCCCGTATCCGGGAGCAACATTAACAATGTCTCCCTTCTTTCCTAGATTCTCCAGATTTTTTTTTAAAAGTAACTTCATTTTCTCTCCAGTTTTAGTCTTAGTCTGCGATAAATGGAAGCAGTGCCAGTTGCCTTGCTCTTTTTATTGCTTTGGTGAGTTTCCGCTGATGATAGGCACATGTACCCGTGACCCTGCGGGGTGCTATCTTGCCTCTTTCCGGGACATATCTCCGTAAAATATCAATATCTTTATAGTCAATATCTTTTACATTGTTCTTGCAAAACCAACAGAATTTCTTTCTTCGGGAGAAATATCTCTTAGGGCCTCTTGATCTTCTCTTATTATCCATGCCTATTCTCCTTCCTTTTTATCTTTCTTGGATTCCGCTTTTGTGTCTTTTTTTGCCTCTTTTGTGTCTTTTTTGGGTTCTTTTGTGTCTTTTTTGTCTTTTGTGCTTTTGTTTTTGGCAGGCTTTGCCTTCTCTTCCATTTCATCCGGTTCATCAGGCTTTATAGATTTTTCCGCCTTGGCCTTTTTTTCTTTTTTGTCCTCTTTTTCCTTAAAAGAGGGTTCCTCATCTCTTTTAAATGTCAAATACCTGATGACCGCCTCTTTCTGTTTGAACTGGCGTTCCAGCTCCGTGTATGTCTCCGGTCCCCCCTCATAATAGAAAAACACATAAAAGGCAGAGTCATTTCTCTTTATAGAATAAGCAAGCTTTCGCTTGCCCCATTTATCAACATGGATCATCCTGCCTTTTTTCTTTTTTACGACATCCTCCATCTCGCTGATGAACTGCTCTGTTTCTTCTTCAGAGAGGGTGGGTGCGATTAAAAAAGCTGTTTCGTAATATCTCATGCTATCCTCCTTACGGATATTCAGCTCCTTTTCTTTTGAAAAGAAACAAGGAGTTAACCTTGATTATTCACGTATTAAACGTGACTCCTTTTCTTACTATACACATTCATCGCTCTATCCAAAGAGCTGTTTAAAATGATATCAAAAGCTTTAACAGCATTATCAATGCTTTCCTCGAGCAGGGCTCTCTCGCTCTCCATAAAAGAGGAAAGCACAAAATCAGACGGATCGCTTTCTTCCGGAACAGGCCCTATGCCTATTTTTATCCTGGGGAAGTCCTGTGTTTCCAGTCTCTCTATAACAGACATGAGCCCTTTATGAGACCCGCTGCTGCCTGCTCTTTTTATTCTTATCTCTCCTAATGAAATATCAAAATCATCGTGGGCCACAATCAAGTTCTCCAACGGGATATGATATTTTTCCTGAATCCGTTTGACCGCTGTGCCATTCATATTCATGAAGACCCTGGGCTTGGCCAGGAGGATCTCATGATCATCCCTTTTTACTTCAGCCCCACGAAATGTCTTATCCATGACTTTAAGCTTCGTATTCCATCTCCTCGCTAATCTGTTCACAAGTACGAATCCGGCATTATGTCTGGTCCGGGCATATTTTTTACCAGGATTTCCAAGTCCAACCACAGCCCACAAATATCACTCCTTTTTCTCTTCCTCTTCCTTTTTTTCCTCTTTCTCTTTCTTCTCTTCTTCAGCCTCTTCTTTTTCTTCTCCAATAACTTCAGGCTCTTCCCCTTCTGCAATCAGTTCCTCTTCTATTTCCTCTTCCACCTCAATCTCTTCTTCTTCTGGAAGCATGATATGCGCTATTACTGCCTTGGAATCCGTAATGAATTCCACATTCTCAGGAGGCTGGATATCCCCCAGCTTGATGGACTGATTCAAATGGAGGTCACTGATATCCACTCTAATTTGATCAGGTATGTCCTTTGGCAAACACCGCACCTCGACCTCTCTGTTCATAAAGTCAACAAAACCTCCTTCTGACTTGACTCCGACCGCTTCTCCGGTTAAAACAACCTGAACCGTCACTTCAATCGCTTCTGTCATAGCTATCTCGATGAGATCCACATGCAGAAGCTCATCTGATATAACATCCAGCTGGTAGTCTTTTATCATCACGTTCTTCTTTTTGGAGTCAAAAGCAACTTTAAATATGGTGTTTTCGCCTCTTTCAGATTTTAATATAGAAAATATATCCTGTTTAGACAACACCAGAGAGATGTTTTTCGTCTTGGGTCCGTAGAGAATTGCGGGGAGCTTGCCTTCTCTTCTTAACCGGCGCGCTACATTTTTCCCAACAGATTCTCTCACTTCAGCCTTTACCGTCAATTGCATGGCACTTTTCTCCTTATTCAAATAAAGAACTCACAGATTCACCTTTATGGATTCTGAGGATCGCCTCCCCAAAAAGTTCCGCTACAGATAAAACCGTAATCTTATCAGATTTTTTCTTCTCCCCGTCGAGTGGGATCGTATTGGTTACCACCAATTGTTTCAGGTCTGATTCATTTATCCTCTCGAGGGCCTTCCCGGAAAGCACCGGATGTGTGCAGGCAGCAAAGACTTTCTTCGCACCTTCTTTGATAAGAGCCTCCACGCTTTGAACCAGTGTCCCTCCTGTATCTACCATGTCATCCAGAATAATGACATCACGTCCTTTGACATCCCCAATAACATGAAGAACCTTTGCAATATTTGGCGCTGGTCTTCGTTTGTCAATAATCCCTAATGAAGCATTCATTCGCTTGGCAAACCATCTGGCCCGTCCGACTCCTCCGGCATCCGGGGAAATAATGGTTAAATCCTCTAAATCAAGACTTTTAAAGTATTTTTCCAAAACAACCCTGCCAACAAGGTTATCAACAGGTACGGAAAAGAATCCTTGAATTTGAGGAGAGTGAAGGTCCATAGTCAGAACCCGGTTCGCTCCCGATGCTTCAATCAAATCCGCCACCAGCCTGGCAGAAATAGGAACACGGGGACGGTCTTTCCAGTCCTGCCGGGCATAACAGTAATACGGGATAACAGCGGTTATTCTTTCAGCAGACGCTCTTTTCAGGGCATCGATCATTATAAAAAGCTGTATCAAATGGAAACTTGTCTCCCGGGCTCCTGTTTGAATGACGAAAACGTCTTCTCCGCGGACATTTTCGTCAATATAAAAATGGATCTCCCCGTCGCTAAACTGCTCAAGAACTGATTTTCCAAGGTCCATATTAAGATAAGACGCGATTTGCTCCGCTAAAACAGGATTAGATGAACCCGTAAAAATCTTCATGTTCCTTTCCTTTTCAAATAATGAATCATTTTCTTTTATCAATAAACAAAATGCCAAACATGGCTGGGGTGGGAGGATTCGAACCTCCGAATGGCGGCTCCAAAGGCCGCTGCCTTACCGCTTGGCTACACCCCATGCGCTAAACGACTCCAATACTCTTCTCTATCCAATGTCTCGGCAATCACACAGGGGTAAACTTTTTTTGCACTCTCTAATGCAGCTTCTGCTTTATCCTTTCGTTCAAAAAGCCCAAACACCACTGATCCCGTGCCGCTTACCAATGACAGCACCGCACCCATTTTACTGATATGGCTTTTAACTTCCTTGATCTGGGGATATAAGTGAAAAACAGTCTCTTCTAAATCGTTTTCTAATCCGCCTAATCCTCTGGTATTCAGAAACTCGATAATTTTACTGCCTTTGTCTTTTGAAGTCAAGCTCTTAGGGAAGCTATTATAAACCAATTTTGTTGAAATAGGAGTTCCTTCCAAAACCAACACACAGTAAAATGCAGGAAGGTCATCAATAACCGAAATTGTATCTCCTCTACCTGAGCCAACACACAATCCCCCTTCCATGAAATAGGGCACATCCGCTCCGAGCCCTCGCCCGAACGCCATCAATTCTTCCTTCCTTAGGTCCAAACCGAGCATTTTATTGAGCGTTAACAGAGTGATCGCTGCGTCACTGCTTCCGCCACCCAGCCCGGCTCCTGCCGGAATATTTTTGACCACATGGATGCTTATCCCTTTATCCGTCACGGACTGCTGTTTCATAATATAAGCGGCCTTATACACGAGATTATCTTTCCCCCAAGAGATGGATCTGTCCGTTCCCTCTAGAAGAATAGGCCCTGAAGGAGAAAGCTTTATCTCTATCTCATCATGGAGAGAAATGCTCTGGAAAAGAGTTCTAATATCATGATAACCGTCATCTCTCTTTTTCAACACCTCTAAACCGAGGTTGATTTTAGCAAAGGCTTTAATTTTCATTATTAATGATTTTTTGTATTTCCTCCCATGATTTTTCTTCGAAATCTTTAAGAAACGTCAAGGAAAAATGTCGTTCCTTAACCGGACGGTTGAAATCAATACTGAGGACCTTTAAAGTTCCTTTTTGAAACCTGTTTTTAAAATCAAGGCTGCGGATCAGACCTGTATCATCAATATATTCACTGACAGTAAAGCTCATGCCCCGCTTTCTGCCCTCAATGACTTTCCCCTCGTTATCCTTTTTGATGACCCATGAGTCTATACTTTTATACTCCCCTCCTTCTCTCAAATAATCCCACTCCCCGATGAGAAAACATATGACCTCGGATAGGGCCAGTTTGGCTCCGATGAACGTATCAATGATGCGCTCTTCCGTGCTTTCCCAGTATATTTTCTTTGAGGGAACCACAAGAAAAGCTTTTTCCTTTTCTATGATAATCTGATAGATCGTCCGGCCTAGAAAATCAAAAGCCTCTATCCTTCCTTTATCCGGGATCTCGAAAAAAAAAGAGAATTTTGACCTTGAATAACCTTCCGCGCCCGCGAACTTCAATGAAGCGAATCCTTCTAGGGTCTCCATCCGATCAGGATAAGGAGAAAGCAAAACATGGGGAGGCCGGCAGTTAAAGAAAAAAATCAGCCCCATACACAGGAAAACAATTCTGGCCTTATGTATGCACAATCCCCTGCTTTCACTTATTTCTTTTCACCTTTTGTTTCTTCGGTGCCGCCTTTTTTTCTGCCGTTAGAAAGCGAAAATCCATAGTTCTCTACCCTGACACTCTTTTGTGGCCTTCGACTCTTTTTTGGCTCAAGCTCAGTTATTCTTGGCTTTCTCCTTGATTCTTCATCAACCAGAGAAAATCCGTAATCGTCTATTTTTTTGCCCTTTCTTTCTGAAGACTTCTTCTTCCTAAAAAGGGGATAAAAAGGAGATTTGATTTTTTTGCCAAAACAAGAGATTTTGGGGTTTGCTATCAAAATGACCATAAACACGATAAATATGATGAGAGCCCCTAAAAAATAAATATTCATTTTGATCTCTTTTTTTATTGATTGACAAGCCCGGTCTCTCTGAAACCAAAGGCCCTCATGGATTTACATCAACCTTTATCCTCAAGATCTTCCTGAAAATCAGGTATTTTAGACATGATCTTTTCTTTACCCAAATAAAAACCAATAAAAAACGCGGATGATGCAAGAAGAAGTGTGAAAAATGATTTGAAAATATTTTTCATTGTCGTTATACCTTAATATAGTTCCCTTTAGATTTTTAACCAAATCACAAAAAAAGTCAACCCCGTTCACCTCAATTTTTTATCAGTGAAAAACACTGGCTTCAAAGACATAGATGTCCTCTGCTGTCTTCCATGAATCTTTCGGAAGCCCTGCCTTTAGGCATGTCTGCTCAAGAAATTCCGTCCGGGACCAGTTGTTCTCTGCAGCGACCTGAGGCAGTAAAAGCCCTTCTCTTGGGCCTTTAGTTATGATCAGCCCGTGCCTTCCGACTTCAATCTCGGAAATATCATTGATCTTTCTGGGAAGCGTCAGCACGGATATTTCTATCTCCAAATCTGCAAGCTCTGAAGGAGAAAGAGGCGGGAATCTCGCATCTCTGCACGCCGCATATACAGCAGCCTGTGCAACGGTTTTATAGAGAGGTCCGACAGGTTCTATAAATCCTATACACCCCCTCAGCCTCCCTCTTTTTTTCAACGTCACAAAAGCGCCTCTGTTTGCATGCAGCTGAGAGCTTTGAGGTTCGGGACAGACTATCCTCTTTTCTTTCACATAACTCCAGATAGCTGTCCTCCCTATGTTTAAAAGCTCATCTTTTTCCCCTTGAGACAGGGATAACTCATCCGTCTCTTTTATTCCATATACGGCTGCGGACATATAGCCCACAACCTGAGATTCCGGTCCGCCTGCTGAAGAGGAATCGTCGTAATAGAGGAAATCCACAAGAGCTTCTCCCAAATCCATAGCGTATTGAAGAGAGGTGACGACTCCGGCTCCTCCGCACAAAACATTCTCTCTATTCAAAATCATTGTTTCCAGACCTTTGATATCTCTGGAAACAATCAAATCGATTGTATGTTTGTCCTTTTTGTTTGCCTCCTCTTTGGATAAATAATGTGACATGTCTGTAGAAATAATGACGAGAAGCTTCCTCTCCGACGCGATAACCATGAGCCCTTTCGCTAGTTTGTCTATCAGTTCCTTTGATGGGATCCCCATGACCACAGGGATTATTTTCGTATCAGGCATTGTTTGTTGTATAAACGGGATCTGCACTTCTATAGAGTGCTCTTTCGCATGAGCCTCGGGAATAAATCCAAACCCTGTAGTTCTTGACAGCTTCCCGGACAACTCCTGGTCAACGGAAACGGTCCCAAGAGGAGAAACATACCCTCCCTTCCGGTAGATAGAACACCCTCTGAAACCGAAATGGTGGCTCGGCCCGATGATGACAACCGCGTCGAATTTGTCCCCCAGTATCTGTTTGTAGGCTTGGGCTGCGACCCTTCCTGAATACATATACCCGGCATGCGGGACAATGAGAGATTTGAGTTGGTACCCGTACTGAGGCTTATAATCAGCTTCAGCCAACCATTGTTGGATCTGACGTGACAGCTCCTGAGGACTC
>Ga0180434_10003347_pt1 | contig 20501 bp, 18 predicted proteins | sample SS_ome_7_FD_132453 | JGI IMG/M metagenome (GOLD analysis project Ga0180434, IMG submission 132453) | Hypersaline lake sediment archaeal communities from the Salton Sea, California, USA - SS_1_D_2 metaG | ecosystem: Environmental > Aquatic > Non-marine Saline and Alkaline > Hypersaline >...
ATTATTTCAAGTCTATGGGCCATTATCTGGAGAAATGGATTTGGTTCATCTAGAGGTTCTTCTTAGCCAATGTTTGAGGGATAGAAAAGACACAACAATTCCGGCTAGACTTGGAAAAACATGGGACCCCATTTTAATGAATGTGAAGAATATTGTTTTCTCATCAGGATTTGCTCAAGGAGTTGCGTTTGAACAATTAACCAAAGCCATTGATACAGGTCTGGTTCAGGATATATCAAGCGAACCAAGTATATTGGAAAGAGTCTTAACTGGAACACTTGTACCACCGGAAGAGGGAAGATAATGTATAAATTTGATAAAGTCAGACTGTACACCCAGAGAGTTAAAAAAGTTCGATTTTCTTTGGATGCAAAACAACCATATGTCTTAATATATCTTCCCGAAAATTCAATGTTTGTTGATGATTATCCTATGCTCGGATTTAAGAAAATTGATTTCCGGAGAGCTGTTGTTCCGATGACAAAAATCCCAAGAACTCGAATGACCGCAGATGTAAAAAGAATATTTAAGGGGCATGGATTATTTGCATATTCATCCACCATGAAACTCCCTGAAAGACAGAATCTATTATACGATCTGAGTTATTATATTCGAGCAATTGATGAGACATATAAGCCTTCGAATTATAGACAGAGATCTGGATTTCTTATTAAAAATCTAATAATTAAAGCATTCTCAACATTTCCTGATAATTATAAAAAAGTTCTTATGTATTCTGTACGAACCGATTTTGATCTAAATCCTTTTGTCGGAAGAAAGATATTTCCAGTTCTTCAACAGTTGAGATCTGGCCAATTTCCATTTGACCATCTTATGTTGGCAACAGTTTCCGAAACAACAAGTCGATATAGAATGTTAGTCAAGAATAGAGAATTCACTCTTCCAAAAGTGATTATGTATATCAAGACAATTAAGACGATTGATGTGGATAAGGAGGCAGAGGAAGAGACCAAAGAAGCGACTAATATTGTTATCAAGAAAGTTATAGATAATATTCAACCAAAGAATAGGAAGGTATTTAAGGATGCGGTCAAATCATATCTAAAAAAAGAACCATCTAAAACTGAAAAGCTCACATCAAAAGAAGCGAAACCAGAAGAGATTGAGCAAATCGCAATCGCATCAATGTTATTCAGATCGAGTAATGATATTAACAGGGCTACAAGGATCTCAAAAACAGTTCCGAAAGCAAAACGGGCCATTGCGATAAAAGCCATCGATAAGAATTTTGCAGATGAACTTTTAGAAAAAGATTCATCGAAATCAACATCTGAAGATGTGGCTATTCAGATAACCTCTGCTGATAAAATGGTCGATAATAAAACACCAGAACATCTATTTCAGAAAAGACAGGTTGATTTCAGGACTAATCTCACAAAGGATATGACCAATTCATTCAAAGTTCTAGGAACCAAAGAGATTCCACTAGAGGTTTCTAATGTCACAATCTCTGATAAACCTGTCAAGAAATCTGAATTAAATAAATCAGATATAAGTGTTATTAGATGTAAATTGAAAGACGAGTTCGGAAATGTACATGAGATAGAATTGGATATTCCAAAAATTGATGAGAAATCAGGGACTTTTAGAGTTAATGGAAATCGGAAATGTCTTATAAATCAGATAGTTCTTTGTCCTATTTCTTTCCCGAAACCCTATGATTCAAAATTCGAGAGTTCATATTCTGCTTTTCATATTCGTAGTAAAAGAACTAAGAGAATGAATTATCTTGAAATCTATCTGGCATCATACACTCTTCCATTCTCGATTGTCATGTTTTACAGTTTTGGTTTTGAGGAGATGTTAAAAGAATACGAGATAACTCATACAATCGGAGAAACAAAGCCGAGTAAGGACCAATACGGAACTCAAATAGGTGATAACTCATATATTATTTTTGGTAATGTGGATTCCACTTTAAAAGAGGAGTTCTGTAAATCTTTCATGAAAGCGAATGTTTCTGGATACCGTCTGAAGAGATTTAAATTCGGGACAAAGGAATATTTTAATGAGCTGATTATTCAGATGGCTGGAAGAATGAACTCAACATTTCTCATCAATTCCAACCTTGAGAATATCGTAGATCCGGTTTCTAAACAAGTTTTGATTAATATGCAACTTCCCTTTGAACTGAAAGATATAATGAAATATATGTCAGAGAAAGTCGTCACTGGATATTCTCAACCGAGGAATGATCTTTCAAATCAAAGGATTAGAAATTCAGAAGTCTTGGTCCATCTAGCTCAGAAAAGAATTCTTGCGGCATACACGGAATATAAAGAAAAGGTTCTAGCTGGAAATAAAGAGGCTGAGTTTGCGATTCCACAAGATGCGGTTTTCAGAGACTTCAATATGCTTCAGGTTGTAGCTGAAATGGAATATGCAAATCCTATTGAGGAGATGGCAACTCTGACAAGAATCACTCCTGTTGGGAAAGGGATTGGTGGTATTCCAGACAAAAGAGCTTTTCAATTAGACGCTAGAAATGTACACCCAACATATTTCGGGAATATCGATCCACTTGACACATCTGAGAGTGATAATATTGGGATTACACAACATTTAACAGTAGATGCAATGATCACATCGGCCAGAGGATTATTCGGAATCAAGGAGATGAAGAACAGCGAAGCATCTGGAATACTTTCAACTTCCGCATCAATAATTCCGTTTATCGAGAACAACGAGGGTGCTCGAATAATTATGGCTGCTAATCAGTCTCGACAGGCCGTACCCCTGAAGAATCCTGAACCTCCCGTTGTTCAGAGTGGATACGAATCTCTCCTGACTAATGTCCTATCTGATAATTATATAAAACGATCACCTTGTAGTGGAAAGGTCACAGAGGTCGCAGAGGATCATATCACGATCCACTGTAAAGAGGGAAAGAAACAGACTATTGATATTACCCCGGTTCATCTTCATTCTGGAGCTGGAAAGAATACATTGAGTGTATTTAATCCGATTGTGAAGAAGGGGCAAGTGGTTAAACCTAGAAGTGTTTTGGCTGAAGGGAGTTGTATTTCACAAGGGACCATCTCTATGGGGAGAACTCTCTGCACAGCTTCGATGCCATACGGAGGATATAATTTTGAAGATGGGATTGTTATTAATAGTCGTCTTGTTGAAAATGATAGCCTTACTTCTCTTCATGGGGTTGAGGATGAAATACTCATAAGCGAATCTGACAGATTGATGCACATAATTGAGCCTGGTGTAATGACGGTTGCGGGTGAACATCTTCTGAGAAAAACAGTTGGAGAAATCGAAGAACTTATCGGCTTCGAAGAAGAGGAAGATGATTCAATTGAGATATCGTCTGGTCAATTAATAAAGAAAAGTCCTGGTGGAAAAATTGTGGAAATCGACGTATTCTCAAATCTTCCACCCGATAAATTTCCAGAATTAAAAACTCTTGCGGCAAGAACGTCGAAGAAATATGGTCGAACTGGCAAAGAGAAATTCACAATCAAGGGTATCACGATTAAAGGTATTCTTGTCAGATTTAGAATAGAACAAGAACTAAAGATTGGAACCGGGGATAAATTATGTAATCGATATGGGGCTAAGGGAGTCATTGGTCTAATTGAAGATGAAAAAAAGATGCCAAAGACTCCATGGGGTGAACCAATCGATATAATCCTGAACCCTATCGGAACAATAGGACGAATGAATATTGGACAATTATATGAGCTTTATACAGGGTTGATATCTAGAACTCTTGCTGATATGATGATTCAGGCTGGAACTCAAACCAAATGTTATGCGATTCTGAAAAGAATTCTTCCGATTCTTGATACGTCGAAGAATAAACAATTCAGTACTAAATTTTTGTCTAACTTTAAAGGAATGAGTAAGCAGATGTTCCTAAAAATGATGCAACAAATTTCAAAAACCAAATTTCTTCCGGTAATCATTCCACCATTTAAGGCCCCATCATATAAGGATATTTTGGATGTGATGAGGATTCTGAAATTGAAGACTGGATACAAAATCAATCTCCCGAGATATAATATTAAAACTGTTCATCCTGTTCCGATCGGATATACATATATTTACAAACTTGAACATATTGCAAAATCGAAGATTCATAGCCGGTCAACTGGACCAGTTGTTCAGAAAACCAAACAGCCAACAGGAGGAAAGAGAAGAGAAGGTGGGCAGAGAATGGGAGAGGGTGATACATATTGTCTCATCTCATATAACTGCACAAATCTTTTGGCTGAATTAATGGGTCCACTTTCTGATGATCATGTGACCAAAAATGAGATCATTTCTGATATTGTTAGGACTGGATCTGCACCATATCGTGCCCCGAAGGTTTCTCCAGCAAGAGATCTTCTAAATAGTTATTTCATCGCATTAATGTTGGAGTAAAAATGGAAGCAAATGATTTTGAAAGTCGACGAGCCCTTGAATTATCCAATCCGAAACCTGAATTGGATGAAGAAGATAATATCACACCCGAGGAATCGTACGAGAATTATCAGGCTATATTGATTGTGGACAGTATTGGAAAGGTAGATTTTATGTCCATATATCTGAATATGATAAATGATGTCAGACAGATATCAATTGAAAAGCAGATTGTTCTATGTGGTCGAATCGTTGACAAAATAGAGGAAGAGTTTGATTTCACATTCCCGATGAAAATAGAGTTCGCTGATACAATCAATATCGATAGGTTGTACGAATTTCTTGAATTTCTCCATAAGGATTATGTGGATTTTCTTTCTTCGGTTTGGAAACTTCTTGGGATCGACCTGAGAAAACTTCCGGTCGATAAATTCTGTAATGAGAACAAAAAGAAAATCATGGAGATTGTTGAATTTATCTGTCAAACAAGTAATTATTCAAGGTTGATCATGATTTTTCTTAGAACAAATAATAAAGAAAAAATGATTGAATTCATTAAAAATAAAACTCTTGAGTCAAGAATGTTAATCGTTCTGGCCATAATGGAAAAGAATTTACAATCTCAAACATAGAAAGGAACCGAAATGGAAGAGACAAAGAAAACAGAAGAGGTGAAGACTGAGCCAGCCCCAACCCCTACCAAAATGCCCGATATCATAATTTATAAGGGAAACATTATGCTCCAACTGAATCGTACCGAATTACATTCGGTAGATCAGACGCATGATGGTGTCGTATTTAAATTATCTGAAGGCCTTCATCTTTATCTCACAGATCAATATATGCCCAACACCACAAAAGATTTGATCAAGGCAGCGTCCAATTTTTCGAAGGGACGGGTTGAATTTGATCTCGCAAATTATAATCGACCTGCCGAAGTAAAATTCGATTAAAAGAGAAACAACTATATATATTAATTCATGAATAGATTCTTATGTGTACTTTACGTACCCATATAGAATTTATTCAGAACAAAGAGGAAAAACGATTTGGGTCCATCAGAGGACTGCGAGAAATTTCAGAAAAAAGCCGAATTGGTTCAGGCAATGGTCTTTAGAACCATGATTTGGGAGTTCAAATCTCTCTTTTCTATCCAAAACATTTCTTGCTTAACATCTGATGACCCACTTTTTTTAATGAGGAGAACTTGGGAAGATTACAGGTAGAGTGCTTTCATGAAAAGAAAGAAGTTCGAGGTTCAAAGCCTTGTCCCCCCACCATACTTTTTTATGGGGGGATAACTCAAAAACAAACATCTCCCCTACTAACTCCTCAACATCTCATTCGGGACTGTGAGTGCATACCGATTTGTGTGCCGAACAAATTCCAAAGTGTACTCACACTTCCCGACCCTTTTACAGGGAACTGCGAGTGGTTTCAGAAATTCTTCGGAACCATGAACCACTCGCATCTTCCCATTTTTTCAATATCGAATTAGCCGGAACTTAAAGCGATTACAGATTTTTTCCACTACATCCAATTGTGGGATTGATATATAATGAATCAATACCAAATCCAACTCGCTTTTGAATCCGGCTATCATTTTTAGGGGGGACTGACGGTGGTTACAGAAGACATGGTTTTTTCATAAACCACCGTCACAACCCCTCACCATTTTTTATAACAGTTGTTTGAATTCATCAAACATCAAAAAAGCGGATATGGGAATCATGTGTCGCATGGAAGGAGAGGAATAAAGTGGACGCAAGTGTTCTTCAGTTCGCTCCGAAAGGGACATTTTATAACCCCGAGGAGCAGCAACAAGTTACGATGACCAGATTATGGAACGAGTTTATGCAGTTCGACAGAGAAATTTTCGCTCTGTCAATTTTATGGAATACTTCTTCAGACCCTTTGCGAAGGAGCTGGAGGAATTCGTGGCCGAGTTCGAGCCTGTCGCAGGTCAAGTTGGAGGAATCGTCCTCTTCGGATCAAACATTGTGGGTATTGAAGTTATGCCCACACAACAGCATTGGCTGGCCTATTGGCAATGGCTGATCCGAGGATGTTACGGAGCCCAACTTCTGAAGTTACGGAAGATGGGAATCTTACAGAAAGAGGAGCTTGCTCTTCCCTCATTCCCGTCATCTGTACACGATATTTCAGCGGCAGTAAATACCTATTTCAAATCCCTTGAACAGGCCGTTGTTCGTCCGCTGAAGAATATGCAGATGAACACTGTCGCAGCTGGGGCAGATCATGTAGCCCAGCTTGAGTCGGTCGTGATCAAGACAGGAACAGGTGGAGGAGATCTTGTTGCACTCAACCGAAACCCTGTTTATCTCTCAATGGTTATATGAGCGATAGGCAGAAAGCGATCCGTAACATGAAGAATCGTCTGATCGACAAGCTCCATAAGATGTCATTGGACGAGTTGACAAGAATGGCAGTTATAGCAGAAATACAAGTCCCAACAGAACTCCTACTGGAGTTGAACAAAAGCGTAAAACCACAGCCTCACCCAGCGTGAGGTTCTGAATTTCAAATGCCGTATATGGTGGGATATTCCGAATTCATCTTGCATGGATCTCGGATATCTGGCCCCTCGGTCTTTGGTATCAGTGGTTTATTTCTCTTATGAGGAATATTCCCCTGATGCCAAAGACTGGGGGGCACACCATAATTTTTTAAATATGGAAATGTTTTTCGTTCCGGTTTTTCGTGCTGTGTTTTTCGTTTAACTTTTTTAGAAAGGAGAAGAAGTGAACCAGGTTTCGACTGAGAAGTATCTTGAGAAGTTAGATGTTGATGTGTATCCAATTACAGTGATCAAATTGCTCCTGAATAAGCGGAGAATCCAGAGTTATTTCTCCCGAGCCGCAAGTGACACATTTGAAATCAGAGGAGAACCAATTAAAATAGATCATTCTCAGTGTTCGTTATGCCGAGAGAAAGAAAGTATGGGTGTCTTATGTAGACAGCATACATCAATCGACCGAATTCTCACGGGTGATCGAGTTCTATTTGATCTGGATACGAATGTTTATATGACCAAGAATGAAATTTTCCGCATGGTCGGGAAAAGATTGGTGGTCATTTATTGCCCACACCCCAAATTGATTTCAGGTGTAATCACAGATAAGAAAGTCAGGAAGATAAATACCATGACAATTGAAGACCCAGATCTAGATGGTCTTCCCCCGTACACAAATGTAAAACAATTTTTATCGAGCACACTGATGGACCAGAACATGAAATGTTGGTTCAATAATGAATTTTCAATTGTGACAATTCCGAAAGACAGAACACAGGCTGAGTGGTGCTTAGTTGCAAACTCAATAAATTAACCCAACACAAACCAAACCCAACTCAACGGAGGAAGTAAAATGTCAGATCTAGAAATTAACATGGAAGATTATGAGGATCTTTCAGACGTAGGTGTAGACCCGGCCCCCCAACAGACGAAACCCGAAGATGAATTTTTCCACTCAGTCTATATAGGTGGAAAGTCTCGAACCAATGAAACAGGTCAAGAAGAAAAGATCGGCAAGTTGCATATCAGAGGGGTAGAGATCAATCTCGATGAGGTAAATATGATTATTACACATATCAAGAGAGTTCTGGTCAAGAAAGATAAGAGCCCGAGAGGATATGATGTAATAACATGTTTCTCATATAAAGAGGGAGAATATCCCTGGTCCAGTACATCAGGTCATAAATGCGGATCGAATTCAGCGGAGAGATCTGCGGACGAATTCTGTAAACCATGTCGGGAACAACTAATTGTTTCCGGAATCTACTGCAATTCTAATGGGAATCCCGTTCTGACCGAGGAGAAGAAGCCCACATTCGTATTCCTCAGAGGGAAGGGAATCAAATATTCTAACATCGCAGACTACATCTCCAAGGTCACCAATGAGGATCTCCCCCCAATTATCCAGCCAGTCACAGACAAAAGCAAGCTCTTTGAGAAACAGAATCTCAATCACAAGAGATGGTTGACCAAGGTTACGGTCGGTACAACTGAGACCCGTTACGGAATCAACAATGTCTTCGAGCTGGAAGCGGCCTCGCAGATTCCGGACAAACAAGCGGTCCAGGTCCTCAATATTGCCAAGAGCACTGTGGAGGAATTCAACAAGAAATTCAAATGGCAACCCCGGTCCAATCAGACACAGATGACCCCGGGCACAACACAGGATCATCAGATTCCTGATGGTGGAGGAGAGCAAACGAGTTCGGGTGACACCGGATTCGACTTCAATGACGTACAGTTCTAACACGAATCCCGAATAGCGAAAAGGAGAAATAGGGAATATGTCTGATGACACCAACGAAGTCCAAGAACTCGCATACGTTGACAAGTTAAGTATTGCCACACTAACAATTTCAGGAATTAAGGGTTTGATCAAAACCAATATTGTGAACACACTTAAATGTTGGGAGCAGGGCATAAATATCGAGAAACAGACGTTTCGTGTGATTGGTCCTGCTGGAGTCGGAAAGACCGAAATCTGCAAACAGATCGCTGAGGAATTATCAATCATTTTGAAGAAAGAGTTCCAATGTATGATCATAAAGGCTCCCGTTCTCTCAAGGGATGACTTCTTGATCCCCTTTCCCATAATGGACAACGGGAACTCGAAATTCAAAATGCTCTATTCTGATTTTGTCCCGATGGATCAGAACAGTGCGGGCATTTATGTGATTGACGAGTTCAGTCGGGGTGACCACAATCTCCAACAGCTTCTATGGCAAGTCCAGAATGAGCAGAAAGTTCATCTGATGGATATGCCGAGGGAGTGGTTTGTGGTCACCATTGACAACCCGGATGACCAGGAATATGCTGGAATGGATAATCTTGAGGATGCTGCTGGACTCAGACGAGTGTTACATCTCTATGTTGAGGTTAGCCATCGGGATTTCCTCGATTATGCCATCCAACAGAATTTCCACAAAGCGATTGTCCAATTCATTCAGGCCCATCCACAATATATCTATGATGTGGATTCGCAAAAGTTGGGGAGGGTCTACGCAAACCCCGCAAGTTATGAGAGGTTGAGCAATATCCTCTTGGGGTATGAAGTGAATGGTGGAATTAAGAATCATATCGAGGACATTCGGAATCTCTCATCAGGTCTGTTGAATTCATATATGACCAGGAGATTCATAGACTTCGTTCAGGAGATGAAGGAAATCAACCCAAGGGACATCTTCTTCAATTACGGGAGAGTTCGAGATGAGGTTCTCAAGGCTGTCAGAGAGAAAGACAATGCCATGTTGGGGGAACTCATGATCGGGTTCACAACATTCCTGGGTTCTGAAATGCCGGACTTGACGGATGAAGCCAAAGTGAACGTGGCACAATACATGGTGGATAATCCGGTGGATACAGCAACGATGTTTATAGCGAATGTGGACACATATTCTCGAACAGGACCTCAATTCAAATATCTCTCGAATCTTCATGTGGCCATGGTGAATGAATCACCGGAATACAAACAGAAGTGTTACGAAGCGATGGTCCAAGTGGGCAAAGGATGATATGGATCAATTCGAAAGGTTTCGGGAAATCCTAGGAAATATGATCCTGAAATCCTCATATTGGGGATATTTGTTTGGACGTATATCCAGAGTTCCCGAGAAAAACTTCGGATCAATAATGGCTGTCAGACCTGAATTGAACGGGACCGTAACTCTCATGGTCGATACGAGTCTGATGAAGGATACGTCAGATGACATGATGAAAATCATTATTGAACATGAGGGGATGCATCTGTTGAATAAACACATCCCTCGGCTTCTGAGATTGACAGGTCATGTTGAAGATAAGAGACAGCGAAGTCATAGAATTGCAATTTTCGGGAAAGCGGCAGATTGTACAGTTAATGAACAAATGGACATGTTACGAGAATTGACGATAGCAGGGAGAACATTCACCCCTCTATTCCCAGACTTATTCAAACTTCCATCGAACAAATCAACGGAATTTTACTTCAATAAATTGTTGGAGCAGAACCCGAAACCTGATCCTTGTAAATGCCCATTCTGCGGAGGAGAAATCTCAGATGATCCGAATGGAAATCCAAGTGGTGGTGGGCAGGAGAAGGGTGAGAATGGGGAAGAAGAATCTTCATCTGGATCTGGTGGGGAAGGGGAGAAAAAAGAATGCTCTTGTGGTGGAGTCGGTGAACACGACGTTGGCAGTCATGCGGAATGGACAAAAGCAGATGTCGCTGATTTAAATTCCCTTGCGAGAAACATCGATAATTATCTGAGAGATATTATCAATGATTCCGCAAAGAATGTCAAAAGTCGTGGAGCCCTTCCGAGCCATCTTGAGCATCTGATCGATCAAGCCCTCAGGCCACCACAAGTTCCGTATTATTCAATCATTTCAAAACTTGTCAAAGCATCCCGACTGAGTCGATATAAAAGATGTCCGACAAGAGTAAACAGGAAGCGAACATACACGCTAGCCATTGATGGAATTCCGATCATATCTCCATTTCCGGGCAGAGTCAGGGATTACACATTTGATATTGGTGTGATTCTAGATACTTCTGGTAGTGTGAGTATGGATGAAATCGTCGAGGGTCTTTCTGGAGTAAAAAATATCATTGAGAAAGATCGATATTGTAAGACCTGGGTTATCGAATGTGATGCCCAAGTTCAAAAGGTTTACGAAGTTAATAAGATCAAAGATATCCAGAAGAAGGTGAAGGGAAGAGGAGGAACTGTTCTTCTGCCTGCCCTTCAGAAAGCGAAAGAAATGACTGTCGATGTGGCCCTTGTTTTCACAGATGGATATTGTGAAAATCTGAATCGTGTCCCGAGAAAATTGTTACCCAGAAGAATCATATGGGTCATCTCAAAGGACGGTTCACCCAGAGCAGTCGAGAATACTGGAGTTATAGTTCAACTTCCTAAATAGGGGTTCATATTGGATATGACATATAAATCATCAGATATTCAGGTCTTAGATGAAGTTACTCATATCAGGACAAATCCTGGCATGTATATCGGCTCAACCTCAAATCCAATCCATCTGATTGAAGAGGTTTTCGATAATTCTCTCGATGAATGTCTTGGAGGACACGCGTCCATTGTTGCGATCAATATCGACACAAAGAAGAATTTGTATTCGGTCATTGACAATGGACGCGGTATCCCAATCGATGAGGATACAGCCGTAACAATTTCATCTAAACTATTTTCAGGAGCAAAGTTTGCGGGAAGTAAAACCGCATATGCAATATGTAGTGGGTTGCATGGGGTTGGACTTGTGGCTCTCAATGCACTCTGTAAATTCTACCAAATTGAAATATATAGGGGGAACAGATATGCCCTATATACATTTAAAAATCAAGAACTCAAGACGAAAGAAATTGTAGATTGTCAGGGTAATAAGCCATTCTCGACCAAGATTTCATTCATTCCGGACAATAAGATATTTGAATCCTTAGTTCCGGATTTGGCTCGATTGAGAAAAAGAATTCTGGTTGCATCAGCCGAACTCCCCCAGGCAAAATTTGTCTTGGTTATCGATGGAAAAAAGGAGGTCATAAACATCTCACCAGATGACTTCTTTAAAACTCATTGTCAATCGGATGGGGACACAGAACTCACAAGCATTATCGAGGTCGATGCAGAAATAAAACCAGAAAAATTCAGGGTTAAATTCACATATGCCACAATCGGAGCAACAACTCCGAGGGTGGTTTCCTCCATAAATATCCTTCCAGTTGATCAAGGTGGCACACATGTCACACTCTTCACAAATATTATCAAGACTATATTTATTACAAAAGCCAAAAAGATGGGAATACATTTCCTTCCTCAAGATTCTCTTTGTGGATTAAGGGCTTACCTTAGTCTCGAATTAAAAACTCCAGAGTTCTCTGGACAAACAAAAGATAAACTTATTAATCGAAAATCGTATCTGGATAAACTTGCGACTCAATTAGAGAAACAGATTGAGGGTTATTTTGCAAGATGTCCGGATAAGCTCGAAGCAATTCTGAGACATTGTGAAAGTTATCGACGAAAATTAGACGCAAAGAAGATCAAGAGTAGGACAAGTTCGAAGAGAGGATCGACGAAATTCACAAAACTCAGAGATTGTAAAAGTAATAAGGGAATCTTGTTTATCACAGAGGGAGCATCGGCCGAGGGTTCATTCGTCGATTGTCGAGACTCGAGAATTCATGCCATATTTCCTCTGAGGGGTAAGATTCCATCTGTTGCGAATGCAAAAGATATCTTAAAAAATAAGGAAATAGGAGAATTAATTGGAGCATTGGGAACGGGAGTAGGTCCTCATTTTGATATTAAAACTCTAAGGTACGATAAGATTATATGTGCAACAGATGCAGACCCAGATGGAGGTCATATATTTTGCCTCTTAACAATCGCATTAGCAATGTTGGTTCCTGAAATAATCAAACAAGGTCATTATTATCTAGCACAGACTCCTCTGTATGCTATCAGTGATGGAAAGAAAACATTTCAACCAATCTGGACAGAGGAAGAATTAAAAAAGGCTAGAGAATCTCGAAAATCAATCCAACGATATAAGGGTCTGGGGGAACTGAGTCCTTGGCAACTGAAAATATGTGCCCTTGATCCAGATACGAGAAGATGGATTCAGGTGGAATATTCGAAGAATATGGATTTTATGATGAAGCTCTTTTCGGATGTTTCAACCAAACGAAAACTTCTGGAAGGAAAGTATAGGATATAATGCCATACATCAAGAAAGAAAAGCGATTTAAATTTGACAAACCCATCTCGGATCTGATCACAACGATAGATTCAGTTGGGGAGTTGACATATGTGTTTTATAAAATTGCGATAGGGATCGCACATAAATGGCCAATCAAATATTCAGAACTGGCAAAAATCACAGCAGCTCTGGAACATTCAAAATTAGAATTGTATAGGAACTTAATCTCTCCGTATGAAGATGAAAAAAGAAGAGAAAATGGAGATGTTGTTCCAAATAGGAGATTACAATGAAAAAAATAAAATTATTACCCGGGGGGCCTCTTCGATCAATAAAACTGAAGAAATGGCATCCAAGATATGATCTTCAATCTATGGGAAAAAGACCCGCAGATATGAAAAAAGATAAACCTATTATTATTCGAGAGAAAACCAATGAGGAATAATGGATAAATTAATACCAACTCTCTACCGAGAGTACGGAAAATACATAAACACCAGTCGGGCTATTCCTCTGGCAACTGATGGGTTGAAACCTGTGGAACGTAGAGTTCTATATTCATCCTATCAGATTGCCAGAGAAAGGTTCGTAAAATCTGTGAGGGTGGATGGTCATTGTCTTGGCCACTACCATGCTCACGGAAGTTCATATGGGTCGATAGTCCAAATGGTGAAGCAGGGATTTTTAGATCCGCAAGGGAATTTTGGAAGCACATTAGGAACGGAAACATCAAGTCCCGCTGCTCCAAGATATACCGAGTGTAAATTATCTGATTTATCAAAGAAATTAGCTTTTCAATTTATAGATCATGTTCCATATGTTTTGAGTGATTTGGGAATAAAGGAACCAGTATTTCTTCCATCAATGTTTCCTCTTTGTCTATTGGGGACTGAATACACATTTGGTATTGGATTTGCATATCGAACTTACATTCCACATTTTAGAATTGAAGATCTATATAAACGTCTTCTCTGGTTATTGGGGAAGGTCAAAGAGAAACCAACAATCAAACCCTTGACAAATTGTAATATTTTATCTTCAGATGAGGAGATCGAGACACTTCTGACGAAGGGAAAAGCGACGATTGATGTTCAAGGTAAGATTATCAGAAATAATGCTTCATATGAAGTAATTGTGAAATCTTGGCCAGATAATAAAACTTGGATTTCTGTTCTCTCGAAATTAAAAGAATTTTTAGATACAGGGGATATGGGATATCAAGATTTGTCATCTATGGATCTTGGAACTCATGTGGTATTTGGAGTCCAGAAACTTCGAAACAGACCTGAAATATTCCAAAAATTTATTCCGAAATTACAAGAATCTCTGAAGGGTCGAATTTCTTTCGATATAATTATGGTCAGAGAGGATGGAAATTTAGCTACAATGTCAGTGGATGAGCTCCTCTTGGACTCTTTCAAAATGTTTGAGTCAGTGAACAAAACAATGTTAGAGACCGGGATGAAAAAAGTCTTGGAAGATATGGAGGAATATAAGGTCTTAGAGAAAATAAAACCTATTCTTCCGAAATACATCACAACAAAAGTTACAGATGTTCCATCAACGATCAAGAAAATCAGTACTGAAGCGAGTGTTCCAGAGGAGATTATTCAAAAACTCCTCAAGAAGTATAGAATTCATAAACTTCTGTCTCTTGATACAGATATATCAGAATTGCAAAAAAATCTGGATTTACATAAAGATTTGTTGGCAAATACTAAAAAGTTTGTCCTTAGACAATATCATGTCTGGAAAGGAGAATAATAATGAATATGTATTATTTGGTGGGTAAGAGTTTTAAATTAGAAATTGGACATAAGCTCTTAAAGCATCAGGGAAAATGTAAAAATCTTCATGGACATAGTCTCAAACTGGAAGTTAATATAGCGTCTGATTCTCTGAATGAGAATGATATGGTAATGGATTTCTCAGATTTGAAAGATATTATGTCCGATTTAGTGGAGGAGTGGGATCATTCGATTTTGTTAAATTTGCATGATACAGAATTGATCGATTTCTGTGAAAAGACTGGGTCAAAATATGTTGCTTTTGATCAAGATCCAACATCAGAAGTTATAGCCAAGACTATATATGATTTTTTATCAGAAGGAATTAAAAATTTAGGAAAAGAAATAGAAGCCTTTGAAGTCGTGGTTCATGAGACAGAAAATTCGGTCGCTTCATACGGGAAATAATAATGATGGAAAATATACCAAAAGTTTTGATGTTGAGATCTGGAATTCTGATTCCGAGGGATTATAAGGATCAGCCGTTCTACAGGCAGATTCGAGCAGATCTGACTCGGAGAACTCGAGATTATCAGAATTCGACATATACGATCAACAAATTCTTCCTTGAGTCAGATATTGGGATGTTGGTCCCAAGGTTCTTTCCAGTTACAAAATATACAGGAGTTCCGATTATGAGAGATATTCGTTCCGATGGAGTGGATATAAAAATCTCTCATAACATCAAACCTCGGGATAAACTCCAAGAAAGAGCGATGAAATATATGCTCACACATACGTGTGGGATTCTCCAGTTGAATCCGGGGGCAGGGAAGACAGTCATAGCCATCCATACGATCGCAGAACTGAAAAAGCGAGCGTTGATTCTAGTCCATCGGGAATCTCTAGTAGATCAATGGATGGGGGAAATTTATAATCACACCGATCTTCCCAAAGACGAAGCTGTGAGATTGACATCATCGAATTTCAGTGAAGCGTTTGATAAGTCTATAATTGTCGCAACGAATCAGACTTTTGTATCTCTGCTTAGAAATCATCGTGAAGATTTCCTCAAGAGATTGAATAGATCCGAGATTGGGGTATTCATTGGTGATGAGGTTCACACAACGGTCGGTGCTCCTGTCTTTGCGGAATGTTCGATACATATTCCAGCGAAGATTGTCTTTGGTCTGAGTGCAACTCCGTATCGATACGACGGAAACGGAGATATCATTGAGTATCATCTGGGTGAGATTTATACAGATGAAGACAGCTCAGGAGCAATGAAATCCCGAGTTATGATGGTCTTATTCGATTACGGAATCGTCCAGAGAAGCGCTCGATATGTATATTGGGGTGGAGATTTCCAGAGATCAAGGTATTTGAATCTGATCAAGAAATCCAATATATTTCAGGGAGTTGTGAGGGGGTTTATCAACAAATACAAGGACGAACGAAATATAATCATTGTAGCCGAGAGGATAAAGCTGATTGAGGAATTATACGATTGGCTTGATTCAGACAGTAAATCCAAATTCATCCGAAGTGCAGGAAACGATCAACTGGATTATCGGGTTACATTCGCAACCCCTATGAAAATAAGGGATGGGGTCAATATTCCTCAGAAGGATTGTCTGATATTGACCTCCCCCGTATCGAATATTGATCAGATGTCTGGAAGAATAACTCGGACATTCGAGGGAAAACAAGAACCCATTATAATCGATATGGTCGATCTTGGATGTCGAGAGATATGCAGGACTGTTCATAATCGAATGAAGTTTTATAAATCAAAAGATTGGGATATTAATTACATGATTGTCAACTCAAGAGGGAGTAGTCAGCCCTTAGATGATGATGAGTTTCATGAAATCATCGAGGAAAAATGGGGATCGAAATGAAAAAGACTCTTCTGTTTCCATTATGGGTATCAATTCAGTTTCTCGTAGGTTATGGATTTGAAGTTTTCAAACCATATACTGATTTTGATTTTCTGGTCGAAAATGCAAGTTTATCTGATTATACAATGTCGCTTATCGTGGCCTTTGCATTTGGTGTTCTGGTCATGTTGACATATGTAGTCGCAACAACATATGTCGATCATCTGATAAAGGTAAGTCCGATATGTTAACCAGATTCATAGTCTATGCGGTGTTGTCCTTAATGGCAACTTTATTCTTGATAACATCTGTTATATTTGCGATGTATATCGTCGCTGTATTTTGGGAGGCCATTATTTTATGAAATTTCTGTTCACGGCAGATTGGCATTTGAGCAAATACGGACACGATAAAAATAGAGAAGAAACGAGTCTCCCCGAAAGATTACATGGGATAAAATCAACCATGTATCAAATGGGTGAATATTGTGTGTCCCACGGAATTGAATTCATGGTGATCGGTGGTGATTTGAATCACACAAAAACTGTTATATATTCGATTGTTCTCGATATCTTGACTCAATTCATCAGAGATTATAAGGATAGAATCGAGTTTATCATTATCGATGGGAATCATGATCTATCAGGCAAGGGTACAAATGTTGTCAGTGCTCTGAAAGGTCTTGATTCTGAACCAAATGTTCATCGGATACGAGGAGAAAAGGCTGAGTTTTATCGAGATAGAAATAATGATATTCTGTATGTTCCGTATTCTCACAACATGATCAAACACATCAAGGAGAATGAAGCGGAATATCTGATCTCTCATTTCGGATTAAATGAAGCGATATTGAGTTCAGGAATAAGTATTGTATCAGATATTGGTCTGAAGGATCTATCCAGTAATTATCATACAGTCCTTCTTGGTCATTATCATCTCCCTCAAGAAATAATCCGAGGAGATATCAAATTGTATTATTCTGGATCAACTACCCAGCTCGATTGGGGTGAGAAACACGAGGAAAAGAGATTCCTTGTGGTTGACACTGACACTCGGGTTATCGAATCTGTCCCAACAAGTGGATATAAGAAATATTTTGAATACGAAGTTACAGAGGAAAATCTCCGAGAAATGATTCAAGAAGCTCAGGAAATGAAGGGATTGGGTCATTTTGTGCAGCTCAAGAAGATCGAAAAAGTGAATACTGATGACATTCCAGATGACATACGAATCATCGATCGGACCGAGCAGGACATTACAAATAGAGGAGTTACATCCTCAATGACAACAATGGAAAAATTCGAAAGATATTTGGAAATAAAAGAAATCCCCGAAAATGAAAGGGCAGATTATCGGGAAATGTTTAAAAAACTCGTTGACTCATGTAGTGAGGAGACATTATGAGAAAGATAGAATTTAAAGAGCTCGGAATGGAGAATTTCCAAGGGTTTACGGATCAAATGATTATTCCGATCGACCCCGGAAAGCTCACATTGATTGTCGGTCCGAACGGAATCGGAAAGACATCTATAATTGATGTATTCACATATACCCCATACGGAATGACTCTGAAAGGGGCTAAAGGGGATGATGTCGTAAACAATCGGGTCGGAAAGGATTGTCACACATGGATTAAATTCCTTTGTGATGAGGTTCCGTATGAATTGCATCGGTATCACAAACACAGTGAATATGGGAATACGGTCCATCTGTTGAGAGATGGTGATGATAAACCCATCAAGAAGGGACACAAAGATATAAGGCCCGTGATGGAGAGTATGTGGGTTCCATATAAATTACTCATGAATACGACCATATTCCCACAACAAATGAAGACATTCTTCACCGATCTGTCTCCATCTGAACGACAAGAAGTTTTTCGAGATATGATGAACCTGAGTGAGTGGAAGATTTATTATAATAAAGTCAGGGGAACAGAAGAAACTCTGTCTAAAGATGTGGAGATGAACGAGAGGACGATTCGGATCAACATAGGTCTTATCGATGATCTGAACCAACAATATCAGGCTTATCTGGACTCGAAGAAACAATTCCATGAATCCAAGAAGGAAAATCTCCGAGCCATCAGAAGCAGGATATCCGAACTCGAAAAACTTCTGGAAAAACAAACTGCCCGAGTCGAATATTACGGACATGAGGTTGATAATGATCTCAGAAAATGTACAGATCAAATATCAAAAATCAGAATGGAATTGAAAGATATTGATCTTGAAGAGGCCTCTATAATGTCCGAATCAGAAAGTGAAAAACGAACTATGATAGATGATATTCAAAAGCAGAAAATAGAACATTATCAGAAAATAACAGATGAACAAACAGCCGAGTCCTCGAAATTGAGGGATGAACTTGAAGTATTTCTTTCGGATTGTAATGACTCAATTCAGAGAAAAACTGAACAGATTACAAAGATCGACCTCAAGCTGGGGAAAATAAGTTTCGAAAATGGTATGTTAGAGAATCAAATTAAAAAATACCATGAGGCCATTGGGTATCGAGATCCTCCTGAATGTCCGACGTGTGAACAGGTGATAACCGCTGAAACTCAGGAAGAATTTCGGACAAGGATACAAAATCTGGAAGATAAATTGTCAAGAAATAGCGATCTCAGGTTATCCATGACCGAGAAAAAAGTGGAAATCAATAAGTTGATACAAGAAATCAAGGATCTCATATTATCCGAGAAGGCCACAAATGCGAAAAAAATTAAGGAATTTGTCGATAAGTCGAATAAAAAACACCAGAAATTTGAGGCAAACATAAGATCTCAAATCGAGAAGATTCAAGATGAATATGCTAAACATATCCTGAAGGAAATGAAAAATGTAACTACATCTCGAAAGAAGCTGAAAAAAAATATCTTAGAACTAACTGGGCAAAAGGAGGAACTCGAACAGACTTTATCTCTGAAGAGAAAATGTGAAGATGATGTTCGAATCACTGAAGCCTCATTATCCACTCAGGTTGTCCGATTTGAGGAGTGTGAAAGACAGGTATTCGATGAGTCTCCGATGAAGGGGATCAAGGATAGGATTAAAGATATCGAGAAGAATAATCTCGATATTCAGGAGAAGGTCGGGAAGATGAAACACTTCCTCAAGATCGTGGACTTCCTGAAAGATGCCTGTTCATCATCTGGAATCCCGAATCGTCTGATTGACGATGCGCTTCCCTTCATGAATTCCAGAGTTAATCAATATCTGGATTCTATCGGAGGTCGATACACTGTCTCATTCGATACGCAAGATGTGACCAAAGCTGGTGAATATCGGGACAAGATTTCTGTGAATGTTCTTGATAATGTGACCTTGGCAAATTCAAGGACACAATTTTCAGGAGGTCAGACGAGAATTGTTGACATAGCATCGATTCTCACATTGAGTGAATTGCAGTCCATTCAACAAGGAATTTGGTTCAATGTATTCGCATTTGATGAAATTTTCGATGCATTGGATGATCAGAATACAGAATATGTATCTGCATTGTTAGGTCAATTAAAAAAAGATAAAGCGGTAATTGTTATCAGTCATGCCCACATTGAACAAATCGAGGCCGATGAGATCATAAGTCTTCGATAGGAGGTTTGAATGAATCAGATTCAAATAGTTAGTTGGTTGTTAACTAGGAGGTGTAACCTGAAATGTAGTTATTGCCGAATCAGCAGACCACATACAACCAAACCAAGCGAATATCCAGATTTTGATCATTATCTAAAAAATGAAATGAAATTGAGTCATATTTTGATGACTCTAGATATGCTTAAACAACATAATC
>Ga0180434_10003349_pt1 | contig 20492 bp, 31 predicted proteins | sample SS_ome_7_FD_132453 | JGI IMG/M metagenome (GOLD analysis project Ga0180434, IMG submission 132453) | Hypersaline lake sediment archaeal communities from the Salton Sea, California, USA - SS_1_D_2 metaG | ecosystem: Environmental > Aquatic > Non-marine Saline and Alkaline > Hypersaline >...
GTATAAGGGGAATATGACAAAAAAAATTTCTCATTGTGAAATTGCGAGTTTGTCTTTTCAGAAAAAAATTGATTATATACATATTAATTATCAATCAGGATTTTATAGAAAAAATAAAGAAGGTTCACAAATTCACCCTTGCCAAAAACCGATCGCCCTTTATCGATGGCTTTTACAAAACTACGCTAAACCCGGCGATAAAATATTCGATTCCCATGTCGGATCTGGCAGCTCCCTGATCGCCTGTATAGAAGAAGGTCACGATTATGTCGGTTGTGAGCTTGACCCGGATTATTACCGGGACGCTTGTAAAAGGATAGAAATTCATCAAAGTCAAGGGAGGATGTTCTAATCCCTGGTCAGTTCAGGGGTTAGCTCGATCATTTTTTACCCGGAATAAAATTGTTGTTGACGAATCGGAAATAATTCAGTATATTATATACATAACAAAGAGAAAAGGAGAAAAGAAAAATGAGAACAATAACACTGAACATCACAAGGCCAAACGGAAAAGAAGAAAACATCGATGTAACTGAGCAGTTTAAAGGGCTCATGAACCAAGCAAGATTTGACAAGACAAAAGAAATGACCAAGAAAGCTGGACGCGGAACTGTAAATTTTGCAGAAATAAAAGAAATGAAAACCAATGTTATGCAACTTGTAAAAGAATATAACAAGATTAACAACGAAGGCGGCGAAGGTTACATTCCTGAATCAGATGAATTTTGGGAAAATTACCCAGGATATAAAAAATGGGAAGATGTTACAATTATAAAATAAGGAGAAAAGAAAGATGGAAAAAAAATTTAAGTCAATTACAATAAAATATAAAGTTAAAGGAAAAAAGCAAGAAGAAACTGTAAAAACCAAAAAGCAAGCTCACGATTTAATAAATTTTTTGTATAATTATAATGATTATGTTGATATTGCAATAGTTTGGAATTATTAAAAAATTAAAAGTTTAAGGAGAAAAGAAAAATGAAAAAATACGAAATAGAAATATCAAGCGATCATGAAGACGGAAAAAATTTTGTAGACTGGTTGACCGACCAGGGACATAATGCAGAAATAGGGAATACAACCGGTAATTTCATTGATGGTGTTTGGACAAACACCGACGAAAAAGCAAACCAGATTCTGAATCAATTGTGGAAGGAATACTGTTATTCATAATGGCAAAAAAATACGATTACGAAAAGGTATCCAGGGAACATTATATCTCTTCAGATTGTTGGAACTGTTGGCATTATCGATGCATAAAAAATTGTTATCAATGTGTATTTACGCATCCGGTTGAATGCAATCTTGATTTTTTGTATGAGCCTATTTATCAGGGGGTGCCAGATGCAATCAAGATATAGCGATGTGCTCCAACAAAACATATATATTGATCATGAAGCCGGTACAATAAAAACGGAAGACGGTGTCGTATATGACAGATATGAGACGGAACTGTTAAAAGAATTTTCAGATCTTCTGGCGTTGCATAAAGTAAAAAAAATATTTCGAGGAAAAATACAGAAAGGGAATAAATGGCAAACATACACGAAAAAATAGTTAACCAAATAATTTTTGACTGGTCGAAATCAGATCGCGGTCGGTTATTTAAAAATCATCAGGGGCAGGCATGGATCGGAAAACCGTCAAGCACTAATAAACATGGAGCTATTTTAATTGAGTTTGCTAAAAAAATAACTTTTGGATTAAAAAAAGGATCTTCTGATTTGATTGGATGGGAATATATGTCTATTGTGGATTACAACAGAAACATTATAAAATTACCGATCTTCTGTTCCATAGAAGTCAAAACAAAATCGTCGCCGGATTTAAAACCGGAACAGGTTGACTGGTTGAGTAATATAATTGATATCGGGGGGTGCGGTTACCTGGCAATGGAAACCGACGACGGATATGATTTGAGGGAGTGGAGAAATGATTAAACCATATCCTTTTCAGGCAAAAATGTTACAACTAAACCGTCAAGCTTTACGCGAAGGATATAACGCGCCTTTAACGGTTTCGCCTACGGGTTCCGGGAAAACGATCATGTTTGCAATTATAGCACATGGAGCAATGAAAAAAGGAAACCGAGTTTTAATCCTGGTACATCGGAAAGAAATTCTTGAACAGACATTAGAAAAATTATATATGCTGGGCGTTCAATCTGGTCAGGTTGCCGCAGGGATGCCGATGACACGGGACGCGGTTTCTGTTGCAATGGTTGGTACGCTTGTGCGTCGTCTAAATAAAATACAAAAACCGGATTTAATTGTAATTGATGAGGCACATCATTCTGTTGCGGGACAATGGAAAAAGATATTATCTTATTTTACAGATGTTCCGCGTCTCGGATGGACCGCAACGCCGGAGCGTCTCGATGGATCTGGGTTAGTAGAAACATACGACTGTATGATCAAAGGTCCGTCGATTAACTGGTTAGTTAAAAACGATTATTTATCTTATCCAGTAGTATACAGGCCCCCGGAAGAAATGACAAAAAAATATCATATTAAACGCGGGGATTTCGACAAAGACGAGCAAGTCGAAACCATGACAAAAAAGCATATTATCGGCGATGTTATAGAACATTATAGGAATTACCTTGATAAACTTCCGGCGGTTTGCTTTTGCGTGTCTCTTCAGCATTGCGATATTATGACAAAACAATTTCAAACTGCCGGTTATCGCGCTGTGATGGTTTACGGTAATATGCCGCGTAAAGAAAGAGAGTCCGCGATCAAGGGCCTGGCAGACGGATCGATCCATATAGTCACAAGTTGCGATGTAATCAGCGAAGGTGTTGACGTGCCGGTAATGGCCGGATGCATACTATTAAGGAAGACAATGTCTCTTGGTTTATATTTGCAACAGGTCGGACGAGCTCTGCGTAAATTTCCAGGTAAGGAAAACGCGATAATACTAGATCACGCCGGAAATTATTATTTACACGGGCACCCGTTGACAGAACGGGCATGGAGCCTTGACGCGAAATCACGGAAGGATCGAAAAGAGAATCCGCCGACTACAACCGATTGCCCCAAATGTTTTGCCGTCTGGCCTGGTGAACCGAAAAAATGCCCATCTTGCGGATATGTATTTAATGACGCCGAAAATAAAACCGGGATGGTCCGCAAACCTCCGGAAGTAATCGCCGGGGAATTGATCGCAGCCTTACCGGGAGCCGATCAGGAAACAATCAAAAAAATTATGAATGATATTGATAAAATAATGAGAATGGACCCGAAGACACGACAAAAATATATGTTAAAACGCGCTTTCGAATTACAGGACAAAGCGCGTATAAAGGCCCTTGCCGATGCCATCGGTTATAAACCAGGCTGGACTAATTACATTTGGAAAAAGGTATTAGGGAATAGGTGATAACATGAATGTGTCTGTGATTTATGGCAAGATTCTAATCCCTGGTCAGTTCAGGGGTTAGCTCGATCATTTTGTTGACGAATCGGAAATAAATTAGTATATTATATATACAATAAAAAAAAGGAGAAAAAACAATGAAACTTGAAAAAATATATACCGCACAAAGCTATCTTAATGAAGAAATAATTCAAGAAAAAATAGAAAATGAAGACTTTGAAATACAAGTCGAACTTATAAAAGATGATGATGAAATGATACCGATACTTGTAGACGGAAATCACAGCCTTGAAGCTGCAAAAAGAACAGGCAATAAAGTAGAAATAACAGTAATTGAAGGACATCACAAAAATATGAATTTAGAAGAATATGTTGAGGCATTTAACGACTTAAGTAATCCTATAAATATTGTAACAGGAAATGAATTATGGTAAAAACAGAAATTATCAAAGACGTAAACGACATAATCAAGGCAACGCAACTACAAATAAAAAAACATGGTTACAGGGAATCGTCACGGATAACCGGGATCAGCGTTGCAGTATTACACAAATTTTGTAATAAAAATAAATATGATAACATTGTATTGAAATTACAAATTGTTATTGATATTTATAATAAATTAAGGAGAAAAGAAAAATGAAAACATTAACATATAACAACTGTGCATATGATATTCATGACGTAATCCCAGAGACAGAAGAAGAAAAACGGATCTGCGATAAGCATCTTTTTCGGTGCTGGCCTGGATTTACAGATCACGGGATAAAAAAAATCTGGCATGAATTTATAAATAATTTATATGTATAATTACGGAGGAACGAAATGAATGATTTCACCTATCTAAAAGATATCAATTTTGAAAAAGGCCGCCGATATATTGGCGCGTCGGACATCCCGACACTTGCGCTTTTAAATGTTAAATACGATCAAACTCCATTAACGCTATGGGAGCAGAAGACCGGACGCGCGGAACCGTTCCAGGGAAACGAACGGACAAAAGCGGGAAAAGAACTTGAGCCGCTTGTCTTAAAATGGGGCCTTGAAAAAATGGATTATGAAAATTTAAATTCTCTTTTGCTTTCCAGGTATGAGAATAAAAATAAAATAAATACTTTCCATTCTTTTACGGAAGCTCGGCATCCGGATCGTCCGTATCTTGTCGCACATGCTGACCTGATAGAAACCGCCGACCCGTTTGTCATGGAAGCAAAGACAACCGGATATTTCGGCGGCAAGCGTCGGGATAATGTCAATATTGGTTATGACAAAGATGATTTATCCGGTAACGGAATTCCTACAAGAGTTTATTTACAGATTCAAACACAAATGTTGTGTTACGATATTCCGGTATGTTATGTATCTGTAATGATCGATACCGGACAGCACCGCCTTTATGGTCCAATTTCAGCGCACAAAAAAACCCAGGAAAAAATCCTTGCCCTGGCGGAACGGTTTCAATGGCATATTGAAAAAGATCAACCTCCCGAGCCTAAAATTTGGAAGGATGTTATTAAACTACATCCAGTTATAAAAAAAGACAGTCAATCTGTTCTTGGAGGATCGGAACTGGAAAAAGCTATTGAAATGAAAGAACGCGCAAAAAAATTACGCGCAAAACAAAAAGACATAAAAAAGGAGCTCGACGACATTAAAAACGCAATGGGCTTATTGATTGGTCCAAACCAATATTTAATGTCTGCCGATGGTCAGAAAATTGCGAGTGTTTCGCAAATTACAAAATATAACTTAAAGGATTATAAAAAAATGACAAAATCCAGGTTGACAAGAATGCTTAACGATGGATTTATAAATAAATCAGAATATAGAAAATTAAACTTTTAAATGGAGGCAACTAAATAATGGCAAACCAAAAAAAATCAGAAAATCAACTCTTCGCTTTGGTTGAGCAAAAAAAATCCTCGTTATGGGAAATCAAGGCCAGTTTCTTAAATGAAAAACAAGACGTATATTTCAATCGAGCTTTGCTGTCAATATCCCAAAATAACGATTTAATGGCATTAGCTCGGACAAAACCAGGTGCTACTTCTCTTTTTATGTGTATATCCCGCGCTTTACAAATGGGGTTACAGATTGGCGGCCAGATTCCGCAAGCGTATATTGTACCTATGAAAAACACGGCGACATTGATACCGACGGCCGACGGATTTAAATTTATTGCACTGTCAGATCCGCCGATTCTAAAACGCTTTACAGTTCGCGCGGTTTATGAAGGTGAAAAATTTAACCTTAATTTCGCAACCGGAGAAGTAACTCACGAAATTGATTATAAAACAAAACGCGGCCGTTTAATGGGTGTTTATGCAATGCTTGTCGAACTCGACGGAACATCAATTGCTGAATATATGCCGGTTGCTGATATTGAAAAAATACGGGATACTCATTCGATATATTTTAAAAATTTTAAAAAGGGGCCCTGGGTTGACGATTTTGATATGATGTGTCTAAAGACCGCCGCTAAAAGATTTTTAAAACCATACGCAGCACTAAAAGAGGGAATTAATTTAGAATCCTTTTTAAAAGATGAAGATGGTCCAGATGAAAGACTTATAGAAGACCGAGCAAGTTCAATCCTTGATGATGCGATAGAAGCGGAGGCAATCGTTGAAATGAACGCAGAGGCAGAAAAGCCAAAACAAGACAAGCAAAATGATTTTAAATTCGGCAATTCCCAACCGGAAGATAAATTTTAATTTTTCTTATACTCCTTTATTTTTTGTTATTAGCCGGGATTATTCCCGGCTTTTTTTTTCGTCTATCTCTTCGAGGGTTTCGAGTTTCACAACTCTTTTATCAAGATTTTTAATATCATTTTCATTTTTTTTTATTTGTTTAAAATAATTTACAATGATAAACTTAAATATACTAAACAGGATACTACCGCCGAAAAGCCCCACAACAACCGCAATGATAATTTTCGTAATTTCAAACATTCTTTATCCATCCTTTTTACCCTCTATTAAATTCAATTTCATACATATGTTACTGTAAAATGAACCTCTGCGGCCGGGTTTGGTACAGTACCGATCCCATGTACTCTGACAACATCCCCGGCGGAAAGGCGCCCAGTCCATGCAACATTATGCCTGTCTGCCGATGTAGTTCCAGATTCATTTAATCGATCCTGTACATTAATGCTATTAATATTTGTAGTTAATTGTGTAGAGTTCAATGAAAATCCAATAACATTTCCCGAAACTCCCGAATCGTCAACACATGATAAACTAAATGTATAAATCCCGGACTTGTTTATTGTTATTTCCAAACCATCTGCATTTGAATTATATCCCGAACTATGATTTTCAGAAAAACAATTCCCGTAATTGTCTCGGCTATTCGTAAACCTCATTATTTTTGTATCGGTAGATCCATAACCCGCATATGTGTCTAATCTTAATTGACAACTAATATTTTCACTTAATATCTGCCAGTGTGTAGTAATACCAGTCGTATCGATATAATCGAATTGTTTTGTAAGATGTATCGTTTCAACTTCATTTATTTTTTCTGTTCCTTCACCGTCGCATATAACAGAACCAGTTCCAGAATCAACTTTAATGATTTTTATTGATCTTCCAAGATTATCTGCTAGGGTTGGCAACGTTATTGTTACATTCGAGGCCCCTGTTGTAACAAAAATATCTGTATACCCATCATTATCTGAAATAACAGTATCGCCGGAAACCGATAAAGATTTATATATTTTTTCGTCAACATATTTTTTTCTGGTTGCTTGGTTCACACCGGTTGGAGATATTGCCGGAAGTGTCGGTATTGAAGCAAATGTTTTAACACCTGAAACAGTCTGAGCTTCCCCGGTAGTTATGACAACTCCGGAGGCGGACATCTGTTTATCAGATCCATTTTGCCTTAATAAAATAATGTCCGTGACATTTATTCCGGTTGCAACCGGTAATTGTATTATTGTTTTTGACATATTAAAACTCCAATCCTATTGATATTGAGGTCATGGTGTCGCCCCATCTATTATTAAGCCAGTCCGTTTTTTCCCTATGAATCGCTGAACTATAGACGGCATGATTACAAAAATGTCTATAACGGACATACCAATTTTTATAAACAGAAATACAAATAATATTATATATAATTTTTTCATATTAGTCAGTATATTGTATTATAATCCATCCTCTATTATAAGATGTTGCGTTGTAATCAGAGGTATCAAAATAACCGTTAACCGGAGAATACAAAACAATATTTGTTGAATCTGCACTTATTCGATTAAATCCAGTTTGACCGCCTTTATATACCAAAAGATTTGTTCTTAAAGTATCATCGTCATTTCTTATTGTAGCCGAAATATGTTTAATTTTTGAATAAGTCAAACCGTGGGCAACACTTGTATTGTCAGCCCCGTCCATATTCCAATCGCCAATTTCTATAATCTTAGTCCGTAATATATCCCCGTTGACCTCTTCAATTCCGACACCTTCAGATCCATCATCTGTCAAAACGCCATCCTTGATAGTTGTTCCGTCAACTGTCACGCCTGTATCTGATGTTTTTTCTGTGACCGAATCAAGCTTCATATCACCATCTTTAATTAAAGACCCGTCAATAGTGACGCCTTGACCGGAATCAAATTCGTTGATTTCATTTATTTTTAATTTTCCATCAGAAGTGAAAAACTGATTAAACCATGTCAACCATTCATAAGTTTTTCTGTGTAACCAGTTCATCCAATTACGCGCTGGTTTTTCCAGGAAATTCCATCCGTATGTCTTTTTAGCGGTTGGCGGTTCAATTACATTATTTTGTCCTGTAGTGGGATCAGTTCGATCCGTTGTTGCATATTCTGGTAATTTATCTGGTTTGCTCGTGGGTGCCATTTATAAACCTCACTCTATTATATGATTTCTACGAATTCCCCACCGGATGATCCGGCTTCATTTGGTACTATTGCTAATAAATTTCCGTCGTCAAGTTCTAAATTATTTCCGTCGTCAAGTTCTAATAATTCCGATGTAACATCATTAAAACCAAGTCCATCAGGATCGTTTAAAAAAACAAACGGTGTTCCTGTAGGCGCATAATTTAAAAACAAGCCAACTCCCGCCGCCCTGGTTTCGTTTAATATTTTTGAATTATCCGACAACAACTCCGACATGTTTGTCCATATTTGTATTTTTGCCGCAAAAACTTCAATCAGCGTTGCAAATTTTGTTGTATCTCCACCCTTAATAATGTTTATAACTCCCAAGATATCCGGAATTGAACCGCTTGAAACTCCGGACGCAATCGCCGCAAAAAGGGATATACGATAATCTGCGTCATTTTCTCCTGGCAATCTGTCTTGTCTAACAAGTTTACCAATCTGGTCAAGATTGGTTCCGGACTGAGAATTTATCAAATATAACGAATAAACTTTTTGAACCTCAATATTTAATAAATCAACCTGTTCGGCAAACAGGCGCCATAATTTACCAACATTTGAAGTCCTGTCCTGGTTTAAAATACTTTTGGGTAATTGTTGTAAATAATCTTCTGTTGACATAATAACCTATGTTGCGTTAACCGTCACATTCGCAGTATCAACCCGAGCGACCTGAGAACTTGTTATATTTAAAGTTGCTGAACTTGTAGGCGTTGCCGGTGCAAAAGCAATTAATACTTGTACTGAATCAATTCCAGAAATGTTGTCAAACTTTGTTATAGGCAAATAACTTTGTACATCTTCGCCGACTCCAATACCAAGATATTGTGTCGCAACTCCTGCAACGGTATCGATTCCCCCGATTGCCTCTATTGTTGCAGTTTTAACAGCGGTTTCGTTTGCTGCGACCCATTCGGAATTTTTGGTAATATTTACAATAACATTAACAAATTTATCAGTAGGTACATCCCAGTTAATCGTATGCGGATCTCCGTTATCATCTAACACTATTTTACTATTTGATCCGTAAGTTTCGATCCCGGCGGCTTTACTATTAAATATAGTTTCGGCTATCTGGGTGTCGGTTGCGGAACCTGAAACGATACATTGTATCGAGTGAGGCGGTAATCCTTCAACGTCAATCGAATCTGTCGTATTTTCAGAAACTTTTGCACTAGTGACATTTGCAAGATTTAACAATGCGTTCAAAATTGCCGGCACGGAAGATCCGCCAGAAATGGATCTTTCATCAAATCGATCTCTTAATTCATAATCAGCCTCGATTGGAAATCCACCGGACGAGGCAATCGGGTTATTTACCGCATTTACTCCAGCTATCGGATTTGTAATTTCAGTTATGGTTCCGGCAGGAACAACGCCGGAATTTCCTGCGACAACTGCCCTGGATTCTATTGACACACCGGAAGCGGCGATCGTTCCTGTTGCAATTGTTTCAAATTGGATTGCCTGCGGTGTCTGAAATTTTGACCCAATAGGGATAGATGTCCCAACTGTCCCAGAAGCCGATATCGTTACAAGTGCTTTTGTTGCGGGCCTTCTGGATAAACCGCCTAATGCAACAACACGATCAAGCGAAACACCTTCGGCCGTATCCGGAAAAGCTGAAAAATAAATATCTTCGAAATCTTCCCATTGGTCCGCAACTGCCAGAGCCATCAATTGAGTAAATATTCCGACTTCTCCGTATTCAGATAAATCAACATCAGGGCCGAAAAAATTAACTTGCTGCGCCCGTTCATTCATTTCTTCTAAAATGTCATCGTATGCTTTCCGGACAAAGCCGGCGGTAGTTATTCCAAAAGGCATTTTATTGCTCCTATGGTATCGTTACAGATACGGCAACCTGATCGCCGTCTGCTTGTGCTGTAAAATCTAAAGTCATCTCGCGATTTGAATTACTAAAAGATAAATTAAAAGTCAATATTTTATCTATACGCGGATCTGCTAGAATGGCAGCACGAAAAATAATACGCGCTCGTTTTTCAATCGGTGCATTTTTATCCTGATTAAATAATCCAAAATAATCAATTCCTGCCTCTTCATTTGCAAACCACTCACCTAGCCATAATTTTAAACGGTTACTTATAATTTGAGCAAGCGCATCCAGGCCGCCGATCTGTGTCAATCGGTTATTTGCAAAAACGAAATCATTATTTTCAACCTTTAAAGTTCTTACTCCCATGTATTAGCTCCCTGGTATCGGCGGACTAGTTGGAGCACCGAGACCGATCGCCGTGTGCGTATGCGTTAATATGTTAAATTCAATTGGACCGTTTAAAGCAAAAAGACCAATGTCGTCAACACGCAAACCTATCCCGCCTTCATTGACTAAAACCATTCCATCTTTATTTAAAGCATTTAATTGCAATAATGGAAAAATAAAATTATCTTTTACCACTCCCCCCATTACACATGCGTTATGTATTTCAAATTTTTTTTCGCTGGCTGCTCGTTTATATTCCTGCAAAGAATTTTCAAGATCGTGAGTTGAAAAACTTATCCAAACGAGATCCCCGCTTTCATAAGTCGGTTTGATCAAAAATCCCCCTCCATAAAAAAACCTGACTGGTAAATCTGGCAAAATGGGGAGTTCTATTTCTTCGCCTTCATCATTTTTGATTTTTAAAAGCGGATCAACATCTGCTCGCATTTTTGCCGAATCAAAAGAATCTATTTTCCCAATCATTCCGAGCTGGATATCTTTTATTTTATCGTTTATTGCAGATTCTAATAATTCCGAAAAACTCATAATTGTATCGCCTCAAATTCACAATTCGCTTTACCAAAAGAAGAAAATTTCTTTTTGCCTTTAATCAATCTCACAGTTGATGCCGGAGTGTTTTTATCTTCAATTTGTATAATATCCCCCATTTGCAACTTATAAAAAAATAATGTTTTAAATTTCCATCCACCTTTAGTTTTCTCAAGCTTGTTTAACAATCCGGATGTCGGTGAAATAAATAAAACTTGCCTATCTGTTGCGGGCGTTTTCGGTTCAATTTTAAATATTCCATTTTTAAAATAATATTGTGAATCAGTGTCTTTCGATATTTTGTTAATTGCGCCTTTTAAAGTCCTTGCCGAAAATGTCCTGTATTGTTTATCAGATCCCAGGATTATTTCTGCAGTTATCCCGACATCTGACAATATTTCATTTAATATCGAACTTGCAAAAGTTTTTTTCCACGACTTCGAAACAAGTGTATTAATCCATTTATTCGTTGCATCTCCGATTGTCATTTGCAGGATCACATCAGGGCCCTTGTTAATAACTTTATAATCATGTATCAATCCGAGAACAGCCGTCCCGTAGTCGTCATCATAACCGGCGTTTATTATAACCTCTGTAAATGTTTTTGTCCTGCCTGATATTTTAGGTTCCGCAAGTTTAATCGTGTCGGGTGCCGGATTATATAATTTTGCTTTCGTCTGCGTCAACCTCCCGATTTTCAAAGTCTGCTCAAATTCAATACTGAACGGCGGAGCCGTAAATAAACGACCTCCGACATTCAATTCCGCGTAACGATTAAATAAAGCATTATCCGGTAACGACATATTGCTTAACCCGTTCCAAATTATCAGCCGTTACAGTAGAATCATCACTTAACGCATCGGTTAATAAATCATCAATATTAAACGGTATAATTTTATTATCTCCAATGTCCAGGCCGTCAACAACTGCGTGAATCAATTCCCCGGCATAAATTAACCTGGTTGTATAAATTATGTTATCATCATTATCACGAATTTCGCAATATATTTTATTATCATGCCTGCTGTTTTTACGATATAAAAATTTATAATTATTTTCAACCGTAAAAATTTTACTGACCGGTAATTCATCAGCGTCAAGCGGTAAAAATTCTAATTCAATTGCCATTAACCAATAATCCTTTTTAATATAGATTTTCTTTTTTTACTTGTTGCGCTTCCTGCTCTTTTGTTGCTTCCCTTACTAGTTGCTCCTTTCCCTGTAACGGAAGATAAAGAAATATCCTCGACCTGGAATGTTGCAATATTTACAACCTGTAATGATATATCAACCCCCCATCCCTCACCGGTATCAAGAGTTTTATTTCTTGTTACATTTGTTAAAACAACATCTTCAATATCTGTTTCATGCCCATAATAAGTCAAAAGAGGACTCGTGTCTTTCCAAAATTCTAAAGTTCCGAATCTGTCCTGCATTGTTTCATCAAAAAAACTTGCGGGATCAAGCAAGTCCTGATCGTTATCAGTCAGGATCGCCGAAAACTCTATTGTTTTCGGTTGAGCATCAACATGATCAGAAACATCCGCACCGTCCTCGACGGTATGCCTGGAAACGGTCGAGGAATCATTTTCTGTGTAATTGATAACTGAATCAAAAACGACATCGTCAATTTCGTCGGATAAAAACGCCTGGGAACGTCCCCCAGTTATCGCGTCAGATATTTTACTTGATAATGGCATTTATGATATCTCAATTCCCAACTCTGCAGCCAGGACACCTTCCGATAAATTATTTAACGCATCCAATACAACATTTTCAATCTCAGATGCTGCTTCCGTTGCTCCCTGGACAACGATATTTAATGTTCCAACGATTGACTTTATAGAAATGGTAGATCCTATGCCTCCCATTTTTCCACCATTCGGAATAATTGTTCCATCCCTGCCTGGAACAAATAATTCAGGCCCATCTTCACCAACGACAAACGGCGTGTTTGCAGTTACTGGACCTCCGGCGGCCCTTCCTTCGGCTGCGACTGCTGCCGGTCCTGATTCCGTACTTGAAACCCGATTTAAAATTCTGATCGCCCAGTCTGGTAAAAGACCCTCGAAAAAATTAAAAATTGCAGTACCCAGGGATTTAAAAAATCCGATAACGCGGCCAGGTATACCGGAAATGAAATCAACAAATCTATTAAATAAATCAATGACGGCGTTTATCGGCTCCATAAAAAAATTAGCTATATCAAGACCGATTGATTTTATAGTGTTAATAAATTTCCAAAATTTACTGATAACCCAGTCAATCGCTTTCGTTAATTTTTTCGCAAGGATCGCGTCCATTTTTACAAACCAATTATAAATATCTTTTAAAACGGATTCGCCTCCCGTTAAGGCAACGTAAAGATCTTCAATAATTAAAATCAATACCGTTATAATTGCAACAACTAGTAATATTTTAGCAAACAAAATTAAAAGAGGTGCGACAAATACCCACGCGGCAATCGCGGCCGCCTTGAACGCAGCTACTAAAATAATTCCAACCGCAACCGATAATGCTATTATTGCAATTTCCATTATAGCAAAACCGCGTTCTGTTTTAAAAAACTGAACTAAAGCTTGGGTAATTTTTACAATCCATTCAAGAATAGGCTTAAACCATTTTATAAATATTTGCCCTATTTGTTTAAATATCTGGCCTTTAAATCCTTCCATTGTTGACATTAAACCATTCCAGGTTTTTGATTGCTTTTCCATCATGTTGTTAAATTTTCCGCCTTCACCGGTTGCGATGGCCATTGCCTCCGCAACATCTTCAAATGCAATTTTACCGGCGGACATTTCTTTTTTCAAAGTCGCCATTGACTTTCCGGTTTTTTCTGACAAAAATAAAAGCGGATTAAATCCTGCATTAATCATTTGTAATAAGTCTTGTCCCATTAAACGGCCTTGACTTGATACCTGGGAAAATGCCAATGTCAAACGGTTTAATTTATCAACATTACCTCCGGAGATATCGCCCAACATTTGCAATGACGGCATGATTGAATCTGCCGCAAGGCCAAAATTCAACATTGTTTTCGCGTTCTCCTCCAGGGCCTTCGGCGTGAACGGGGTTACTAAAGAAAAATCCTCAATTTGGGTTAATAATTTTTGTGCCTCTTCTGCACTTCCCAGCATGACCTCAAAACTAATTGCTGTTTGTTCAAAAGCGGCGGCGGTTTTAATAGCAGTACCGGCAAGATTTTTAAACACTGATAAGACGGCGGCTCCGCCTAGTGCGGCCAATAAACCATTTAAACCAACGGCGGATTCTTTCGCTTGATCCATACCGTCGTTTAACTTATCAAGCGATTTAGTCGCCTTGTCTCTAAAAAATATTTCACCGAATAATCTTCGTATTGCTTCAGCCATTATTTTTTCTTCCCGAACATTTTTTTATATCTCTTATTTTCCATTTCAATTTTCCAGTCAGCCGCTGCGTTCGCTAAAAAAAGCAGCTCGGGATCTCCGGTGGCCGCTTCCGTATAGGTTAATATCCCGTAGATTATAGGGGTCCAAAATTCAGCTTGTTTTTTCCGAACTTGATTTTTGTAATAGTTTCGTCCCCGCTTTCCTGCTCTTGCTGTCTTCGGGATAGACATATCCGGCGTCCAATTGCCCTGTAAAAAACCGAGGCAGAATAATCTGCCATACCTCCGACAATTCCAGAATATCAATAGAATCAAGATCGAGCTTTTTTCCATCTCTCGGAATTACAACATGTTCGAAAGCATAATCAAGAAGTTTCTCCATGTTGAAAGCTTTATTTTGCGGATCATATAATTGACCCTGTAATTTTATCCACTCTCGGTTCCCTGGGTGTTGCAATTTGTAAACTTTACCGTTTACAACTATTTCGTTTATTCTCATAAATTAAATCCTTTTAATTTAAATATGCGACATGATTAAATCAGCACATGTGATAATCCATTCTACCCCGGTTTCTTCGACATCGTAGTCAATATCCGGTTCGTTTGAAATCCATGCCGACGTTGCAATCGCCAAATGTTTTTGGCTTGAGTTGTTTCTTACCAATACCGGAAAAGACGTATTTAGCAATTTTAAAATATCAAGTTGTTTATTAAACGGACTTGTCTTTTTGAGCGTGAAAGTAATTGTTCCGGCCTTGTTATTGTTTTTTGTCCTGGCAACCTCGCCGTAGGCTCCTACATGCGTTTTATAAACTTCAGGGTCAATTCTTGCGCATGCAATAAAAGTTCCATCGAAAAAACCGGTTGCGGTCAAACCTGATATGATTAGTGAAACTTCAACCGGATCGTATGTTCCAAGAAAAGGATCTGCCATAATGTAATACCTCCATTAAAATTATACTTCAATATATCCCGTGACGGTTACCTTGTGAATCGCACCGGCCGTTGTGTATACAAAACTTATTCCGTTATATTCTCGGTTAGCCCGTTCATTTGTCGGACTGTCCGATCTGCTTGTAACCGTAACCTGATAAATATATTCTTTATCATCAGATTTTTCCATGTCGGCCTCACTTACTGCCCTGGCAATTATACCATTGTCACCGGCACGTTTTAATACATCCCGGATAACTCCTTCAACCTGACCAATTCCGACATCGTCATAAGCGACTTTGTCATTTTTCAAGAATAGAGCAAGCAAATCAGTAACCATCTGATCCTCAACCCAGTCCTGTCCATGAATAATGTCTATAAATTCCCCGCTGGTTGTTTTGCCCTCGTTCGTGTAGATCGCACCTTTTTGAGATTGCAACGCCTGACCGTTATTTGTTCGAATCGTATTTAACTGTGTACTCGTAAAATTCGAAGCGTTTTGACCTGTTAATATTTTCCATTTATAGGTTGCAGATCCCGGAGTTTTCGGTATTACTTTTCCGACCCAGGCGCATTCAGGATAGTCTGTATCGCTGTTATCGTGTATCAAATAAGCCTCTCGATCAACATTCCTGCTGTCAAGCGCTGTCAAATCATCGGTTCCGCCAAAGAAAAACTTTTTATTGCTATTTGCCCAGGTTCCGACCGCGTTTAAATCTGCCTTTTCGCGACTTTCGATCGTTACTGCGTAAAACGCATCATATGTTGTCCGTAGCGTAGTTAATGCCGCGGCATATGTTGTCCCGGACGCCTTCCGGATAATTGCAACATCTTCCGGGCTTGGCGTTTGTGCAAACATCGCGGCTGCCATTTTATATTCTTCATCTGTTGTCAGATATCCAGCATCTGTGATATCAGAAACTTTTGTTGCAATTACAACGCCGCTTGCTATTGGTCCCGAACCCATGACCAACGGCCTGAAAACCTGTTGCTGTAGTCCAAGCGTTCCGCGCGAGATACTTATAGTTATGTCATTTAAAAAAGCCATTTATTTTCTCCTGTTATGGGATTGGAATTTCAAGCTCCGGTTGCTGAACACCGTCTCTTGTAACTCCGATATTTATTTCGTCTATTCCTTCAATGGTTTCAACGCTCGATCCTGAGTAATCAAATCTTACATCGAAACCGATTTTATTTTCAAAAAATGCTTGCTGGTAAACCGTCCGATCTTCTATTAAGGGACTAATTATCCTGCAGACTATACCCTGATCTCTGCAAAATTCCCTGCCTTCAATTGTCTTTAACCATTTTAACGCGTTCGTCGCTGCAGTAGTTATCCTGTCAACCCGATTTTTATCAAGAAAATTAAAACTAATTGTCGCCCTTGATTTCTCATAAATTGTTATATCAACGCTTGTCGGATCTGCCTGATTTTCTGAAAGTTCTTTTATGTCCTGATGGGAACTTTCTTCATTTGAGTTTATTTCCTTATATGTTACATAAGGATAACGAGGGTGTTTACCTTGCTGATCGGCGCGAATAATGGTCCTTCCGATCTCAGTTGACAACCTGGACATTATTGCTTTTATTTTATTTACAGGTATCATTCAGAATCCGAAATCCTTTTTCCTAAATATGTTGTGAATCCCCCTTCAAAATTTCGCCTTGTACCACCGTCAATTTTATATCTGCTGTTATCATAAGTTATTATTGACTTGTCTGTCAATGTCCCGGAACCAATTTCATAAAATTTTCTATCTTGAAAAGTGTATTGTCCATCAGATAAAAATTGTAAATCCCTCCGCGTTATGGGGAATATACCCAAACTTTTATTTACTCCAGAAATATAAACCGGTGTATATTCCCCGTTGACATAACTTTCTGACTGAAAGACGTCAACACTAACCGTCCGTAAATGCCGAGTTATTGCAATATGTACATTTGTTATACTCATTACGCATTAGCTATTTTATGAGTAATTCCCTGTAATAATCGGCTGTTATTAATTAGCGTTTTGTTTTTGCCTTTTTTCTCCTGTACTGTAAAAGGGTGATTTGCCGGTTTAATATTCGATCGAATTTTCTTTTGAATAGCGTTTGTCATAAAAATTCCGATCGCATTCAAAACTCTATCAAGGGACATGTCGACACTATAAATATCTTGTGCAAGTTTTCTTATTTTATCAATATTTTTTTTGTCATCAAAAGCGGATCTGATAAAAGACCTTTCCGGTATAATGAAAACAGTTGTTGACTTTTTTAACGGAAAACCCTTTGCTGCAAAAAGCCCGCGTATTGCCGGGCTTATAGGAATTTTTGCGCCGAATTCATTTGACGCACCTACAAGGGCCAAAAAAGCGTCTCCTAAAATACCGACCTCAATTTTTTTCTTGCGTATTTCGCGAAGCTTTTTTTTAAAAGCTGGTATTTTATTATCGTCTTTTATAGACATCTGCTCAACAACCCTAAAACCTGATTTAATAATTTTTGATATTCTCTTTCCCAATTTGTCGAGTATAACGACCCGAGGGAAGATCCGCCAGAAGATCCATATTTAATTGACACGTCTTCTACTCTTTCCATCTCTATCGGACCAGGTGCCACGCCTCCGCCGACTCCGGCAGCGGACATTAAATGCGCCGCCTGGTATCGCTGTAATTGGGCGAAATCATCATTTGTAATTCCGACGCCGTGCTTAATTACTTTTGTTTTTGCATCTGACAAATACAAATCGATTGTATCCGATGTTATACCGGACAATCCGCCAAGCATTAAGCGGAAATCGGCTTCCGTGGCTTCTGCCATTAAATGCCCTTGCCAATATAAAGCGCTTGCGGCCTTCTGACTATAATACCGGCAGTATCAAGGAAAACAGCCTGTTCCATTGTCCCGACAATATCCCAAACGGGATCACCGAGTGAAATATCATTTATCAATGATAGTTCCACATTTTCTGGGGTATTATCAAGGACAAACATATAATCAACTGTATCGCCGTTGTTTGCGGAATCGCATATATTATTTGCAAGTATCTGCTCGAAATACATTCCTTCGGACCTCAACCATTGCAAAAGGGTCCTGCTATCGCCGGTATCCGAAAAAGGAAGGGCCAGCCTATTAAATTGCTCAGGAGGCAGAACCAAAACACGCGCTTTATATTTCGCATCTTTTTGCACTGTTTTCATAGCTGTATGTAAGTCGGTTAATATTTCCCTGGTTGTTTTGTTGCTCCATAATCTTTTAGCGGCGGGAGTTGCCCCGGTTGCGCCTTGTGCTACACTTTCCTTTGTTCCCAATCCTGTGGTATACCAGGAGTCGTCGAAAACACCGACCATATTATATTCCGAATCCCCTGCAAACGCAATCCTGTTTTCTTCTTCGAAAATAAATCGTCTTGCGCTTGCTACTCTGGTTGTATCAAGTTGTATTGCAGGACCTTTCCCAAGCGCTCTTTTGGCAGCGACCGCCTGCTGTTCCGCTTTGGTGAATCTCATCCCGGAGACAATGGTATAAACGCTTTGTGTAGTTCTGGCACCGCCTTCGCCAACGAAAGGAACATCCTTCGCTCCGCCGCCGTTCGCAAGAATTTTTGCCGACCCCTTGCGCTGCATGTAGTCGTAGCCTATTTCTCGCGCATAGGACGCCCAGGATGAATTTACATTAAAAACCTGTCTCTGGATAAGCTCCTCGTCTTTCGGCATATAAAGAACATTTTCTATCTGTAGAAAATCATCGTCTGTGAAAAGTCCGGTTTCGAATTTTGACATAATTATATCACTCCTTTATTATTTTATTTTTAGTCCGCTGTAATAGAAAAAGGCGGGCTCAAAAATAGTTTTACTGCTGTTCCGCTGGCTGCATCTTCGCGCCATTCTGCTCCGGATGTAATTTTTACAGTTTTACCAGCATCAGATGTTGCCCTGAAATTACCTGGTCCGGTTGCGTCGTGCCTGATTCTCACATCGGCCGGCAAAGTAATCGCCTCCTCAGTGTATACTGTTACAATCCCTTGATCAATGACCGGCACAGAATCGCCATCATTAAATTTACTATTATCAATGTTTTTTGCATCCGTCGAATAACCTGCAACACCCGCAAAAGTACCGCTGGCACTTGCATATAATTTTACCTGTTTATCCTTGTCGGTACCCAACATAACGGCATGACCAAACTCTATGTCGTTTTCCTCTGCTGCAAAAGATCGGATATTCGTCAATGGATTATGTTCTGCGATTCTACCAAAGCCGAGTGCTCTTGATGTGTATAGGGTTTCTTCTGGTATAGTCATATTTATTACACTCCTTTATTATATTAACAGCTTTTTAGCTGTTTAATTTTTCCTGTGTTTTTTGATAAATCTGTGACAAGTTCGCACGCTTTTCCGCAATTGAATTTTTATCAACTTTAGAAATATTCACATCATTATCATTGCTATCGGTTGCTCTTTCCCTGAGAAGTTCGCAAGCTGCATCGTAACGCGCCTCAACAACCTCATCAGAAACACTGTCAATCCTGATCCCGTCTTTGAACGGAAGGCCCTTCGCAATTATCTGTAGTTTAATATCCTTATTTGACAAGGAATCAACTTTCATTTTCGAATCAACCGACCTTGCAAACTCCATTAACTCAACTCTGGATTTGCTGGATTCTTCAACCATATTCGGAATCGTCTTTTCAAGTTCGTCATGTTTCTTTTTCCATTCTTCCGCTTTATCGTTTGCAATTTCGAGATCGTTTAAAAGCTTTTCTTTTTCTGGATCTTCATTTTTATCAGCTTTTATTTTTTCAATCTGGTCTTTCAGCTTTTTGTTATCATCTTTCAAACTTGATATTTCCTTATCCTTTTCTTTTCCATCATTTTTGATGGTCATAAGTTCCCCGTGAATTTCGCTTTCAACCTGAATATCAATTGAATTATCAAATTTACGGTAAGTTAAAAGATTCGATGCATCGCTGCCGTCGACTATCCATTTTTTAGACATGTTATTATCTCCTTTTTTATCAATATGTATTTTAACATTTTCACCAGCGCGTCCAGATGTTACAAGCGCGACATGATTAATGATAATGTTCCGTTGTGCTATATCGTATTTGATTCCGTCAAAAATTCCGGGAGTCCCA
>Ga0180434_10003350_pt1 | contig 20489 bp, 14 predicted proteins | sample SS_ome_7_FD_132453 | JGI IMG/M metagenome (GOLD analysis project Ga0180434, IMG submission 132453) | Hypersaline lake sediment archaeal communities from the Salton Sea, California, USA - SS_1_D_2 metaG | ecosystem: Environmental > Aquatic > Non-marine Saline and Alkaline > Hypersaline >...
GCCGCGGCGAGGATGAAATCGCCTCTCTTCGCCGCAAGGCGCAGGCCGAGGTCGCCGAAGCCGCCGCGGCCGAGGATCAAATCGACCGGGAAGTCTTCGAGTCCGGCGGCCTGGGCCTGCAGGCCTTGAACCCCGAGATCAGCGTAACGGGCGATTTTCTTTTTTCAAGCAGGCAGGATACGACCAGCGACCAGAGCAGCGATTTCAATTTCCGAAACCTGGGCCTCCACATAGAATCGTGGCTGGATCCCTATACCCGCTTCAAAAGCGCCGTGGAGTTTCATGAAGATGAAACCGAACTGGGCGAGGCCTACGTAATCCTCCACGAGGCGGCCGACGATCTGAACCTTACTTTCGGCAAGTTCCGCCAGCAGTTCGGTGTGGTCAACAGGTGGCACAAACACGGCCTGGACCAGGTGGACTTCCCCGTGGCCTTGAGGCAGATATTCGGCAACGGCGGCCTGAATCAGAGCGGCTTGTCGATGGACTGGCTGATGCCGCCGGCGGGCGGGGCCTCGCAGCAGCTTACCTTCCAGGTCACAGACGGTTCGAACGAGCGTCTTTTCGGCGGCAACGCCCGCAACAGACCGAGCCTGCTGGCCCATTACAAAAACTACCGGGACCTTTCCAAGGACACATACATGGAGTGGGGCCTGACCGGCCTGGCGGGATGGAACGACCGGTGGGACATGCAGGGCGGCACCACCAGGGATGGCAGCCGTTCGACCATCGTGCTGGGAACCGACTTGACCGTTCTCTGGGAGCCGACTGAAAAAATGCGATACCGCAACGTCCAGTGGAGGAGCGAGGCCTATTGGCTGAACAAAGACATCCTGGCGCCGGACAACTCCGGCGCGGACACCGTAAGCGCATGGGGGGCGTACAGCTACCTGCAGACCAAGGTCTCCCGCACCGTTGATATCGGCGTGCGGGGCGATTTCTACGTGCCGGACACCAAGAGCTACGCCGACGTTCCCGGCTGCTCGCTTTCTCCTTTGGCGGTTACGGCCGCAAGTCCTTACCTATGGCAGGTCGGCCCCTATATAACCTGGTGGCAGAGCCCTTTCGTAAAGTTCAGGCTCGAATACGATCACAGCGACGGCAAAGGCGTCGAGAACGTCGAGGACATCGTTTGGCTGCAGCTTATATTCAGCGCCGGCCCGCACAAGCACGAGCGGTATTGACACAAAGGAGATAACCGGAATGAAACATTTGCTTTTTACGTTGATCATTTCACTGGCTGCAACCATGCATGCCCGCTGCGATGTTCAAACGGGCGGCAAAGCGGTCCTTAACGTCGTAACCACGCTGCCGGACTATGCCTGTCTGGCCCGGGCCGTCGGCGGCGACAGGGTGGCCGTAAGCAGTATAGTCAGGGGCGACCAGGACGCCCACTTCATACGTCCCAAACCGTCGTTCGCCGCGGCGCTGCGGGACGCCGACGTGCTGGTGGCCACGGGGCTGGATCTGGAGCTTTGGATCCAGACCGTCATCGACAACTCGGGCAATGAAAATATCCGAAGCGGCCAGAAAGGGTATGTTTCGGCGGCGGCGGGGATGAAGCTGCTGGAAAAACCAAAGTCAATATCAAGGGCCGAGGGGGGCGTTCACATATACGGCAACCCGCACGTGACCTGCAGCCCCATCCTGATGAAACAAGCCGCCCGAAATATCACCTCCGCGCTTGTCAAGAACGACCCGGCCGAACGGGAACTTTACCTTCGCAACCTCGAAAGACTGCTCTGCGACATCGACCAGCGTCTTTTCGGCGCCGAGCTGGTGGAAATGCTCGGTTCCGAGACCCTGTGCGAACTGGCCGAACAGGACAAACTGATCCCGTTCCTCAGCGGGAATGAATTCAAGAAAAAGCCACTGACAGAGTATCTCGGCGGCTGGATGGGCAGGATGCTGCCGCTTCGCGGAACGCCGGTAGTGACATACCACAAGAACTGGGTCTACTTCGCCAGGCTCTTCGGACTGGAGGAAACGGCGACGGTCGAGCCCAAGCCGGGCATACCCCCGTCCCCGAAACACGTCGCCGGTTTGATCCGCCTGATGAAGGAAAAGGACATAGCCATAATACTGGCCGCCAACTACTTCGACCGACAGAAGGTCGAGACAGTGGCGGAAAGGACCGGCGCCGAGGCCGTCATCGTACCGCTTTACGTCGGAGGCGCCGAGGGCGTCGAAGATTACTTCTCGCTGGTCGACTACTGGACCGATGCGCTTCTGGCCGCTGGGCGAAAGAAAGGCCTCTTAACTGATTGAACGAAAAGTGTCCGACATGACCTCCGAAACAATGCACTTCTTTTCCGTTCAGATCGCCCTGTTGGCGGTGGTTCTGGTCCTGCACACCTATATCGGCCTGCACATAGTCAGGCGGACCTTGATATTCTCCGATCTGGTCCTGGACCAGCTGGCGGCGTTAGGCGCCCTGGCCGGCATAGGCCTGGGAACGGCATACGGCTGCGCCCGGTCATACCTGTTTTCGACGGCGGCGGTCTTGTGCGGAGCGGTGTTGCTGGCCTTGATAGCCCCGAAAAGACGCTCCGTACCCCGGGAGGCGGTCATCGGCATCATGTACGCACTGGCTCTGGCCGCCTCACTTTTGCTGGGAGACAAGCTCACCGGCGGACAGGCGTACGTCAGCAAGACGCTTTCAGGTTCCATGCTCTGGGTAAGCTGGCCCCTGGTCGGCGTGACCGCGGCGGTCTATTCGGCGTTGTTGTGGTTCCACTGGGCCTTCCGCCGCCAATTCATCGCACTGGCCGAAGATGCCTCCGGCGTAAGGAACGCAAAGCTCTGGGACTTTCTGCTGTTCGCCACACAGGGAATAATAACGGTGCTGATCGTGCCGATCGCGGGAGTGCTTCTGGCCTACGCTTTTTTGATGATCCCGGCCGCCGCCGGTTCCATGTCAAGGCGATCGTGGTCCGGCGCTTTGATAATCGGCTGGACGACCGGCTTTGCGGCCTGTCTGATCGGCCTTTGCTTATCGTATCGGCTTGACCTGCCGTACGGCCCGAGCCTGGTTGTGTGCCTGGGCGTTCTGTTTACGGTCGTGCTGGCCCTACGCCGCACGTTTGCACATTGGAGAGGCTGTTAAACGATGCCCCAAATCGTTCAAATACTCGGTGTGCCGTTTATCGAATGCCTGCTTATAGGCATGATCCTCGGCTGCCTGGGCGTCCACGTGCTCAAAAGAGAGATAATTTTCATCGATATCGCCATGGCCCAGATCGCCGCTGTCGGCTCGGTCGCGGCGGCGGTAGCCCTAAAGGCGCACGCCGACGGCGCGCTTTCCTACGCCTGTTCAATCGCGTGCGTTTTGGCGGCCGCCGGTTTCTACTGTGCGGTAAGAAACGCTCCCGCCGGCATATCGCTGGAGGCCGTTATCGGCATCTCATACGCCGTGGCCGCGGCGGCGGCCCTGTTTCTTGCCGGCATCGCGCCGGGCAGCCATGTGCACGTTCACCAGATGCTCGCCGGCAGCCTCCTCTGGACCGACTGGCCGCGTATCGCCGGGGGGCTGGCCGTATTTCTGCCGGTGGGGGCGGTCTTTATTATTTTCAGAGGACCTTTGAACCGTCTGTCCGAGGATTATCTCGGCGCCGCGGCCGATGGAATGAGAACAGTATGGTGGGACTTTCTCTTCTATGTACTGCTGGGAATGGTGATAAACTCGGCCGTCCGGGCGGCGGGCGTGGTGGCGGTGTTCGCCCTTCTTATCATCCCCGCCACCATATCGGCATTGTTCGCGCGCGGATGGGTCGGCAGGCTGCTTATCGCCTGGGCGGCCGCCGCCCTGGGCTCGGCGGCGGGCCACCTGTTCGCATACCGGCTTGATTTTTCAATCGGACCGTCGGTGGCTGTTTTCCTGGGGGCGGAATTGATAATCGCCGCGGCGGCGGCCGGATTAAAGCTGTGCCAACCGAAGTAATCCATGCTAAGCTGTGCGCCGGAAATTCCCCGCCGCACTGTACGTGAGGGCCGATATGCAAGACGACCGTCAAGACGTAATCCTGGATTCGATAACCGAAGGGGTCTTCACTATTGACCTGGACTGGCGGATCACCTCATTCAATCGGGCCGCCGAGCATATCACGGGCATCCCGCGGCAAAAAGCCCTCGGCTGCAGGTGCAAGGACATCCTGCGGGCGGATCTGTGCGAAACGGACTGCGCGCTGGCAAGCACGATGGAAACCGGCAGACCGGTCATAAACAAGCCGGTTCATATAATCAACTCACAAGGACAGCACAAGGCTGTATCCATATCCACCGCCCTGCTCAAGGACAGAAAGGGCAGGGTCATAGGCGGGGTGGAGACGTTTCGGGACACCACCGCCGTCGAACAGCTGCGCAAGCAACTTCACCATAACTATACCTTCGAGGACATCATAAGCCGCGACCACAAGATGCAGCAGCTGTTTTCCATCCTGCCCAACATCGCCGAAAGCACAACAACGGTGTTGATATCGGGCGAAAGCGGAACGGGAAAGGAACTGTTCGCCCGCGCGATCCACAACCTAAGCCCCAGAAGCAAGATGCCTTTCGTGGCGGTGAGCTGCGGCGCGCTGCCGGACACACTGCTCGAATCCGAACTCTTCGGCTACAAGGCCGGAGCATTCACCGACGCCAAGAAGGACAAGGCCGGCCGCTTCGCCCTGGCCGAAGGCGGAACCATCTTCCTGGACGAGATCGGCGACGTTTCGCCGGCGGTACAGGTCAGGCTTCTGAGAGTTCTGCAGGAGCGAACCTACGAGCCGCTGGGCTCGGTCGCGTCCGTCAAGGCCGACGTCCGCGTCATCGCCGCCACCAACAAAGACCTGGAAAGGCTGGTTGCCGAAGGCCTGTTCAGAAAGGACTTGTATTACCGGATCAACGTTCTGCAGTTGAACCTGCCGCCATTGCGGGACAGGAAGCAGGACATTCCCCTGCTGGTGGATCATTTCATAAGCCGCTTCAACCACCTACACAACAAGAACATCACTTCGGTCACCGGCGCGGTCCTGGCCAGGCTCGTAAGTCACGACTGGCCCGGCAATATTCGGGAGCTGGAAAACGTCATTGAACACTGCTTCGTGCTGTGCCGCGGTGAAATACTAGAGACAAGACACCTGCCCGTCTCTGTCAGCCCGGCCGGCGCCGATGAAACGCCCGTCGAAAAGAGCGTCACGCTGAAGGAGATGGAAGCGGTCATGATAAGCCAGGCCCTCCGGCGAAACAAGGGCAGCAAAACGGCGGCGGCAAAGGAACTGGGCATCGACAAGAGCACACTGTTCCGCAAGCTTAAGGCCATGAATACCAAAGGCGGATCAAGCAAGAAACGCTGAACCGCCAAGCCGCCGGTTTTCCCTCCGCCGTTAAAACCTGGCGCTTAGGCTCAGGGAAAACTCCACCCCCTTGCGATAGGAGGTCTTGGTAACGTCACCGTCTATATATTTCGAACGGTATACGCTTTCAATCTTGGGGTTGAGCAGGTTTTTGATCTGGAACTTCAGGTTCCATATCTTCCACAGTTTATGCGACACGCTCAGGTTGAGCGTGCCGTATTCCTTCTCGTAGACGCTGGGTACGAATTTGCCCCTGGTCTGCCCGGCGCCCAACACCAGTGTGTCACCTCTTACCGTATAGAAAGCAGCCAGCTTCGTATCCGGCAGGCCCAGTTTTGACAGGTCGTAAGTCATAAAAACGTTGTAGAGATATTCCGGGGCGTTGGTCATGGGGCGTTTGGACATCGGGGCCCTGATGTTCGGCTGATCAAACTTGGCCGCCTCCTCGGCGGGAAGTACCACCTCGGAATCGATAAACGTAGCATTTGCTCCAAGGGAAAGACCCTCGAGCCTGCCTAACAAACGCCCCATGTCCTGCCGAAGCTCAAATTCGAAACCGCTCAGCTCGCCCTTCGGGTAGTTCATTGGAGTGGTATATGCGAAATCGGCGTATTTTTGAACGTATTCGATGGGGTCCTTGACATCCTTGAAAAAATACGAGGCGGAGAGCAGTCCGCCTTCATAGGGTGTGTAGTCGGCACGCAGGTCATAGTTCTTCAGCGAACTCATCTTCAATTCGGGGTTGCCGATAAACACATCTCCGCCCAGATACTCCATCTGGGTAATGGGCGAGAGCTCCTTGAATGTCTGGCGGGCGATCGTCCGGCTGTGTGAACCGCGCAGAGTGACTTTCTTGAATGGTTTGAACACGAACCCGAGCGAGGGCAGCATGTCCTTTTGCTTGAAGGAAACGTCGGCCTTGTCCGGATCATAGTCCTGCAGCCTGTCTTCGCCCGGGAGGATCAACTTGGCCGTCTCCGGCCTGTAGGGGTCGTTGGTTATGCTTAATTCGGTATTTTCGAAGCGGTGGCCCCCGATTATGTTGAAGAAGGAACACAACGGCAAATCCGCCATGTAATACCAGGCGGAAATGTCCTGCTTGCCCTTGTAGTCTATGTCAAATACGGACTTGTAGAGCGGGTAATCAAATTCTTCGCTCCAGAACTTCTCCCAGGCAGCCGGGTATCCCTCGCCCGGAATCTCCTGTATGTCGTTTTGAAACGACGACTGCTCGTACTCTCGGTTCACTTTATCTTTGAACAAGCCCATTTTTACATACCCCTCGTCGCCGCTCCACTGCGCGAACGGAATCTTGAGGTTCATGAACCACTGATCACTTTGTTCGGCAATATCCTTCCAAATCCTCTGGAAGTTGCCCATGTTGACGTTTACAGAAGGCTGGTATACGAAGTGTGTGCCCTGGGTGAAACGCCGCCAGTTGGGCCAGGTTCCCTCGTATGTGTCGTTATACCGCCACATCGAACCGAACTGCCGTTTGTCGGGTTCATTCTGGGCGGCGGAACTTCTGGCAACGGTCCAATCGAATTCGGGGGGAAGGAATTTCAAAAAACCCCTGATATCCAGTTCCGGCGTCGGCAGCGTATGCCTGCCGGAGAACTGCAGCGTTTCCGTGGTCCGCTCGGTGTACTTGAGGGTTTCCAGCCTCAGGTAGGGCGAGGCCTCCCTGGCGCTTACAAGGTTGCCAGGATGGTTCGGGTCGGTGTGGTCATAGTTGGCGTATTCCGGCCCGTAGTACTGGGGCCAATAGGTGTGCAGGCTTTTCTTGCCCCGGGTGTTTTCGGCCAGTATCGCCGTATCCTCGGCGTCCCGGGTCAACATGTAAAGCATGCTCAAGGAAGAATGATCCGCTATCTCCAGCCCTATAGTGCCCAGCGTGCCCCATTTCACCTGCCTGCTGCCTCGAGTGACGTCAAACAGCTCGGTCTGGAAGTTACCCTGGTTCGGTCTTTGGTTCGAACCGTATTGCGGCGTCATCGGCGCACCGGGACCGGCGACCCAGTACCTGTCGTTTATCCCGTCGTCATAAAACAAGCTGTCGCGCTCATAGAAAAAACTGCCAAAGCCCCCCACTTTGATCTTATCGCTAAATGCGAATTTATCACCGTAGGCCAGCGACCACTTGTAATCCGTCGGCTCACCCCTTTCGGCGACTCCAACGGCTCCGTCCCAGTTGCCGCCGATATTTTCGCTCTGGATGCCCCGGCTGTCGTCCCTGCCCCAAAAATCCACCCCGCCGCCGCTGTAAGTGAGGAATTTATCGCCGGCGTCCCTGACCTGGGTGTTGAAGCTTATTCCGCTTTCGAGCTTAAGAACCCTTTCGTCGGGGATGCCCTTGAGCACCAGATTAACCGCCCCTCCCGAGGCGTCTCCTTGCTGATCCGGCGTAAAGGTCTTGCTGACCTGGATGCTTTCTATAACCGCCGAAGGAAACTGGTCCAGGTGAACCGCCCGCTTGTCGGTATCGGCCGTCGGCAGGCGGACGGCATTCATCTGAGAATTGACATATCGGTCCGGCAGACCGCGGATTACGGCGAACTTGCCGTCCTGCACCGTCGCGCCCGCCACCAGTTTCAAGGCGCCGGCCGCGTCGCTGGCCCCCGCCTGGCTCATAAGCTCGGAGCTTACGGAATCCATCAGGGCCGGGCTTTCCATGCGCAGGTCGAGCAGCGCAGCTTCCGTACCGGTACCGATCTGCACATCCTGGACGACAAACTCCTCCATTTCCGTAAACTCGCCCGACAGCCAGACGTTCAGCTCCGTCATCGTACCCGGCGAGACCACCACGTCGGCCTTCACTTTCCTGGTATAGCCGTTTTTGGAAAACACCAGGGTATAGGTACCGGGTTTCAACCGGCCGAAAGAGAAGTTTCCCTCGTTTGAGGTCGTGGTCTTTTCGCCCGTCTCAGCGATGGAAACGCCGGCGCCGGCAAGCGGAAGCTCGAAATCCGTGTCGTACACCATGCCGCGGACGCTTCCGGCCGGATCCGCCACGGCAATCGAATCTGCCAGCAGCAAGGTTATCAAGAAAACCGCAAGGTATGGCCGCCGTCTCACCATGGTGGCCCCAGTCCCTCCTTGACCCGGTGGATCAACCTCCAGAGTTCACCGTCAGGTTCCGCGCCGCACAATGCCATGGACCGGCAAACGGCGGATAAATCCTCGGCACACGGCCTGGAGTTGGGATTCTGGATTCCCTCTTCAAGTGCCTGTTTGTAAACCGACAGAGCCGCCGCCGCGTCACCCATCGATTGATACGCCTCGGCGACCGATCGAAGCGCCCCACTCCTGTGTATGTTCAGGATTTCGCCTTTTCGGGTATTGAAAAGGGCAAGGGCGGTATCAAGATCGGTTCGCGCGGTGTGCACATCCCCGGCGCGAAAACGCAGCCGGCTCAATGTCGCCGCATGTGCCACCAGCTGCTCCACACGCCACCGGCTGTAGTCAAGAACAGCCCGGGCCTCGTTGACCAGGTCCAACGCCTTGCGGCGGTCCGAGTGTTTCAGGGCGCAACCGGCCAAATCCAGCAGCAACTCCAGCCGGAAAAAAACCGGCACCTTGCCCCATGATGCCCTTATTCTTTCCTCCACCAGCGAACGCCGTTTGTCTTCTTCGTAGAAACGGTCAAAAAGCCGGCAATAGGCACGCAGCACCAAGCCGCCGGCATTATTCAGGGGTTCTTCCAACAAGCTGTCCAGCACCGCGACCTGATCGTCGAAAGGCGATTCATCGCTGATCATGGCCTCGGCCCGGGCCACCGGATCGGTTTGCGAGGCCGCCAGCCCGGCTTTCAGCTCCCGGGCCAGTGCGGCCTGCCCCAGTGTTGCTCTCGCTTCGGCTATTTTCAATTTGATGCGGTTGTTGCGCCACTGTTGACTTTGGTCGTTGCCGGCGATTCGGCGGGCCGGTTCCAGGCAGCGGGCGGCCTGTTGCTTATACCCGGTATCGGCGCAGTAGACCGCCAGCTCCGCAAAACACAATCCGCCGCGCCAATTTTCGATCCTTTCAACGTACGAAAGGGCCAGCTTGGGTTGATCAAGCTCCAGACAGGCCTCGACCACGGCCTGCTGCGCCCTGGAGCGGTCTTTGATATGCGGTTCAACCGGAATCGACGAAGCGGCTTTGAAAGCAGTCTCGAGCAGTTGTCTTCGGAAAGCGCCTATCGGCTTGTCCGAAGGCAGCTTCGCGCCGGCCTTGTAGTCACAGCCGCCGGCCCATAGCAGAGGCGCCGCGGCAAGTAACAGCAGCGTACCAACTGACGATTTTTCCACTGTTGTATTCATCTCGTCAACCTACCGGCAATTTCATGTCAACACCGCCACAGCATCCAACCCGGGTTGTTCTGATAATTGGCATTCCTCCGGAGCACCCGCATTCAAGTCTACCGCCTGACTGTGTGCGTGTTATTAGGCCCGTGTTTTTATTCTGTTAGAGAGACCGGGTCCTACACTTAAAAAAAGACGGCAGCGGCCACCGCGCCGCTGCCGTCGGAATGGAAAGTGCGCTTTGCCAGAGTGTACGACTATTCCCTGGTAAGCCAGCCGCCTGCCAACTTCACGAAATCAATCATGTCTATGTCCATGTCATTATCCAGGTCGCCGTCCTTGGGAATGCTCATGCTGGTTGGGTCGCTGCGGGTGTTCATGGCCGTATCGGTCATCCCGTAAGCGTCAACCGCCGTCCAGCCCTGCAGCCAGTTGTAGTAAGGGCTGAAGCCGCCCCGGAACGGGGCCGGCTGTATGCACGGCTGATGCTCGTCGTCCTTGCAGTTGCAGTAGGGAAGCCGCGTATAGCTTGTTACCGCCTCGTGAGCGGCGCACGGATTGATGTAGGTGACGGGTAGCATGACCTTGCCGCCTCTGGTCACCTGCGCACCGCGAATAAGCTCCTGGATCGGCATTTCGTTGGGTTCGACCACGTTGCAGTTGGCCGGATCGAGCACGCCTCGGGCGGTCGCTTCGGTATAGGCATCCACAGACAGGTTCCTGTAGAAGACGCTGTCGGTTATGGAGGCGAGCTTGGCCTCGAGCGGGCAACAAATATACTTTTCATAGAGGTCGTAAAGGGACGCGCCGCAGAGGTTGACCTGGGCGGCGGGCAAACCGACCCAGTCGGCATACGAAGTGGTCCAGGTATCAGCCCAAGACAACGTGCCGCCGAAGCCGTAGCCGTTGGCGCCGTCGCCGTCATCGTTGTCGGCCCTGACAAGCTGTTCGCCTAGATCCATGAAGATCATGTTGGCGTACTGAACACGGGCGTTGTCGCGCCATGCGGTGGCGCCGTCGCCGTCAACGGGCTGGCCCACCACTGTAAAGTTGCATATCCTCGCCGTCGTAACCGGCTGGGCGTCGGAATCCTCCGCCCCGTCGGTTTCGATGCAGTTGTCGCCGACGCCGGAACCCTGGCTGGCATTGATGCTGTATCCCTGCACGATAAGACCGTACTGGGCGCAGCCCCTCCAGCCCTGATCGACGTCGAAGCTGTCGTCGCCGATATTCCAGATGTTGACGTACTTGAGGCAGACCGTGCCGCCCCAGATTTCGATGCCGTCGTCCACGTTGTTCATGATTTCGACGTGATCGATGTCTGTAGCGCGGCCGATTCCGCCCAGCGACAAGCCGTTGAGCTCGTTGGCCATGCCGATCACCTTGCCGCCGTAGCGAATCGAAAGGTAGTGAATCTCTCCGCTGTCGTCGTCATCGTTGTCGCCGCCGTACATGGAGAAATTCACGTCGGTGAGGCCTTCCATCTGCTTCTCGTTCTGTCCGTCGGGGCACTTGGTGTTGCTGCCCACCGGGTCGCCGCCGTAGTGTGAAGCGGAAATCAATGCGTCGCCCATTATCGTAAGGTTACCCCAATCGTTGCATCGCTCAAGCCAAACGCCCGTCTTGGGATCGCCGAGAACGGTAATGGAGTCCACGGTGCCGTCGGTGCCGTTTCGCGTTACCGCGCTTCCGGCCCAGTTCGCCACGTCCTCGGCCGAGGTCATGATGACGGGCTCGTCCTTCGTTCCGTTGACGTATATCTTTGCTCCGCGGCAGACTGCCAGGCTGCCCTGATCATCCACGAAACTGGCGACAACAACCCCCGCTTCGATGGTCAGAGTCGCGCCAGGTTCGACGTAAATCTGCTTCTTCAGGTGGTAGGGCGAATCGGCCTTCGTCCATGTCACCGAAGTGGTGATATTGCTGCTGACGTCGGTGCCGGCATCGGCGACGCACGCCGCCGCAAGCACCACCGCACTGACCAGCGCTGATATGTTGTTTCCTATGTGCTTCATAACAAACCCTTTCTTCACTGCACTGACTCTTTCTCCGTAAAAAACTACACTCTACAGACTAATGACGTGTTTTCCGCGACAACCTCCTTTCTCCCCCGCCCGGACCTGAAGATAACCGGCAATCCATCAATTCACCTCCGAAGCCATTACACTCCGTGCCCACGGCACACTGAAAAAAATGTCACTTGAAATCGCGGCATCTTAATCCCAATTTTTTCGGCGGTTATATTCAGCCGGCAAAACCTGCTTGACGCCGGAATGCTTATAAGACATTCCTGTTAGGAGCCGATTAAGGTAAAACTAAAATAAGAATAATTTTTCAGGGCCGCCGTACCGCGCAAGGATGTCCGGGTTGTTCCACGTCGAGCATGCGGAAAGGCGTTGAAAGCGCCATGGTTCCGGAAAAACGCCCCGCTACAACGAACTAACAGCAACCTAACGTCCCGCTGACAGAATCTTCATATATTACGTACAGGCATGCGATGAACCGGTTGTCTATTATCAAGGCGGCCCTCCGGGCCGAAAATAGCATGGAAAGGCGGCGATAGCGTGACTATCTGTTCCTTCTGTCAATTTGAAAACGCCGACGGCGCCCGTACCTGCGCAAAATGCGGCGAGCCTCTGCTGCAGTACAACCATATCTGCGGCATGCCAATGCTCGGCGGCAGCAGCCGCGGCCAGGTGCTGGCAATGCGGTACATAATAGACCGGCAGGTCGGCGAGGACGCCGCGGGGTGCATATACAAGGCGGAGGACGCCGCGGACGGCACGGCCGTTCTCATAAGGGCTTTGCCGGTCGGCCTCGGGTCCGATCCTCAAAAAATCGAACGGCTGGAAGATGGCGCGGAGAAACTCGCTGCGCTTTCCCATCCGGATATCCGTCACTTCAGGTCGCTGCATACCGGAGGCGACATCAAATATTTTGTCTGCGAATACCCGGAAGGCCTTCGGCTGGATCAGGCGCTGGACAATGAAAGACCCATGAGAGTCGGACAGGTACTTTCCGTATTCGGCAATATCGCCGCCGCCTTGGACTACGCGCACGGCGAGGGTCTTCTGCACGGCGGTATAAAGCCGGAGAACATTTTTGTCGCCGGAGAAAAAACCGGTGGTCTCGCGGATTTTGGAATAAGCCGGGTAGTCGAAGAGGCGGCCGGCGGCGCAAGTGAGAATGACACGTCCGGGTGGTATCGTTTCAGGGCTCCCGAACAGCTCGATGAAAGACAAACAAGCAAGTACAGCGATATCTACTCTCTGGCCGCGTGCATTTACGAATGCCTGAGCACCAGGCCGCCATACTGGCTGGGATGGACGCGTTACAGCCTGCTCGAGGAAGACCCTGAGCGTCTGTGCCTGCTAAGCGACCTACAAAACTCGGTCCTGCGAAGATCCCTTTCGCCGAATCCGGATGAGAGACACCGCAGCGCGACGGATTTGCTCAAAGACCTGCGCGACACCGGCGACGCCGGACCGGCCGCAGCGCTGAAGGAGGTCAAACTCGGCCTTGAGGTTGAAAGACGCGCCAGGGAACAGATCGACGCCGGGCAGGCCTCATGTCGCGATGAGATAGAAAAGCTCAAGGCACAGACGGCCGCCCAAGCCGATGAACACGCAGCTGCGCTCAAACAGGCGTACCGCAAGATGGAGAAATTGTCGGATGCCCTGGCCCGAATGGACGGGAACGTAGAGGCGGTGATCGCCGAAAACAGGGCGGCCCTGGAAAAAGCCGAAGCCTCGGCCGCCCGGAGGGCGGCCGTCCGCAAGGACGAACATGCCGCCCGGCTGAAGCAAGTCGAACATAAGGTCGAAGAGCTGTCCCGCGCCCTTGCTCACGCGGACAAGAACATAGAAACGATAATGACCGAGAACAGGGCGGCCCTGGAAAAAGCCGAAGCCTCGGCCGCCCGGAGGGCGGCCGTCCGCAAGGACGAACATACCGCCCGGCTGGATAAGATGAACAGGAAGATAGCCTCGCTTTCCGGAGAAATTGAGAGGTTTTCCCGCAGCGCCGGTATGCAGAGCAAATCCGACGGCCGGGATACTTCCGCCAGAAGGTTCAGCACGACGGCGGCCATGCTTGCGGCATTGGCCCTGGCTCTTTTGTGCGGGGCGTCGGTCTATCTTTATCAAACATCCGACAGCAGGCACAAGAATATGCTCAAACAGTGGCTGTCGGTCTTTGTTTCTTCGGGCGAGACCGGCGGACAGACGCAAGGGCATGGGCAAACTGCCGCCGTGCAGCCGGTGGACCCGGCGGCCGAAGTCACGCAGAAACCAGACTCGCCCACCGCAGAGCAGGTGCACCTCGAAGCGGCCGAAAAGGGCGACAGCAACGCCATGTATAAGCTCGGCGATGCTTATCTCAGGGGAACGGGAACCGAAAAAAATATCAAGAAAGCGGCTGCTTGGTTTGAAAAAGCCGCCCTGGCCGGCAATGACGCCGCGATGTTTCAGCTGGGGTTGATGTACTACTCGGGAGAAGGCATGCCAAAGGACCACGGCAAGGCCTTCGAACTGTTCCGCGAATCTGCACGGGCCGGCCACCAGCCGGCGATGTACAACATAGCCTGGATGTACCAGAGAGGCGAAGGTACCGAAATCGATGACGCCAAGGCCCTTCAATGGTATGAACGCGCTGCTGAGGAGGGATTCACCAAGGCGATGAACCAGCTGGCGCAGATGTATTACTTCGGGGACCTGGTGGAACAGAACTTCAAGCAGGCCGCGCTGTATTACCAGCGTTCCGCCCGGGCTGGCGACCAGAAGGGAATGTACAACCTCGCGGTTTTATATCACAACGGCATCGGCGTTGAAAGAGACATTAGCAAGTCGATGCTGTGGTTTATCAAGGCCGCCAGGCAGGGCGATCCGGACTCGATGTATCGGCTCGGGGAGATGTTTCAAGACGGCCCCGGCATCGAAAAAGACCTCGAAAAAGCCGTGTTCTGGTATCGCAAGGCCGCGGAAGCAGGCCATGAAGCCGCCGAACGAAAGCTTGCGGAGCTGGACGGGGTCCCGCAGGAGAAATAAATGTCTGTGCCGATTTCCGGCGGTATCACTTGGCCTTGGCAAGCCTCTCAACCTGATCGAGGTATTCCTGGATGTTGTCCCGGGGCTTGATCGCCTGGGCCCGCCGCAGCAGGGGCAGGGCCTCGGCATATCTGCCTTGTTCAACCAGCAGCTGGCCGTGACGAACCTTGGCGTCCGCCTCGTGTTTTTCTATTGCCGCGGCCCGTTCGTAATAGAAAATCGCCTTTTCAATGTCGCCCGTCCGGGCCTTGTGCTGCCCGAGCAGGATCAGGGCCTCGCCGTCGAGGGGATCCAACTCAACAATTTTTTTGAGCACGTGAACCTCCTCCGCGCCGGCCCCCTCGGCCACGGCAAGGCGGGCCCGCAGCTTGAGCAGGTCCTTGCGACTGTCCGGCGACAGACGGTCCCCCCGAAGCTCCTGGATGCCGTTCACAAGCTGCCGCATCTGGCGCAGGGCGCCGCGGGCGGCCAGTACCTTGGCGGCGCGGATAGCGCGATCGGCATCGGCCGAGGGTTCCTTCTTCAGGGCGCGAATGTAGGTTGTTACGGCCGTCTCGTAAAGCTGCTCGTTGATGTAGATGTCAGCCAGCATGTTGAGGCTGTCAACCGTGGACTTTGCGAGGTGATCGACCAGCTCGTAGTTTTCCGCGGCCTTAAGGGGCCTGTTCAACCCTATGTAGGCGTTGGCCTGCAGCAGCCACAGGTCCACGCGGTCGGGCTGCTGGCTGATCAACTGTTCGCACAGGGCAACCGCCTCTGCGTACTTCTGCTGTTTGAAAAGGCTGCGGGTAAGGCCGATCTTCCAGTCCATCGTGACAGGATCGAGCAGGATCGCCATCCGGTATGCGGTCTCGGCGCAAAGACTGTTCTCGAGCGAGGAGTACGCGTATCCGAGTAGTCCGTAGGTAACGGCGCCGCCGCCGCCGAGCTCGATCACCCTGGTAAGAGCAGGCAGCGCCTTTTTGAAATCACTGCGGCGGATATGGATTATACCCAGGTTCTTCCAAGCGCGGCGGAACTTGGGGTACTTCTCAGCGGCGATTTGATAGGCCGACGCGGCCAGATCGAGCCTTTCCTGCTGGAAATATATGTTTGCCAGCGTGAAATCAAACACGGCCGTAGCGGCTTCGTTCCTGAGCTTTTCCAGTTTTCGGGCCGCTTCATCGACCTTGTCGGAAGATATCAATTCCAGTATATCCTGCATCTGTTTGCGCTCGTCGACAGTCACCCGGGGCTCGATTTCGGTCTCGGCGATGTAACTTTCCGTGAATCGCCTTACAAATTCCGGATCGTTCCAAATCTTCAGTTCCAGCGCGCTCAGCTGTGTTTGGCCGTATGGCAAAGCCGCGTCCGTGCGGGCCTGAACCGAAATACAGACGCCCGCTCCGAACAACATCGCCAGGCAGGCCTTACATATAAATCGAGACCGCGAAATATACAGTTTCATATTCTTCATGTCCCCACTCATTCCGGGAATATTATGGGCACCCGCATGCGAAATCGCACGGCCTGTCCGTTTCTTCTGCCCGGTTCGAATTTCCAGCGCTTGACCGCGGACAACGCCGGTTTTTCAAAGATCGGATCGCTCGATTTCTGTATTATCGGGTTCTCCACCCTGCCCTGCTGATCGACCACGAAGACGATGTAGACCTTGCCTGGCGCCTTCTTGCGCATTTGGCTATTGAGGCTCGGCCCCGGCTGGTAGACAACACGCGGTTTCTGATCGAGGTCAGCGATCGAAAAAAGGGCGTCGACAGTGCTGCTGTCTGAAACAACGGTGTTGAGTCTCACGGCAAAATCGCCTCCCATCAAACCCTCGCTGACGCCGGCATCAAGCGCCAGTTCCAGCTGGGAAAGGTCCAGGGGCGGCGCGTCTTCGGCCAACTGGGGCGGCTTCTGCTCCGGCTCGGGTTCCTCCTCCGGTTCCATCTCCGGAGGAGGCTCCGGCGCCTCCAGCCTTGCGGTGTCAACCGACTGAAGCACCAGGTCAGCAGCCGGCGGCTTGGCCAGCGTCTGCATCAGTGGCAGGACAAGGAAGAAAATCAGGGTCAGCAGCACCGAACCGCCGAGGACCATCACGCGGCAAAACAGCTCTCTAACAAACCAAAACGCTGTGCGTCGGCTCTTTCTCACAATATCCGCGATCAACCTTTGGATTTACTGGTCGCAACGCTTACCTTCGCCGCCCCGGCCAGCTTGGCTTCGTCGATCAACCGCACGAGAAGCCCCGACTGCGCATAAGAGTCTGCTTGAATGATTACCGGAACATCCTCCTTCTGCAGCATGCGCTTGACCAGAGGCCTCACCCCGCTTACCCCAATCTCGCGGCCGCCGTAAACCACCTCGCCCTTCTTCGTCAAAGCGATCAGGATGCTTGTTTTTTCCAGCCTGACCGAAGACGCCGCCTGAGGCTTGTCCACCTCGACGCCGGTCTCCTCAACGAACGTGGTTGTAACGATGAAGAAAATGAGCAGAATGAACACGCAGTCCATCAGCGGAGAGATGTCGATACCACGCTCGCTGTTCTCCTCGAATGGCATTTGATGAAAACGTCCCATTGGCTCGGCTTCCTTTATACAGTAACTGGCGCTGGTTTCTCCCGGCACAGGCGGGGCTGTTCGTGTTGGTGCGGGCGCCGGCCTGCGCGAGCCGGATGCATACGCCAGCCGTGCCGACCGCGTAGCTTTTTGTAGAGTTTCTGGGTGTAGACCGCCTCGAGATGGGCCAGGAAGGCCCGGTACCTTTCGAGCTTTCGCACCAGCATATAATGCATGAACAGGCCGGGCAATGCGATCACAAGACCGGTTTCGGTGGTAACCAGCGCCTCGGAAATGCCCTCGGCTACCAGGGCCATGGTCTTGTCGCCCCCGGAACCGCCGGCCAGGGCCGTAAAAGTGGTCAGCATACCGGTAACCGTTCCCAGCAGCCCCAACAAGGGAGCGGCGCTGACGCAGATCTTCACAACGCGCAGGTCGCGATCGAACGGAGCGATCTCGCTGGTCCGCAATTCCTCAAAGAACGCGGCGGTATCCTTTAACGAGGTCCCGCCGGTTACAAAATCGAGCAACTCGCCGACGTGGCCTTTCCGCTCGCCCGGGTGATCTATCCAGCGGCGCCAGTTTTTCTCACGTAGAGAGACAAACCCCTTGCCTGAGAGCTTCATGTACACGTGCATTGCCATGGAAAACATAACAAGCGCCGTGGCGGCGATGGCAATCATTGCCCATCCGCCGGACAGCCAGATGTCGAGGGCCTGTTCGCACAACGTCATAGGCTGCCCTGCTATCGCATTCATAAGTCGCCTCCGCTTTTGTAATAGGGCGCCTTGCTTATCTGGTTGACTAAGGCAACCGCCGCTTTTTCCATTTCGTTTACGACGCCCTTGGCCTTGCGTGAGAGAAAGGCGTGCAGCAGCAGTGACGGGATTGCGACGATAAGACCGAACTCAGTGGTGATAAGCGCTTCGGAAATGCCGCCGGAAAGGGTCTTGACGTCACCCGAACCGAACACGGTGATTAGTTTGAAGGTGTTGATAATGCCGGTTACCGTTCCCAGCAGGCCCAACAGCGGCGCGGATGCGGCACTTATGGCGATAAACGGCAGGAACCGCTCAAGCTTCAGGCGTGTGGTCAGCACCTTTTCGTACATCACCTCCTCGATCAGCTCCCGGGGCTGCCTGATGTGCTCGATGCCGGCGCCGAGCATCCTGCCGACCGGGCCCTTGATCGCCTTGACCTTTTTCACGGCGGCTTCCTCGTCATGCCCGGCGACCGCTTCGAGCAGCTGGTCGATCCGCCTCCTGGACGGCTTTCTCAGAAAAGCCAGGTGAAACCATTTGAACAAGGCCACCAAAAACGCCGCGCCCGCCAGAGCGAATATCGGATACATCACCGGTCCGCCCTTTTGAATGTGACCCAGGAGTGTTTCGCGGGTCTGCTCGATCTTATGAGCGCTGCCCAGGGTGGGATCAAGAGGGAAAAAGCCGCGGGAACGGGAGATCACCTCCGAAGCCGCGCCGGCATCGGCAATATCGCCGAATTCTATGACGGTCGGCTCCAGCGATCCGAGGCGTTGTTCGGCGGTTCCAACGTTCCTTCCGTCATCCGATTGAAAAAGCGCGGCCGGACCGAGCATAACGAAGGTTCCGTGGTGAATCGACCCGCTTGAATCCGTCGCCGTTCCGTCGAATCGAGTCCCGGCCAGGGCATCCTCCAGCCTGTCCAGCGAGATATCCAGGATGCCGGCTTGAGCCTCGTGGATCTCCTGCTCGGAAAGATTGCTGTTTTCCGGAGCCAGTCTGGCCGCTTCAAGTTGGCGGCGGTACCGCTGGATCTCAGCGATGTGCAGACGGGATTCAAAGTTACGGATGTACTCGCTCAAGAGATTGGACAGATATACGGCCTCCTGCCGCCTGGCTTTGATTTGCGATCGCAAGTTGCTCAGGTCGAGGACACGGCTGTCCAGCAAACGGGCTGCCTGTTGATACTCGAGGCGAACCTCCGCCAGTTCACCCTCGAGCTCACTGAGCTTCCGGCTCAGTGGAACCTTTTCCCGGGCCACCTGCTCGCGCAGTCTGTTGAGCTCGGCCACGCTGCTTTCGAGTTTTCGCTGTATGGACTCAGCCGCCTGTTCAAAACCGCTTTCCGGCTTCTGTTCCGCGGAGCTATCAAGCAAGTCGCCTGTCCGGCCCTTCGCGCATAACACCAGGGGGCCCGCCGCAAGCAACACAAACGCGAGAATACTTTTGATCCCCATAATCATGGTCTGTTCGCGGATTATTCGATCACCACCGGCAACTGCACAAAACATGCAACCTTTTCATTTTTCAATATCGCGATTGCGTCGGTGATGCGTCCGGCGAATTCATTTTCCTGCCTCCAAGTCCATCCCTCATCCGAAGGCATCCCGATTCCCGCGATTCCCCCGTCAGCGCCGGCGTAATAGCCGCGGCCGATCCCTATGTACAGTGCGGTGACCTCAACGGAACTTCCGTCATTCAGTGTCCGAACCTCGCTGGTCATGGAAATCTCGCGGTTGAATTTGTCGAGCTCGTTGAGTATTCCGACAATATTTTGAAACCGTTCGGCCACTGAAAGCTCGGTCTCTCGGCGGGCCTGCGGCAAACTCTGACTGAGCGGCTTGACCCGCTGGCGGATCGGATCGGGCAGGCGCCCAAGCAACTCGATCATGCGACGCTCCAGTACCTCTATAATTCGACCCAGCGAACCGGAGGCCTTTTTGAGCTTCTCGTTTTCTTCGGTCATTTCGGCCCGCTTCTTGTCGGCTTCGGCGATGCTTTCTTCGGCCTCGCCGATCTTGCCTTGCAGCGTTTGGATTTCACGCTTTACAAGTTCGATTCTCTCATTCAGCATTTCGCGGGCAAGCACCAGGTCGTGCTTTTCCCGTGAAATCACGCCTTGAATCTCAATCCATTTTTCAAGGGCTGCCTGTGCATGCTCTATACCGCCTGCGTCCTTGCCGGCGGATACCAAGCCGGGTCGCGAAAGACAGGCGGCGACCGCAAGCAGCACGAACGCCGCCGCAATTGAGTGAATCTGCATCCTGCGTTTGCCGCCGCAATTGACGTGACCTTCGGCGCCGCCGTTGACGGCCGCGACGGCACGACCGCGTGACGGCGATTTCGACTCCGGCAGTAAAAGCGTCATTTTGCAGCTCCCGCCCAATGATAAGATCGTATTTTGAATATCGTATAAAGCATCCCTGTTAGGGGGTTGTTAGGCCGGAATTAGAATCCGAATAATTTTGGTTGCGCCTGTGAATATCACAGGCGACCCCCATCCCCTGCCCCTGGTTTAAAGGACTGCCCC
>Ga0180434_10003351_pt1 | contig 20487 bp, 12 predicted proteins | sample SS_ome_7_FD_132453 | JGI IMG/M metagenome (GOLD analysis project Ga0180434, IMG submission 132453) | Hypersaline lake sediment archaeal communities from the Salton Sea, California, USA - SS_1_D_2 metaG | ecosystem: Environmental > Aquatic > Non-marine Saline and Alkaline > Hypersaline >...
CCTGTTCAAAGCCGTGCGGCCGCGCTGCTTGGTTCACCGGTTCCTTCTGCACGGAGGCGTCGTGGACGAGTTCGCGGTGCAGGGCCCGCTGGAGAAGCCGCCGGCGAACCTCGCGAACCGCGCCGACGTCGTCGCAGCCCTGGTCGTCCGCGGCAGCCAGGCCACCGCCGCCGACGGCCGCTCGCAGCCCATCGACGCCTGGGCCGTCCAGTGGAAGACCGGCGGCGACGCCGACCTCGCGTGGGCCGGGCGCAGCCTGGCGTGGTGGGACCGCCATCGCCGAAGCGGCGACGGGCCGTTCCTGGTGGCGTGGATCCGCGACCCCGCGCCCCCGCCGCCGCCCGGCATCGACGTCTACGAGCGCCTGCCGGCGATGGTGGTCTACTGCCCGTGAGCGCACGCCGTAGGGGCACGACCTGTCGTGCCCGGCCGTGCGCGCCGTTCGAGCCGCGACGGGCGCATGGCGCCCCCCGGCTGGGCGAGCCGGCCGGGCCACGCACGGCTCGAACGGCGGCCCCCGCGTTGACACCCGGCCCCCCGGCGCCATACCATGCTTGAGGGAACGCCCCCGAAGAGCCGATATACGCCCAAGGAGGTCAAACCGCTCCACGTGAAGGAACTCCAGGATACCCGCCGCACCGTCGTCCAGGAACGTGCCGTCCTGGTGGACGTGCTCTCGGACGCCGACGGCCGGACGAGCGAGAAGGGTCAGCGCGACCGGCTCGAGGAACTCCACCGCCTGGCCGACACCGCCGGCGCCAAGGTGGTCGCCACCCTGACGCAGCGCCGCCGCCGCATTCATCCGGGCACGTACATCGGCCACGGCAAGGTCGAGGAACTGGACGCCCTGTGCCGGGCCCACAAGGCGAACGTCGTCATCTTCGACAACGACCTGACGCCCGCCCAGGTCCGCAACCTTGAGAAAGGCACCGGCGTCAAGACGATCGACCGCAGCGAGTTGATCCTCGACATCTTCGCCTCGCGGGCCCGCACGCGCGAGGCCCGGCTCCAGGTGGAACTGGCCCAACTGGAGTACACGTACCCGCGGCTGCGGCGGATGTGGACGCACCTGTCGCGCCTGGAAGGCGGCGGCATCGGCACCCGCGGCCCGGGCGAAACGCAGTTGGAGACCGACCGTCGGCTCGTCCGCAACCGCATCCGCGACCTCAAGCGCCGCCTCGACGAAATCGACGCCCGCAAGGAACGCGAGGTCGCCTCGCGCCGCGACCAACTCACCGTGGGCCTCGTGGGGTACACGAACGCCGGCAAGTCGAGTCTCCTCAACGCCCTGACGGGCGCGGCGGCGTACGTCGAGGATAAACTCTTCGCCACGCTCGACACGCGGACGCGGTCCTGGCCGCTGCCGTTCGGCCTGGCGGCGCTCTTGTCCGACACGGTCGGCTTCATCCGCGATTTGCCGCACCACCTGGTGGCCTCGTTCAAGGCCACGCTGGAAGAGGCCGTCCACGCCCAACTGCTGCTGCACGTCGTGGACGCCTCGACCGAACACGTGCAGGCCGACCTCGAGGCCGTCGGCCGGGTGCTCGAGGAAATCGGCTGCCGCGACAAGCCGCAACTGGTCGTCCTGAACAAGGCCGACCTGGTCGAGGACCCGTTTCACCTCGACCTGGCGAAACGCCGGTGCCCCGGCGCGGTGGTCGCGAGCGCCAAGACCGGCTACGGGCTGGACGCCCTCGCCCGGGCCGTCACCGAGCGGCTCATGGGGCCGGAGCGGGAGGCGACCGTCCGGGCCGACGCCGCCGACGGTCGGCTGCTGGCGTGGCTGGACCAGCATGCCATCGTGCTGGACCGTTCGACGGCCGACACGGCGGTCGTCCAGACGGTCCGGCTGCCCGAGCGGCTGATCGGTGAAATAGACCGCGTGGCCGAGGCGTCTTATACGGTGACGCGGGCCCCGCAGACGGACGCGGAAACGGAGTCGGCATGAACGGACACAGCCCACGGCGACGGCCGGCGATGGCGGCGGTGCTGGCGGCTTCGGCGCTCGCGCTGGCGTGGCCGGCGCCGGCGAAACCGATGGAACAGGCCGGGTGCCACGGTTTGCTTGTCAAACCGTGCAGCGGTCCGGGAAACACGGATGGCGGGCAATCCGTGGCGCCCGCGGCGTGGGCGGTATCGGCCGGGGCCGTCGAATTCCGCGCGCCGCCCGCCCCCGAGGCCCCGCCGCCGTCGCCGCTGCCCGAGGGCGAGCGGGCCGTCCCGCCCGCCGGCCGCGACATCTACCTCCTGCCCGACGACTACCGCGCCGCCGACGGCACGGTGGACCAGGCGGCCCTGGTAGCCAACCAGAAGAAGCGTGTCGATACGATCAACCGGCTGCTGGGCACGAAACTGCGGATGGTCGAGACGACGCACTATTTGCTCCTCAGCGACGCCGACCCGCGCGTCACCTCGCAGTTCGCCGGCTGGGCCGAGGCGCTGTACCGGAGCCTGCTCGAGCAGTTCACCCTGCCGGCCTTGGCGCGGGTGTGGGACGGCAAATGCGTCCTCATCCTCTTCGGGCAGCGCCGGCATTACGAGGCGTATGCCAAGCGGTTCGACGGGCACCAGACGGTCTACGCCGGGGCGTACTTCGCGGTCGAGAAGCACGGCCAGGACGAGCCGTCGCTGGTGCACCTGTGCATTCCCGTGGAGGGCAGCAACGCCCGCCGGCTCCAGGAACTGTTCGCCCACGAGGGCACGCACGCGTTCTTCGAACTGTACAGGACGCCCGGCCGGCTGCCGCTGTGGGTCCACGAGGGCCTGGCCGAGTACATGACGACCGTCAACGACCCGTCGCTCCGACCGGCGAAGTGGGCCCAGGCCCAGCGGGTGGCCCGGTCGCGGGCGCCCATCCATGATGTCTACGAGGCACCGGTGGGAACCGAACTGACGCTGGGCCAGTACGGCGTGGCGTTCACGCTGGTTGATTTTCTGCTGAAGGCGGGCCGGCCGAAGTTCAAGGCGTTCGTCGACGGCCTGAAGGACGGGAAGACGGCCGACGCGGCGCTGGAGGCGGCCTACGGCTTCGGCCTCGAGGAACTGGCGGGCCGCTGGCGGCTCTACGTCGGCCGGGGCAAGTCGTAGGGACCTCCGCACCCTCCGCTCGCTGGCGCTCGCGGCTCGGATTTGTCCCTGCGGCGCGCCAGGCGCCGTGTTCGCGCCGCGACCGGCGCTGTTTCCGAGCCGCGACCGTGAGGGAGCGGACTGGCCGCACCATTCGCTCGCTTACGCTCGCGGCTCGGACACTGCGACGTTCGGCGCCTCAGAACCGCCGCCGGCGCTCGGCCAGGAACCGGCACAGGGCCTGGTCGAACGGCGTCCGGGTGGTCATGGAGACGAAGTCGCCGCCCAGGTCGCGGACCCGCCGCTCGTACACGGCCACGAAGTCGTCCAGCCGCCGCCGGTACCCCTCGCGGATGTGGTCGGCATCGGTGGCCACCCGCCAGCCCGTTTCGGGGTCCTGGAGGATGACGGGGCCGTCCAGGTTCAGGTGCCGCTCGGCCGGGTCGAGCACCTGGAAGACGACCAGATCGTGGCCGCGGAACGCCAGGTGTTCCAGGGCCCGCAGCACCGCGGGGCGGTCGTCCACGAGGTCCGAGACGAGCAGCACGAGGCTCCGCCGCCGGACCCGCCGGGCGAGGGCGTCCAGGCCGTTGGCCAGGGCGGTGGGTCCCTCGGCCCGGACGGCGGCCAGTTCCCCCAGCAGCCGGACGAGTTGCCGGCGGCCGGTCCGCGGACGGACCAGCCGCGCGAGGTCCGACCCCACCAGCGCCAGGCCGACGGCGTCCCTCTGGTGCGTCAGCAGGTACGCCATCGTCGCCGCCAGGGCCTGGGCGTAGTCGAGTTTGGTCATCGTGCTGCCGGGCCCGGCGTAGGCCATGCTCCGGCTGGTGTCGACGAGGAGGTACGCCTCGAGGTTCGTCTCGGCGTGGAAGGTTTTGACGTAGAGGCGGTCGGTCTTGGCCCAGGCGGTCCAGTCGAGCCGCTTCGGGTCGTCGCCGGCGGCGTACTTGCGGTGCTCGCTGAACTCCAGGCTGAAGCCGCGGTACGGCGAGGCGTGGAGGCCGGCCCAGAAGCCCTCGGCGATGAACTTGGCGCGCAGGTCCAGGCGTCGGACCTTCCGGGCGACCTCGGGCAGCAGGTAATGTTCGGGTCGGGTCATGGTTGCACGTGCGCGGCGGGTGCGGAGACCCGCCGCGCGGTATGGCGCGGCGCGCTCGCCTCTACCCCGCCCCCCCCGCCTACTTCGCCCCCGCGCCGACGGCGGCGTAGCGCCGGACGGGCGGTTCGGGCACCTCCTGGAGCAGCCGCTGGATGACGGCGACGGCGTCGAGGCCCGCCGCCTCGGCCGCAAAGTTCGTCGCCACGCGGTGCCGAAGGACCGGCACGGCCGCGGCCCGGATATCGTCGGCGGCGACGGCGGCGCGTCCGGCCATGGCGGCGAGGGCCTTGCCGGCCAGGATCAGGTGCTGGCCCGCGCGGGGCCCCGCGCCCCAGTCGACCATCTCGCGGACCACCTCCGGGGCGGTCGGGTCGCCGGGCCGGGTGGCCCGGATCAGTTTCGTCGCGTACGCCACCACATATCGCGATACAGGGACTGCGAGGACCGCCTGCTGGAGGGCGTGCAGGCCGCCGGCGTCCAGCACCCGCTCGACGGGCTCCTCGTCGGCCGCCCCCGTCGGGGCCATGAGGATGCGTTCCTCCTCGGCGGCCGTCGGGTACGCCACGTGGATGGCCAGCAGGAAGCGGTCCAGTTGGGCCTCGGGCAGGGGGTACGTGCCCTCCTGCTCGATGGGGTTCTGCGTGGCGATGACGAAGAACGGCTGCGGCAGCGGATACGTTTCCTGGCCGACGGTCACCTGGCGTTCCTGCATGGCCTCCAGCAGGGCCGCCTGGGTCTTGGGCGGGGCCCGGTTGATCTCATCGGCCAGGACGATGTGGGCGAACACGGGCCCGCGGACGAAGCGGAACGTCCGCCGCCCGTCGGGCTGCTGGTCCACCACGTCGGTGCCGGTGATGTCGGACGGCATCAGGTCGGGCGTGAACTGGATGCGTTTGAACGAGAGGTCGAGGGCGGCCGCCAGCGTCCGGACCATGAGGGTCTTGGCCAGGCCGGGCACGCCCACCAGCAGGCAGTGTCCGCCGACGAAGACGGTGGCGAGCATCTGGTCGACGGTTTCGCGCTGGCCGACGATGGCGCGGCCGACCTCGGCCACGAGGCGGTCGCGGATGCGTTTGAAGGCGTCCAGTCTTTCGTCGAAATCCATCTGGGTTCCGTTCGTTAGTCCGTATAAGGTAGCGGGTTGTGCATGCCGCGGCTGCGGCCCCGCCCGGGTGCGGCCGCGCCGGTTGCCCTGAAGGGCCCTTGTCCGGCTGGTCGATAACGAGGGCGAGGACCCGAGCGGCGCCCGAGAGACAAATCGATGGTTCCAACGCCGTCCAACCCGCCGATTCGCCCCCGAGGCGCCCGTGCGCTGATGTTATCGGCGTTTGTGGCGGCAGCGGTTAGCGCTTTTCCGCCGCCGGCGGCCGCCGGGGAGGCCGTCACGGGCCGGCACGTCCGGGCCGCCATCCTCCGGGCCGTGGCCGCGCTGAAGGACGAGCAGCAGCCCGCCGGCACGTGGCCCAACTACGCCCAGGAAGGCGGCGTCACGGCCCTGGTGACCTACGCGCTGCTGGAGGCGGGCGTGGCGGCGGACGATGCCGACCTCGCCAAAGCCGTCGAGTACGTCCGCCGTCTTGGCCACCGCAGCACCTACGTCGTCTCGCTGAAGGTGCTGGCGCTGGCCGCCGCCGACCCGAAACGGTACCGGGCCGAGATCCAGTCGGCCGTCGATTGGCTGGTCGAGCACCAGTCGGCGACGGGGGCGTGGGGCTACGGCACGCCGCCGCCGGCGGCGATGGCCGAGATCCGCATCGGCGGCGCCCTGGAACAGGCCAAGGATGAGGCCCGGCTGCGTCAGCAGTACGAGCGGCCGGACGCGTCGAACTCGCAGTTCGCCCTGCTGGCCCTGGCCGAGGCCGACCGCGTCGGCGCCCGCGTCCCCGCCAGGACGTGGCAGATGGCCGACCGCCACTTCCGCGCCTCGCAGTTGCCCGGCGGCGGATGGGGATACGTCTATCACGATCCCGACCCGGAGGAGGCGTACGGCAGCATCACGGCCGCCGTGCTGGCGGGGCTGTACCTGTGCCACGAGCGGCTGGCCTCGACCGAACCCGCCGAGACGACCGCCGACCGCCTGGCGGTCATCGAGCGTGGCATCGAGTGGATCACCCAGCGGTTCACCCTGAAGGAGAACCCGAACCGGGCGCTGGCGTGGTACTACTTCTGGCTCTACTCGCTGGAGCGGCTGGGGGTGATCTCCGGCCGGCGGACCTTCGGCGACCACGACTGGTTCCAGGAGGGCACCGACCTGCTCGTCCGCGGGCAGCGGCCCGACGGCCGGTGGACCGATCGCCTCTACTACGACAGCCTGTGCCTGCTGTTCCTCGTCAAGGGCTACCGGCCGCTGCTGGTGCAGCGCCTGATGTGGCCGGGCCCGTGGCGGCGCGACCCGCGCGACCTGAACCACCTGGTGACATACCTGGGCGAGCGCGTGGGCGGGACGCCGGTGGACTGGCGGACGGTCGACGCGGCGGCCCCGATGTCCGACTACCTGGCCGCCCCCATCCTGCACATGACCGGCCGCGGTCCGATCGGCCTGCCGCCCGAACTGGCCGACCGCCTGGCCGAGTACGTCCGCCAGGGCGGCCTGCTGGTGCTGGACGCCGAAGGCGGCGACACCCTCTTCCGCGCCGCCGCCCGCGACCTGGTCCGGACGCTGTTCCCCGACGCGCCCCTGGCGCCGCTGCCGGCCGACCATCCGCTGGCCCGGGCCGTCCACCGGGTCGACCCGGCGGCGCTGGGCATCCAGATGGTCCAGGTCGGGTGCCGGGTCGGCATCCTGCTGGCCGAGGCCGGCCTGGCCGACGCCTGGGCCAAGGCCGATCCGTCGCGGCCGGACGCCGCCCTCCGTTTCGGCGAGAACCTGGCCGTCTACGCCGTCGCCGGCGACACGTTGCCGCAGCGCCTCGACCGCGTTGACGTCTTCGAGATGCCGGACGGCGCCGAGCCGGCCGACAACGTCTGCCGCATCGGGCAGATCCAGCACGACGGCGACTGGGACCCCCGGCCGTACGCCCTGCCGGCCGTCCTTAAGGAACTGGCCGACCGGTTCGGCGTGTCGGTCCACAGCCGGCCGGTGCCGGTGCGGCTGGGCCGGACCGATCTCAGTCGGTTCCCGGTGCTGGTGCTGACGGGGCACCAGAGGTTCCGCCTGTCGGACGCCGAGCGCGCCGCCCTGAAGGGGTACCTGGACCGCGGGGGCTTCGTGTGGGCGCACGCCTGCTGCGGCCGGGCGGCGTTCGACAAGGCGCTGCGGGGCCTGGTGGCCGACCTGTTCCCCGATTCGCCCCTCACCCTGCTTCCCGAGGATCATGATATCTACAGCGGCAAGGTGGGGCCGCGCATCGAGACCGTCCGCTACTCGGGCGCCGTCCGCGCCGCCGAGCCCGACCTGGACACGCCCGTCCTCTACGGCCTGGAGCGCGGCGGGCATCTGGTGATGGTGTACAGCCCGTACGGCCTGGCGGACGGCCTGGACGGGCTGAAGACATACGGGGCCCGGTCGGTGGACCGTCCGGACGCCCGCCGGCTGGTCGTCAACATCCTCCTGTACGCCCTGGCCGAGCCGTAAGCACGTCGCGAGATTCGTTTGAGCGTGGGCCCCCGGGCGCGGTATAGTCGCCCGGTCCTGTGCCGGGAGGCCGCCCGTGATCGATGTCCGCAGCCGCATCACCGCCAACCGCGCGGCCGTGCTGGCCACCGTCCTCGTGGCCCTGGTGGTGCTGCTGACGGGCCTGAGCGCCGTCAACTTCCGGACGGGCGAGTTCCATCGGCCGTACTTCCTGACGCCCGACAACCTCATCGACGTGGTCGGCTCGTGTGCCATCAACCTGACGCTGGGCGTCGGGATGACGCTGGTCATCATCGCGGGCGGCATCGACCTGTCGGTGGGCCGGCTCATCGCCCTGGCGCACGTGGTGATGGTGGTGGTGGCCAACGCCACGGGGTCGTTCCCGGCGGGGCTGGCGGCGTGCCTGGCCACCGGCCTGGCGGCGGGGCTCGCCAGCGGCGGCCTGAGCGTCCGGTTCCGCATTCCCTCGTTCATCGTCACGTTGGGCATGATGATGGTGGCGAGGGGCCTGGCGATGGTGGCGGCGGGCGGGAAGAGCATCGGGTCCGACGTCAGCCCGCCCCTGGTGATCCAGCGGTTTCTGCCCATTGCCGTCAGCCTGGCCGTCGTGGCCGTCGGGCACGTCGTGTTGACCGGGACGGTCTTCGGCCGGCACGTCTTCGCGGTGGGCGGCAGCCCCGAGGCGGCCCGTCTGTGCGGCATCCGTGTCGGCCTCGTGCGCGTGGTCACGTTCCTGGCGAGCGGCCTGTGCGCGGCCTTGGCGGGGCTGGTATACTGGTCCCGCAACGGCCTGGGCGACCCGCTGGCCGGCGACGGCCTGGAACTGTACGCCATCGCCGCCGTCATCGTGGGCGGGACGAGTCTGTCGGGCGGCCGGGGGAGCGTGGTCGGCACGCTTCTGGGCGCCCTGATCATGGGCGTGCTTCAGTACGGCCTGCACTTTATGCTTGTGCCGACGCACTGGCAGTGGGTTATTATCGGCTCGGTCGTCATCGCGACGGTCCTGGTGGACCGCCTGAAACGCCGGCCGTAAAGGAGGTGTTCCATGCTGCGCCCCGTGCTTGCCGCGGTCGTGCTCGCCCCCGTCCTCGCCCTTGCCGGCTGCCAGGAGGGACCGGAGCCCGGCGGTCCGGCCAAGGCGCACATCGCGCTCATCTACAAGGCCACCACGAACCCGTTCTTCCAGGCCATGGAGAAAGGCGCCCGCGCCAAGGCCGACGAACTGGGCGCCGACCTGGAGGTGGCGGGCATCGAGTCCGAGACCGACGTCGACCGCCAGGCCGACCTGGTGCGCAACATGCTGAACCGCCAGGTGGAAGCGATCATCATCGCCCCGGCCTCGAGCGTAGGCATCATCACGCCGCTGCTGCGGGCCCAGGCCGCCGGCGTGCCTATCATCAATATCGATAACCGCATCAACCCCGACGAGGCCGCCAAGCAGGGCCTGAAAGTGGCCACCTTCATCGGTCCCGACAACTTCGAGGGCGCCAAGCAGGTGGGCGATTACGCCTGCACGCTCATCAAGAAGAACCTGGGCGAGGGCGAGACCGGCCAGGTCCTCATCCTGCGCGGCATCGACGGCGTCGAGAACGCCGAGGCCCGCCGCGCCGGCTTCGAGGCCGCCGTCAAGGAGGCCGGTCTCGAAGTGGCCGGCTCCGAGTCCGCCCACTGGCACACCGAGGAGGGCCAGCAGGTCACCAGCGCCCTCCTGGCCGCCAACCCCGTCGTCCACGGCATCCTGTGCGCGAACGACAAGATGGCCCTCGGGGCGATTGCCGCCGTCAAGGCCCGCGGCAAAATCGGCGAGATCGTCATCGTGGGGTACGACAACATCGACCTCGCGCGCGAGGCGATGGCCCGCGGCGAAATGCAGGCCACCGTCGAGCAGAACCCCGCCAGGATGGGCGCGATGGGCGTCGAGGCCGCCCTGAAGGCCCTCGCCGGCGAGACCCTGCCCGTGGTCACGCCCGTCCCGACGCAACTCATCACGCCGGAGGATGTGAAGTAGTTCGCGCCGCCTTCAGCGCATAGCGCGCCGCGATTCTTTTCGAGCCCGCTGCGTGAGCAGCGGGGTACGTTCGAGTAACGATACACGTCCGTGCGCGCCGGCGTACCCGCGATCTCACGATCGCGGCTCGGACAGCGGCGCGCCGCGGCCTACAGCGCGCCGCGCGCCGCCTCGAGCGCCGTCACCAGCGCGTCCAGGTCCTCCTCGGTGTGCGCAGCCGTCAGGCTCACGCGCAGTCGGCTCGTGCCGGGCGGGACGGTCGGCGGCCGGACCGCCGGGCAGAAGATGCCGCGGTCCAGCAGCGCGGCCGCCATCGCCAGGGCCCGCTCGGGCCCGCCCACGAGAATCGGCACGATGGGCGTAGGCGGCCGGAGCGCGTCTTCCTCCCCCGGTTCTCCCTCCGCCGTGGCCGTGTCGAACCCCGCGTCGCGCAGCCGCCGCCGCAGGCCGCGCGCGAGCGCGTGCAGGCGCGACCGGCGCTCGGGCTCGGCCGCGAGGATCCGCAGGGCCTCCCGCACGGCCTCGCACGCCGCCGGGGGCAGGGCGGTCGTGTAGAGAAAAGCCCGGGCCCGGTTGACGAGCAGGTCGATCGCATCCTTCGACGCCGCCACGAACCCGCCCACGCCGCCCAGCGCCTTCGACAGCGTGCCGATACGGACCAGCCGGGCATCCGCGATGCCGGCGTCCGGCGCCTTCTTCGGCGAGTTGTCATCCCGAGCGAGCGAAGCGAGCCGAGGGATCTCGCCGTTGTCGTGCGCCCGAGAAGAGGCCCGACACCCCTCGCCCCACACCTCCTCGGCCAGGCCCGCGCCGGTCGCACCCAGGACGCCGATGGCATGGGCCTCGTCGGCAACGAGCATCGCGCCGGCTTGGCCTGCCGCGGCCGCCAGGTCGGCCAGCGGCGCCCGCCGGCCGTCCATCGAAAAGACGGTGTCGGTCACCAGGAGCGTTCGGCCGGTGCTGCTCAGCGCATTGGCCAGCAACTCGGCCGCCGCCGCGGCGTCGCACTCGGGGTACCGGACCAGCGACGCCCCCGACAGGGCGGCCGCATCGTACAGGCTGGCGTGGCACGCCCGGTCCATCACGACGGTGTCGCTGCGGCCGGCCAGGGCCGACAGCACGCCCAGGTTCGTCATGTATCCGGAGGGGAAGACGAGGGCGGCCTCGGCGCCCATGAAGCGGGCGAGGTCGGTCTCCAGGGCGGCGTGGGCGTCGGTGTGGCCGGCCAGGAGCCGGCTGGCCCCCGCGCCCCAGCCCCACGCGCGGGCGCCGCGGCAGAGGGCGTCGACGACCCGCGGGTCGCCCGCCAGGCCCAGGTAGTTGTTCGAGGCGAACAGGAGGACCTCGCGGCCGTTGCACGTGGCGCGCGGCCCACTGGTTGACCCTAGCGCCGTCAGGTGCCGGTACAGGCCCCGGTCCTTCAGGCGCTTCAGCGTGTCGCGGATGGGGTCGGTGGGCGTCATGGGGATCGCCGGAGTCGGGTCCGTCAGGACGGGGCGTCGGGTCCGACCGGAGCGCCCGGAGCGGCCGGCGCGGCCGGCGCAGCCGGGTCGGACGCCGGCAGGGTGCGCTGCCAGCGGTCGAGCATGGCGCGGAGGCGCTTGACGATCTCGGGCCGCTCGGCCGCCAGGTCGTGGGCCTCGGCGATATCGTTCTCCAGGTCGAACAGGTGTGGCCGGCCGTCGGGCTCCTCCAGGTATTTCCACGGGCCGTCGCGCACGGCCCGCTGCTCGAGGACGTTCCGGCGGTAGCGGCCCTTCACGCGGCGCCAATAGAGCGTGCGGGGGACGTTGTGCTGCGGACTGCGAAGCGCCGGCATCAGGTCGATGCCGTCCAGCGGCTCGGGCGGGGCGGCGCCGGCCAGCGCCAGGAACGTGGCGGTCCAGTCCATCGTGACGCCCACCTGGGCCGAGGTGGTGCCTGCGGGGATGACGCCCGGCCACCGCGCGATGCAGGGCTCGCGGATGCCGCCTTCCCACAGGGTGGCCTTCTCGCCGGCCAGCGGGGCGTTGCGCGAATAGGTGTGACCGCCGTTGTCCGACGTGAAGACGACCAGGGTGCCGGCGTCGAGGCCGAGGCGCTTCAGTTCGTCCAGGACGCGGCCGATGCCCTCGTCCATCCGTTCGACCATCGCGACGTACGTGTCGCGCGAGCCGGTCTGCCAACTCGGGTGCTTCGGTTTCACGACGCGGTCGGCGTCGTCGGGCCCCTGCCACGGAAAGTGCGGCGCGGCGTGCGAGAGATACAGGAAGAACGGCCGGTCGCGGTGCCGGCCGAGGAAGGCGACCGCGTCGTCGGTCAGCAGGTCGGTGGTGTAGCCGGCGCGCCGGACCGGCTCGTCGCCCAGCCAGAGGTCGGGCACGCCGATGCGGTCCATGTGCGCGAAGTAATGATGGTTGCCGCCCAGCAGGCCGAAGAAATGGTCGAACCCCTGCTGCATCGGCCGGCGGCCGGTGTCGTAGCCGAGGTGCCATTTGCCGGAAAGGCCGGTCGTGTAGCCGGCGTCGCGCAGGCGGGAAGCCAGCGTCGCGCCGCCGGGCGCGAGGCCCGCGCCCTTCTCCTGGTACGTGAGGGCGTTCTCGACGCCGGCCCGGGCCGGGTTCCGGCCCGTCATCAGGGCGGCCCGGGTGGGCGAACACACCGGGGCGGCGGCGTAGAAGTCGGTGAACCGCATGCCCTGGGCGGCCAGGCGGTCGAGGTGCGGCGTCTGGATGTCCGGGCACCCGTAGCACCCCACGTCGCCGTAGCCGAGGTCGTCGGCCAGGATGAAGAGGAAGTTGGGCCGGGCCGCGGGCGCCCGGTCGGCCGTGGGCGGTCCGCACCCCGCGGCGGCGAGCAGGCCGGCGGCAGCGGCCCGCTTCAGGAAGGTGCGCCGCGAGAGGGCCATCCAGCGTCCTTTCCGAGGGGGCAGCGTCCGGCCTACATCCCGCCACCGGCGATGAAGATGGTCTCGCCGGTGATGAAGCCGTCCGTTTCGCCCGCCAGCCAGACGACGCAGCGGGCGATGTCCTGGGCCTGGCCCAGTTTGCCGACCGGAATCGATTCCCAGAACCGCTGGAGCCGGTCCGGCTCGGTGTACTTCTGGTGGAACGGCGTGTCGGTGACGCCCGGGCCGACGGCGTTGCACCGGATGCCGTGCGGGGCCACCTCCTTGGCCAGGCCTTTGACGAGGGTAAACAGGGCGCCTTTGGCGGCGGCATAGTGGATGCTGTGCCCGCCGCCGCCCGTCCGGGCCGCCACCGACGCGTTGATGATGATGTTGCCGCGCTTCGCCCGGCACATGTGCCGAAGCGCTGCCCGGACGGTGTAGAAGACGCTGTCGAGGTTCAGGGCCATCGTGCGCTGCCAGAGGTCGTCGGACATGTCGGCGATGCTGCACCGCTCGACCAGGCCGCCCGCGTTCGCGAAAAGGACGTCGAGGCGATCAAACTCCTCGACGAAATCGTCGACCATCCGTGCCACGGCCGCGCTGTCGCAGACGTCGCACTTGAACAGTTCGGCCCGGCGGCCGACGGCCTCGACGCGTTCCTTGACCTGCTCGGCGGCCCGCTGGGCCCGGTTGTAGTTGATGCCGACGTCGCAGCCGGCCTCGGCCAGGGCGACGGCGCTGGCGGCCCCGATGCCGGTCGAGGCCCCCGTGATGAGGACGGTCTGGTCGGTCAGGTCGGCCATGGGTCGGCTCCTTCTTGCGCCGCGGAAAACGGTTCCAGGAGTCCTGTCTCGGTCACGTGCCAGAAGGGTATCGCGCCCGGCGGCGGCTGGCAAGGTTTTGCCCGGCGCGGCGGCGCGCCTGCACGGGGCGCGCTCCGCTGCGCGTCGCGGCTAAAAGGCCCGTCGCGCGCTTGCCATCGTCCGCCGGCGGGTGTATGGTGGCGGCATGTCAAGACATGCCCATCCCGACGCGGCATGGAGTTGGGGCGCACGGGTCGCCGCTATCGCGGCGATCCTGGCCGCCGTGGCCCGAGGGCCAGGTGCCCGCCTTGCTCGACAAGGTCCGCGAACCCGGCATGCTCGAGTCGCTGCGGGAGGCGGTCCGGGAAATCTTCGGCGTCTACGTGGACAGGGACAGGCCGGACCCGTGGCAGGTGGCCCGGGAGATCGTCCAACTGGGTCCCTCGGCCGTCGAGCCGCTGCTGGATTGCCTGGGCGACGGCGACGAGAACGTCGTGGGCAGCGCCGCCCGGGCGCTGGGCCGGCTGGGCGATGCCCGGGCGGGGCCTCCGCTGGTGACTCTTCTGACGACCGGGGCGACGGATTGCCGGCGAGCGGCCGCGGAGGGGCTGGGCCTGTTGGGGCATCGCGAGGCCGTCCCCGCCCTGATCGACGCCCTGGCCAGCGAGGCGCCGTGGGAGGCGTTCGCGGGCGTGGTCGGCTTGGGGGCCGTCGCTTCGCCCGAGGCTGTCGAGGCGCTGAAGCGGGTCCGCCGGCGCGGCGACGGGGAGCCCCGGAGTTCGGCCCAAGAGGCGATCGGGCGGATTCGCCGGCACGCACAAGGCGCGCCGGGCGTGACCGAGCCGCGACCGTGAGGGAGCGGGCGCGCGAGGCATGCGCGGCGCGGCATCCGCTCGCTGACGCTCGCGGCTCGGACTGGCGTGCCGCGGCTTACGTCCTTGACCGGGCGGCCGCCACCGCGCCGCCGGCCTACCGGCCGACGACCGTCGCGCGCGTGGCGGGGCGGTCCGGGCGGAAGCGATAGTCCGGCCAGAGGGGGCAGTTGAGGTCGATCCAGCACTTCACGCGGCGCATCTCGTCGGCCGTCAGCCGCACGTCGTTGTGCTCGGCGTCGAGAACCTCCCACAGCCTGCTCCGGACGGAGCCGAACGTCAGCGGCCGGGCCTTGGTATGTTCGCGCTGGTACGTGTAGTCGAAGTAGTGGACCCACCCCTGCGTGATGAGCGTGCGGTACGAGGCGGGCACGCGGTCGGCGTCGAGGGTGCCGGTCAGGTCGAACTTCCTGGGGTGCTTGGCGTTGTGACAGCGGATGCAGTGGGCGTCCCAGACGGGTTGGACGACGTCCTGGTAGGAGAAGGGCGCCGCGCCCCACGGGGGCGGCTCGAGGGCGCGGGGTTCGCGCTCCAGCGTGCTCGGGCGCCGCGGCGGGGCGACCGACGCCCGGTTTTCGTGGCAGCCGATGCAACTGCGCTGCTCGCCGGGCTGCAACTGGACGACGCTCCGCATCCGCTGGATTTCGTTGAAGTCGGCATCGAGCGCCTCGAAGTAAAGCACCTGGCCGGCGGGGGCGTAGAAACTGGCTGAACCATCCTCGGCCACGGGCACGATGCCCAGCGAAGCCTTGGCCACGTAACTCGGCCAGCCGTGCGGCCCACGGACCTTGTGCGTGGGACTGGCGTAGAAGTCCTGGAACGGCTGGTGGTCCCGGCGATACCCGCCGGAGGGCAGGCGCTCGAGGTCGGCCCGCACCTCCTGGCAGACCCGGATATACGCCACCGTGCCTCGCTTCACCTCAGGTTCCAGGCCCTCGTACACATCGGCGACGGTGAACCGCCCGCAGGCCGCGGCACCGGCACCGGCGTCGACGGCCTGGTCGACGGCGGGCGGCGTCGGCACGGGGCCGAGCGGCGTCGGGCACATGCTGCCCATCGCCGGATCGAGGTACAGGACCTCGCGGTTGCCGAACCGGTCGATGACGTAGAGGCCGAAGCGGTCGTGCGGCGCGTGGCTACACAGGACGTAATCGGGGGCCAGCGGCACGGGGTCGCGGAAGCACTCGGTCCGGGCCCAGTCCATATGGTAGCGCGGCGCGACGTCGGGCGTGATGTTCGTGATGGCGGCCGGGTTGAAGCGGCCTTTGCGGAGATCCACGAGGGCGATGGGGCCGTTCAGGTCGCCCCCGTGCGAGATGAGCGTGCAGCAGATCTCCCCGGTGCCGGGGACCTCGCGGCCGTTGGCGTAGCAGTTGCGCGTGTTGTTGCCGAAGACGAGTTCCGGGTGCGTACCGTCGGGCCGGATGGCCCAGAGGGTATGGCCGAAGTCGGCGCCTTTGTCCAGGTACTCCGAGCGGGTCCAGATAATTCGCCCGTCGGCCATGACCGACGGGGCCCACTCGCTGAGGTTGGCGAACGACAGCGGCCGGATGTGCGACCCGTCGGGCTCCATCCGGAACAGGACGAACGCCTGCGGCCGCCAGCAGAGGAACCGGGCCTTGCACCGCGTGGAGATGAAGGCGATGCCGCCGTCCGGCAGGGGGCACGGCCAGTAGTCGTGGAACGGCCCGTCGGTCCGCTGCCGAAGGTGACCTCCGTCGGCGTCCATGGCCATGAGGTGGAAGGTGCCGTCGGCCGACGGGCGGTAGGCGAACCAGATGGTGCGGGCGTCGAAGGACGCCATCGGGTTGCGGGCGATGCCGCCGCCTGCGTCGAAAAGGCGGGTGACCGTGGCCTGGCCGGGCTCGAAGCGTCCGCCCCGCCGCGGGATTTCCAGCACGCACACGCCTCCACCCGGACGGTATGGCGCGTCGAGAATCACGCTGTAGTTGTGCGACGGCTCGAACGGGTGCCGCTTGACGAACAGGATTCGGGCGATGCCAGCCAGGTCGGGATCCCGGAAGAACAGCCGCCGCTTGGCGAGGCGGGCCTTGAAGAAGACGGCGTCGTCGGTCGTGCCGGCCTCTGCAATCGCCTGCGCGCGGCGGCGCAGGGCGGCCAGGTGCTCGCGCTCCTTCGAGACGTCGATGCCCTTGGCGGCGAAGCGGTGCGTCATCGCCTCCAGTTGGTTCAGCACCCGGCTCAGGGGGGCCGATGCGTCGACCCGCCGCCAGGTACGGTTCTCGCACGCGAAGGCGTACCGCAGGAGTTCCTCTTCGGCGACCTGCCCGTCGGGCAATACCGGGGGGCCGGCGCGGGCCACCGTCTTCCAGGCGGCGCCGTCGAGCGAGAATTGGACTTCATAGGCCTCCGGCACCCGGTCGCGGTACCGGCCCCGGCGGTCGCGGGAAAACACGACACGGGCGACCTTGGCGGGATGGGGTAGTTCGATCTGCACCCATTCGCCCTTCCGCCCGGCCGCGATCCAACTGTGGTCGTTGCCGTAAAGGCCGTCGTTCAGGTGGCGCACCTGGTGGATGGCGTAGCCCGCGAGGCATGACGAGGCCGTGGCTTTCGCGCCGGCGGATGCCAGGGCCAGGTTGGTCTTGCCTTCGGGACCGTACACCTCGAGTTCGTCGATGCACGGCTGGCCGCGGAGGGTCGAGTGGATGACGAGTCGGACGAAGCGGGCCTCGGCCGGCGGAAACGTGACGACGTTAGGCTTGTCGGCCTCGACCGTCATGCCGGCCGCCAGAGCGGCGGTTGCCAGCAGCCCGAGACGCCCCAGCAGAGTCATGAGATGGCCTGCCTTATTGGCGCAACGGCGAGGGGACGGCGCGGGAACGCTTGCCCCGTCCCTGGGGCAGGTTGCCTGCGCCTTCCGCGACGATTGGGTGGAAGGCCGCCGCGCCGGCTACGTCCTTGAGCGTGCCGCGGCCAGGGCGCCGCCGGCGCCGGTCCCGGCCCCGCTGGTCCGGCGGAGGCGGGCCTCGAAGCGTTCGCGGCACTGGTGCATGAACGCCTCGATGCGGACCGACTCGGTCGCCTGTTCCAGCCCGTCGTACGCCACCTTCAGGACCGGCATGTCGTGGTCCTTCTGGAACTTGGCGAGCAGGGCGTTGACGATGGTGCCCGGCATGCAGTTGAACGGGTGGAGGTTCATGACGCCGTCGCACCCGTCGTGGACGTACTCCATGCACCGGCCCATGGAGAGGATGGGTTCGCCGCGGATGGCGGGGTCGAGGTAGGGGCGGGCCAGGTCGATGACGTGGTCGGAGGGCGGCTCGTTGAAGAAGTGGCGGACGGCGCCCTCGAACTCGCGCAGCACGCGCCGCTTCTCGCGGCCCTGGACGAAGTCGGTGATCTTCTCGACGAGCAGGCGTTTCCAGTTGCCGGCGATGCGGGCGTCTTCCTTTCGGCTCCAGCCGATGTAGTTGACCCACTCCTCGAAGGGCGGGAGGATGGCCTCGCCGCCGTGGGCCTCGATCTTGCGGACCATGAAGTTGTTCGTGAACGGGTTGCAGCGGACGAAGACCTCGCCCACGAGGCCGATGCGCGGCCGGGGTCGGCTCCGGTCGACGGCGATGGACTCGAAGGCGCCGCGGGCCTCGCGCGCCAGGGCGGGCAGGTCGCCGCGGCCGGCGATGACCTCTTCCGAGCGCCGCAGGAAATGCGTGTAGAGTTCGTCGCACTCGCCGGTGTTGACCTCGTAGGGACGGGTTTCGCGGGCCAGTTTCTGGATCGTGTCGACGAACACGATGCCCGACCAGGCCAGTTTGCGGAAGTCGGCGCCCAGGTCCTTGACGTCGCCCTGGTAGTCCTTGTCCTGGTCCAGCAGCACCAGGGGCACGTCTTCCAGGCCCAGTTCGTCGAGCAGCATCCGCTGGAACTTGTTGTACTGGCCGAAGCGGCACGGGCCGAACGCCGTGGGCATGAAGAACGCCGACCGGTCGGGGTCGAAGTCCGGCGCATGAATCTGGCGGAGGAAGTCGCCCGTGGTGATGATGCACGGGTAGCACTCTCTGCCGGAGGTGTACTTGCGTCCCCAGGCGAGGGTGTCTTCGTCGGAGAGGGGCATCTGGCGTGCCTCGACGCCGTTGGCCCGCATCGCCGCCGCCATGGCGTACCCGTGGTCGTCCATGTAGGGGATGTAGATGGTCCGCTTGCCGTAGGTGCGGCGGCTGTAGTCCCACTTGGCGAGGCGGGGCTTTCGGACCTCCTTCAGGCCCTTTTCGCGGACGCCCTTGAGGCTGTCCAGGTACGCCTCGCAGCGGGTGATGGCGCCGACGTCGGCGGAGTGCTCGTCGACCTCGAGCGTCAGGCACGGCTTGCCGCCCAGTTCGCTGCCCACGTACTTGAGGATGAACGAGTCGGGCCCGCACCCGAAGTTGGTGATGTAGACGGGGTACAGGCGCGGGTCGCGGGCGACGATACGTGCCCCCGCCAGGATCTTCTGGCCGTACTTCCAGTACATGTGCGGGTGGTCGGCGGAGATGTCCTCGGCCTCCAGGGGCAGCATGTCCATGGGGATGGCCAGGTGCCCGAGGTCGCGCAGTTTCTCCGGGATGTTCATGTTCAGCCCGGGGTCGCAGCCGTTGTACGGGCGCGAGATGATGGCCAGGGCGATCTGGTCGTCGTCGAGGGCGTCCAGGACCTGGCGGCCGCGGCGCCGCAGGCTCGTCTCGAAGCGGTCCTGGGCCGCCAGGGCCTCGGCGACGGCCCGGCGGGCCCGTGCGCGCGGCACGCCCAGGCGCGTGGCCATGGCCTCCAGGTCCTTGCGGACGGCCTTCTCGCCGCGCGAAAAGTGGATGATCGGGTCCATCATCCTGGCGTCCCAGTCGACGTCGGGCATGGCGGTCCGGACCATGAACGGCACCGTCTGGACGTACGGGCAGACGTAGGAGTTGACGATGTCGTCGCTGGCCTTCGGCATGTCGACGATGGTGGGCAGGAAGATGTAGTCGACGCCTTTCTCCACGAGGTCGCGGACGTGGCCGTGTGCCACCTTGATGGGGAAGCACGTCTCGGCGGCCACCTCTTCCACGCCGCGGTTGACGATGGACCGCGTGGTCCGCGACGAGACGACCACGTCGAACCCGAGTTCGACGAACAGGGTTTCCCACATGGGCATGAGTTCCCAGAAGTGGGTCATGCGCGGCAACCCGATGGTCTTGCCGATGGGGTGCTGGGGTTTCTTGCGCGGCAGGGCCGCTTCCATGAGTTTCTGGCGTTCGTGGAAGAGGCGCGGCAGGTGTTTGCCGAGGCTGTCGCGTTCGGACTCGTCGAACTTGCCGCAGCGGCTGCCGTAATAGAGGGTGCGGTCGGCGGCGGCGCCTTCGGGGCCGGGCTCGCCGGTGATCTTGACGACGTGAATTTCGCAGCGGTTCGCGCAGTCGGTGCACTCGAAGGTGTCGAAGGCGTACTGGACGTCGCGCAGGTCGAAGCCGCGGAAGGTGCTCGGCTTGGCCGCCTCGCGCCACCAGTCGCGGGCAATGAGGGCCATGCCGATCGCGCCGACGATGTCGTGGTGCGGCGGGACGGTGATGGGTTTGCCGGTGACCTGCTCGAAGGCGGCCTTGACGCCGCGGTTGTAGGCCGTGCCGCCCTGGAACAGGATGACGTTTCCGATGCGGCGGTCCTCGACGACGCGGTTCAGGTAGTTCTGGACGATGGAGTAGCACAGGCCGCCGCACAGGTTATCCACCGCCACGCCGCGCTGCTGGTTGCGGTTGATGTCGGTCTCGATGAAGACGGTGCACCGCTCGCCCATGGCGGGGGGCTCGTCGGCCGCCAGGGCCAGGCGGTTGTACTCGCCGCCCTTGAGGTCCACGCCCAGCCGTTCGCTCTGTTCCTCGATGAACGAGCCGGTGCCGGCCGCGCACACCTTGTTCATGGTGAAGTCGACCACGGCCCCGCCCTCGAGGCTGATGTACTTGGAGTCCTGGCCGCCGATCTCGAAGATCGTGTCGACGTCGGGCCGGATGTGGGCGGCGCCGGTGGCATGGGCGGTGATCTCGTTCTTGACGACGTCGGCCCCGATGAAGTCGCCCGTCAGGTACCGGCCCGAGCCGGTCGTGGCGCAGCCGCGGACGCGCAGGCGGCCGGGGTCGCCGGCGGCCTTTTCCAGGGCTGAGCCCACCTTGTACAGGCCGTCGGTGACGGCGGCCAGGGGCCGGCCGGCCGTCATCAGGTACTC
>Ga0180434_10003352_pt1 | contig 20484 bp, 14 predicted proteins | sample SS_ome_7_FD_132453 | JGI IMG/M metagenome (GOLD analysis project Ga0180434, IMG submission 132453) | Hypersaline lake sediment archaeal communities from the Salton Sea, California, USA - SS_1_D_2 metaG | ecosystem: Environmental > Aquatic > Non-marine Saline and Alkaline > Hypersaline >...
CCGAAAAAACCCGTGCACCCCCCTGAGGACTTGAAATTCGATGGTCACCCTGGGGTATTTCCATGAAGGTGAGCTACGAAAAGGAAGGGAGGGACATGACCTACGTACACCGCGAAACGCTCACTTCGGTTTCGTGTTGACGGGAAGCCGGGAAGCCACTAGGGTCGATGAGATACGGATATCACCTTTTCTTCGGGTCGAGAGCGCGGGCCCGGATCGAAAGGATGGGCATCATGCAGGAAGCCGGGGAACTGGGCAAGTGCCCCACGGGCATCCGGGGGCTGGACGAGATCACCGGCGGGGGCCTTCCCCGCGGCCGGACCGCCCTGGTCTGCGGGGGCCCCGGTTGCGGGAAGACGTTCCTGGCCATGGAGTTCCTCGTCCACGGCGCGGAGGCCTTCGGCGAGCCCGGCGTCTTTTTCTCGTTCGAGGAATCGGAGGCGGAGCTGAAGGAGAACTTCCGCTCGCTCGGCTTCGATCTCCAGGGCATGGTCGAGGCGAGGCGCCTGGCCTTCGACCACGTCCACATCGAGCGCTCGGAGGTGATCGAGACGGGCGACTTCGACCTGGAGGCCCTGTTCCTCCGCATCGAGGACGCGGTCGAGACCGTGGGGGCGCGGCGCATCGCCCTCGACACGATGGAATCCCTGTTCTCCACGCTTCCCAACGAGACGGTGATCCGCTCGGAGCTGCGGCGCCTCTTCCGCTGGCTGAAGGAGAAGGGGCTCCTCACCGTGCGGTCGATCCGTCCCACGCACCTCGGCCTCGAGAGCCACCTCATGGAATTCCAGGACGAGATCCTCCGGCTCGACCCGGCGCACGTGGCGTTCGATCCGCTTTCCGATCTGATCAACGCGGGCGAGCGGACCATGCTGCGCTCGATGTAGACGATGACTTCGACCCAAGAGGATCACACGGCCTTCCCCCCGTCGCCGGACGCCGGCGGGGAGGCGGGCCCGCGATGGACGCTGCGCCTCTACGTGGCCGGCATGACGCCGCGGTCCCTGACGGCGATCCGCAACCTCAAGGACTTCTGCCGGCGCCGACTCGCCGGGCGCGTCGACCTGAGGGTGGTGGACGTCTACCAGCAGCGGGGGCTGGCCCGGGAGGCGCGGATCGTGGCGGCGCCGACGCTGATCAAGGTGGCGCCGGAACCCGTACGGCGGTTCATCGGGGATTTGTCGAGGACGGACGCCCTGGCGCATGCGCTGGGGCTCGAGCCGGAAGGCTCCCCCTGAGGCGGCGCGAGCGTTCCGGGGGGCCTTCGCCGCGAGCGGAGACGGGATGGATGCAGACAGCGTGATGGCCGGAAAGGAACCGAGTCACGAGGAGACCCGCCGGCAGCTCGAGGAAGCGCGCCAGGCACTGGCCGCGATCCGCCGGGGGGCCATCGACGCCGTGGTGGTTTCGGACGCCCGAGGCGACAAGGTCTATTCCCTGGAGGGCTCGGAAACCCCCTACAGGATTCTGGTGGAGACCATGAACGAGGGGGCGGCCGTCCTCACGGCCCAGGGGGATCTCAGCTACGGCAACGCCCGCCTGGCCGGGATGCTGGGGACGCCGCTGGAGGACCTTGTCGGGACCTCGTTCCGCCTGCGGGTGGCGGAATCGCAGAGGGATCGGTTCCTCTCGCTGCTCCGGGAGGCGCGCGAGACGCCGGTCCGCGGGGAGATCGACGTCCTCACGCCGGGCGGCGAGACGCTTCCGGCGCTCGTCTCCCTGGCCCCGGGGGGGGGGAAGGACGAGGCGGTGGGGATGGTGCTGACGGACCTTTCCGGCCAGCGGGAAGCGGAGCGGGAGAAGGCGGCCCTGCGTCGGCAGCTCCAGCATGCGCAGAAGCTGGAGGCGGTGGGCCGGCTGGCCGGGGGGGTCGCGCACGACTTCAACAACATGATGCACGTGGTCACGGGCTACGCCCGCCGGGGCCTTCGCAAGGCGAAGGCCGGTTCCGCCCTTCACGACATCCTGGAACGGATCCTGGAGGCGGGGAGCCGGTCCGCGGCGCTGACGCGCCAGCTGCTGGCGTTCGGGCGGCGTCAGATCATGCGGCCCGTGGAGATGGACCTCCGCGAGAGGATCGAGGAGATGCGGGAGATCATCGAGGGGGCGGTGGGGGAGAACGTCCGGATCGAGACGCGCTACGACGAAGCGGCGGGCACGGTCCGCCTGGATCCCGTCCAGGTCGACCAGATCCTCATGAACCTCGTGATGAACGCGCGCGACGCCATGCCGGAGGGGGGCTCGCTGCGGATCACGGTGGCGCCGGCGGTCATCGAGAAGGCGAAGGCGAGCGGGCACGAGGACGTGTCGCCGGGACGGTACGTGCTGTTCACGGTGGCGGATTCCGGAACGGGCATGGACGAGGCGACGCGGTCGCACATCTTCGAGCCGTTCTTCACGACCAAGGCGGCGGGGGAGGGGACGGGACTCGGCCTGCCCATGGTCTTCGGCACGGTGAAGCAGAGCGGGGGACACCTCGAGGTGGAGAGCGCACCGGGCGAGGGGACCGTCTTCCGCCTCTTCTTTCCCGCGGCGGGGGGCGAGGCGCAGACGCGGCCGGCCGCCGAGGCCCCGGACAGCGCCGCGCCCGGCGGCGAAGAGACGATTCTCCTGCTGGAGGACGAGGACGCCCTTCGCGAGCTGCTCGCCTCCGATCTGAGGGAGACGGGCTACCGCGTCCTGGAGGCGCGCGACCCGGCGGAGGCCTTGAAGAGGGCCTCGGAGACGGAGGGGCCCATCGACCTCCTCCTCAGCGACGTGGTCCTTCCGATGATGAACGGTCCCCAGGCCGGCGAGGCGATCCGGCGCATCCGGCCCGGTCTGAAGGCGCTCTACATGTCCGGGTACGCGGAAAAGGACGTGAACCTCCAGGGCCTTCCCCGCGTCGAGGACGCCGTCCACCTGGAAAAGCCCTTTTCCAGGGACGAGCTGGGCCGCCGGGTGCGCGCCGCGCTGGACGGCTGAGAGGACCGCTCCGGGAGGAGCCATCCCGGACCGGAAAGAAGGTGCCGGATGATCGACCTGTCGGCGTCCCCCCTGGCGGTCAACCTCGGCGTCTTCCTGGCCTCGGCGCTGGTCATCGCCTTCTTCGGGACGCGGCTGGCGTCGCTGGGCGACCGCCTCGCGGACCGCACGGGGCTCGGGGAGGCGGTCACGGGAACGATCTTCCTGGGCTTCATCACGGCGCTTCCCGGCCTGGCGGCCTCGATCACGGCCGCGCTGGACGGCCACCCGGGGCTTGCCATCAGCAACGCGCTGGGCGGCATCGCGATCCAGACGGCGTTCCTCCCCGCCGCGGATCTGATCTACCGGAAGGCCAACCTCGAGCATGCCGCGGCCTCCGTCACCAACATGATCCAGACGGCCGTCCTCATCGTGCTCCTTGCGCTTGTGCTCCTGGGGCTCACGGGCCCCGGGGCGACGGTCGCCCACGTCCATCCCCTCACGCTGGTCCTGTTCCTGGCGGCGGGGGCGGGGTTCTGGCTCGCCGTCTCCAGCAGCAGCAAGCCCATGTGGCGGCCGAAGAGGACGTCGCAGACGGTGGAGGACGTCCCGAAGAAGGCGCACCTCCGCGAGAGCCTGGCCTGGCTCCTGGCGTGGGTGGCGGTCAGCGCGGTGTTCGTCACGGCCGCCGGGGCCCTCGTGGCCCACACGACCGGCAACATCGCGGAGCAGACGGGGATGTCGGACACGCTGACGGGGGGGCTCTTCTCCGGCGTGGCCACCTCGCTTCCGGAGCTGTTCACCACGATGGGGGCGGTGCGGCGCGGCGCACTGACGCTCGCGGTGAGCGACATCGTGGGGGGGAACTTCTTCGACGTGCTGTTCGTCTTCGCGGCCGATTTCGTCTATGTCCAGGGGTCCCTCTATCACGCGCCGGGCGTCGGCCTGCGCGAGGGGTTCCTGGTGGGGCTCGCGATCCTTCTCAACGCCACGCTGCTTTTGGGCCTTCTCTACCGCCAGCGGGCGGGTCCGGCGAACATCGGTTTCGAGAGCGTCTTGATGCTGCTCGCGTACGGCGCGGGCTTCCTGGTCCTGAGCCTCTGGCTCTGATCCTGCCGTAGCCGAAGGCGACGCCCACGGGCCCGGACCCTGTCCGCCTGCAACGCCCTGCCCGCTCCGCCGCCGTTTTTCCGCATCCCCGCGCCGGGCATGGAACTTGCACGCTTGAACGCGCAAGCCCGCGATGCGGGCGCGTGCTTTTCCCGAGACCGGTGTGGAGAAGGAGGAGGCATGAACGAGCAAGAGGCCCTCGTCCTGACGTTCGACGAGATCGGGCGGGACGACGGATCGCTGGTGGGGGGCAAGAACGCCTCGCTGGGGGAGATGATCCGCAACCTCAAGGCGGAGGGGGTGCGCGTGCCGCCGGGATTCGCCACGACGGCGAAGGCCTACCGGTCCTTTCTCTCGGAAAACGACCTCGAGCCGCGGATCCGCGAGGCGCTGTCCCGGCTGGAGGGTTCGGAGACGGATCTGGCGTCGGTGGGCGAGTCGGTGCGGAGCGCCATCCTGGAATCCGCCTTTCCGGAGGCGGTGGAGGCGGCGATCCGGGAGGGCTACGCGGATCTCTGCCGGTCGGAGGCGCGGGAGTCGGCGGCGGTGGCGGTGCGCAGCAGCGCCACGGCGGAGGATCTACCGGGGGCCAGTTTCGCGGGGCAGCAGGAGACGTTTCTGAACGTGCGCGGTTCGGAGGCGCTTCTCGAGGCGTGCCGGAAATGCTTCGCCTCGCTGTTCACGGACCGGGCGATCAGCTACCGGCGCAGGAACGGCTTCGACCACCTGGAGGTGGCGCTGTCGGTGGGCGTGCAGACGATGGTGCGCTCCGACAAGGCGGGGGCGGGCGTGATGTTCACGCTGGACACGGAGACGGGGTTTCCGGACGTGGTGATCGTGAACGCGGCGCATGGGCTGGGGGAGAGCGTGGTGCAGGGGACGGTGATTCCGGACGAGTACCGGGTGTTCAAGCCGCTGCTGGGGCGTTCGGATCTCCGGCCGGTGCTGGAGAGGGAGGCGGGCTCCAAGGAGACGAAGATCGTGTACGCGGAGGAGGGCGGCACGCGGGAGGTGGAGACGCCGCCGGCGGAGCGGTCCCGATTCGTGCTTTCGGAAGAGGAGGCGCTTCGGCTTTCGCGGTGGGCGGTGCGGATCGAGGAGCACTACGGGACGCCGATGGACATCGAGTGGGCGAAGGACGGGGAGACGGGGGATCTCTTCGTGGTGCAGGCCCGCCCGGAGACGGTGCAATCGCGGCGCAAGGCGTCGTCGAGGACGGTGTACACGCTCAAGGAGCGGGGGGAGGTGCTGGCGGAGGGCCTGGCCGTCGGAGACGCGGTGGCGAGCGGGGAGGCGTCGGTGCGAACGGACCTGGCGTCGCCGGAAGGATTCAAGCGGGGATCGATCCTGGTGACGGAGATGACGGACCCGGACTGGGTACCTTTGATGAAGCGTGCGGGGGCGGTGGTGACGGAGCACGGGGGCCGGACGAGCCACGCGGCGATCGTGAGCCGCGAGCTGGGCGTGCCGGCAGTGGTGGGGGCGGAGGACGCGACGAAGACGCTGGCGGACGCCGGGAGCGTGACGGTCTCCTGCGCGGAAGGTGAGACGGGTTTCGTGTACCGGGGGTCGCTGCCCTTCGAGGAGGAGCCGATCGAGGCGGGGGAGGCGCCGGAGACGAAGACGGCGGTGATGATGAACCTGGCCTCGCCGGAGGGGGCGTTCCGCTGGTGGGCGCTTCCCTCGGACGGGATCGGTCTTGCGCGGATGGAGTTCATCGTGAACAACGCGATCCGGGTGCACCCGCTTGCGCTTCTCCGCTTCGACGAGGTCGAGGACGAGGAGGCGCGGGAGCGCATCGAGAGGATCACAGGGGGCCGTGAGGACAAGGGGGGATTCTTCGTCGAGCGTCTGGCGCGGGGTCTTGCGAAGATCGCAGCCTCGGTGCACCCGCGGCCGTGCATCGTCCGTTTCAGCGATTTCAAGACGAACGAGTACGCAGGGCTGATCGGCGGCCGGGGATTCGAGCCCGCGGAGGAGAACCCCATGCTCGGTTTCCGCGGGGCCTCCCGCTACACGAGCGAGCGATACCGCGACGCCTTCGCGCTGGAATGCCGGGCGGTGAAGACGGCGCGCGAGGAGATCGGGCTGGAGAACATCAAGGCGATGGTGCCGTTCTGCCGGACGCTGGAGGAGGCGGACGGCGTTCTGGAGGCGCTCTCACGCAACGGGCTCGAACGCGGAAAAGGGGGCTTCGAGGTCTACGTGATGGCCGAGATCCCCTCGAACGTGGTGCTGGCCCGCGCCTTCGCGCAACGCTTCGACGGCTTCTCCATCGGCTCGAACGACCTCACCCAGCTGACGCTGGGGGTGGACCGCGACGCGGAGGTCCTGTCCCACCTCTTCTCGGAGAAGAACCCGGCGGTGAAGGATCTCATCCGGCGCCTGATCGAGGAGGCGCACGCCGAGGAGACCCCGGTGGGGCTGTGCGGCCAGGCGCCCTCGGACGACCCGGATTTCGCCCGGTTCCTGGTGGAGGCGGAGATCGATTCGATCTCGGTGGAGCCGGACAGCCTCGCGGCGGTGAGGGAGAAGGTGGCGGAAGCGGAGGCGGGCCGGGGCGGCGCGAGAAAGGCGGGAAAACGGAAGACGGAACGGCGGTTCTGAGCCTCTACCTTCCAATCTTCGCGATGTGCTTCTCGACCTGTTTCAGGGTGCGCGTGTTGAGGACGTCCTTGCGCTCGAGCCAGCCCCGGCGGGCCACGTCCACCCCGTAGGGCATGAAGGAGAGGCCCGCCAGGCTGTGGGCGTCGGTGCAGATCACCAGCGTCACGCCGGCTTCCGCGGCCCGCTTGCAATAGATGTCGGGAAGATCGAGCCGGTTGGGGTAGGCGTTGATCTCCAGGCAGACGTGGGAAGCGGCCGCCGCCTCGAAGACGCGGTCCAGATCCAGCGCGATCGGCTCGCGCTTTCCGATCTCCCGGCCCGTGGGATGCGAGATCGCGTGGACCACGCCGCTCTCGATCGCCGAGAGGACGCGGGCCGTCATCGCCTTCTCGGGGAGATCGAAATGGGAGTGGACGCTCGCCGTGACCCAGTCGAGCTCCGCGAGGAGATCCTCGTCCAGGTCGAGGCGCCCCGACTTCAGGATGTCCACCTCGACGCCCGGGAAGACGCGGATGTCCTCGACGTCGCGGTCGAGATCGCGGATCACGTCGGCGCGCTTTTGCAGGCGCTTCTCGTCCATGCCGCGCGCCACGGCCACGGCCTTGGAATGGTCCGTGATCGCCACGTAGTCGTAGCCGCGCTTCCGGGCGGCTTCCACCATCTCCGAAAGGGTGTTCCGCCCGTCCGTCTCCACCGTGTGCATGTGGAGATCGCCCCGGATCGCGTCGCGGCCCACCAGATCGGGCAACGCGTCCTCGGAAGCGGCCTCCACCTCCCCCCGGTCCTCGCGCAGCTCCGGCGGGACCCAGTCGAGCCCCAGCCGGCGGTAGATGGCCTCCTCCGTCCTGCCCGCCAGCAGCCTCTCCCCCTTGAACAGCCCGTACTCGTTGATCTTCCAGCCCCGGTCCCGCGCGATCGTCCTCAGGCGGATGTTGTGGGCCTTGGAGCCCGTGAAGTACATGGAGGCCGCCCCGAAGGACGACGACTCGAAAAAGCGGAAATCCACCTGCAGCCCCGTGTTCATCCGCACCGTCACCTTCTCCACGCCCCGCTGCACCACTTCCGCGACCCCCTCGTAGGCGAGCAGGCCCTCCGTCGCCGCCTCCCGGTCGGAGGCCTCCACGAGGATGTCCAGATCCCCCACCGTCTCCTTGCGGCGCCTGAAGGATCCCGCGACCGTCCATCGCTTCACCGCCTCCAGGCCGTCCAGCAGGCGCCCCAGCGACTCCACCCGGTCCGAGGCGATCTTGAGGAAGGTCCGCCCCGCTCCGGAAGCCACCGTTTTAAGGCCTTCCAGGATGTTCTCCTCCGTCTTTTCGCCCATGCCCTCCAGGCCGCGGATGCGCCCCTCCTTCGCGGCCTTTTCGAGATCCTCGAGGCTTTCCAGGCCGAGCGCCTCGTGGAGGAGCTTGACCTTCTTCGGCCCCAGCCCCGGCACTTTCATCAGCTCCCGCAGGTGCTCGGGAAAGCCCTCCCGCACCTCCTCGAGCCTTTTCAGCTTCCCCGTCTCGAGAAGTTCCGCGACGTGGTCGGCGATGCTCTTGCCGATGCCGGGAAGCTTCTTGAAGTCCTGCCCCTCCGCCGCCAGGTCCTCCATGCGGCGGGGATGGTCGCGGATCGTCCGCGCGGCCCGGCGGTAGGAGCGGACCCGGAACTCGTTCTCCCCCTGGATCTCCAGGATGTCGGCGATCTCGTCGAAGACGGACGCGATCTCGGTGTTTTCCATGAAAAAGCCTCCGCCTCCAGGGTAGAGAGGGGAGGGGGGAGGGGAAAGGGGAAATTGGATGGAGGGGTTACGAATTGAGGAATTCGGCCTTTTTCAGGTCGCGCACCAGGGGCGCCTTGCGCCTCGGATCGCGCAGGGCCGCCGCGGGGTGGTAGGTGACGAGGAAGGCCCTCCCCTCGCGCCGGCGGACCTTGCCGCGGACGGAAGTCAGGGCCTCGCGGATCCCCAGAACCGCCTCCATGGCCACGCGGCCGAGCAGCACCACCGGCGCGGGCGCCAGCGCCTCGAGCTGCGGAAAGAGCCAGCGCTCCGTGCAGGTACAAAGCTCGTCCTTGCGCGGGTTGCGGTTCTTCGGCGGGCGGCACTTCACCGCGCTGGTGACGAACAGGGCTTCCCGCTCGAGCCCCGCCTCCGCGAGCAAGCCGTCGAGAAGCCGTCCCGAGGCGCCGCAGAACGGGAGGCCCCTCTCGTCCTCGCGCCTGCCGGGCGCCTCGCCCACCAGGACGAACAGGGGCCTCGAAGGGCCCTCGCCCGGGACCGCCCGGATGCGCCCTTTCCAGAGAGGGCAGGCGCGGCAACGCCGCGCGCCGTTTCCGAGGCGCCGCAGGACCGCCTCCGCATCCTCGCCCATGGCTATGCCTCCTCTCCCGGACCCTGTCCGGTGTAGAGGGTCTCCTTGGCCCCGCGCCCGCCCCGTGCGGGAGAGGCTACTGCATCTTCTTGCGGCCGGGGAACTTCCGCATCCTCGCGAAACCTCGTCGTTTTGGGCCTGGTGTTTGCATCGTACAGCAGCAAGGTCAAACCCCGCGACCCGTTTATTCGAGAGGCGAAGCCATGACGCTCCTGGCGATGAAGACCGAGGGTAGCGAAAGGGAAACCTACCAGTCCAGAACGCGGCAGACGTTGGAACTCCTGGAAAGCCAGATCCGGCAGGTCCGTCGGTGGACGCCGAAGAAGGAGGAGGACCGCCCCGCCGAACCGGTTCTCCGCGCCCTGGACGAGGCGATGGACGCAAATCGCGCGGCCCGGGCCCGGTTCCACGCCCTGTGCCGGCTCGACGAGGACTCGTGGGGCGCCTGCCGGACGGCGGTGGAGGAAGCCATGCGGGAGCTGAAGGACTGCGTGGCCCACGCTTCCTCGTGGATCCGGTGATTCCGGCGCCGGACCGAATGCTCTCCGTTGCGGTCGCTCGGACACCTCGAACGGGCCTCCCACCCGGTGCGCTCCTGCTTCCGGCATGGGTTTTGCGAATTTTCCCTCCAGACCTTCCCGGGGTCCGGAAAACGAGGAAATTTCGCTTGCATGGACTTGCATAGAAAGGAGGCTCCAATATGCATGGCGAGTTGACACGATCCAAGCCTGTCATCCTGGCAATCATCCTGTCGATCGGGCTGGCCTTTTCGTCCGCTTCCCTCCTCGCCGAGGAGGACGTGGCGTCGGCCAAGCAGATCTCGAACGCGTTCACGCGGGTGGCGCGCGAGGCGAAGCCGGCGGTGGTCTTCATCGAGGTGGAGAAGACGGTGGAGGCGCAGGGGATCCCCTTTCCGGGTTTGGGAGGCGACTCCCGGGATCCGTTCAGCCCGTTCACGGACTACGAGGACTTCATCCAGACGGACGCCGCGATCAATCCCGGCAACTCGGGGGGTCCCTTGCTGAATCTCGACGGGAAGGTGGTGGGCCTGGCGACGGCGATCTTTTCGCGCAGCGGGGGGTACATGGGGATCGGGTTCGCGATTCCCTCGAACATGGTCCAGTCCATCAAGGACCAGCTGGTCGAGACGGGCGAGGTGACCCGGGGCTACCTGGGCGTGGTGATCCAGGAGCTGACGGCGCCCCTGAAGGAATCGTTCGATCTGGAGGAAACGCAGGGTGTGCTGGTGGCGGAGGTCTCGCCGGGGAGTCCGGCGGACGAGGGCGGCCTGAAGCAGGGGGACGTGATCGTGAACTTCAACGGCAAGCCGGTGAAGAACATCGGGCGGCTCCGGAACCTGGTGGCCGACACGCCGGTGGGCCGTTCCGTGCCCATCCAGGTGATGCGCGACGGGACGCCGCGGATCCTGACGGTGAAGATCGGCGAGCTGCCCGAGGAGGGCGCGGCGACGGGGCCGGAGACGGAACGCAGGAAGCTCGACGTGGCGGGGAAGCTCGGCTTCGCTGTGCAGACGTTGACGCCGGCGCTGGCCCGTTCGCTGGGTTTCGAGGGCCGGGAGGGCGTGGTGATCTCCTCGGTGCGTGCGGGAAGCCCGGCGTCGCTGGCGGGCCTGAGGAAGGGGATGCTGGTGGAGGAGGTGAACCGTCGGGAGGTGAAGACGGTGGAGGATTTCGAGGAAGCGCTGGCGTCGTCGGAGGAGAAGCAGGCGCTCCTGCTGGTGCGGGACCGGGAGCATTCCCGGTACGTGGCGCTCGCGTGGGACTGAGAGGCCGTGAAGACATCCCCGGTCGCCGATGCGCAAGGGGTTGTTTCACGTCCTCTGCGACAAGCTGGGGGCGGGCTCCGGCGTCCGTCCCCGGCGATTCCATCGGATGTTCTTCCTGATGGAGCTGGCGGGATCGCCGTGGTTCCGGGCCGGCGGTCCGGGACACACCCCTCCCACCGGGAGCCGTTCACGGGATGCGTCCGGTGCCCTTATCCCTCGGCGATGAATTTCTCGGCTTCCTCCACGTCCTCGTAGCTTCCGATGATGATGGGGATGCGCTGGTGCAGCTCGGTGGGCTGGATGTCCAGGATCCGTTCCGGACCGGTGCTGCCCAGCCCACCCGCCTGCTCGGCGATGAAGGAGAGCGGCGAGCCCTCGTAGAGGAGCCGCAGCTTGCCGCTGGGGTTCTTCTTGTCGGCGGGATAGAGGAAGATGCCGCCGTAGAGCAGGTTGCGGTGGAAGTCCGAGACGAGGGAGCCGATGTAGCGGCTCGAGTAGGGCCGGCGGGTCTCCTTGTCGGTTTCCTGGAGATGGTTGATGTATTTCTTCACGCCGTCGGACCACTTGGAGAAGTTCCCCATGTTGGCCGAGACGATCTTCCCCCGCTTGGGGGTCTGGATGTCGGGATGGGAGAGGAGGAACTCGCCGATGCCGGGGTCCAGGGTGAAGCCGTGGACGCCGTCGCCGGTGGAGTAGACGAGCATGGTGCTGGAGCCGTAGAGGATGTAGCCGGCGGCGACCTGCTTGCGGCCGGGCTGGAGGAAGTCCTCGAGGGTTCCGTCCTTCCCCTCGCTCACCTTGCGGTGGATGGAGAAGATGGTGCCGATGCTCACGTTGGCGTCGATGTTCGAGGATCCGTCGAGGGGGTCCATGGAGAGGACGTACTTGCCCTTGGGAAACTGCTCGGGCGTGTGATAGATCTCCTCGTCCTCCTCGGAGGCCATGGCGCAGAGTTCCGCGGTGTGGCCCAGGAACTCCTTCATGACGTAGTTCGCGTACTCGTCCAGTTTCATCACCTTCTCGCCCTGGACGTTCTTCTTGCCGGTGAGCCCGAGGACGTCCGCCAGGCCCGCCTTGGTGACGTCGTGGGAGATGATCTTTCCCGCGGTCGTGATGCCGGAGAGGAGTTCCGAGAGTTCCCCGGAGGCGCCGGGGTGCTCGGCCTGCTGCTCGAGCAGGTGCTTGGTCAGGGTCGTTCCGATCGCCGATGTGGTCATACTTGTCACCTCGCTAGAGAAACCTTCCGTTGGATCCGGGACCGGGGGTCGAGTCCGCGGTTCAATCGTCGAAATCGCCCGCGCTTCCCTTGTCCCCGCCGAGAGATGCGGCCTTTTCCTTGATTTTCGCTTCCGTCCATGCGCCCGGGTCCTCGATGCGCTCGCCCTTGGGGCCGAGGTCGTGGCTGTTCGCCTCGAGGATCGCCTGGACGGCCAGCGGCGCGGTGTCGGCGGCGTTGAAGACGTCCGCCAGCAGGCCGTAGACGAAGTCCTCGACCGCCCGGATCATGCGCTCGCGCACCTCCCGGGGCTGGCCGAGCAGCTTGTTCTCGAAGGGCAGGTTGATCTTCTTGTAGTCGCCCTTCTTCAACCCCTTCCCGTCGGCGTAGGCCTTCATCTCGGCCCACATCGTCTCGGTCACGCCCTCGTTCTCGCGCTTGATGAAGTTCTCGTCCGCGTCGAGCTGGGCGTTTCCGTAGTCGTTCACATCGAGCCCCCAGGAGATCATCTGCAACGCCGTGGCCACGTTGGCCTTGGTCGTGCGCGTGTGCTCGGCGATGGCGCGGAGCCGGTCCGAGCTGTTTCCCGAGGTGCCGTGCTGCGCACCCGAGACCTTGTAGGGCTCCAGGGCCTCGTGGATCTCGCGGGTGAGGTCGACCTGGATGCCCGCGTCGCTGGCCTCGATGCCGTGGGTCGTCCCGTTGTTGAGGGCGATCCAGTCGGGGAAGATGCCGTTCGCGTTCAACCCCTGGATGAGGAAGAGGGCCTCCTCCACGGTGGACAGCCCCTCCTTGCCCTTGATCTCCCCCACCTCCGTCTCGTAGCCCGCCCAGGAAGGGATGTAGGGGTGGAGGCGGAGGTTCGTCAGGAGATTCTTCTCGTCGGGAAGGTGGGAGGCGTCCACCGCGATGGAGGTGATCCCCGCGTCGAAGAGGGTCGGGATCTCGATCTCGGCCGTGTCCGCGTCGGCCCCCTTCTTGATGCCGTAGTGGTCGGCGTGGATGGCCACGGGCACGGTGATGCCCATCTCGTTGCACGCCTGGTCCACCAGGCGCGCGAGGTTCCAGAAGTTCACCGCGCAGTAGGCCGAAGGGCCGCCTTCGGACTTGGCGATCTCGATGATGATCGCGGCCTTCGCCCGCTGGGCCGCCCGGAGCGCCCCGCGGACCACGAAGCTGTTCCGGCCGTTCGCCGCGATCGTCATCGCCTTGCCCTTGGCCGTCAGCGCGCGGTCGATCACCTTGCCGCTCACGATCAGCGCCTGCGAATGGGGGAAGAGAGCCGCCACGTTCGGCGGCCGCCCCACCTCGAGAGCCTTCCGGTAGTCCTTGTCGTAATCCCCGCTGGAACTCATGATCGTGTCCTCAAGAATCCGTTCCTGTGAAACAAAAAACCCAACCTTTCAGTATACCTCCGCGGGGCGGGGGAGGTTCAACCCAATTCGAGCCATTCGCGGCCGAGGCGAATCCCGCCCGCGCACGTTGCGCGGACCGCGGACATCCTGTCCGCACCTGCAGGTCCTGCCACGCCGCCATCGACTGCGCTGCTCCGCCACTCCGCCTCTCCTCCTTCGCTTGTTTTGCACTTGCATGAGCTACGGAGGACTTCGGGCTTCGTGGCTCACGACGAACGTCAGCCCGTCCCCCGCCGGGCTTCGACGTGCCGATGGGGGATGGGCGATGGGTGGTTGTGTCGTTGGGTGGTTGGGTGTGTGAGCAGGAGGCGCGGGATCAGCGCTGGGTCAGCGCCACGCCGAGGATGATGAGGCCGATGCCGAGCCAGTTCAGGGCCACGACGTCTTCCTTGAAGTAGAAGACGGAGATGAGCATCACCCAGACGTAGGACATGGCGATGATGGGGTAGAGGAGGGAGAGGTTCCCGTGCTTCAGGGCGAAGACGAAGAGCACCGTGGCGAGCCCGTAGAACGCGAGCCCCACGATGAGCTTGACGTTGCCGATCCACGTCAGGGGATCGGTCAGGGTGACCTTCTCGGAAGCCGTCTTGAAGAAGGCCTGGCCCATCGCGCCCAGGATGGAGCAGCAAAACGTCAACGCCGCCGGCCACAGCGGTCTCGATGATTCCGGCATGAGCGCCTCGCCGCACGATGACAACGGCAAGAAAGTCCAGGGTCCAAAGTCCGAAGTCCGAAGCCCGCTGCTTGCGGCCTTTGGCCTTTTGTCTTTGGCCTTTCGACCTTGGTCTTGGGACCCTCTCCGAGCCCTCTCCAAGGGCGGTGTCTCTTACTCCTCCTCCTCCTCCTCCTCGTCTTCCTTCTTCTCGTCCCCCTCCTCCTTTTCGTCCAGGGAACCGAGGAAGGTCTCCATGTCCGAAAGGGTCACGGCGGGCGGCGCCTCCTCCTCCGCATCCGCTTGCGGTTCCTCTTCGTCCGCTCCCGCTTCTTCCGGGGGCGCTTCCTGGCCGGCCGGGGGGGGCGTCAGTCCGAGCATCGTGGCGGCCTCGTCGAAGGCCGCCCCGGCGTCGTCGCCCTCCGGCGGCGCGGGAGCTTCCGGCTCCTGTTCTTCCTCGTGCGTGACCTCGCCCGTCGACGACACGCCCATCAGGGTCACGGCGTCGTCGAAGGACGTCTGCTCCTCCGGGGGACGCCCGCGGACTTCGTCCTCCCCGGAGACGTCGGGCATGGGAAGGGGATCGGCCGTGACCAGCTCCGAGGGGGGCTTTTGGGTCACCAGGTCGTCCAGGTCCTCCTCGGCCTCGGGCGCCACTTCCTCGAGCGCCCCGGGTTCCGCGCCTCCCGTCTCCTCGCCTACCCAGCCGTGAGGGGCCGCCGCCGTCTCCGCCGGTTCCGGCGCGGCGTCCTCCTGCGGCGCCTGTTCGAACTCGGGGACGTTTTCTTCGTCGGCGATGACGAAATCGTCATCCTCGTCGAATTCCATGAGGACGAACTCGTCCTCCTCGAGATCCACGGGAGAGGCGGGGCGGTCGTGGTAGCGGTAGGTGCGGGTCTGATCTCCGCGCATGATCTCCACCAGGTTCCCGTCGTTGAGGGCGAGGGCCCCGGAGATCTTCCGGCCGTTGACGCGGACCTCGACGTCCTTCTCCAAAGCGGAGATGAAGCACCGGCCCCCCCGCTTGACGCGGATCTTCACGGCGTTTTCCAGCTCCTCGGTGCCGGTGGATTTCCTCTTCTTGATGCCGTAGACGTTGTCCACGAAGAACTGCGGCGGCCTCCCCACGCCCTCCTCTCCCTCGAGGGTGAGGTTCTGGTAGTCGAACCGCGGTCCGGTGACCAGGTAGACCAGAAGAAGGAGCAACAGGAGCCCGGCGCCGGCGAGCGCCCAGAGGATCGGGTTCATGTACCAGGGCCGGGGACCCGTCTTGACGTCGGCGGAGACGGCCAACGCCGTCGAGACTTCCAGAAGGCCCCCCTCCTCCCCCTCGCCCGGGACGACCAGCACGACGTTCACCTTCCCGAGCGGGGTCTCCCCCGTGTCGGGGGAGCCGCTCTTCGGTTTCGCCACGAGGCGGATCTCGACCCGGTCGGTGTCGCCCGTGACCTCCAGGCCTTCTTCCGGAATCGCCTCGCCGTCCGCGAGAATGTCCAGCGTCCATCCGCCCTTCAGCTGTCCGGTCTCGAATCGAAGACGGGCCGTCTCGCCGGGGACGAGATCGGGCCGCACGAAGACATACGCGCCCTGCTCCTCGCCCTCGGGAAGCGTGAGGAAGTAGGCCAGGGCCGCCTCGTCCACCGTCTCGAAGCCGGTTCCCTTCTTGACTTCCACGGCGATGGACCTCTCCTTCACCTCCACCGTGGATTTCGCTCCGGGTTCCACGGCCGGCGTCCGGGCGCCGCCATGCGAGGGCACCACGCGCCATGTTCCCGGCTCGAAGAAACGGATCTCTCCCGACAGCCGCTTCGGATCCTCCGTCCGGTAGAGGGAAACGGTCTTCTCCGGACCGCCGTCCTCCCCCGCGATCGTCACCTCCACCGCCTCCGCCGGCACCCGTCCCCGCGTGATCTCGCCTTCCAGGCCGATCGCCTGGTTCGCCAGGACCGAGGCCTTCTCGAAGGCGACCCGGACCACCGACCCACCCGGTTTCACCTCGATCACGACCTCCACGGGTTCCGACACGAACTCGAAGGAGCCGTCCTCCTTCTCGAAAGCCCTCAGCTCCGCGCGGATCTCCACCGCCCCGTCCCACGTCCCCGTGCCCAGCTGGACGGGAAGCGCCACGCTCGACGTCTCCAGGTCGGAAAAGCCCGGCTTCTTCGTCACCTCGCGCCCTTCGGGACCCTTGAGGGTGACCACCGTCTCCAATTCCGCCAGGGCCGCCGGTTCCGTGACCGCCGAGGGCGGGTCCCCGTGGGTGACGTCGATCCGCAGGGGAACCGTGTCCCCGGAATAGAAGGAGCCCTCCGGTCTCGGAACGGCGAGGGCGAGCCGGTAGGAAAGCGCGCGGAACGCCGCGACGTCCGCCCCGGCTCCGGCCGCGTCCGCAGGCCACTGGAACGCCGCCGCGAGGGTCCCCGGCTCCGGGGACGCGAAGCGGAACAGGCGGAAGGTCCCGCGCCCCCCGAAGGAGCCGAAGACGGCGCCCGTGCCGGTTCCGTCTTCCCCGGTCGCCGGGCAACGGATCGCCGGGGCGGAAGGGGCCGACACGAACAGGGTGATGCTCCGCGTCCCCTGCACGACGGGAAGCACGGAATTCCCCCGGCCGTCCGGGCCGGGAGAGACCGTCCCCACGGTGAACGGCTCGAGCGCCCGGGCCGTCTTCGGGGAATCGGGAAAGGTCTTCCGGAAGGCCTCGAAGATCGATCCCAGGGGCGCGGAGGCCATCTCGACAACGCCGGCGGGGCCGGCGAGGGGCGCAAGGGCCTCCGCGAGATCCTCCGTGGCCGAGCCGAGGAACACCGGAAGCACGGTCATGTTCTCCACGGCGCGAACGGCCGGCCCCGTGGTCTCCCGGAAATGCCGCAGGGTCTCGGCGTTGACGGACTCGCGGTTCGCGTCTCCGGAATGCTTGATGGCGCCTTTGACGTACTCCATGCGGGCCACGACGCGGACCTTCCCCTCGGAGAGGAGGGTTTCCACGCCCTGGACGCCGCCTCCGGTCAGCATCACGACGACCACGGGCCGGGCCGGGCCGGCCTCCCGCCACGTTTCCACCGTTTTCAGGACGCCGTCTTCCAGGTCGAAGGGGACGGAGGGATCCGAACCGGAGAACTCGAAGGAGAGGGACGCGGCGAGCGTGGACTCCATCCCTGCGAGGAACGCGTCCCTCTCGGGGCCGGCGGGAGGCATCCCGGCGGGCGGAAAGACCGAAATCCCCGCCTGGAGGGTTTCCATCCATCCGCCGTACTGCAGGACGGCGACCCTGGACACGGTCCCGCTCATCAGGGCCGTGGAGGCCACGATGAACGATTTCGCCCGGTCAGCGCCTCCGTCCCGGCCGGCGCTGACCGAGGCGTCGACCAGCCAGAGGAGATCCGCCTTCCCGTCCTGGGCCCTCGCCCCGCCCGCCAGGGAAGCGAAGAGGGCGACGGCGATGCATCCAGCAATCGACCGTTTCATGGTTCGCACTCCCCCATGGATGCCCCCGGAAGGACGAACGTCCCCCGGATTCGCCGGCCGTTCCATGTTGTTCTCGAAAGGATGCAAGAGACGGAAGCTCCCCCTTCACGGCGCCGGCTTCACTCGACCGTCAGGACGACGGGGACCCGGATCTTCGAGCTCTTCGCCGCTCCCGACAGGACCATCACGAGTCCTCCCCGATACACGCCCCGGTGGAGGTTGGGCGACACGTAGACGCGGTAGAGAAAGCGGTATCGTTTTCCGTGCTCGAGACGATCGCCGCGCCATCCTTCTTCCGGGACCAGGCGGACGTCGAATGTCTTCGAGACCCGGCCCTTCTTTCCCGAGGCCGCTTCGAGATCGAGGTTCTGCGCCTGCATGGCGAAGTCGACCGCGAACGTCGACGCCAGGGAGAGTTCCACGGGAACCTCCCGCCATCCGGTCTCCTCCGCCGTGACCTCGATCGCTTCCGGCTCGATCTTCACCTCGGGCTCGGGGACGGCCATGTTCACTTCGAGGGGGATCTCCCGGACCAGGGGAGGCTCCCCCGTGCCCGCCACCTCGATCACGCCGTTGTAGGTCCCCTCGGGAAGCCCCCGCTGGGTGGGGATGTCGATCCGGACGCGGAAGGACGCGGGTTCGGGGGGCGGAGGCGGTTCCTTCTCCGCGGCCCCTTCTTCACCCTCTTCCTGCCCGCTCGTCTCGGCGTCCTCCCCGCCGTCTTCCTCGCCGCTTTCCTCGGCACCCTCCGCGCCGGTCTCCTCGCCGTCTTCCCCGTTTCCGTCGGCGGGAGGCGCAACCGTCTCGATCTCCTCGTGGCGGATCATCACCCGGACGTCGCGTCCCGAGCCGGAAACCTTTTCGCAGCGGACCTCGACGGGGCGGACGGCGGGCGTGACGGTGAATTCGAACGCGTGGGCGATCTGGTATCCCGGCGGCGCAGTGGGGGTCTTCACGGTCTCGGGGCCCTCGAAGGCGAAGACGCCGAAGAGGACCGGCACGTCCAGGTCCATGGAACGGCCGTCGGGCCCGGTCGCCTTGAGCCGGATTTTCTCCTGGAAATCGCCGCCCGGGGGAAAATGGGCCTTCGGGTCCACCGAGAGGGTGAAACGCGCGGTCGCGCCCGGCGTGAGGGAGGCGGAGGCGGGGGTCACGGCGAGGCCCTCGCTCTCCGTCTCGGCGGTCACCTGGACGGCGCCGGATTCGATCTCGGTGGAAGCGGTGATCGAGGCCGAGAGCCCGCCCTGATCGATCCACGTCCGGCCGAACATCGCCTGCGGGGGATCGACCATGAGCACCTTGGGCAGGCCGGGTTCCACGCGGAAGGTGGCGAGCTTGCCCGCGAACCACTGCCCGCCCTCCTCGTCGCGGATGGCGAAGCGGATGCGTGCGGTGAAATCTTCGGCCTCGCCCTTTTGGGAGAGCTGGATGTAGGTCTTGCCCCGGAAGACCAGGGAGAGGGGATCGCCGCCTTCTTCCGCGGGTGCGTGTGAGAGCACGACCTCGCGGGGTTCCTCCTCTCCGGCCGCGGAGGTGATGAAGGCGCGCACGAAGGCGGCCTTGCGGACCATGTCGGCGACCTCCTGGGAGCGGCAGTCCGCCCGGATGCCCAGTTCGACGGCCTCGTCCTCGCGGTAGGATTTCCTGGGGGCGTTCTCGAGGAGGGTGAGGCTCACGGGGAAGGTGGCGAGGGTCCAGACCTCGGGGGTCTTGGCCGTGGTATAGCTGTAGGTGCCCGCCTCGGGTTTCGAGAGGGCCGCGATCTCGAACCAGTAGCGCCGGGAGCGGCTCGCGGTCTTGCGGTCGGGATAATGATAGAGGTTCTCGGCGTCGAGGCTGACGACGTCGCCGTTTCTCCGGATGCCGGTGAAGTGGCCACCGGCGACGCCGCGGATCAGGAGGTACATGAGTTTCTTCATCGGGGGCTGGACGCGGACCGGCCCCTTGCTTCCGTACTCCCAGAAATCCTTGATGTCGGAGAAGATCTCGATGAAGGCCCGGGGCAGGTCCTCGGCCTTCTCGATCTTGAAGTAGGCGCCGCGGGTCTTCGAGGCCATGTCCCGCAGCAGCTCGGTCTTGGCGGTCCGTGCCGCGAGGTCGATGGTGAAGATCTTCCACTCGTTCTCGGCGAACGCCTGGATGAGGGGGGGGATGTCGTCGCGGGTGTCCGGCACGCTGTGCTCGCCGTCGGTGAGGAAGACGACGGTGAAGGCCCTGGCCTTGCCCTTCAGGGGCTCGAGGAGGGCCTTGGCGGCGCCCAGCCCCTTGGAGAAGTCGGTGCGTTTCCCGGTGATCTTGATGGATTCCAGCTTGTCGCGGAACTCGATCCTTCCCTGGGCGGATTCGAGTGCCCGGGTGGCCTGGACGATGTCGCCCTCCGCCGCGAAGGTCGCCACGGCGGCGTTGTCCTCGTCGTCCATCACCGACAGGGCGATCTGGGCGCCGGCGATGTTGAAGTTGTGGGGGTCCTTCTGGGTCATGCTGAGGGAGCGGTCGATCACGAGAACGACGACCTGCCCGTCCGGGTTGACGCGGGCTCCGTAGTCGGCGGGAAGTTCGACCTGGGCTTCGGGCCCCCCGTTGCATCCCGCGGCCAGGGCCGCGAGCAGGATGATGCCCAGGGCTCCCGCGCCGTGGGTGAGGAATCGGATGGCATGGAACGGGATCACGGCGTTCCTTCTCCTCCCATCAGGCGTACGGACGTCTCCGGCACGCGTTTTTCCGGGCCGGTGCGATCGAGATTTGCAAGGATAGCCCAAGACATACGGGTTGTAAACAACCGCGCTTGATTTTTGTAAAACGGCCCTCTTCGGTGGTGTCTGAGATTCGCTCACGTCAACAGGAATGGGGTCAGTCCTTCGTTTTTCGTCCTTCGTTGCGAGAGGAAACCCGTCCTCGCGAAGAGAACAAGGACGAAAAACGAAGGACTGACC
>Ga0180434_10003353_pt1 | contig 20479 bp, 14 predicted proteins | sample SS_ome_7_FD_132453 | JGI IMG/M metagenome (GOLD analysis project Ga0180434, IMG submission 132453) | Hypersaline lake sediment archaeal communities from the Salton Sea, California, USA - SS_1_D_2 metaG | ecosystem: Environmental > Aquatic > Non-marine Saline and Alkaline > Hypersaline >...
CGCGTCAATATCGCTGTCATCGGACCACGGAACGGGCCCGATGAGCGACCACCTCGTCACGCAGCCGGATTGCGCCGCCCCGTAATCCACTTGAGCTCCGAGCTGCTCAAGGCTTGCGATTATCAGCTCGCGGGCACGCGGGCTGTGCACGTCGCGCAATTCTGCTCGCAGCAACCTGACGGCCGTCCGTCGGCCGTCGGGGCCCCGTTCAGCCATGTTCGTGATGCCGTTGATGTGAGCTTCCAGAGCGGCCGCGCCGCCGAAACAGGCGATGTTACCGTTCTCCATCACGACGATAACCCGGCCGTCGCGGTCGATTAGTAAGCCGCCCGGCACCGCCGGTGACGATAGCTCCTGGGTCCATTCCAGCGAGCCGTCGTGCGGGTCCAGGCACTCCACCGTCCACCGTGATTGCAGCGCGCGAGGTACCGGCATCTCGCACACGGCTATGATGGAGTTGCGCGCTAAGGCCAGGGCGACCGTGTCCCTGTCTCTCAAACCGCGAGCGATCCACTGTCGTTCCGGTCGCCTTCTCGCATTTCCTTTCCTCAGGCACTCATCGACCTTGCTCGCCTCGCTACATGTGGGCGGTGTGTACCGTCCATCGACATACACCATCCTGTCGTCATCCCACGCAGGGGGAATCTTGCCCTGATTCACCGTCATTATCGGGCGAGCTCTCTTGGGCGTAATTCTAAAGACCGAGAACGTACCCGGGTTGACCACATTCTCGGTCGCGGAATAGCGCAACCTTCCTCCGAGCACAACGTAGTTGTCCATGAACACGCCGATCTCTTCGCCTCGGTTGGCTCGCGGCGAACCGTTTCCGGGGCTGTCGCCCACGTACTCGCCGGTCTCGCGATCGTACGAGGCCGGGGAGATCACGTTCCCGCCGGGCATCCACAAGCGCCCGTCCGCTATCGTGAGGGTTCCCTGAGCTGACACCCCTTTACGCAGCTCCTTGTCGAGATGACCCGAGCTGTTGTTCTGCCACTTGATCCTGCCGCTGACGGCATCGAGCGCGTAGACGTACGTGCCGTCGTAGTCAATGATCCCCGCGGCAGCGTAGGCTAGGCCGTCCTCGACGAGCACGCCGGTGTTGACCGGCCAGGTCGAACAGAGCGAGCCGTATACCATCATCCGCCGGTCGACGGGTGCCGCACGGAACCGCCACAACAACCTGCCGGTGGCGGCTTCAAGCGCGTATATATACCCGTCGCCCGAGCCGACATAGGCACGTCCGTTCCAGATGGCGGGCGGCTGCATAATCGGTCCTGCTGTCATGAACCGCCATTTCAACGTACCTGTGGCGGCATCGATCGCGCGAACCGTGCCGTCGTCGCCGCACAGGAAAACGAGACCGCCCGCAGCTACCGCCGCGCTCGGGTTGTTCGAACTGTCAGGTCGGAACTCCCACAGCTTGACCACCTCGTCCGGCACGGTGGCTCTGGAACTGGCGCTGCGAGCGTTGTTGCCCCGGTACGTCGGCCAGTCTTTGGACGACATATCGAAGGAGGCTACACGGCGAATGTTGCCATCTCCGAGTTCCAACCGGTCGGCATCCGTCGCGTCGGCTTCGAATACAAAATCGCCCGCCGAACACATAGTTATCGTTCCCATCAGGGAGAGGTTGCAGTCGCACAGCCACGGTCCCATATAGAGCAATCCGTTCGCAGCTATTACCCCGTCGTTGCACGAGGGACGAATGGCGCCGTTGAAGAGGACTTTCTTGGATGCCCGGTCGTATCGGGTCAGCCCTTCGGGCCACCCACGACAGAACAGTGAGTCCGGCGTCGCCGTCAGGCGCGCACACGAACGTTTCTTGAATCCGAGGTCCTCCAATGTCTCCCCCGTCAGCGGGTCGAGCACCTGCGTGCTTCCCTCTCGACCGATCCCGACGAGCAGGTTGCCGTCCAGATACAGCATGTTGGGATTGTTCGTTGTCTTGCGTCGATGCCAGAGGTAGCTGCCGTCTTTCGTGGAGACGGCAACGACGTTCATCCTGGTCTGCGCTTCGTAACAGAGCACCTCCGGCGTGTACAGGCAGAAGCAGGTCGTGCGAAATCCCGGCGTCGAAGTGAGCCCCTGGCCGGGTTCCTCGATAAGCGCGTTCACCTTGGGGTCGCTGCTCGCCCACAACAACGTGCCGGAGGTGGCGTCAAGGCAGCCGATACGCGAATCAGGGCTGTAGAAGAAGAGCTTGCCGCCGCCGATGACCATCGCGCGCGAGTCCATCGGCGAACCTTCCTGATGCGTCCAGAGAAGCTTCTTGCCCTCGAGGTCATACGCCAGGATTGTAGTACCGAATCCCCACGGCACCCGTTTGGTGTAGTACCCTTTGCTGAGCTCGCCCCAGCTCCAGTGGGTGAACTCGCTCCGTACGATGGTGGTTTCTGGGGGATCTTTCTGTTCGCCCGCGAGCACGAACAGGATACCGTCCTTCAGCGCCATCCACTTCCACTCGCCCCGAACGTTGGGTATGTCGATTTGGTCCTTCTCGTCTCCTGTCGCGGGGTCGAGTAACAGGCATCCGCTGCCGTCCGTGTCGATCATATAGAACGTATCGTCGGTGGCGATAAACGCCGAGCGATGGACAAGGTACCCGTCAGGGAGCTTCCTGCGCCATAGCTCGGCGCCGTTATAGCCGTTCCGAGCCTGGATCGTGTTGAGCCACGGTTCCTCACGTACGTGATGCGCAATATGGCCCATCGCACAGAATATTCGCCCGCCCGCAGCGGTCGTGATGGCGGGCATCGCTATGTACAACGGCTCGCCCAGCCAGTGCGTCATGTACGGCGCTCTGATCACCGCGTCGGTCGAGACCGGATTATTGTCCGGACCGTGTTCCCAATGGCTCCAGTCATCGACACCGACCAACGGCGGTTTTGTCACTAACGCCCAGACAGCAAAATCGTCGTCTTTGATCTGTAGCTCGGTGACGTCAGCCGTCTGGAGCCACCGGCCCAGTTGTTGAGCGGTTGCCGCATCAGATCCGTCACGTTTCCAACTGCCCAGGAGCGCCTTCCCGCCGGGACGCAAGACGCGCAGAATCTCCGGCATGGACAGATCGCCTAACGCGCTTGCGGTCAGATGCGTGGAAATGAGAAGGTCAATCGAGTTGTCCACATACGGGAGTTTGCTAAGGTTGCCGTGTTCGACGACGATCTCCTTTCCGTGAATACGCTCGATCTCGGTTTCGCTTCGCATGGCGGCGACTGCGGCACTGTCTGGATCGAGCACGTGGACCAGGAAATCGTGTCGACGAGCCAGTTCCGCACCCAACCGCGCATCGTCGCAGCCGAGAACGGCGCAGACTCCGGGCGGTATCTGCGCTATGTCAGCGATATGTGCAGCAAGCGCGGCGTCATCGTAACCGGCTCTGTCAGCGGCCTCGCCGACCGGGCCCGAAACGCCCGCTGCCACGATCCCCGCGCAGAACACAAGCAAGAAAACTGCACTGACACCTTTTCTCATGACTCCCTCCTCTCGCCGAAACGGACATGCCGAGACACTGCACGATAGTCTGTGAACACGCTACTATATCTGGTTCTCACTTTGCCATTGTAACCGAAGCTGGGCAGAGGATCAACGACGATCATCGAACGATGCGCACAGTCAGGGAAGCCGCCGTATCTATATGGCCTGGAAGAGGATACAAAACTGCTCAAAGCGAGAGTGCGGAAATCGCATATTTACGGGAGGAGAGGGGGGGGTAGACCAACCTGGATGGAAAAAAGTTCTTGACAAATGGACAATTTTGTGGTATTTTATGAATTAAAGATAACGACTGGACGCGGCATGGGTGGGGGACTGAGGCGCGTCATATTTCAATACGTGGCTTGAGAACCACGCGAGCGTGTCGGTACCTCATACGGCTCACGTGCCAATCTGAGTGCGGGTCCCATCGTCGGATGAAAGGGGTGATCATCTCATGGCGATCAAATGACGTGTGGCCCTATCGTTGAGCTTGCTATCGGCAATCGCACTATGCCTGCTCCTTCCGTCCCGGGCGGGGATACCTGGGTACATACCTTCGCTGAACCCGGTCCTGTATATTGCTCCTCTTGGTGCGCCGAATAACAAGGCTTGCGGCGGATGTGTGATAGGGTGCTATTGCGGAGGGTACGACAACGACACCTGGCAGGAAACGGGGCAGCAGTACCGGGACCAAAAAGCGGGCGAAAACGGGGCCATGGACTACAAAAATGCCGAATGGGAGGTTATCGGTGGCCAGAAAAAAAAGCAATGGTGGCGCGACGACTTCCTAGCGGGGACCTACATCGAGTGGCTGATGCCAACCGAGCAGCGGACGTGCCAGGCGTACGTGTACCTCCCTGACTGGGCGGTCCTGGCCGATGACACCGGATGGGCCTGCGTGACGGCCACATGGGTGAACAGCTATATGGTCGGGAGCGTCGTGCATTCGAGTGCGCAGCAGCTCGGGCCGACCTGGTGGCGAGTTACCTGGGTTGTTAGGGACATGACCGGGAATCCGTTCCCTTACGAGATCTCGAGCTGCCTGATCGCGTCCGAGCAAGACAGCACCTGGACCACTCCTCCTAAGTGCTTTGGATACTTCAACGACAAGAAGGTGTGGTCGGGTGATAAAACGCCGAACCCTTACTTCGTCGACAACTATCAGTGGTCCGGCGTGTGTCAACCCGGCACGCCGTGCGCACAGGGCAACCCGTGGCCCATGCTCAGGTTCAACCAGGTGATGCGTGCGTGGAACACGTGCGCGGAGCAGTACAAGGTTACCAAGAATGTGACCGTCGACTATTGGTGCGGCCATATCGTGTGGAATTTCCCATAGGAGGCAGGCTGGAATTTCTGTTGCTCTTATGCAGTGCGCGAGGTTGTGCCGAGCGGGGGCGCGTCGGCGCACCGAAGCAGGCAAGGAGGGCGTAAAATGAAGAAATTCGCGACATACGTGGTGACGATTGTCACGCTGGCAGGTGTGTTGCTGTGGCTAGGCCGTTTGAGCATGGTCGGCGGAGCGGAGGACAGCACGCGGCCCGATGAAACGGGTGTCGCGGTGCTGGATCAGACCATTGTGGGATTTGCAGCCACCGATGAACCGCTGGAGGAGGTGTTGCGGCGGCTTCAGCAGGGGGAACCTGATTTCGTGATCTGCGTGGAGGATCAGATCGGGCGAGATCCGTCGGCACCCGTGGGACCGCAGTCGGTGACTGTCGGCCCGATCGAGAACGCGACCATGGCACAGGTACTTGACGCTGTGACCTCGGCCGCTGAGCCGGGCGATTTCTACACGTGGTACGAGAGCCCGATCAAGAAGGGTGTGGTGCACATTCTTCCGCGCGACCCCAAGGAGAGGTTCGCGTGCCTGGACGTGATCATTCCGCATTTCCGCGTCCAGGGCGTGTTGTACTACGAAGCCTTCTTCGCCCTGTTTGATCAACCGGAACTCGACGGCATAACCCCGGGCGCCTCCATTCGCGGGCCTGATGAGGCGCCGATAAGCCTCGATCTCGTCAACGTGACTGTACGCGATGCGCTGACCCACATCGTAGTGGCGACCAAGAGCGGGATGGGCTGGCAGGTCACCGGCTATGTCCAGGAGCCTCCGGTGCCACGGTTCGCGTTTGGTCGTTTCGGGACCTCTCTTCGACCCGACGAGGATCGCTACAATCTGCGGTTCCAGCAGGAGTTTTACGGCATCCGTCCGTCTGGTGGCTAACCGGTTCGTACAGTTCCGCACAAATCGGGATACGCTTTCAGGCGGTGATGGGATAATCTCCAAGAACAAAGAGGCGGCACCTGCCGGGGCCAGCCATTTCACGGGCAGGATGCCCGTGCCACGGTGCGCAATATTGTATCCTTTAAGGTGTTGCGATGCACTTTCCGTCCTGGGGAGCGATGGCTAGATTCAAGACGATCATTTGCGGAACCACGTACGTTGTTCGCCCCGCCGCGTCATTATTGCGGACCAGCGCTCTGATCACGTTGCTGGCGCTCAGCGGACAACCTGCGTTTGGGGCTGTCTCCGGGGATGCGGCTGCACCGGGTCCGCCACCTCCTGGCGCGCTCTAGGCGGACGATACGTTCCTCATGGTTCGTCCCCCCGGCGGTCCGTGGCTGGGCTTCGAGGATGATCCCGGCTCACTGGAGCTCCTACGCGAGGCTGAGCGCCTTGAGAGAGACTCGAAAACTGCCGAGGCGCTCGAGCTGTACGAGCGGGTTATCGCTATCCGGCCCGGTTCGGCTGCGAATGCAGCGATCGAGTACCGTATCGCCGACATCTACAATTACGTCTCGAACGAGAATTGGGTGCCCGACCAGGCGGAGGCACGATGGCGGTACGAGGAGATCATCTCCAGGTACGAGCCGACACGGTCCGAGGTGCTTCGCAGCCGCGTGTGGCTTGCCGAACTGAGCTGGATGGAAAGAAAAGACTACGACCAAGCGCGCGAGCATTACCAGGCGATTGCCGATGCAAAAGAGCTGTTTGAGACACAGCCCGAAAGGTTCGCGGAGGTGGATGCTCGCTGGGCTGAGCACCTCGGGGCACACCTTCAGGGGTCACTGAGGTTCCTGGAGAGGATGGAAAGAAGTGACGAAATCCACCGTGAGCTCCAGCAGGCAGGCGGCCCGTGGATAGACTTCCAGGATGATCCGGAGATGATGGAGCTCATCCGCGAGGCCGACCGGCTTGACAACTCGCTGAGAACTGACGAGGCGGTCGCGGCATACGAACGTATCCTCTTAATGAATCCCGGGTCTGAGGCGAACGTGGCTATCGAGTTCCGTCTCGCGGACATTTACAGCTACATCAGCAACGACAGGTGGATTCCCGACAAGCAGGAAGCAAAGCGGCGGTACGAAGCGATCGTGGCGAAGTACGACCCGACGCGCGCTGAGGTGATTCGCAGCCACTACTGGCTGGGCCAGATCTACTCGCGGGAAGGCGATTATGCAAAGGCGCGCGAGCACTACCAGGCGGTTGCCGACGCGAAAGAGCTGCTCGAGCGTAATCCTGAAAAGTTCCACGAGTTTGACGCGTTGTGGGCTGAACTGATGAGTCTGGATATCGAGCAAAATCTTGCAAGGGCGCAGAAGGACGAGCGTGAGCGGGCGGAGAAGTTGGCCGCGGCGGAAACGGCTGTACCGTCCACAGCCGGCCCCGCGCGGGCGCTGCAAGAACGCACGGGTCCCACGTTTACGTTCCCCCTGCCCATTTCCGACCAGAGGATGCAAGCCAGACTCGCCGAGAAAGCGGGCACCGACGAGACGTCCCGTGCGGAGACAGCGGTTAACCGCGTGCCGCCGATACGGGTGGTTCTAGTCGCAGTAGCCGTTAGCGTCTTGCTGGCAGGGGCGGGTGTCGTTATACGCGGTCGGATTGGTTGACCGCAGAGTGGGTGGCGACCGCACGGACGGCGGGCGAGACCCGGCCTTCGTAGCCGAGGGTTACTTCGGCGCAGTAGGCCGTCCGCCCTACCGTTTCGAAGCGAGGCTGCGCGCGGGTCACGCTTCAAGCACGACGATTGCGATTGCGTGCTGTGCGGTGTCGGATGCGGAAATGAAGGTGCGGACTGCTCCCAGTGAGCGCGCGTGTTCGGCTGCCGATCCGTAAAGGCAAAGGATGGGTTTGCCGGAAGGTTCTATCGCGGTTTCCGCCTGTTTCCAGCGCGTGACACCGGTCTCTAATGCTTTGAAGGCGGCCTCCTTCGCTGCGAACCGGGCAGCGAGCTTCTGATAGGGGTGAACCTTGTTCATGCTGTACGCGATCTCTTGCTCGGTGAAAACGCGCTTCAGGAACCGGTCGCCGAACCGGCGCACAGCGCGCTCGATCCGCTCGACCTCCACGATGTCAACTCCTACCCCTACGATCATTCGTATCGCAGCGCCTCCACAGGGTCGGCTTTGGCGGCCTTGCGTGCGGGATACACCCCGAAGAATACCCCGACAAGGAACGAGAAACCGAACGCGAGCGCCGTGGACCACAGAGTGAGATGCGTGGGCAGCGCCGGGAAGGCTTTTCGTGCGGCAATGGCCCCGAGCGACGCGAGCGCGATGCCCACCACGCCGCCGGTGGTGCTCAGCGCAACGGATTCGACCAGGAACTGCACGAGTATGTCGCGGTCCTTCGCGCCGACGGCTTTGCGTATACCGACCTCGCGAATGCGTTCGCTGACGGATACCAACATGATGTTCATGATACCGATACCGCCTACAAGAAGCGATATGCCGGCTATGCCGCCGAGCATAAAGGTGAGCGCTTTCATGATAGTCTCGAACGAGGAGAGCATCGCTGCCTGGCTGGTTATCGTAAAATCCTCCACATTGTTATGCCGTTTTGTGAGTATTTCCTTGATCCGTGCTTCGGCCAGGTCGAGCGAATTCTTATTCTCCGCCGCGACCAGGATCTCGAGTAAGGCGTCGGTGTTGAAAAGCTCCTGTGCGTTCTTGACCGGGATGAACACGAGATCGTCGATATCAAACCCGAGGCTCATACCTTTCTCTTCCATAATGCCGATAACGCGAAACTTGGTGCCGCCGACGTTTATAAGTTCGCCGAGCGGATTTGCCGTGCCGAACAGTTCCGTCTTAACCGTCCGCCCGATAGCGACGACCCTTCGACTTGCGCGCACATCGTCGTCCGTGATAAACGACCCGATGTCCACGTAAATGTCCCGCACCTCCGGGAAAGAGGCGGTTGTTCCTATGACGGTAGTGTCGCGACGCCTCTGTCTGTACTTGACGAAGCTTGACCCGAACACTATCGGGGTAGTGTCTTTGACGCCGCGTGCGCGGTTCTTGATAGCTTCCGAGTCGGCGAACGTCAGTTTGTGGATACTTTCCGCCATGGGCGGCATCATACCGGTAGTTTCGCTCTTGCCGGGGGTGACGATAAGAATGTTGCTGCCGAGCCCGGCAAACTCGTCTCGGACGTATTTCCTTGCTCCCTCGCCGAGGGCCACCAGGAGCACCACCGAGAGCACGCCGATAATAACGCCGAGCATCGTGAGCGCGGAGCGGACTTTGTTCACCGACAGAGATTGGAACGCGACCGCTATCGTCTCGAAAACGTCCATAGTCGTGCCGCCCTCCGTCTCATGAAGCGGTGCGGGCCAGTCGCTCGGGGGACACCGCCTCGACCCGCATACCTTCTTTCAGCCCGCGAACGTCCAGCGAGGTAATGACCGACTCACTCTCGCTGATGCCGGACACCACCTCGCTTCTATCCCAGTTGGTGAGCCCCAGCTCGATCCGGCGGCTGGCAATCCGACCGTTCTCGATAGTGTAGACGAAATCGCCGTCAGGTCTTGACATCACAGCATCGGTGGGAACATACGGCACGTCATCCTTCAAGGACAGGAGCACCGTGACATCGGCGGACATTCCCGGCCGGCACAAGGTCAGACCCTCTTTCAGCTCGACCTTTACATCAACGGTTCTGTTTTGCTCCAAGGTGGTCTGCACGACGGGCGCGATGTATGTTACCTCGCCGCGCAATTCGGTATCAGGGAACGGCTCGAGCGTGACACGAGCCTCCATGCCACGTTGGACTCTGCTGCAGTCAACCTCGTCGATCGGAGCGCGCAGGGTCATCGTCTCCATGTTTACGAGACGGAACAGTGGCGTCCTCATTATCAAGGTACCCGCAGTGCCGGAAGCCATCGACTCGCCGATCTCGACGAGCATCTCAGCAATGACTCCGTCGAACGGCGCAGCAACCATGCCTTTTGCAAGCTGCGCCTTCGCATAATCCAGCGCCGCCTCCAACTGGTCGATGTTCGCCTCGGCGGACTTGATCTCCTCGTCCCGGATGCGTTTTTGCAGTTCGTTCTTCTTTGCAGCTTCGTATCGTTCTCCGGCGACATCATGAGTCAGTTTGGCCGTGTCGTAAAACGATTTCGCCACAACACCGTCCTCGAGAAGCGACTGTGCACGCTTGAGCTCCTCTTCCGCATTATGAAGGTGAGCTTCCGCTTGAGCAAGTTCGGTAGTGATCAGGGTATCTTGTATCTCAGCGGCCGCTCGTGCCTGCTCGAGCCTGGCGGTGCCCGCGGCGAGATTAGCTTTTGCGACGTTTACCTGCGCCTCAAGCTCGCGCGTGTCCATCTCGACGACGAGATAGCCCTCCTTCACCAGGTCGCCTTCGTCAAAGTTGATCCTGACGACGCTCCCCATGAACTCCGAGCTTATGATGGAGTCGAACTTCGCCTCGATCGTCCCCGAAGATACCGCGGTGACCGTTTCCTCGACGTGACCTCGCCGGACAGGCTCGACCGTCACGGGAAGCACGGCGTTCCTGACCACAAGCGCTCGTGCACCTGCAACAGCGCCTACGATGGCGGCAAGTGCTACTGCAATACGTATCCGTCGTGACCGCACGTGCTACTCCTCTCTTTCCACGAGTTGTCCATCCCTGAAATGGAGTATGGTTTCCGCGTGCTCCGCTATATACGGTTCGTGTGTCACAATGATCAAAGTGTTCCCTTGCTCGTGGAGCCTCCTGAAAATCGCCATGATCTCGGCGCCTGACTCGGTATCGAGATTGCCCGTCGGCTCGTCGGCAAGGATGATGGAGGGATTATTGACCAGCGCACGTGCGATTGCCACTCGCTGGCGCTCTCCGCCGGAAAGTTCGCTAGGCCGATGGGCAAGACGATGTGCAAGACCGACGGACTCGAGCGCCTCCTTTGCACACCGCTGTCTGTCTCGTTTCGGTATGCCGTCATACAGCAGGGGCAGCTCAACGTTGGCCATGGCGGTAGCCCGCGGCAACAGATTGAACGTCTGGAACACGAATCCTATCTCGCGGTTGCGCAGCTCGGCGAGCTCATCGTCTCGGAGGTCGCTCACCTTGCGCCCGTTCAGCCAGTACTCACCGGAGGTGGGACGCGAAAGGCAACCGAGAATATGCATCAACGTGGTCTTCCCGGAACCGGAGGGCCCCATAATCGAGGCGAACGAGCCGCGCGATATATCAAACGACGCACCGCGCAGTGCAGGCACTTTCACTGTGCCCATCTCGTACACTTTCACGATGTCCCGAACTGAAATCAGGTAATCCACCAGCCGTGCTCGTGTCGTTCGTCACGTGACCGCCGGACGACGAAACTTAGTCCGAAGTTTCTCAGCAATGTCATCGAAGAGCAGGTAAAAGACCGGCAACACGAGGAGAGTGAGGAATGTGGCCACGAAGAGCCCCCCGATCACCGTGACGGCGAGAGCTCTGTAAAAGTGCGAACCCTCTCCCCATCCGAGCGACATCGGCAGCATACCGAGCATGGTGGTCAGTGCGGTAATGAGGATCGGCCGCAATCTGACGGTGGCTCCCTGAATAACGGCCTCCCGCTTCGGAAGGTTCTCTTCCCTGCGTAACCGCAGGATGTAATCTATCATAACGATAGCGTTGTTGACCACGATACCCGCCAGCATTATCACACCGATGTATGCGGGCACGTTCAGACTGTTGCCGGTAACGAGGAGCGCCAGAAACACGCCCACTATTGCAAAAGGTACGGTCAGAATGATCGTGAACGGGTGAATGAACGATTCGAATTCCGCAGCCAGGATGATGTATACCAGCACGATAGCTATTGCAAACGCTTTGGTAAGACCCTGAAAAGCCTCCGCCATATCCGATATCTCCCCGCCGAATTCCCAGAAGTATCCGTCAGGAAACTCCATAGCGGCGAGTGTTGCCGAGACTCGATCTCTGATGACGCTCAGCTTCGTGTCGTGAGTAATGTTCCCGCCTATGGTGACGGTCCTCTTCTGGTTCTGGCGATTGATATCAACAGGGCCGACGCCGTACTCTACCGTTGCGACTTCGGACAGCGGGAACGAGACACCGCTGCGATTTGAGAGCACGATATCCCTGAGATCCTCGATACTCTGTCTGTCACGCTCGTTGACGCGGACACGGATATCGGTTTCCTCGCCGTCCTCGTCTATCGCGCCCACGATCATCCCCTCCATGGCGGTTTCCACGACCTCGGCGACGTTACGGACGTCAAGCCCGAAGTCCGCACACCGTTTCCTGTCCACTCTGACCTGTATTTCCGGCCGGCCCTCCTCATCGCTGGAGGACACGTCAACTGCGCCACGTACGCTTCTGATACGCTGTTTCGCCTCCTCGGCGAGCGAGGATAAGACGCTGTGTTCCATACCGCTAATCCTGACGGTCAGAGGACTTCCGCCCGAGCTCGGGCCCATGGTGAAGAAATCGGTTTCCGCGCCGGGGATGTGTGCCATCTTGCCGCGCAAACGGCCAATAACGAGCGGGGTGTCGTCGCGTTCACCGACGGCTTTGAGTGTGATAGCGATGATGAAAAAGCGCGGCGCTACCTCCGTTAGGACGCTGCCAACGGCAGGATCGTTTATGGCGATCTTCTCAAGTTCCGTTGCGATCGCGTCGGTTTGGTTCAGGGAATACCCGACCGGCAGCTCCACGTCTATGAGGATGCTGTCTCTGTTGAGGGACGGGAAAAATTCCTGCGTGATCCAATTCAGCATGCCGAACACGCTTACCGTCAGCAACGCAACGGCGATGACAACGACCTTCCACCGGTGGTTGATAGCGGCCCTTATGACCGGCTGGTACGCACGCTGAAACCAGCCAAACGCTGTTCTATGGTGCGCTGGGACGGAAGCTTTCTGAACCCGATTGCGCAAGAAAAGCGACGCCATCATCGGTACTGCAGTGAAGGCGATGAAAAGTGAGGATGCCAGACTGAAGGCGACGGTCAGCGAAAAATCGGTGAAAAGCTCTTTCGAAATACCCTCGATCCATATGATCGGTATGAACACGGCCAACGTTGTCAGCGTTGAGACCGTAATCGGTATACCCACCTGGGATGTCCCTTCACTGGCGGCTTGCTTTGGTGAGTGTCCCAGTTGCAAGAATCTGAACGAGTTTTCCAGTACCACCACCGAATTATCAACGAGCATGCCGATACCGAGCGCAAGCCCTCCTAAAGACACCACGTTCAGCGTCATTCCGGCAAACCTGATGAGCACGAACGTGACGATGACGCTTATGGGCATGGCTATCGCCAGTATCATGGTGCTGGCGACGCTTCTGAAGAAGAGGAACAGTATCGCCGTGGCAAAGAGCACACCGTACAGTGCGTTCTCGCGTACCGTCGCGATCGATGCTTTGACGAACGTCGACTCATCATACGCTACGGCGATGTTCACGTTGGGAAGCATTGTTTCCAGCCGCTTGACGGCGCGCCGGACCTCGTCGGCTATCTGGACCAGATTGCCTCCGGACTCTTTAAGTACGGCGATTTCCACCGCCGGCATCCCGTTATATCGCGCATAGTCCCGCCGTTCCTTGAAGGTATCTCTGACTTCCGCAACGTCTTTGATGTAGATTGGGGTATCGCCCCTCACCGCGACCACCAGCGACTCTATCTGCTGGACAGTGTTGAGCTTACCGAGAGTGCGCACCAAGAACTCGCTTTTGCCGCCCTCGATACGTCCGCCCGGATTGTTCAGGTTTTCCGCGTACAGGGTGCTGGAAATCGCGGTGAGGGGCAAGTCATACGTTTTGAGCTTTCTCGCGTCAACACTAACGAGTATTTCCCTCTTCAACCCGCCCATGACTTCTGCCGTGGCCGCCCCTTCGATTCGCTCCAGATGCGGTTTTATGGTGTCCTCAGCAATCTTGCGCAGTCGGTCGAGCCCGATCACGGGCGAGGAAATGCTCAGCCTGCACACTTCACCCTCGTGTCCCCAGCTGCGTTTGCTCACTATTGGTTCGTCGGCGCGCTCGGGGAGAATCCCCGATATCAAATCTACCTTTTCCCGCACGTCGATGCGGGCGATGTCAAGATCGGTCCCCCAGTTGAATTCTACATACACGCGCGACTGTCCCTCGCGGCTGTAAGAGCGAATCTCTTTGACGTTTTCGATCGTCGAGACGGCTTGCTCGATAGGTTCGCTGATGGAAAGCTCGATTTCCTGAGGTGCCACGCCTTCGTATTTCGTCCAAACCGTGACGTACGGAAACTCGAGTTCCGGAAGGAAGTCAACCGGTAAGCCGAGCACCGAGATGATACCCGCAAACACCATCAGGCACAACACCATGAAGATGGTCACCGGTCTGTTTATCGCTATGTCGGTCAGCTTCATCGCAAGAAGTCGCTCTTGAGCAGTTGGTCGAGCTCGGCACGCGCCACCACATTCACTTTCATACCGTCTTTGAGCACGTGCTGGCCGGCAATGATCACTTCGTCACCTTCGGCAACACCTGCGGTTACCTCAACAAATTCGCGCCAGTCTGCGCCGAGGCTGAGCCGGCGCTTCTTGGCGATACCGTTTCCGACAACGAACACCTCCGTTTCGTCGGACGCGAACAGGATCGCGTCGCGTGGAACAGCCAGGATGTTCTTGTGCGCTCCCGTATCGATGCTGGCCCGGGCAAACATCCCCGGCTTCAACATCATGTCCTCGTTGGGGACGATGAGTCGTACCATGAGATTTTTCGAGAGCGGGTCGATACTGGGGTTAACATACTTGATCTTGCCTTCGTACTGCGTTCCGCCGAGAGCGTCCACGGTCACCGCCGCCTCTAGACCCACCGCCAGTTCCGCTATACGACGCTCCGGTACCTTTATCTCGAGCTTTATAGGAGATAATTGAAGCAGCGTGAAGATTGGGGCACCGGCTTGGACAAGTTCGCCGACAGCGTACTGTCTGTCGGCAAGCACGCCGCGGAGCGGCGCCACAATCTCAGTATCCGCGAGGCGTTGCTCGGCAAGGCCCACTTCGGCTTTAGCCTGCTCGACACTTGCCTGCGCCACGTCATAGAGCTGTTGGGCTTCGTCGAGATGGGCTTCTGTGGCAATGCTTTTCTCATACAACTCGTGAGCGCGTTTCAGGGCTCTCTCCGCGCCCAGCAGGTCGGCTTCTCTGCGCTTGAGTTCCGCACGAGCGCGCTCCAGTGTGAACCGTACCTCGCTATCCTCTATCTTGACGATGAGATCCCCCTCTTGGACGGCATCGCCCTCATCAAACCGCATCTCCTGTATCCTGCCGGCGACTTCCGGGCTGATACTGACCACCTCGTTTGCCTCGAATCTGCCCGTCGCGGTGATCGCGTCTTCGAAGTCGCAGCGCTCGACGGTGATGACCTCGACCGGTGTCGCGCGCTCTTCAAGCGCCTGTTGCGACACGCTCGCCTCGCCCCGTTCACCCGAACCCGCGCACCCGCATCCGATGGATGCTGCGCACAGGGTGACCAAGAACAGCTCAATTTTCATTTTCGATATCACGATTCTTCTCCGTCTCGTGGTTCCTGTCCCGGGACGTTACCCGGTCCGGTCAGCTTCATTTCCCTTAACTGCGCTCTCCTGGGGACACGAGCTCTATATTGTAGCGTTCCAGGATCGTCCCTTCGGCCCGGTCAAGGCTGATCAGGGCTTTGCGGTAGTCCACAAGCGCTCGCAGCTCGTCGCTCCGGGCGCGTGCAAGGTCTTCTTCAAACTCCAGCACGCGGTAGCTCGTCGATACGCCCACCTCATACCGTTTCTTCTCGTCCTCGAGTGTCTGTTCCTGCAACTTGGTAGCGGTAGCGTTTGTCTCGACGAGCTGTCTATTGGTTTCCACCTGTCTGATCGCCGTTCTCACCTCGAGTCGGATGGCCTGTTCAAGCTTGCGTGTTGTAAGTTCTGCCCGCTCGCGCTCATACTGTGAGCGTACGTACGCTCCTTTGGCCAACCGATTGCCTATGGGAATTCGTCCGACCACACCGTAGAAGAACTTCCAATCATCGCCCCGTACCAAATACTCGGCTTCTTTCTCGAAGCTGCCGCGCAGGGAATTGAACCCGTAACTTCCTTGAAGATCTACGGTCGGCAGAAGGGCGTTCTTATTCAGCCGAACGAGCGTCTCGGTATTCTCAAGCGTTTTCTCAGCTTGAACAAGCTCCGGCCGCTTTTCTAATGCAGCCGCGTAACTAAGCTCTTCGTCAAGCGACCTCATTATCATTAACGGCTTATCCGCCGGCATAATTGCCTGAGCCCACAGCGCAGCGTCCTTATGGACATCGAGGAGCAGCTTGAGCCGGTCCTCCGCCTCGCGTATCGCGGCAATCGCGGAGATGACCTCCGCCTCACGCCGTTTGACGCCCGCTTCCGCCTGCCGCACCTGGATTGGTGCGGCGGTGCCTACCTCGACACGCAGCCTGTTCTGTTCCAGCAAATCGCGCGCGTTTCGCAGCGACTGTCGCGCTACAACGAGAATCTCTTTTGCGAAAACGAGATCCCAATACGCTCGGAGCACCTGCGCCGCCGTATCCATCACCGTCACTGTAAGTTGTTCTTCCGATATATCCTTGTTGTTCTTGGCAATCCGTATCTGCGCCAGATTGACGCCCAAACCGAATCCGTTCAACAGTGGTTGGCTGAGGATCAACTCGGCGGACCCGCGGTATTCCGAACCGAAACCGCTGAACTCCGTAAAGGTGCTCTCCGTGCGTAAGCTGCCGAAATTCAAGGAGTATGTCGTGCCTGTCGGCGCTTTCCCGTCAAGGGAGGTGTCAACCGTTGTCCGTCGCTCCCAGAGAGAGTCCACAGGTACGCCGAAAATCTTGTATTGCGCGGAGGTGGGGCTCTTTTCCTCCCGCTCAAGCCAATCGACTGACCACAGCGGGTCAAACTCGCCCCGCGCTTGCATCAGTTCAGCCTCTGATATCAGCGGATCGTACTTCGAGATCGAGATATCAAGGTTGCTCTCCAGAGCTATAGCCAGACAGTCTCTGGCAGCCATGACCACGCTTCCTCTGGTGTCCTGATCGTCGATTCCCGGCAGCATTTCCGCTCCCAGCGGCGCATAGAAATACACGCTCCAGAGAATACCGCCAAGTACGGCGAAGACAGCTTGACCGCTCCAACGCCGTGCAGGTTTTCTGAGTCGGCTCATAGTGTAATCTCCCCTCCGTTCACATCTGCCATATGCAAACCACGCGCCATACGTTCTGCGCCATTGCTGGGAGTTCAGCCTTGTCCCGACGAAGTTTACGTTTAGTGTGCCTGTGCGCTGCCACGGTCGAAGGAACGCCGGGGCCTCAAAGGTTACCGGGCGTTCAATGGATATTTAGATGGCAAGTTTTCCGTCAACTTAGCCATAATCTCGAGCAGCCGTTCTCTATCGGACTCGTCGAGGGCGCCAAGAACAGCTATTGCGTGCGCTTTCTTCGCCTGACCTACCTCGGCGGCAAGCTGGTCGCCTGCTGGCGTAAGGCTGACCCTGACCACCCGCCTGTCCGTCTCGTCTCGGTCGCGCGAAACCAATCCTTTCTGAACAAGTCTATCAACGACGCCGGTCATGGCGCTCAGAGACACGCTGATGTGGTCGCTCAACTCCCCCATGGTCGTCTCGTGTCTCTCGGTCAGATACGAGACTACCTCCGCTTGCGTCATGCTCAGCTCCAGTTGTGCTGCCGCCTCGCCGGCTGCAGCGATAAGCTTGCGAAGGATGAGCGGCATGATCTCGGACCAGCGCTGCGCGTGATCCTCCAATGTCTTGTCCAATTTAGCTCCTCCTCCCAAATATTTTAAGCTTCAATAGTCGCAAGGTAGAATTATACGCCATTTGAAGTATCTTGTCAAGCCGAATTCACGGTGAGGGTGGGATCGGACAGGTACATGGTGACCTATCTCGGCTGATGTGCTCCACAAGCCTTTTGACAGCATATTTGCCCGTGTGGTACAATACAGAGGCATTCCAAGAACCGGTTTTGCGGACGTGCGGTGGTGCGCAGGAGGAGAAGTCGTTTGCATGGCGAGAAGCTGTTATCAACCTTCATAGCAGTATCGTAACTCTTTATTTGATAATAGGTTACAAGGTTTAGCGGTGTTCGGAAAGCGGACGGAAGTTCGATGTAGGCGCTGCGACGAAGACCAATGACGAAGTTCTTTCTCCACGACAGGTATCGGAGGAGAGTCTCGAACCGTATCGACGGCACTGAGCAGGAATCGCAACGAAAGCGTAACGCTCTTATCATGTTGGTCGTAGCGGCGGCGGTTCTCGCTCTGATGGTCGGGAACCAATGGTCAAAAATGTCTGAAACGACGAAATCCGCCGAGGAAGAACCACCAGCGTCCACGCTTCCGTCGAGCGGCAGCGAGCGGGCGGCGCTCGGCTACGTTCAGGCGGTTCAGAGCAGAAATTTTGAGCGGATATTCGGCATGACCCAATGGATGCAGGAGCGAGTCGAACATATTCGGCTGGAGAACGGTCCGCAAGGTGCCGAGGATAAGATAGAGACCTTTTACCAGCAGGAAAGGGATGAGTTTTTCTGCTCCGTAAGCGGTGCCGAACTCACGGAGGAAGGGATTGCGGATGCGCGCCTGTTTCCACAGGGTGCCGTTGTACGGATAGTTGAGGTCAGGGAAGGTTTATGGCGACCGGTTCTGAGTAAGGGTCGACCGGTCAATATGGTGGTGGTGGAGGTGGAGTATCCGCTGGGCGTCGACGCACCTACGGCAACAGGTGAGAAACGCGTTGACAGGGTGCGGGCGGCTCTGTATCTCACGCTCGAAGGCAAGGTCATCAAAGCCAGCATCCATGGAAACGCGCGCGTGTATCCCGACAGCATCGTCTACAGGCATCTGACTCCCGGTGAAACGCGTCAGATAAGGGCGAAGGATCTGGAAAGCCCTGGACCTTCGGGGCGCTTCTTGGCACCCCGGTCGAGCGTTGGAGGCCGGGCGATGGTACGAGGCACGCATCGACCGGAAGTCGACATCAGGTCGGTTGTGTAGGAGGAGGGGGACAATGGCACTTGCGAACTGTGCGAGGTGCAATGGGGTGTTTAACAAGGTAAGCTCTGCCCTCTGCCCGGCGTGCGTTGAGCAGGAGGAGCGGGATTTCCAGGTAGTGAGCGAGGCGCTGCGCGAGCACCCGGGACAGACCGTCGAGGAACTCGCCGAAAGCACAGGGGTAAGTAAGCGCACGATATTGCGGCTCATCAAAAACGAGAGGATTGCCTCCGATGCGGACCTTGCCGGTGTGAAGTGCGGCAAGTGCGGCGCGCCCGCGATCAGCCTGTCTACGAGGCTGTGCCAGCGGTGTGCGGCGGAGATGTCGAGGGCAGCCGCTCAAGCGTGTTCCAATACCGGCCGGGCGGACGACGCTTCCGCTCACAAAGGAGCCGCTGAACCGGACGAAGATGCCGAGGAAAGCGTTCACGAGGCTGTCCGGCGCAAGACGGGCAGAATTTGATCGTACTCGAGCGACCCGCCTTTTTAGCATTGCATCCCGGAAAGTCCCTACCTCACGCTAGAAGCTAAGGTGCCGCGACTCTGATAGTCGCTGTAGGCAGACCCGCCGTGCATTCCACCAGACATGGCCGCACCACCCGGTAGTTCCATCAGTGATAGTGTGGTAGCCCCTAGGGGAATCGAACCCCTGTTTGATGGCTGAGAACCACCCGTCCTGGGCCACTAGACGAAGGGGCCTCCACAAAAAGAATTGGCTGCGGGACAAGGGGTCGAACCTTGATAACACGGTCCAGAGCCGTGTGTGTTGCCATTACACCATCCCGCATCCACGTCGTGGATTATACCCAAACGCGCCGTTCGGTGTCAAGGTTGCCGGAGAATTACCGCGTTTTTCGAGATGCCTGGCGCAGTCCGCGGCAACCGCGCCAAAAAAGGTGTTGACAGAAGAGCGTTGCCATGTTATATTATATGAGTAATTGTTCAATAGCTTGAAGATTCCCTGTAAGGAGACCGGCTGCTGAAAGGCGAATTCCATACGCTGACCCGGACCGAGGCGCAGAAGCTCCTGGGAGCCATGGTTGATCCGGATACTGCGTCGGATCTGGCTGAGACGTTTGCCGCGCTGGGCGACCCGACGCGCGTGAGGATTCTCGACTCGCTCGCTCACCGTGAGCTGTGCGTGTGCGACGTGGCGCACCTTCTCGGCATGACGGCATCAGCGGTCTCGCATCAACTCCGCTACCTGCGTGCGTTACGGCTTGTGAAGAGAAGAAAAGAAGGGCGCAACGTGCTCTACTCGCTGGACGACGAGCACATCGTGACCCTGTTTGGTGAAGGGCTGAAACACGTGCGCCACAGGTAACGGCGGCGATCGTCGTGGGGCAGGTTGCGCCGAGAGGTAATGGGTGATGGACATCATTGCAGCACATGTGGTCGGTATCGTACGAGCATCGTTCGACATACTGTTAGATTCCGGTCCATACCTGCTGTTCGGACTCCTGCTCGCGGGCGCGATCTACGTGAGCTTCCCCGCCGAGAAGATAGTCCGCCACCTCGGGAAAAGGAGTTTCGGCTCGGTAGTCAAGGCGGCGCTTGTCGGCATACCGCTGCCGCTCTGCTCGTGTGGTGTGATACCGACGGGACTATCCATAAAGAGGCAGGGAGCGTCGACCGGTGCCACGCTTTCCTTCATGATCGCGACACCGCAAACAGGGGTGGATTCGATCTCGCTGACATACGCGCTGCTCGACCCGCTCTTTACGATATTCCGTCCG
>Ga0180434_10003354_pt1 | contig 20479 bp, 32 predicted proteins | sample SS_ome_7_FD_132453 | JGI IMG/M metagenome (GOLD analysis project Ga0180434, IMG submission 132453) | Hypersaline lake sediment archaeal communities from the Salton Sea, California, USA - SS_1_D_2 metaG | ecosystem: Environmental > Aquatic > Non-marine Saline and Alkaline > Hypersaline >...
AGCGAGGAAAGCTCTGGAAGAGAGCGTCATTGAGCTTCATAGTCCTGTCAAGATACGGATTGATGGGAGATTGGTCGATACCACATTGGGACGCGCCGAGTTGAACCTTCTCCTGCCCGAGGAGATCCGTGATTACCATCGGGTGGTAGATCGGCGGGCGATCAAGAAGCTCATCATGGAGTGCCACCACTTGTTCGGGTGGGAGAAGACGGCCGAAGTTCTCGATTCTCTCAAGGATCTGGGGTACCGCTATGCAACGCAGGCCGGGCTGACGATTGCGCTCCCGGATTGTCTGATCCCCGAGGCGAAGGAAGGGATCATCCGGGAGTCGATGGCAGCGGTTCAACGGATCGAGACGATGTACAAGATGGGATTGGCTACCGAGGAGGAGCGGCGGGGAGCCGTGATCCGCATTTGGCGCCGGACGGTCGACGAAGTCGAACAGGCGACGATGGAGAATCTCCGGCAACACCGGTTTAACTCGGTCTACGGGATTGTGATGTCGGGTGCGCGAGGGGGGCCCGATCAGGTCAAGCAACTGTGTGGAATGCGCGGCCCGATGGCCGGTCCGTCGGGCGAAATCATCGAGCGCCCCGTCATCTCGAACTTCCGCGAGGGCCTCGATATGATGGAGTACTTCATCTCGACTCACGGAGGACGCAAGGGGGCCGCGGACACGGCGCTGAAGACGGCCGATTCGGGCTATCTCACCCGACGATTGGTCGACGCCTCCTCGGACACCGTGATCAGCGTTCGCGATTGCGGGACGAGGCAAGGAATTGAGATCGATCCTCTGCGCTTCAGCCGGACCGAGATCATGGAAACGATCGCGGACAGGATCTACGGACGTGTCCTCGCTCAGCCGATCGTTGATCCGGCGTCCGGGGAGGTGCTGGTCGAAGCGAATCAGTGGATCACCCAAGAGGTTGCTGCCCATGTGGGGCAGCTGGGGTGCGAACTTCCGCTGGGGGGAGCGAAGGAGCAACAGCGACTCATTGGGACCAAAAGCGTCGATGAGATCAAGGAACCGCAGTCGCAACGTGTGATCGTCAAGGCGGACGAAGTGTTGACTCCCCGGAAACTGGAGGCGCTCCGTAAGGCGAAGATCGAGCGGATCCGTATACGTCCCCGGATCGTCATCCGCTCACCGATGACGTGCGAAACGGTCGGAGGGGTTTGTCAGTATTGCTATGGGTACGACATGAGCATCCATCGTCCGGTCGAACTCGGTACGGCGGTGGGCGTGATCGCCGCGCAATCGGTGGGAGAGCCGGGGACGCAGCTGACGATGCGAACGTTCCACACCGGGGGGGTCGCTGGGGAAGACATCACGCAGGGGCTCCCGCGCGCCGAAGAGCTGTTCGAGGCGAGGAAGACGATCAAGAGCGGGGAGGCGGGGATCTCGCCGCTGGACGGTTATGTAACAGGAATTGTCAGCACGGCGGCCGGTGGGGATCAGGTGGAGATCACGGGCGAATCGCGGACGGTGATCCTTCCCGCTGCCCTGGCACGTGCTGAGGTCGGCTCGGAAGGGGACATCGAATCGTTGATCGATCCGAAAAGCCCGTGTACCGGAGAAATCTACCTGCTGGATACAGCGGACGGGACCCAGGAACTGTTCGTCATCGACACGGCGAGCGGAGATCGTTCGTATCTTCTCCCTCCAGGGGCGACGGCGAAGGTCAAAACAGGGGGGGAGATCGCCGCTGGGGAGGCATTGACGGAGCGCTTCAACGTGGAAGGAATCGTCGCCGAGCAGCGTGGGACGGTCCGGTTGTCGGAGGTCAAGGAACGGTGCTTCGAATTCGTCACCAACGATGGGAACGTGACAGAGTATGAGATTCCCTACGGGGCGCGACTGATGGTCGAACCGGGGACAACGGTGAAGGAAGGGACGCAACTTTCATCTCGGTCGAAGCCGATCTTTATCGCCGCAGAGGGGGAGGGGAAGACCCTGGTACTGGAGGATCGGATTCTCGTTTACAACCCGAAAGGAGCGGCTCTCAGGATCCCGCTGACGCATGATGTGAGACCTCTCAAACCGCACGGAAGCGCGGTCAAGGAAGGGGAACCTCTGGTCGCCTTGGAGATCGTCCATCGAGGGGAAATCCAGGTCGAAGACGTCAAGGAAGACGGAGACATCATCACCGTGTATTTCCAACCCAAGAGCGTCGTGAAGATCGACAAAGCGGTAACGGTGCGGGTCGGCGAAAAGGTCGAAGAAGGGGATCTGCTGACCAAGGGCGTCGTGGCACCGCACACGCTTCTCGAAACGGCGGGCGTACAGAAGGCGAGAGAATATCTTCTCAACGAGATTCACAAGGTCTACAAGCAGCAGGGCGTCGACATCAATGACAAGCATCTCGAAATCATCATCCGCCAGATCCTCAACAATGTGCGGATCATCGATCGCGGCGATTCGCGGTTTCTCATCGGCGATCTCGTCACGTTGGAGGAATTTCGTGAAGAGCTTCGCGAATTGAGCCGTTGGAACCAAGAAGCGCAGCGACTGCGGCAGAGTGTCCTCGGTCTCAAGCTTGCTGAGGACGTCGTGGTGGACGGCCATCTCATTGCGACGAGTGGAGATCCTCTGACGGAAGAGAAGATGGTCTCGGTCCGAAGGAGCGGGGTGGAGTTTCTCCGCGTGCTGCGAGACAACGAAAGTGTGGACGTTCCACTCCGCGACAAGGAATTGCCCGATGGGGAGCGCGAATTGTTGCGGATCTCGAAGGCTGCGTTGCAGACGAAAGGATGGCTTTCCGCCGCTTCGTTCCAGCGAACGACGAAAGTCCTTGCCGAGGCTGCGCTTCGCGGGGAGGTCGACGATCTCAACGGGCTGAAGCCGAGCATCATCGTCGGGAAAAGAATCCCCTCGGGTACGGGATTCGGGTTCTACAAAACCACCAGTGAGGATGAGGAGGCGGTTCCAGAAGGAGTGGTTCACGACGAGGAAGCCGCCGTATCAATCGACAACGTGGCGATTCGAAGTTGAATGCATGTGCGACAGGTCCTATAATCCGCCACAGTTCAGGGAGAGACGATGCCAACGATCAATCAACTGATTCGCCGAGGAAGAAAACCTAAGACGATGAAGAAGAAGGCCCCGCAGCTCGATGCGTGCCCACAGCGTCGCGGAGTCTGCACGAGGGTGTACACGCGCACTCCGAAGAAACCGAATTCCGCACTCCGAAAAGTGGCACGTGTTCGACTGAGCAACGGGAAAGAGGTCACGGCGTACATCGGCGGGGAGGGTCACAACCTTCAAGAGCACTCGATGGTGCTGGTTCGGGGGGGGCGTGTCAAAGATCTGCCTGGGGTCCGGTATCACATCGTGCGCGGTACCCTCGATGCTGAAGGAGTGGACGGTCGGCAGCAGGGGCGCTCGAAGTACGGTGCCAAGAAGGGGAGCTAGGTGACGCGATGAAGATCCCCGGACGGGATGTCAAACCCGATATCAAGCATAACAGTAAACTTCTAGCAAAACTGGTCAACTACGTGATGATGGATGGCAAAAAATCCCTCGCGGAGAAGATTGTCTACTCTGCGTTGGCACGCATCGATGACAGGAGTGACACCCCTTCCTTGGAGGTGTTCAACGAGGCTGTTGCCAATTGCTCTCCTCGTCTTGAGGTCCGTACCCGCAGAGTCGGCGGTGCGAACTATCAAGTGCCGTACGAGGTCCCTGCGGATCGTCAGATTGCCCTTGCCCTGCGCTGGATCGTTGGAGCGGCTCGCGAACGGGGAGAGCACGCGATGGCCGAGCGCCTGGCGGCAGAGATTTTCGAGGCTTCCCGCAAAGAAGGAAAGGCGTACGGCAAGCGACTCGACGCGCACAGGATGGCCGAGGCGAACAAGGCGTTCGCTCACTACCGCTGGTAGGCCACTGGGTTGGTAGGCCCCCATTCCGTTCCTTGTCGTTCCCCAATGTTGTTTGAAGTGAGGTCGTGATGCCGACCAGCTTGGACGTGGCGCTAGAGAAGGTTCGCAATATCGGAATTATCGCACACATTGATGCCGGAAAGACAACGACCACCGAGCGGATCCTCTATTACACCGGCCAAATCCACAAAATGGGCGAGGTCCATGAGGGGGACACCGAGATGGACTGGATGGCCCAAGAACGGGAGCGGGGGATCACGATCACCTCGGCGGCGACGACGTGCGCCTGGCGGGATTGCACGATCAACATCATTGATACGCCGGGGCACGTGGATTTTACTGCGGAAGTGGAGCGTTCTCTGAGGGTTCTCGATGGAGGGGTCGTCATCTTCTCCGGGGTGGAGATGGTCGAATCGCAGTCGGAGACAGTCTGGCGACAGGCCGATCGCTATCGCATCCCCCGTATCGCGTTTGTCAACAAGCTTGACCGAGCCGAAGCGAGCTATGCCGGAACCCTCGCCATGATCGAAGAACGGCTCGGCGTACGGGCGGTCCCTCTGGTCCTTCCGTATCGCGACGAAGAACGCCGTCTTCTCGGGATGATCGATCTTGTCGAACGGCAGCTTCTCGTCTGGCGGGGGGAGACCTTGGGGGCCGTGGTCGAAACACAGGAGATTCCCGATGCGCTGAAGGAGGATGTCGAGCGATTTCGGGGTATGGCGTTCGAACGAGTAGCGGAGATTGACGATCGGGCGATGGAGCTCTTCGTGGAAGGGAAGGAGATTCCGACCGATCTCTTTCATGACGCCCTTCGCCGAGGCTGCATCGAGTGCAAAATGGTTCCGATTCTCGGCGGCTCGGCGGCTCAGAACCAGGGGGTGCAGCCCCTCCTTGATGCCGTGGTCCGCTACCTTCCGTCCCCGCTCGATGTGCCGCCGATTCACGGCCACGGTGTCGACCGGGAGGAAGTGCGGCACGCGGATCTGGCAGAGCCGTTTTCGGCGCTCGCGTTCAAAGTCGTCACCGACCGCTACGCCGGGCGCCTCGTCTTTATCCGGGTATATTCCGGTACTCTCTCGGTCGGCGGGCATGCGTTCAACGCGACTTCCAGCACAGGGCTACGTGTGACCAAGATCTTTCGTATGCACGCCAATCGCCGGACCTCGATTGAACAGATGCAGGCGGGCGACATCGTGGCGATCGTCGGTTCACAGACCGTTTCGACCGGAGATACCCTGTGCGACAAATCAGCCCCCATCCTTTTGGAGAAGATCAACTTCCCAGAACCGGTCGTCTTCGTCGCCGTGGAGCCGCGTACAGAGGCCGAGTTCGACGAATTGCTGGACGGTCTCACGAAGCTGGCAAATGAAGATCCTACCTTTCATATCCGGACGGACGAGACCATGAATCAAACGATTATCGCCGGCATGGGAGAACTTCACTTAGAGGTCCTGGTGCGTCGACTGCGTGAGGAGTTTGGCGTATTCGCTCACGTCGGCCAGCCTCAAGTCGCCTACCGGGAGACCCTGTCTGAGGCGATCCGCGTGGAAGGGCGGTTCAGTAAGCAGGCCGGCGGACGCGGCCAGTACGGTCACGTGATCCTTCAGTTGCGTCCTCTTCTGCGTGAAGAAGGGGTTCAGTTTGAGTGGTCGGTCAAGGCCGAAGAGATCCCAAAAGGATATCGGACGTCGATCGAGGATACGTGGCGAGCCACGTTGACAAATGGACCGTTGGCCGGTTATCCTCTGGTTGACATCGGAGCTGCCGTTGTCGGTGGTTCTTTTCATCCGGTTGACTCGTCGGATATCGCATTTCGTGCGGCGACATCGGCTGCACTGCACAAGGCGTATGACGAGGGAGTGTTTGACCTGCTCGAACCGATCATGGAGGGTGAGGTCATCACCCCGGGCGAGTACCTGGGTGAAGTGATGGAGGACCTGGCGCGCAGGCGCGGGGAAATCCGCGAACTCCAGTCTCGGGAGACGGTACAGATTCTTGTCGTATCGGTCCCGCTGGCTGAAACGTTCGGGTACGCCACGCGACTGCGCTCCTTGACCCAGGGGAGGGCGACGTATTCGTTGCGTGTCGTGCGGTACGACACCGTTCCTGAAGGGTTGAAAGAGCAGATCATTCAAAACAGAGGATACTGAAGACATGGCGAGAGAGAAGATCCGCATCAAGCTGAGAGGATACGATCACGAACTGGTCGATACGTCGATCCGCAAGATTGTTGAATCCGCCAAGGAGACCCGGGCGAAGGTCTCGGGGCCGATACCGCTTCCAACACAACGACGGATCTATACGGTGTTGCGATCTCCTCACATCGACAAGCGATCGATGGAGCATTTCGAGCGCCGTATTCACACGCGTTTGTTGGACATCAAAGAGCCGACCTCGGAGACGATCAACTCGCTGATGGACATCGAGCTTCCCACCGGAATCGACATCGAAATCAAACTGTAAGCACGGAGGTTGGCGAACGATGGCACAAGGCATTCTAGGGCGCAAGATTGGGATGACCCAATGGTTCGTCGACGACCGGGCGGTGGGAGCCACGGTGATCGAAGCGCCACCGTGTACTGTGGTACAGATCAAAACGGTGAAGACGGACGGGTACGATGCGATTCAGCTCGGGTACGAGGAAGTCAACGAGACGAAAGTGACTCGTCCTTTATTGGGCCATTTCGAGAAAACCGGAGTCTCCCCTCATCGGCAGCTGTTCGAGGTTCGCGTCGACGACCCTGGGGGGTTCAACGTCGGTGATTCGGTGGGAGTCGACGCCTTTTCCGAAGGCGACAAGATCGATATTGTGGGAATTTCGAAGGGGCTCGGATTCCAGGGAGTCGTGAAGCGGTGGAACTTCGCCGGGGGACCGAAAGCACATGGTTCGCATTTTCATCGACGTCCTGGTTCGGTCGGCCAATGCGTGAAGCCGGGGCGGGTCATTAAGGGAAAGAAGCTTCCGGGTCACACAGGAGGACGTCGAGTCACCGTCAAGGGACTGCAGGTTCTTCGGGTCGATCCCGAGCGACACTTGCTTGTTGTCAAAGGATCGACGCCCGGTTCCCGCGGGTCGATCCTGAAACTAGGGAAGCGACATGGCTGAAGCCAACCTCTATTCCTTTGCCGATGAGGGCGCTCCTCAGAGCGTGGCGCTTGATGAGCGCCTGTTCGGCGTTGAGGTCAACGTGGATCTCCTCTATCGAACCGTTCGCATGCAAATGGCGAATCGTCGCCAGGGAACCCATTCGACCAAGACGCGTGGAGAGGTCAGCGGCGGCGGGCGTAAACCTTGGCGTCAGAAGGGGACGGGCCGCGCACGGGCCGGCTCCCGGCGGTCCCCACTCTGGGTCGGCGGAGGTACGATGTTCGGACCCAAGCCTCGTTCCTACGAGATGAAGCTGACGAGGAAGATGAAGCGGGGGGCACTCGTCTCCGCCCTTTCTGATCGGGCAAGAGCCGGGAACGTCATCCTGGTCGATCGGATCGCATTCGAGGAACCGAAGACGAAGAAGGCGGTGGCCCTCCTGGGGCGTCTCGGTCTTGATGAGAGCACGTTGATTGTCGTTGCTTCGGCGGAATACGACCGCGCCGTTAAGAAATCTTTCGCCAACCTCCCTCGAGCCAAATGCATCGCCTGCGGGGGGGTCAATGTATACGACATTCTTTGTCACGACCACTTGCTGATGACCGAGAGCGCGGTGGAAGAACTGAAGGAGAGGTTCTGACGATGTCGAAATTCAACCACCCGGAAGACATTCTCCTTTCTCCGATCCTCACCGAGGAGTCGTGGCAGAAGATGGAAGAGCGGAAGTACGCGTTCCGGGTTGCCCGTGGGGCGAACAAGATCCAGATCCGGAAAGCGGTCGAGGAACTGTTCAAGGTGAAGGTCGAGAAGGTGTGGACCGCGAATAGGAAAGGGAAGCCTCGACGGGAGCGCCTCAGTCAGATGCACGGACAGACGTCGCAATGGAGGAAGGCGATCGTTCTCCTGGCGCCCGGTGACCGCATCGACATCATGGGAGGCTAACAGAAAGAAGATGGCACTCAAACGATATCGGCCGACATCTCCAGGACGTCGTCATGCGGAGCATCCCGATTTCAGCGAGCTATCGAACGTGGCTCCGGAGAAGACGCTTCTGCGCCCGTTGTCGAAGACGGGAGGGCGGAACAGTCAGGGACGGATTACGTCTCGGTGGCGAAGCGGTGGCCACAAGAGTCGCTACCGTCTGATCGACTTTGCGCGCGACAAGGACGGGATCCCCGCGCGGGTCGTGACGCGTGAATACGATCCGAACCGATCGGCGTGGATCACCCTTTTGCACTACGCAGACGGGGAGAAGAAGTACATCCTCGCGCCGATGGAACTGGAGATCGGAGCGAGGGTGGAGGCGGGCGAGAATGCGGAAGTGCGAGTCGGAAACGCAATGCCTCTCTCGCGTATCCCCCTTGGCTCGGTGATTCACAATCTGGAGTTTTCTCCCGGCAGCGGTGGTAAGATCGCCCGTTCTGCGGGGACGTCGGCTAAACTGATTGGGAAGGAAGAGGAGCGGGCTCACGTCCGCCTCCCGTCGGGTGAGGTGCGGATCTTCAACACGAATTGTCGTGCCACCGTCGGGGAGGTCTCCAATCCGGATCATAAGAACATCAAACATGGGAAGGCCGGCCGCGTCAGACACCTCGGGCGAAAACCACACGTCCGCGGTGTTGCGATGAACCCGGTGGATCATCCGCATGGGGGGGGCGAAGGCCGCGCTCGGGTCGGTCGACCGCAGGTTTCTCCGACAGGGAAGCTCGCCAAAGGCGGACGGACTCGGAAGAAGCGCAAGAAGAGCGGGGCGCTGATCGTGCGCCGAGCGGGGAAGGGTCGACGCTAAGGAGTCGAGATGCCGAGATCAACGAAGAAGGGCCCCTATGTCAAGGAGAGTCTGCAGAAGAAGATTCAGCGGGCCAAACGGGGCGACCTCGCCGAGATCAAGACGTGGTCACGAACCTCGATGATCACTCCGGAGATGGTGGGATTGACGATCCGAGTCCATAACGGAAAGGTTCACGTCCCCGTCTACATCGTTGAGAACATGGTCGGACACAAGCTGGGCGAGTTCGCCCCGACCCGGACCTTCCGCGGTCACGGGGGGATGAGGAAGAAGCGGGCTCCGGGCCTGACCTAGGGAGTGAAGGATGGAAGCACGGGCTGTTGCTAAGTACGTACGTGTATCTCCACGTAAGGCACGACTCCTTGCTGATGCGATTCGAGGGAAGGACGTCAGCGAGGCGCTTCGCATCGTCCAGTTGTCGAGCAAGAAGGCGGCGAGACCGATCCGAAAGACACTGGAGTCGGCGATCGCCAATGCAGAGAACAACTACGATGTCGATGTCGACGAATTGGTCGTTGTCCAAGCATCGGTGGACATGGGACGCTCGCTTCGCCGACTTCGCCCCCGTGCGTACGGCCGGGCGGACATCATCCGCCGACCGACGAGTCACATTACGATCGTTGTGGGCGACGGAGGGAGTGACTGATGGGACAGAAGATCCATCCTGTGGGGTTTCGCATCGGGGTCAACCGCAAATGGGTGTCGAATTGGTACAATGCCACCCTGGCTCCCGAGTACATTGCAGAAGACAAAAGAATTCGGGATCTGATCGCTGAACGGTATCGACGCGCGTCGGTCGCGGAGGTGAACATCGAGCGGTCGAAAGAGGACCGCGTCTCGATTGTCATCCGATCAGCTCGTCCTGGGATCATCATCGGACGAGGGGGATCGGAGATTGAGAAGCTCCAAGCGGCGCTCGAGAGACTGACCGGCCGTGTTGTCAAGGTTTCGATTCAGGAAGTGGAGCGGCCGGATCTTGAGGCGCGCCTTGTCGCACAGGACGTCGCGATTCAGATCGAAAACCGTACGGCTCCCGCTCGGGCGATGAAAGAAGCAATCCGTCGCGTGCGGGGTGCGGGGGCGGAGGGCGTGAAGATCAAGGTCAGTGGTCGGTTAGGGGGAGCGGATATCGCGCGGTCGATCACGATGAAGGACGGGCGGATCCCCCTGCAGACACTTCGTGCGGACATCGACTATGGATTGATCGAGGCTCGCACGAAATACGGAAACATCGGGGTCAAGGTGTGGGTCTTTCGCGGAGAAAAATCACCGAGAGAACGGAAGGACGAGGTGGCGTAGAATGGCAGTCCTCTTCCCCAAGCGGACGAAATATCGAAAACTCCATCGTGGCCGGAGGAAAGGCAAAGCGACTCGCGGAACGCAAATCTGTTTCGGAGAGTTTGGAATTCAAGCGCTTGAGCCAGCCTGGATCACAGGGGACCAGATCGAGGCTTGCCGGACAACGATCGCCCGGACCACCCACCGCGGCGCGCGGATCTGGATCCGGATCTTTCCCGACAAATCGATCACCAAGCACCCAGCCGAAGCGCGTATGGGAAAAGGGAAAGGAGCCGTGGATCACTGGGTGGCGGTCGTTCGCCCGGGGCGGATCCTATTCGAGGTCTCCGGCTTGAGCCGTGAGCAGGCGAAACGGGTGCATTATCTCGTGAGCCACAAACTGCCGATCCGGACGAAGCTGAAGGAGCGTATCACGTTGGGAGGAGAGGTATGAAAGCCGCGGAATTGCGCGAGTTGACGGGGGACGAACTCGAGCAACGAGAACAGGAGTTGAAGCGGAAGCTGTTCACTCTCCGATTCCAACGGACGACCGGAGAGCTCGACAACACCTCGGAGTTGGAAAAGACGCGGCGGGACATCGCGCGTGTGATGACGGTGATCGCGGAGAAGGCGCAGGAGGCGGGGCAATGAGGAAGGTGAAGATCGGCCGCGTGGTGAGCGACCGCATGGCCCAGACGATTGTGGTCCGAGTCGAGGAGAGGCATCTTCACCCTCGATATCGGAAGCACATCCGAAGACACTTCAAGTTCCATGCCCACGATCCGCAAGGACTGGCCGGGATGGGGGATCTTGTGAGGATCGAGGAGTGTCGGCCGATCAGTCGTATGAAACGGTGGCATCTCGTCGAAGTCCTTGAAAAGGCGGAGGGATAGCCATGATCCAGATGCAGAGTATGTTGAAGGTCGCGGACAACTCCGGTGCGAAGGTCGTCCGTTGCATCAACGTACTGGGTCCCTCCAACCGTCGTGTCGGTGAGATTGGCGATATCATCGTCGGTTCGGTCCGGAAACGTCTTCCGACAAGCGACATCGAGAAAGGCCAGATCGTTCGCGGGGTGATCGTACGGACGCGCAGTTCCTACCGAAGGAAAGATGGTACGTTCGTCCGATTTGACGACAACGCCATCGTGTTGATCAATCCCCAGGGCGAGCCGGTCGGAACACGGGTCTTCGGACCGGTGGCTCGAGAACTACGCGAGAAGAAGATGATGCGGATTATCTCTCTGGCTCCCGAGGTGCTGTAGGGGGAGACGTTATGAGCAAAGTGCGAAAAGGGGATCGGGTTCAGGTCATGGCGGGGAACGATCGAGGGAAGATCGGAAGGGTCCTTGCGGTTTACCCCGAGAAGAACCGGATTATCGTGGAAAACGTGAATATGATTACGAAGCATCAACGCGCGACGCAGAGCATGCGACAACCCGGGATCGTCAAACGTGAAGGAACGATTCACATCTCCGATGTCCTCCCAGTTTGTCCGGAATGTGACGCGCCGACTCGGGTGGGATTCACCGTGGTCGAGGGGAGGAAAATGCGTTGCTGCAAGCAGTGTGGGGAGATCTTTGAGTGACGATGTTGCGTAAACGGTTCGAAACGGAGATTGCTCCCAAGCTGAGGGAGGAGTTGGGGCTTTCCAACGTGATGGAGACTCCGCGCGTTGTGAAGGTCATTGTGAACATGGGGGTCGGCGACAAGGACAACCCGAAGGTCTTGGAAGGGGCGGTGAAGAATCTGACCAAGATGACGGGACAGAAGCCGATCGTCACTAAAGCGAGGAAGTCGATCTCGGATTTCAAGCTCACCGAGGGCGATCCGATCGGGTGTAAGGTGACCCTGCGACGGGACCGCGCGTATGAGTTCCTGAATCGGCTGTTCAACGCCGTGCTCCCGGGGATCCGTGACTTTCGGGGGTTGTCTTCGGCATCGTTCGACGGCCGGGGGAATTACACGCTCGGTCTGAGTGAGCAATTGCCGTTCCCGGAGATCAACTACAACGAAGTGGTGAAAACGCAAGGGATGGACATCACCATTGTGACGACAGCGCAAACGGATCGCGAGGGGTATGCATTGCTAAAGGGATTGGGACTGCCGTTCAAAGACTAGGGGGCGCGATGGCACGAACAGCACTGATTGTTAAAAGCGAGAGAACGCCGAAGTTCGACGTGCGGAAGTACAAGCGCTGCAGCCTCTGTGGTCGGCCTCATGGTTACATCCGCGACTTCGGGATTTGCCGGCTGTGTTTCCGTAAGTTGGCACATTGGGGCGAGATCCCCGGTGTAAAAAAGGCGAGTTGGTAAGGGGAAAAGATGATTCCATATCCGATTGGCGATATGCTGACCCGGATTCGAAATGCGAGCCGCCGCCTTCATCCGGAGGTGTCAATGCCCCACTCCAAGATGAAGGAAGCGATCGCCGGAATCCTCCAGGCGGAGGGGTTCATCGAGGGGTACGAGGTCATCGAGCGTGAGCCTCAACCCCAGCTGCGCGTCCGCTTGAAGTACAAGGGCGAGCGCGCTGGTGCGCACCCGGCGATCAACGTTATCCGATTGGTGAGCAAGCCGAGTCGCCGCGTGTATGTAGGCAAAGAGGAAATCCCCCAACCCTTAGGAGGGCTGGGCATCTGTGTCTTGTCGACGTCCCAGGGGATCCTTTCGGGAAAATCCGCCTGTGATCGAGGGATCGGCGGAGAGATCCTCTGCGTGGTCTGGTAGGGAGATCGAGCGATGTCAAAGGTAGGAAAGGTTCCTGTGACGATTCCCGAAGGCGTGAAGCTCTCGGTTGGCCGGTCGATGTTTACGGTGGAAGGTGAGCATGGACGCCTCGAGCAGGCGTACCGTCCGGACATGGTCGAGATCAAGGTCGTCGACGGGGAAGCAACGGTCGCGCGACGCAAGGAGACTCAACAGCATCGCGCCTATCACGGCTTGTATCGAAGTCTGCTGGCGAACATGGTCCACGGGGTCTCGCAACGCTGGGAGAAGGCCCTGATCATCCGTGGTCTGGGATATCGAGCGCGACTGCAGGGAACGACACTGGTCCTCGATATAGGGTATTCGAACTCAATGGAATATGTACTTCCTGAGGGTGTGGAAGCGGAGCTGCCGAACCCGAACGAGATCATCCTCCGGGGAGCGGACAGACAGCAGGTCGGGCAGGTCGCGGCGGAGATCCGGGCTTACCGGAAGCCGAACGTCTACGATGGTAAGGGAATTCGGTACAAGGATGAGCAAGTCATCCAGAAGGCCGGGAAGCTTGGCGGACCGGGTGCCGCGGTGTAGGTTAGGGGAGTGTGGAAGAGATGGCGAAGTTCGACCGCTCCGGGGAGCGGGCCAAGAGGCATCGGCGCATCCGGAAGAAGATTCTCGGAACGGGTGAGCGTCCCCGTCTTTGCGTGACGAAGACACTGCATCACCTCTACGCGCAGCTGATCGATGATCAAGCCGGACGGACGCTGGTTCACGTGTCGACATTGGACCGAGAGATTCGTGACAACGTCTCCGGGCCGAACATCGAGGCAGCGGGAAAGCTCGGGGCGATCCTCGCAGCACGAGCGTTGGAAAAAGGGATCGATACAGTCGTCTTTGACCGAGGCGGCCATCCGTATCACGGTGTCATCTCGGCCTTTGCGGAGGCCTGTCGCAAAGGGGGACTACAGTTTTGATGAACCACGACGAGTTCGAGAACGAAATTATCGACATTCGGCGCGTAAGCAAAGTCACGAAAGGTGGACGAAATCTTCGGTTTCGTGTCACGATGGTCATCGGCGACAGAAACGGTCGCGTCGGGGTGGGCGTTGGGAGCACACGGGAGATCCCCCGCGCGATCCAGCAGGCGATTCGTGATGCGAAGAAACAGCTGATCACCGTCCACAGAGACGAGAATACGATCCCACACGAAGTCCTCGGAAAGTTCAAAGCCGGCCAGGTCCTTCTCAAGCCGGCCTATCCAGGAACTGGCATTATCGCTGGGGGCACCGTCGGGGCGATCTGCCGACTGGCGGGGATCGACGATGTCCTGACCAAGTCGCTCGGAACGACAAATCCACTGACGCTTTCGCGTGCTGCGATCGATGCATTGTCCCGACTTCGAAGTCGACGCGAGGTGGAAGCGATCCGTGGTATCGCGGTGACCGGGGAGGTGGGGAATGAGGCTTGAGGACCTCCGGCCTACCAAAGGGAGTAAGCATCGCCGCAAACGCGTTGGACGGGGATATGGCTCTGGACGCGGAGGACACGAGAGCGGCCGCGGAACCAAAGGACAAAACTCGCGCAGCGGCGGCGGCGTTCGCCTCGGATTCGAGGGAGGGCAAACACCGGTATGGATGCGGTTCCCGAAGCGCGGGTTCAAGAACTACACACGAACGGAGTACGTCTGCGTCAATATCGATACCCTGGACGCGAAGTTCGAGAGCGATGCCGAAGTGACGCCGGAGGCGCTGCGGGAGATGCGGATCATTAAAGGGCGTCGGGATCCGGTCAAGATTCTCGGACGAGGCGAGCTGGCCAAGCCGTTGATCGTCCACGCCCATCGCTTTACCGCTGAAGCGAAACGGAAGATCGAAGCGGTCGGTGGAAGAGCTGAGGTGATCTAGAGGTGTGGGAGAAATTCTCAAGTCTGTTCAAGGTTCCCGAGCTTCGTAAGCGGATCTTGTTCACCCTTGGGGCAATCATCATCGTCCGTCTGGGGACCCACATCACCGTCCCCGGGATCAACGCCGAGGTCCTGCGGAATTTCTTCGCGCAGCAAGAGGGGGGAATTTTCGATTTCTTCAACATGTTCACCGGGGGCGCGTTGCAGAATTTCTCCCTTTTCGCCCTCGGCGTGACCCCTTACATCAACGCCTCGATCATCTTCAGCCTGCTGACTTCAGTCATTCCGAAGCTCAAGGAGCTCCAGCAACAGGGACGCGAGGGACGACGAAAGATTACGGCATATACGCGATACGCCACGGTCGCCCTGGCAGTCGTCCAGGGAGCGGCGTTCACCTCGATCATGCGGGGGGCGATGCCTGCAGGGGCGGGCATTTGGTTCTATGTGACGACAATCGTTGCATTGACGGCGGGGACCATTTTCCTGATGTGGCTCGGAGAACGAATTACCGAAAACGGGATCGGGAATGGAATCAGCATGATCATCATGATCAGCATCTTGGCCCGTTTCCCGAGCGGTCTGCGGAGCCTGTGGAACGACATCAGTACCGGATCGGTCCACCCGTTTTGGGGGCTCGCGTTCATCGCCCTGATGGTCGTTGTCGTCGCGGGGATGACGATGGTCCAGCAGGGGCAGCGAAAGATCGCGATCCAGTACGCCAAGCGGACGATGGGACGCCGGATCTACGGAGGCCATACCTCGCATCTTCCGATCCGCGTCAACCAAGGCGGTGTAATCCCCGTCATCTTCGCGATGGCGATCCTCACCCTGCCGATCACGGTCTTCCAGGCCTTTCCTTCGTTGAACTGGATCCTTCCCTACATCCAGCGAGGGAGCCTTGCGTACATCATCGCCTACGTGCTACTGATCTTCTTCTTCACGTACTTTTATAGTTCCATCGTGTTCGATCCGAACGACATCGCCAAGAACGTACGCGAAGCGGGGGGCTTCATTCCAGGCGTGCGTCCCGGGAGACCGACTGCCGACTACATCAGCACCGTCCTCAATCGAATGCTATTGATTGGAGCCACGTTCCTCTCGGCGATCGCTGTGTTGCCGTTCCTCCTGTCGTCGCTGAGCGGGTCGGACAGCATGTCCTTGATCGGTGGGACCTCGCTTCTGATCGTCGTCGGGGTAGGGGTTGACACCCTGATGCAGGTTGAGGCGCATCTGGTGATGCGGCACTACGAAAGCCTTACCAAGTCTGGGCGCCTGCTCGGGAGGCGGGGTTGACGGTGCTCTCTCGCGTGATGCTCCTCGGTCCACCCGGAGCGGGGAAAGGGACACAGGCGAAGAAGATCGTCGCGGAAACCGGATTTGTTCATCTTTCCACCGGAGACATTCTGCGGGAGGAAGTCGCTCGCCGGACCGAACTCGGACGTACTGCCAGAGAGTTCATGGACCGTGGCGAGCTCGTTCCGGATCGCCTGATTATCGACATGATCCGGGGCCGCATCGAAGCGGCACGCGACGGATTCCTCCTGGATGGATTCCCTCGTACTGTCGCTCAGGCAGAAGCGCTGGAGAAGATCACGCTCCTGGATGTCGTGATCAACATCGAGCTTCCCCGTGAGGAAGTGATCCATCGCCTGACAGCGCGGCGTGTCTGTCGAAAATGCGGTGTAATCTACAATGTATTGTCCAATCCTCCGTCTGCAAACGGGACGTGCACCGCGTGTGGTGGTGAAGTCTATCAACGGGACGATGACAGGCGGGAAGTCATCGAAAACCGCTACGACGTCTACAAGGCCTCGACGGCTCCGTTGATCGACTTCTACCGCGATCGAGGCTTATTGCGAGAGGTCGACGGCGCTCAGCCGAGCGATGTGATTTTTTCCGTGATCCTGTCGATCCTGAGTGGATGATCTTCCTCAAGACGCCGGCCGAGATCGAGATCATGCGTGAGAACGGCCGCCTGCTCGTCCAAATTCTCCAGAAGCTGTGCGAGGAGATTCGCCCCGGTCGCAGCACGCAGTTCTACGATCGACTGGCCGAGGAGATGATGAACGAGGCCGGTGCCCGTCCGTCGTTCAAAGGGTACAGGGGGTACCCAGCGACGATCAACGCCTCGTTCAACGAGGAAGTGGTGCACGGAATCCCCTCCCGGCAGCGGAAGCTTCAACAAGGAGATCTGTTTTCGATCGATGTGGGGTTAGAGCGTGAGGGGATGCACGTCGACATGGCGACCACGGTGCCGGTGGGGGAGGTCTCGGACGAAGCGCGACAACTCCTCCGCGTTGGAGAGAGGAGCTTGTGGCACGGGATCAAACAAGTTAGAATAGGAAACCGGTTGTCCGACATTTCACATGCGATCGGAACCTTCGTTGAAGCTGAAGGGTTCTATGTTGTTAAGGAATATGTTGGACACGGAATCGGGAGAGCTTTGCACGAGGATCCACAGATACCGAACTTCGGTCCTCCCGGTCATGGGGTGCGACTGAGACCGGGGATGGCGTTTGCCATCGAGCCAATGGTCAAAGTCGATCCTCTACCGACGAAGGTGCGAGAGGATCAATGGACCGTGGTCACGGGAAGTGGTGGATTGTCTGTGCATTTTGAGCATACCGTGGTCCTGACGGAAAGTGGGAGTGTAGTTGTGACGCGAGGAGGTGACGACAGGCGGAGTGGCGACGAATGAGAAACGCAGTGGCAAAAAGGACGTGATCCGCCTCCGGGGAGAGGTGATCGAGAGCCTTCCTGGTTCGAAGTTTCGTGTACGCTTAGAGAACGATCACGTCGTCATGTGCCACATTTCCGGACGGATCCGAAAGCACTATATCCGGATCCTTACCGGTGATCGCGTGATTGTGGAGTTCTCTCCTTACGATCTGACCAAGGGCCGGATCGTCTATCGTGAAAGCTGACCACAACGCCGAGGTACGATGAAGGTTCGAAGTTCCGTCAAGAAGATGTGTGCCAAGTGCAAGGTGATCCGGCGAGAGGGCCGTCTGATGGTCATCTGCCGGAACCCCAAGCACAAGCAGCGACAAGGCTAGGGGGAGAGATCGATGGCGCGGATTGCCGGAGTCAACTTACCGAACAACAAGCGGATCGAGATTGCGCTGACCTATGTCTATGGCATCGGGCGGACGAGAGCGAGTGAGATTATAGAAAAGACGGGGATATCGCCCGATGTCCGAGTGAAGGACCTGACCGAAAACGAGGTCAATACCCTGCGCCGAGAGGTCGAGCAGTATGTTGTTGAGGGAGACCTGCGACGGCGAGTCCATGCGAGCATTCAGCGATTGAAGGATATCAACGCGTATCGGGGGAGTCGACACAGGAGGCGGTTGCCCGTCCGTGGACAACGAACCCGGGCGAACGCGCGTACGTGGAAGGGGCCGCGTCCGGCGAAGGCAGGCAAGAAGAGGTAGGGATGGCGAAGAATATCAAGCTGGAGCGGGCGTGTGTTCACATTCATGCCACATTCAATAACACGATCATCACGGTCACTGATCCGAATGGGAATCCGGTCACGTGGAGGAGTCCCGGTATGGTGGGGTATAAGGGATCTCGAAAAGGAACCCCCTACGCAGCGCAGATCGCCGCGGAGTCCCTATCGCGGGAGATGAGAGATTACGGGATTCGGTCCGTTGCCGTACGGGTGAAGGGAACGGGCTCGGGAAGGCAATCGGTGATTCAGACGATCAAGTCCTCGGGGATTCGCATCGAAGAAGTCAAGAACGTCACGCCGGTTTCCCATAGTAAGGGGAGACGGTGATGGGGCGAGATACGGGCGCGAAATGTAAACAGTGTCGGCGAGAAGGGGAGAAGCTCTTTCTCAAAGGCGACCGGTGTTACTCGCGTAGCTGTGCGATGTCGAAGAAGTCGCGTCCGCCAGGGGAGGGCCCGAAGAAGCGCCGACCGCGGCGGAGTCAGTATCAGATTCATTTGCGCGAGAAACAGAAGGCGCGGCGGATCTATGGGATTCGCGAGCGACAGTTTCGTAACTACGTGAATCGAGCCAAACATCGGAAGGAAGCCACCGGCGAAGCCCTGCTGAGCCTGCTCGAACGGCGTATGGACAACATGGTCTATCGGGCGGGTTTCGCGTCGTCCCGGCAGCAGGCGCGTCAGCTCATCGTCCATGGCCATTTCCAGTTGAACGGCCGTGCGACGAACGTTCCATCCGTGTCGCTTCGTGAGGGGGACCTTGTCTCGGTGAAGGAGGAGCGGAATGCCCGCATGAAGCCGATCGTGGAGGCAAACCATGATCGTGAGGTTCCAGCCTGGCTGGAGAAGAACGCCGAAGCGATGAAGTTCCAGATCATCGCGATGCCGAACGTGGAGCAGATGGGACACACCATCGCGGCTAACCTGATTGTTGAATTCTACTCCCGCTAGGAGGTGACGATGGACGAGGTGGTCTTCCCCAAGGAGATTCAAGCCGAAGAGCTGACTGAGACCCATGGAAGAGTCGTCATCGAACCTTTGGAGCGGGGTTTCGGTATCACGCTCGGTAATTCACTGCGACGAACGCTCCTTTCCGCCATCCCGGGCGCGGCCGTTGTCCGCGTCCGCTTCAGCGGCAAATATCACGAGTACGACACGATCGAGGGGGTTCAAGAGGACGTTCTAGAGATCATCCTCAACCTGAAGGGGCTTGCTTTCCGCCTTCCTGGAGATGAAATGCAGCGCCTCACCCTGACTCGGAAAGGGCCGGGCGAGGTGACGGCGGCCGACCTCGATCTTCCACCCGGAGTTGAAGTCATCAATCCCGATCTTCACATCGCGAGCCTCAACAGTAAGGGAGGGCTGGACGTCGAGTTGGAAGTTGAAACAGGATTTGGCTACGTCCCGGCGGAGCTGAATCGGCTCGAAGATTCTCCACTGTCTGTCATCCCCATTGATGCCGACTTCTCCCCGGTGCGGAAGGTCAACTTCACGATTGAGGAGACGCGCGTTGGAGGCAGGACGGGCTACGAACGGCTGATCCTCGAACTGGAGACCGACGGCGGAATCAAGCCCGAGGAGGCTCTCTCCGAAGCGAGCCGCCTGTTGAAACGGCATCTCGACTTGTTTGCCGACTTCGCGGAGCATCCGTTTGGAATCTCGGCGGTGGAACCAGACGAGGTGGAGGAAGAGGAACTTGCGATCCCCCTCGTCGAACTCGAGATCGATCAGCGGGCGTGTAACCTGTTGCAGGAAGCAGATATTCTGACGTTGCGCGATCTCCTCGACCATCCTCGAGAAGAGCTGCTCGATATCCATGGATTCGGCGGCAAGACCCTCTCCAAGGTGGAAGATCGTCTGAAGGAACTCGGTTACTCCTTGAGGAGCGAAGGGGAAATTGGCGATGAGACATAGACGGAACGTCGATAAGATCGGCATGGTGAAGAGTCATCGAAGGAGCGTGTTGGCGAACCTTGCGAACGCATTGTTCCTCGATTCGAAGGTCGACACGACCTTCGTGCGTGCCAAGGCGGGGCAACGATTCGCGGAGCGACTGATCACCCTGGCGCGACGCGGAGACCTGTACGCTCGAAGGCTCGCGTTCTCGCGACTTCGGGATAAAACCGCGGTGGATAAGCTGTTCGAAGAGATCGGTCCAAAGTATCAGGATCGCCACGGGGGGTATACCCGCGTGATTAAGCTCGGACCTCGCCGGGGGGACGGGGCGGAGATGGCGCGCCTGATGTTAATCGAGGAGTAAGTCAAAAAAAGGCGTCTCATCGGTCAAGCGCCGTACGATGATCCTACCCGTGCAGGCGAGCGCGCAACCGTGCGATCATGTCTTCGGTCATGGTCGCCAGGTCGAAGTTCGGTTCCCAATTCCAC
>Ga0180434_10003356_pt1 | contig 20475 bp, 14 predicted proteins | sample SS_ome_7_FD_132453 | JGI IMG/M metagenome (GOLD analysis project Ga0180434, IMG submission 132453) | Hypersaline lake sediment archaeal communities from the Salton Sea, California, USA - SS_1_D_2 metaG | ecosystem: Environmental > Aquatic > Non-marine Saline and Alkaline > Hypersaline >...
GGTGGTGTATCATTTGGTATGTAAATTCAGAATTCAAGAAAATCCTTGAATGAAAAAAAGTTCAGGCCCAGTCTTCTAATGAACAAAAAAAGGAGACTATATGGACCTGAACAAAATCACACCTATGATTGTAGAAAGTCTTGAAGATCTTAGCAAGAACGGACTCGTAAATCTCATCCCTGCTCTGGAAAGACTCATGAATGAGCTAATGAAAATTGAGCGAGAGCAGGTCCTGCAAGCCGCTCCTTATGAACGAACAGAGCGTAGAGAGGGGTACGCTAATGGATTCAAAAACAAGCACCTAAAGACACGATTTGGGCAACTCCAACTAGATGTCCCAAAGACAAGAGGAGTTCCATTTTACCCAAGTTGTTTGGAAAAAGGAGACGTCACTGAAAAAGCCTTGAAGAACGCCCTGGCTGAAATGTATGTGCAAGGAGTTTCAACCAGGAGGGTAAAAAAGATCACAGAAGAGCTTTGTGGAACAGAAGTTTCCTCTTCACAAGTTTCGAGGATGGCAAAGATCTTAGATGAAGAGCTGGAAGGATTTAGAAATAGAGATCTAGGAAAGATCCGCTATCTCTACCTAGATGCAGATTATCAAAAAGTACGTCACAATGGACATGTCATCAAAATGGCCTGTTTAAAGGCAGTAGGAGTCAACGAAGAAGGCTATCGAGAAGTCTTAGGGATTTCATGTAATTTATCAGAAGCAGAGGTGCACTGGAGGAAATTTCTTGAAGGTCTCACAACGAGAGGGCTGCACGGAGTAGAGCTCGTCATCAGTGATGACCACGCAGGGCTAAGAGGCGCCCTACAGAGCCATTTCACCTCAGTCCCATGGCAAAGATGCCTGTTTCATTTAGCGCAAAATGCACAAAGTTATGTCCCACAGGTCAAATATCGCGAAGAGGTGGGAAGGGAAATAAGAGAAATCTATCAAGCAGCAAAGCTAGGTGAGGCGGAAAATAGAAAGAAGGAGTTTATAAAAGAGTGGGAAGAGAAAGCTCCGGAACTCTGTGAGTGGCTCGAGGAGAATTTTATAGAAGGGCTGACATTTTTTAACTATCCAAAAGCCCATTGGAAAAAAATTCGAACAGTCAACGTCGTAGAAAGGTTGAACCAAGAAGTTAAAAGAAGGACTCGAGTGGCGAGACTGTTTCCCAATGAGGAGTCTTGCGAAAGACTGGTAACCGCAATAGCGAAAAATATCCATGAGGACTGGATGAGCGGAAAAAGATACATAGCAGACTAGCCGAAGAGAAGAGCCGAGCAGCCTCGGCAGCCTCGTTGCAGGCTCTTCCGAGGCTTTAAAAAAATTGAAAACAAAAAATAGAGAAGCTGGGACTTGAAATTTACATAAAAATGGTTGCTTAATCTCCAATTTCTAAGGTGGCTTTTAGGATCCTTCCAAACCTTCGTAAACCTGAGTATCGTTCTGAGTAGCCTTCCTCTACTACCGTGAACTCACGGCCACCATGTTTAACGACCTTGTTGATGTGTTTTGGCTTTGAAGCCAGTAAATTTTCAGCCCTTGCGGCAGAGTCTACTCCATGTTCAAAATATTCAAATTTAGCCATTATTAATCTCCTAATTTAAAGCGTTGATTATGTTTAATATAAAATATTATAAATTAAATAATGATTTTAGTAAATAAAATTAATACACCATTTATTATACATGAAATATATAGTTTTTAAATGGCTTATATTAGCTTTAGACTCACTATTTGTTGAAAACATGCTAATTATGAATATCTGGAAAACTAGATTGCAGCATTACTTGGGGTGCCTTATCAAATATTTTGGATAAAAAAAGCCTCCCCCTTTTGAAAAGGGGAGGCGAGTTGTTCATTGTTGTTATTCTGCTTATCTAGGGAGTTTCTACGTCACGTCCTCTGCGGTGTCTTGCTACGTTTGTGGCATCACGTACATTTTTGGGGACCTCTCCAATTCTCGGGTCGCTTTTGCTGCGTCCTCGCTTAGCTTGCGCTTGCTTTCCTTTCTCTATGACTTTCTCAGGTACTTTTGAGTCCTCACTAAACTTTTCTTTTTCCATGTCGAATCTTTTTCCACCGACAATAGCTTCTCGTTGTTTCATTGCTTCCTCCGGCAAGGTCAAACCTTGTCGTTTGCCTCCGGTTTTGCCCACGGCATCTTGAAAGACCGCGATGAAGACTTTATCGCCTGGTTTCGTGAACAGCTTTCTGACTCTTTTTGAAATAAGACCAAGTCCAAGTGTGGCGCCTGTCACCCCAACACCCAAGAGCCCTCTTCCAAAGCGCTTAAATGCTCCGTATTTTTTTAGCCTTGCACTGTGAATCACATAAGAGCGACCCTCATGCTCTACTGTTGGGTGATCTTTTGCTTTTTTGCTCGAGACTTCGGGCATAGTCAGCCATTTTTCCATGTCCTCTGGACGTTCTGGCTGTAAATAATAAGTATTTTTTGAAGTAATTTCTGGCATTTCTTACCTCCTATTAAAGTAATTTATTATCTTTATAATAATATTATAAAATATAATACTATGTTAGTAAACAAAATTAATATAATATTAATTTTAAATCAAAATTAGGAGGGTTTGAGGGGATTCTATCCTATTGAATTTCAATTTCTTATGATTTTTTTGAAAAATAGCCCCAAAAATGGATCTATGGCAGTTTTATCCAGTATAAAATCTAAAAACCTGACCCTAAGTAACTTAAGGTAAATCACTAAAATTAAATTGATTTGGGAGCAATAAAAGGTTTTCTTGCTGGCGGCTTGCGCCCTTTGGGAAAGGCCCTCGCTCTCGTTTGGTGGATCAACCTAGTGGAATCTGAGACCGGTTGTCTTGCAGGTGCAGCAGGCTGAGCTTTTGTGGCGGGAGCAGGTGGTCTTGCGGGGGCTGCAGGCTGAGCTTTTGTGGCGGGAGCAGGTGGTCTTGCGGGGGCTGCAGGCTGAGTTTTTGTGGCGGGAGCAGGTGGTCTTGCGGGGGCTGCAGGCTGAGCTTTTGCGGAGTCTGTCGCTGACTCTGGAGCAGGAGTTGGGGAAGTGGACTCTTTCTGAAGAAGGACAATCGTGACGCGTTTCTCACGCAGCGTATAGTATTCTGTGAGTTTGGTCGGCATCAGAAAGAGAGCAAGGCCTCTTGTTGTGTAGAGAAGGCCAGTTGCAAAAGTCACACGGTAAATTCTTTGTAACCAAGAATAAGTTTTTACACGGTGGCTGATGAGTGTGTACTCTCTACCGTCTGGACCGAGGGTTGTTCTTCCTTCGTGGGAGAAGTTGGGTTCCTCTGTGTACCCAGGAAGTTCTGGGATCTTCTCTCTACTTTCAACGTAAATAAAACTTCCTAACATAGCGGAATACAATGCCACGAAAAAAGTTTATTGTGATAGCTTTTTTGAAATTTACCCCTAGATTTTTGATATATAAAAAATAAATTAAAAGGGGTTGTTTTTGTGAGTTATGAGCAAAGTTTTGTCATTGCTTGCGATCTCATACGTGAAGAACGATTCAGTGGTGGTCTTGACTTTGGTCTTCTTCTTTTGCCTTTCATTGTGGGTCTATTCTTCGTGACTCCATGGAGACGTTCTCTACTTGATGTCCGGCCTAAAGGTTGAGGTGCTAGAGCTGATTTAGTCACGGGCATAGGAGCAGCAGTAGGTTCTCTTGTGGACCTAGCTGCTGGTTTTTTAGGAAGTTTTAATGTAGGAGTTTTTACAAGCCGAGCTTTAGGACGTTCTGCTTGAGGCTGTTTCAATTGAGGAAGGCATCGTCTCTTTTTAGGCTGTAGAACGCCCAGGGTGACGCGTTTTTCAGAAAGGGTCAACAGCTCTCGTACGGTTTGTGAGAAGAGGGCACTTCCCAATGTGATGATGACGAGCGCGATTCCGAGGAGTCCACGGCCAATTCTCTCCATTTTGGAGAGGGCTTTGACTCGTTGGGTCACCAGTTTATACCTTCTTCCCTCATTTTGGACATAGGTGTCCTTTCCAGGGAAGTCTTTTACTTCGTCCCAGCCTTTATAAGGATCCAATTGTCTTGGAGTATCAATGTATTTTATTTGGTCAGTCATTGATATATTTATAACACGGAAGCAATTTATAACCAATAGTAAGAATATTTTTATAATAAAATTAATCTAATATTAATAATTAATGTGATGTTAGTTCATTCTTCTCTAATGAAATTCATGTGTATACGTGGGTAAGCTTGGATCTCATTTCAGTCTTCAAAGTGTAGAAAATTTCTTAAGATTGGCACATGCAGTGCCACGTTGGAAGCAGATAGCGATAGCTTTTTTGTCATGCCCCCAGATTTCGGTGATTTAAAAATGAATTAATCGGGGGTGTTTTCGTGGCTTCTACGTGAAGTGTTGTAGCAATTTATCTTTCCAGGTCTCGACGCATGATCAGCGTCCCGGTCTTCTTGATTTTCGTCTTCTTCTTCTGCGTCTGGAACTATTTTTGGTAGGATGCTTTTTCCCTGATTCTTTAGGACCTTTAGGATCTGAATCCTTATCAGCAGGAGTTTCAGTAGCAAGTGTTGCAGCTGATCCATCGAGCTTTCCTGAATTCTTATCAGCACGAGTTTCAGTAGCAAGTGTTTCAGCTGATCCATCGAGCTTTCCTGAATCCTCATCAGCAGGAGTTTCAGTAGCAAGTGTTTCAGCTGATCCATCGAGCTTTCCTGAATCCTCATCAGCAGGAGTTTCAGTAGCAAGTGTTGCAGCTGATTCATCGAGCTTTCCTGAATCCTCATCAGCAGGAGTTTCAGTAGCAAGTGCTTCAGCTGATTCATCGAGCTTTCCTGAATCCTCATCAGCAGGAGTTTCAGTAGCAAGTGTTTCAGCTGATTCATCGAGCTTTCCTGAATCCTCATCATCAGGAGTTTCAGTAGCAAGTGTTTCAGCTGATCCATCGAGCTTTCCTGAATCCTCATCATCAGGAGTTTCAGTAGCAAGTGTTTCAGCTGATCCATCGAGCTTTCCTGAATCCTTATCAGCTGGAGCTTTTTCTTCACGAGACCTTAGTCCTGCAGCAGCGATTTTAGCAGCGCTTGGTTTGGCTGGCACAGGAGGAGGATCTCCTGAAGCTCCTTCTTTACGAGGCTTTGGATCTGAAGCAGTATTTTCAGCAGAGGGTGGTTTAGAAGGTCGTCTCTTTCGGGGGCTTGAGTGTCTATTAGCATCGCTTCTTTCAGGCTTTTCTGAAGTTTTTGTAACTGCAGGTTGCACTGCTGGGGGTGGAGTTATATGAGTGAGGGGAAGAGAGCTTAGTCTCATTATAGTTTGGGGAAGGCCTAGGGTCACGCGTTTTTCAGAGAGGGTAAACAGTTCTCTTACCGTTTCGAAGAAGATGGCGCCTCCTAGTGTGACAATGATGAGTGCGATCCCGAGGAGTCCACGGCTGATTCTCTCCGTTGTGGAAAGGGCTTGGACTCGTTGGGTTATGAGGATATAGGTTTTTCCTTCGTTCTTGACCTTGGTTCCCTTTTCTGGGAAGTCCTTGACTTCTTCCCAGTCACTGTAAGCATCGAGATCAGTCCGGCTTTGAATGTATTCTATCTGATTTGTCATGGGTAATACTGATAGCACAAAATCATTTTAGAGCCAACGTTTGTCACAAGGGTCGAAAAAAAAGCTTCAATCAGGAGATAATCGGGATTCTTTTAAAATTTTTCTTACAGGGGAGTATTTATGAAGACGATGGTGAAGCAGAAATCGGATGAGAAGCAAGGATTGACAGGTGAGGTGAAGGAGGCGCTCAAGAAGACTGCTTTAACGATCCGAGGCCTTGCGATGGATGCGACGCAGAAGGCCAACTCCGGCCACCCAGGCCTTCCTTTAGGTTGTGCGGAGATCGCCGCTTACCTTTGGGGAGTGTTTCTCCATTACAACCCTGAAGATCCGAAATGGATTGCACGAGATCGCTTCATTCTTTCTGCGGGCCATGGATGTCTTTTGCAGTACAGTGCACTCCACCTTTCTGGTTATCCCCTCACTTTAGAAGATATCAAACAGTTCCGTCAGCTGGACTCAAAAACTCCCGGACATCCTGAACGTGACGAAGCCATTGGGATTGAGACAACGACCGGTCCTCTTGGGCAAGGGCTCGGCAACGCTGTTGGAGAGGCTCTTGGCTTCAAGCTCCTTCAAGAGAAGTTTGGCGGTGATCTTTTCAATAATAAGGTCGTTTGTCTTGCAGGTGATGGATGCATCATGGAAGGTGTGACATCGGAAGCGTCGTCGCTTGCAGGCCACCTGCAGCTCGATAATTTGATCATCCTTTACGATGCGAACAACATCTGCTTAGATGGCCCACTTTCTGAGTGCTGCTCGGAAAACACGATCGAGCGTTATAAAGCTTACGGGTTCGAAGTGCATGAGGTCGATGGGTATGACTTTGATGCGCTCCATACCCTTTTCACAAACCTACGTGAAAAGCAAGATAAGCCAGTTTTAATTCTCTGTCATACGATCATCGGTAAAGGAGCTCCTACAAAAGAGGGAACTCATAAAGCCCACGGATCTCCTTTAGGGGAGGAAGAGGTTGCAAAGACAAAAGCGGCCCTCGGTCTTCCTGAAGAGACCTTTTTCGTTCCTTCGTCGGTGCGTGACTACTTTGAGAACCACAAAAAACTCTGCAAAGCCGTTCAGCAAGATTGGGAGGCGCGTTTTGAGAGCTGGTCGAAAGAGCATGCTGACTTGCGCAAAGAGTTTGATCTGATGCATGAGCGAAAAATTCCTGAAGATTTAGAAGCAAAGTTAACACAGTTTGAAATGAAAGCTCCACAGGCAGGTAGAGCCTCTTCTCATGAGGTCATCAACTTCCTTGTTGACAAGCTACCGTTCCTCTATGGAGGATCGGCCGATCTCTCCGGTTCGGATAAAACGATGATGAAAAACTATCCCATCGTTCGACCAGGGATTTTTTCAGGACGCAACATTAAATTTGGAGTGCGTGAATTTGGAATGGCGACGATGGCTGTCGGAATGGAACAGACCGATATGATGATTCCCTTTATCGGGACCTTCTTGACCTTTACTGATTACATGAGGAATGCGATCCGCCTCAGTGCGCTTCAACACTCACACGTGATCTTTCAGATGACCCATGACTCGATCTTCCTTGGAGAAGATGGCCCGACACACCAGCCGGTAGAGCACTATGCCGCCCTCCGTGCCATTCCCAACCTCCACTTCATCCGCCCTGCAGGGAACCACGAAGTGAAGATGGCGTGGCTTGCAGCCCTTTACTACAAAGGGCCGACGGTCTTTGCTCTTTCTCGTCAAAATGTGGCAGAAATTCCTGAGACCCATGTTCCCTACAACGAAGGAATGGGGAAGGGAGCGTATGTGGTGAAGGAGGTCAATGGAGATCCTGACTACACGCTCGTCGCGACCGGTTCGGAGCTGCCACTTGCTCTCGATGTGGCAAAAGCCCTTGATCAAAAGGGCCACTCTGCTCGTGTGGTTTCGATGCCTTGCCAGGAGCTCTTTGATGCGCAGGATGCGCGCTACAAGGAGTCGCTCTTTGGACCTAAATCAGGAAAGTGTGTCTCAATCGAAGCAGGGGTGAGCCAAGGTTGGCACCGCTACATTGGCCGCGACGGCGTCTCCATCGCTGTTGATACTTTTGGAGCTTCAGCTCCAGCAAGCCAACTTGGAGTGAAGTATGGCTTCACTGTCGAACAAATTCTTGAGCGGATTGTTTAATGGAATCAAGATATTTGGCGGCACTTTCGGGAAGAAACGAAGGTGCCCCCCCTCTTTGGATCATGCGTCAAGCAGGGCGTTACCTTCCTGAGTACCGTGAGCTGCGGAAAAAGCACCGTTTTGAAACGATGATGGAGACCCCGGAGCTGGCCTATCAGGTCACGAAGATGCCGCTTGAGCGTTTCGATCTCGATGCAGCGATCCTTTTTTCAGACATTCTTCCTGTTTGCCGAACCGTCGGGGGAAAAGTCGCGTTTGTGGAGGGGAAAGGTCCTGTTGTAGACTTTAACTTTGAAAAGTTTGCTGTCGAGTGCGGTGTGGAGTCCCTCCAGTTTGTTGAGAAGGCGATCCGTCTTCTGAAGCCCGATCTTTCCGTTCCCCTGATTGGTTTTGCTGGTGGACCCTTCACGGTTGCGAGCTATCTCATTGAAGGGGGAGGCGTGGGCGATTTAAAAAAGGTGAAGCGTGCGATAGCTGAACGACGAGAAGAGCTGCATCGTCTGCTTTCCCTTCTAACCGATCAGACGATCGACTATCTGCTCATGCAGGTGGAAGCAGGGGTGGATGCGATTCAACTCTTTGACACTTGGGCGGGGATGCTCGATCCCTGTGCGTTTCAAGAGTTTGTTTTGCCTTACAACCAAAAGATTTTTGCTGCGCTTTCAGGAAAGGTGCCGACGATTTTCTTTGGCCGAGGACTTGGAAGTCACCTCCATCTCTTGAAAGAGATCGGCGCGACAGGGATCGGTGTCGATCAGACTGTGGACCTCTCCTATGCACGCGCGTTTCTTGGAAATGAGGTCGTGCTGCAGGGGAACTTGGACCCAGGGTTTCTGTATGGTTCCAAAGACTCTGTTGTGGAGCAGGTGAAGAAAGTTCTAGAGAAGATGAAGGGGGATCCTGCCTATATCTTTAACTTTGGGTATGGCATTCTTCCGGATGTGCGGCCTGAAGTGGTCGAATGGATTGTCGAAACCGTGAAACAGAAGGTGACTGTATGAAAAAAGAAGCTCTGGCCTATTTAAAACCTTTTCGAGAAAAGATCATCCATGCCTTTGAAGAGCTAGAAGGAGAAGAGAGCTTTGCTCGGACTCCTTGGACGTATCGGAGTGGAGAAGGGGGAGGAGAGATGGCGGTCCTCCGCGGCAAGGTCTTTGAGAAGGCAGCTGTCAACTTTTCTGAGGTGAGTGGTGAGGTTTTTCCAGGATCAGATGGAAAGGGTCCCTTTTATGCGACGGGAGTGAGCCTGATCACGCACATGGCCAACCCGCATGCTCCGACGGTCCACATGAACCTGCGCTATATCGAAACACCAGAGAAGAGCTGGTTGGCTGGAGGGTATGACTTGACGCCGATGGGCTTTTTCTACGATGAAGACACCGCACATTTCTTAAAGACAGCAGAAGAGGCTCTCGCGCCTTTTGGTCTTTACGAGGATTTCCACCAGCAAGCAAAAGAGTATTTTTATCTACCTCACCGTAAGAAGGAGAGGGGAATCGGCGGCGTTTTCTTCGATCATTACAATACGGGTCAGCCGGATGAGGATTTGAAGGTTTGGAAAGCGGTTGGAGAAAGTTTTTTGCCCGCCATTATTCCGCTCTATCAGCGGCGTATTGACCAAGATTTCTCAGAGGAGGAGCGAGCAATGCAACTGCGTTTACGCGGCCATTATGCTGAGTTCAACCTCCACTACGATCGAGGAACTAAGTTTGGCTTTCTTTCGGGTGGGAATCCAGAAGCCATTCTCTGTTCTTTACCCCCAGTTGCAACATGGTGATGCGGGTTGCCGTCCTCGGTGGAGGGATTGCTGGACTTTCAGCTGCCTATTTTTTAGAAAAACGTTACGGCGACTTTATTCAAGTCCACCTCTATGAAAAGAAAGAAGAGGTGGGAGGCTGGGTTCAAACAGAGCAGCTGGGCCCGCATCTTCTTGAACATGGAGCACGGTCGCTGCGTCCCGGACCTCGAGCCCCTCTGCTCTTCCCCTTGATGCGTGAGTTGGAACTCACAGGCGCCATCGAACTTCCGGCGCCCGAGGCAAGCCAGCGCTACCTTTACCGTGAAGGTCAGTTGCAAAAGGTTCCCAACTCGATCCGTGAATACCTCTTTTCTCCTCTTTTTCGGAAAACGGCCTTTTCTCTTCTAACAGAATGGAGCCGAAGAAAAGGGGAGCGCGATGATGAGACGATCGCCGCTTTTTTCCGCCGTCGTTTGGGGGATTTTATCACAGACGAACTGGTTGACTCTCTCGTGACGGGGATCTTTGCTGGAGATATTGAAGAGCTCTCTGTGAAGAGCTGTTTTCCCATGCTCTATCAAATGGAGAAAGAGAAAGGCTCTTTCACCCGCACGCTCCTCTCCCAAAAACGGGTCTCTCCTCCAGAAGGAACACCTGAATGGCAGAAAGCTCCCTTCTTCACCTTCAAGGGAGGGATGCGTCGCCTACCAGAGGCCTTTAAAGCGGCGCTGCGTTGTCCGATTTTTTACGGGGAGAGCGCTGTACGTCTCCAATTTCAAGAGAACTTAGCGGTCGTGACGACTGATAAACGTGAGGAGCGTTACCACTTGGTGATCTCTGCTCTGCCCGCTCCACTTCTCAGTGCCCTTCTTCCTGGAAAGCATGAAGCGATTAAAAAAACGTTGGCCGCAACATCTTATAATTCGATCGCGACAGCGCACCTCATCTACGACCGTCCGGTCCTAAAATTTCCGGGCTTTGGACACCTTGTTCCGAAAAATGCGGACCCGCGCGTTTTAGGAATTGTCTATGACTCTTCCGCATTTGGAAAAGAATCTCTCGGCACCAAACTCAGCGTGATGATGGGAGGAAGTCGCTATCCGGAGGTGGTATCGACTTCGGAGCAAGCCTTGCTCCAAACAGCAAAAGAGGCCGTAGAGAAGATGCTCCGAATCTCAGCGGTTCCCGCTTACCAAAAGCTCCTTCTTGCGGAGCAGGCCATCCCTCAGTATACCTTAGGCCACGAGAAACGCCTCCAATTTCTCTTAGACACCCTTCCTAAAGAGATCCCTCAGCTCGCCCTCGCTGGAAGCTCTTACTATGGTGTCTCTGTCCCTGAAATCATCGCCTCTTCTCACCTCCTTGTCTCTTCGCTGACCGCGACTGTCACAAAAGTATAAGTTTGGCACGTTTTTTGGATAAGACCTTCAATACGGAGGTTTTATGTTTGGAGATATCAGAGGGGCTCCTCTTGAGCAGAAACGAGAAATCATCAGTGGCATCGCTCGGCTGTGCGAAGAAACGAGCGATGAGGATCTTTCGATGAGGTGTCGTGTCAATAAGGCTGCCTTAAATGTCCTTCGCGATCTTGAGCTTGAGACAGGAGATGAAGAGCGGCTCCAATTGATCACAGTGTGTGAGCAGCAGTACTCAATAGATAGAGAGAGGCTCATTCAAGCCTTTATTGAGCGAGCCGAGAATGAGTGTGGGATTGTGGTTTATCCTGCGAACTTTGAAGGGGATACTTTTTCGCTGCAATTAGATGATCACTACGCTCTTTTCGATGATGAGACATTAGAGAACTATTTAAATGCACTTTTTGAGCTCTCTTTTTTAGAAGAGATTGATCTTTCACGTTGCTCCCTTCCCTCTATTCCTCCGTCTGTAGGGAAACTTGTGAATCTCAGGAAGCTTGTGCTGTCTCATAACGCTCTTACAAGACTTCCTCAAGAGATACAAGAGTGTGAGAAACTGGAACATCTTGACCTGAGAGGCAATCCGATAGATGAATCTTTGGAGGCAATTCCCGCTTTGCCTGTTTCTTGTGATGTCTATACTGACGAAATATCTCCCTCTTCCAAAGAAGAAGATCTAATCGAACAAAGGATCGATGCATTTTTAAAAGATATGGAGGAGCTTGGCGTTGATCCATCGTTAATTTTTTGTTTCGAAGAGCGAACTTTTTTCTGTACATCTGGCATGCCAGGTTACTTCTCAATAAAAGATCTCGACGACGAGAAAAAAGTGGCTTTTTTAAAAGCCCTATTTGAGCTGGACTTTTTAGATCAAGTCCACCTTTGCGATTTGGATCTTCCCTCTATTCCAGAGAATGTGAATCAATTACAAGCTTTAAGTCATTTATCGATTATAGGAAACCCTCGCTTAAAAGAAGTTCCGCCGAGGCTTGGAGAGTTGCCTCAACTTGAAGAAGTTGAACTTTTGAGGAATGAAATTGAGGAAATTCCCTCCTCTTTATCTGAAGTGAAGGTGTCTTTGTTTCCCACATGGAGTGAAGCTCAGCAGATGCATCTGTTTATCCGTGAGGTAAAGAGACTGGGAATTTCAGATGTCAGCATGAATAACTTTCGAGGAAAGAGTTTTGTATATCAGCATGGCATGGGAGTCGATGGAGAGACTAGACTCTCTAAATTGAGTGTAGATCAACAGCGAATCTTTTTTCAGCTTCTTGCTCAGCTTACTTTTTTAGAAGAGGTGAACCTTTCGGGAAACTCTTTGCAGGAGTTTCCTTCTGAACTCTATCAGCTCGAGAAACTTAGAAGATTAGATCTAAGTGGAAATCCATTGGTTAAGCACTGTTCTGCTGAACTTGCACGTTCTTCGAATCTAGAGGTTCTCAATTTGTGCGGGACAGGAATTCAAGAGGTTCCTGAGCATGTTCTTCAGATTAGAAATTTGCAAGAGCTCGATCTCTCTGGAAATGGGCTCGTAGAGGTGCCTGATTCTGTGAAGGGTATTCCCCGCGTAAAAATCGACGCAACACCTGAAGAGCGGAAGCGTCTCTTTATTCTCCGTATGTCCGCTTTAGGTGTTTCTGGACTCTCTTTGACGAGTTTCGAGGAAAACGGTTTTGTATATGATCCATCTACCATGCAGGTTCCTGAAGAGGTGAAGCTGCAGTTTTTAGAAGCTCTATTCGAAATGGATTTTTTAGAGAAGGTTAGTCTCCAAAGATTGGGAGTGAGTGAGATTCCCTCTTCTATTGGAAAGATGACTCAGTTAACATCTCTGGACTTGAGTGGAAATCCGCTTTCAGATCTTCCTATTGAGCTAGGAGGATTGCTTGAGTTGGATGAATTGAATCTCGCTGACTGTCGATTTGAGTCAGTTCCACAGGCTGTGTTGAACTTAAACCAACTCTCTGCAATAGCGCTTGATGACAATCAGCTTCAACGCTTTCCTGAGGAATTGTCCATACTTAGGAATCTTCGAGTCTTAGTTTTGAACGGAAATCCTGTCGGTACAGTTCCTGGATCTATCTCAGATTTCTCTAGTTTGGAGGTGCTTTATTTAAATAATATGGGTCTAAAGACTCTCCCTGCATCGATAGGGAGATTAGAAGGTCTAACTCAACTTCGTCTGAGCGGCAATGAGCTTTCTGAGCTACCTGAAGATTTCGAGAGATTGCACCGCCTCCAAGATCTTTCTTTAGGAGGTAATCAGTTCTCTGAGGTTCCTGCCTCTGTTTGCAAGTTATCAAACTTGCAATCTCTAAACCTTGATGCAAATGCGATTGTGAAGGTTCCTCCTGAATTTTCAGGTCTCACCTCTTTGCAGTGGCTTGACTTGAGTTTAAATAGGCTTCAGGAGCTCCCAGAAGAGATTCTAGATCTGAAGAACTTGAGGAGTTTAGGTCTTATAGGAAATCAGATTTCAGTCATACCAGAAAGGATCGCAGATCTCACTGACTTGCAATTACTGGTTCTGAATTCTAATCCGATTGAATCCTTGCCAGAGTCGATTGGACGGCTTGAGCACTTGACGCATTTCCAGATGGGGCATTGTCGTTTGAGTGCATTGCCGAGTTCACTAGGGAGACTTAAAGAGCTACAGGATATGAACTTTGCTTACAACAGAATTCGAGGAGTTCCTGAGAGCTTTAGAGAGCTAGCCTCTACAGAGCCACAAGTTTTAGACCTATCTGGAAACCCCATCTATGGCTATGAAGAGGGCGAGGGAGAATTGGGAGTAGAAGAGTTGTATTATCTATTTGAAGGGAGTTTACATTTAGAGACGCCTGTGGAAGACTTGGTAGAGGTCACAAGGGATGAAGTCGATGTCGCGATGGATCAAGAGCCACTGCGTGTGAACCGCGAGGTACTACAAAGGCTGATGCCTCCTGAGATTCCAGACCAAGGAGTCAACTGTGCGGAGATGTTGATCCTCTTTGATCAGATCTTTCAAGAGTTGAATTTGACGGATCCTACCCATGCTGCTTACTTCTCAAGAGAGATGGTGGATATTGTTGAGAACGAGGATCATCCGGTCGATCTTGAGGCGTTAGAAGCAATGGACAATCAAGAGTTTATCTGGAGCTACCTTGTTCCGCGTCTTTCCGGATATGTGAGGACCCTCTATCAAGAGCCCCTTGAGGAGGGGGATGTTCGGCCTCTCATGATGCTGCATGATGCCCACTTTCCAGAAGGAAGGAAAGCCCTTGCCTATATCCTGCAGCAGATGGCCAGTGCGGATCCAGAAATGAAGGCACTCAGGATGACGCAGCTGGTCAATGGCCTACTCTATTGCCATACTGGGCAAACCGAGGCGCTCAATGCTCTGGCCTACTCCGCAATGGGTGTTGAACAGACAGCAGATGTGCGTGCGGTGATACAACGAGAGATCGCCTCTCGTAAAAACCAAGCCTTTAGTCAAGCCATACTTCAGTATGGGTGGGCCATTCCTCATAATCCCCACTTGATTTCAGTCTACCGTAGCGCTTTGGCTGACACACTGGGGCTCAGCCAAGCGGTCGGTGGGTATGTCGATACCATCGGACACGCAGGTCTCGATCCCTTTCAAGGAAATGTCGATGGTGCCTACTGCCTCTATTATAGGCACGTCCACCCTCAAGCGATTTCTGCCTGGATTCAAGAGAAGTGCCAGTCGGCCGAAGATCTTGAGTTAGATCGAGACTTAGCGCGAGTGCAGAAGATCCGTAACAAGATGACACAAACATCGGGTGATTATTCTGGACGGATCCAAGAAGCCCGTGAAGAATTAGTGAGCTGCACAGATGTCCAGAGAAAGATGCGCCTGCAACTCACGATCCGTTCGCTGGAAAAGGCTCAGGCGCAGCAGCAGGTGAGTGCTTCAGAGCGTGAAGAGTTTAGGACGCTATGCGAAAAGTATGATGCCACGCCCGATTCGATTGTTCAAAAGCTTCGAAAACAATCCAAAGAGAATCACGAAGCACGTCCGATCACGGCGGGTGACGTCACAAGCTACCTGATCTCTGAAAAGCTCGTTCCTGAAGCAGGAGGGGATTGGTGGAAGGCCTACTTCACCGAAGACCCACTGGTTGAGCCAGATGCGGTCATGACCAAAGAGGGAGTCACTCGACTTCTTGTTCAAATGGGAATTCTCATCGACGAAAGGGAAGCCTAACTCTACCCACTTAACTCTACCCGTGAGATGAGATTGTTCATAACTTTCTTATGTTAAGATAGTATTGTTTCGTTTGCGACAAAAAGGGGCAGGGGATAAGATGAGGCTACATTTCATTTTTTCTCTATCCATAGGACGTTAAGATGTTTGATAAGTTCACCAACCGCGCAAAACAAGTCATCAAGCTCGCGAAGAAAGAAGCGCAGCGCATGAATCACAACTACCTCGGAACGGAGCACATCCTTTTAGGATTGTTGAAGCTCGGTCAAGGGGTGGCTGTCAACGTCCTAAGAAACCTCAATATTGATTTTGAAACCGTCCGTGCAGAAGTCGAGAAGATTGTCGGCTTCGGTCCGGAGATTCAGGTCTATGGGGATCCTGCCCTCACCGGTAAAGTGAAAAAGGTCTTCGAGTACGCGAATGAAGAAGCGGCCAACCTCAGCCACAACTATGTAGGAACAGAGCATCTCCTGCTCGGCCTTCTAAAGCAGACCGACGGTGTCGCAGCTCAAGTTTTAGAGAATCTCAATGTCAACTTAAAGGAAGTCCGCAAAGAGGTCTTAAAAGAGCTAGAGACCTTCAACCTTCAGCTTCCTCCTTCTGGAGCTCCACCTGTGGGTGCAGGGCCGATGAAGAGTTCAGGCCAGGAGAAAGCAGGTGGGGGAGTTCTGACCGATAAGCTGCCAGCTTTAAAGGCCTATGGATATGACCTCACAGAGCGCTGCCGCGATGGAAAAATGGATCCCATCATTGGAAGACAGGAAGAGATCGAACGTCTGATTTTGATCCTCTGTCGAAGACGCAAGAACAACCCGGTTCTCATTGGAGAGGCCGGTGTGGGTAAATCTGCGATTGTAGAGGGCCTTGCTCAGGCAATCGTCCGCAACGAAGTTCCCGACATCCTACGCAAAAAACATCTGATCACACTTGACCTTCCTCTGATGATTGCAGGGACGAAATACCGTGGTCAATTTGAAGAGCGGATCAAAGCCGTGATGGATGAGATCCGCAAGAGCGGGAATATCATCCTCTTTATCGATGAACTCCATACGATTGTCGGTGCTGGAGCGGCTGAAGGAGCGATTGATGCTTCGAACATCCTAAAGCCCGCGTTGTCACGTGGTGAGATCCAGTGTATTGGAGCGACCACGGGGGATGAGTACCGAAAACACATTGAAAAAGATGCCGCTCTTGAAAGGCGCTTCCAACAGATCGTGGTTCCACCGAATAGTGTTGAAGAGACCATCACCATTCTCGATGGACTCAAAGACCAGTATGAGGAGCACCACCACTGCACCTACACGCCTGAATCACTCGAAGCCGCTGCACGTCTTTCTGATCGCTACATTTCTGGCCGTTTCCTACCCGATAAAGCGATTGACTTGATCGACGAAGCGGGAGCGAAGTCACGCATTTCTGTCATGGACCAACCCGATGAGCTGACAAAGCTCGACTCTTCGATTGAAGAGACACGTGTGGCCAAAGAAGAGGCGATCAGCCAGCAAGAGTATGAGAAGGCTGCGAAGCTCCGTGACCAAGAGAAAAACCTCCGCGATGAGCTCGAAACGCTACGCACCGAGTGGGAGAACAGCAAAGAAGAGCGGCAGGTCGTTGTGACTGACGATGAAGTGGCTGCTGTCGTTGCTAAACAGACTCGTATTCCGATCCACCGCCTCACTGAAGGGGAAACCCAAAAAGTGCTTTCGATGGAGACGGACCTGAAGAAAGAGATTGTCGGACAGGGCGACGCCCTCGACATCGTTTGCCGCTCGATCCGCCGCAGCCGCGCTGGGATCAAAGATCCGAATCGCCCGATTGGAGCGTTCCTCTTCCTGGGACCCACAGGAGTGGGAAAAACGCTTCTTGCACGTCTCCTTGCGAAGCATATGTTTGGAGGAGAAGATGCCCTGATCCAAATGGACATGTCGGAGTACATGGAGAAACACGCCGTCTCCCGGATGACCGGCTCGCCTCCAGGGTACGTGGGACATGAAGAGGGTGGTCAGCTCACAGAGCGTGTCCGCATGCGCCCCTACTCAGTCGTTCTGTTTGATGAGATTGAGAAGGCTCATGGCGATATGATGAACATCCTCCTTCAGATTTTAGAAGAGGGACGTCTCACCGATTCCACAGGCCTTCAGGTTGATTTCCGTAACACGATCATCATTCTCACCTCAAATATCGGTGCGGACCTCATCAAGAAGCAGACAGAAATCGGATTTGGTGCGAGTGCAGACCACCTCGACGATGAGACAATTAAAGAGAAGATCACCTCAGAAGTGCATAAGAAGCTCAAACCTGAGTTCATTAACCGTCTCGATGGCTTGGTGATCTTCCACCAGCTCAAGAAAGAGCACCTCAAAGGCGTACTTGATATCGAGATCAAGAAAGTGATCGACCGCTTGAAAGTCCGTGAGGTGGGTCTCGACCTTGATGAGAAGGCAGAAAACTTCCTCATCGAAAAGGGATTCCAACCAGAAATGGGGGCACGGCCTCTACGCCGTCGCATCGAAGAGTTCTTGGTCGATCCTCTGACCGATGAACTCCTCCGTCTTCCTGAAGAGCCACGCCACTACCTTGTCACGACCGACAAGGAGGATGGCAAGCTGATCTTCGAAGAGAAGGAGATTCCCAAGAAGCCCAAGCCAAAGAAGAAAAAGGCACCGAAAAAAGAAGAGGCGACTCCCTAGGATTAATCTCCTGTATATGCGAGACACCGCTCTAATGCCTCTGTCATGCAATCGTAGACCGTCCCGCTTGACTTAGCACGTTCTCCAAAAGTGTCATCGATGATTTTTCTGGCAGTTTCTCTTGTGATGTTTGGTTGTAACTCCATGGCTGCCTGGATGAGTGCCTCTTTGTACTTGGGAATGACTCTCTTTTCCTCGACTTTAGAGAACTGAGGAAAGTAGATACTGAGTCGAATAGCGATGGTGTTCGGTGAGGGGTAGTCTGTACGTCCTGGAGAAGAGTTGAGGAACTCATCGGCAACGAGTGCTATCACTGTTTCATTTGTTAGCTGTGGCATTAACTCTTGCACTTGGGGCATCAACTCGCGAATACGAGCAAGATTATCGGGGTTTACCAGAGATTGGTACTCTCGTTCTTTCTCAAAACTTTCTAACTCATCGACTCCCATCGGATGTGCAAAGTCTTGACATCCAAGAAAAGCGTCTTCTATAAAATCTCTGACGGTGAGGTTGCTGGCATATTGATAGGCACTGACTAACTCTCCTAAAATAATTGTAACATCGTCATCTTCGAGAGTAGGAAATTGGTCAAGGATTTGACTCCGAAGAGATGCGAGCATCGCATCCTTATCTTCTGGATCCATTTGCTGGTAATTTTGATCGAGTATAAATCTTTCTAAAGTGTCCTCAATAAAGTGTTCGACGGTGATCAAGGGATCACTAAGGTAGGATGTGGCGGTCTCTTCAATGATGTCGTTGATGGTCTCCATGTCCAAGCCAGGGTAATGGATCAGGGCTGCTCCTCGAAGGGTTTGAACTAAGGCTTCCATTTTATCTAAATCGCTTGCAACAGAATTAAAGGTATCTACACTATCAATCTGGTTATCAGGAGCTACCGATGAATTGTACACAGACATCACTTCATCCTCTATGTGTTGATCGGGACGAAGAGTTTGGAGTTTTTCTTGATACCACTCTTTCGGTTGGGTGTTGGGATCAGCGGAGACCTCTACTTTGGGCTGTGGTGGGGTAAAGAGGCCCCAAGATTCATGCTCCTCCAGAACTTCTCTCGGCTGGAAGACACCTCTAGCGATCGACTTGACGCCGATAGCAGTCTTCTCTGCACTGCTCACAATGTGGAAAGTGGCTTCCCCTAGATCGTGATTTCGACTAAAGGGTGAGGCTACGAGTGCTCTAAGAGACCTCCCTGCAGAAGCAAAAGCCTTTCCAAGATCTACAAAACCGGCATGGACAGCCAATAAACGATCTTTGGTCGTCGGTTTTTCCTGCTTTTCCCTTCTCGTGTGGAGCACTTTTAGAGGATTGGTAAAATTTTCTAAACGCATGGGAACCTCCCATTTAAATTATTTTTCTTTGGGTCGGTAAAGACGGGTGAAAAAATCTTTAGTAAAATCATGAATGTTTTGGGTTGCCGGTTTTTGGTCGATGGCGATCTTCAGCTCTTCTATCCATTTCTCAGGTTCAATATTGGGAACGGCGCGTATTTGTTGGATAAAAATGGGTTGAAGGCTTGAGAGATCTAGGTGTGATTCAGAGGCTAGCCATTCTTCGAGTCTATTTTTGCTAATTGGACCCTCCTCGATTGTCTCAACAGCGCCTGCGATCAATAAGATGGATCCTTGACTTTTGTACGTTCCCTCACTAGCGATTTCTTTGGCTAAAGCTATATTTCGTTCAACTTGGGCTTTTTGTCTTTCACTGCTACTTGCAGCACTTGTTGTCGTGGCTTTAGCGGTAGAAAGACCCTGGTCGAGTGATTCTTCGATTGGACGAACTGCTTCGCCGACCGTTTCTTCTGTTTGACCTTTTTTACGGCACGCTTCTAATGTCTTTTCAATGAATTCGAATACGGTAGATTCCTGGCCTTGACTCATCACCTCTTTCATAATGTCTCGGACATCACTTTCTTCTAGGGAGGGAGTGTGGAATAAGGCAGCGGCAACAAGCGAATTGACTAATGCCTCCTGTGCATTAATAGTATAGAATTGTTGAAAATACTTTAATCGAGTGGTTCCGCTAATAGTGTCATGTGTTTGAGTTTGTGCTAGAGTGACGACTTCTGTGGCTGTATCAATAATGTTTGGGTATTTCCTTGCATCATCATCGATTTTAGTGCTGTGGGTGCTTCTTAAGGTAGCGTACCAGTTGCCCATCTCTTCAGAAGATTCAGGGAGGGGACGGCTTTCGATTCCTTGGAAAAGACCTCTCTTTTCATGTTCTTCAAGAACGGCTCTAGGTTGGAAAAAACCTTTTGCGATCGATTTGACTCCCACTGCTGTCTTTTCTGCGCCCTCTAATAAGTGGGTAGAAGCTTCTGCGATATCGTGATCTCTTGATTGAAAGATAGTGCCTACGAGGGCTTTCAGGGATTTACCTCCTGATGCTAAACCCTTGGCGAGGTCAACGAAGCCTGCTTGAACCCCTAGAAAGCGGTCTTTTAGTGAAGTCTCTCCCTGTTCACTACGTCGTTCAAATAGAACTTTCAAAGGGTTTGTGAAATTTTCTAAACGCATAAATTCCCCTGATGTTTAATAACGGTATTTTTCTGCGCGGTTGAGAAGATCGACGATGTAAGAATAGAAGCTCAAACCTTCGGTGGCTGCTGAAGAGGAGGAGTGTTTCGAAAACCAGGTCTCGTCTAGGCCATATTTTTCATGGATGAGTTGCTTTAGCCTTTCTTCAATCTTTTCTTTAAGGGGGTGA
>Ga0180434_10003357_pt1 | contig 20474 bp, 16 predicted proteins | sample SS_ome_7_FD_132453 | JGI IMG/M metagenome (GOLD analysis project Ga0180434, IMG submission 132453) | Hypersaline lake sediment archaeal communities from the Salton Sea, California, USA - SS_1_D_2 metaG | ecosystem: Environmental > Aquatic > Non-marine Saline and Alkaline > Hypersaline >...
CTTCGTATTGTGCGTAGCTCTCTCCGCCAGAGCACAGCGTGAAGTGGCCCTCTTAGCAATGGTTGCCGTACCTATCGCTGGACTCAATTTCGCGTCAGCGCGTAAACGGACCAAGCTCTTTCTACGCAATATACGATCATCATCCGTCTTTTACCCGGCAGCACTATTTCTGTATGTTTCGGTCATTGTTGCATTGGCCGCCACAGTGCTAGACGTGGTGTCGGATCGAGCGCTGGTCAATGGAAGAACAGCTTCAGGCTTTGGCCTGGACTTCGAACCTGGAATCTTCCCGGAACGTTCCGTGAAGTTTCTGCAGAAACACGAGCTGCCCGTCCGTCTTTTCAATAATTACGTGCTGGGAGGCTATCTGATTTGGCAGCTCTGGCCGCAGTACCACGTCTTCATCGACGGGAGAAATCAACTCTATGAAGAGCGACTGTTTCTGCACTACAACAACATGGTCGCATCGCCCGAACTCTGGCTGACTGAGGCCGAGAAATACAGGATCAATACGGCAATTCTGAGCTACAGCACCCCCGGCGTAGACAAGCTCACAACAGCTCTCTATAAGAATCCAAACTGGAAACTCGTCTTCTTCGATGGAAGGGGTGTGGTCTTCTTGAAGAACAGTCCGGAGAACCGTGAACTGGTTGCAAGACTTGAGATCGCCTTTGAAAATCCTCGCACTGAAAAACTGATAGCCTCGGCAGTCCAGGATGACCTGAAAGGCGGACAACTCTACGACCAAATGCGCTCTATGCTCCCGGTCCTGCCAAGACGAGCACAAAACGCCAAGTGCTCACTCAATGTAGCATCACTCCTGAACATGTTCGGCCAGAGTAGATTGGCCGCCTCACTTCTCAAAGAAATTGAACCATGGACTGACAATCGCAAAGGCTTCCTGGCCGTGACAGGCCAGACTTATCTCTTTAGATTGATGGAAGACCGCAATCCAAAGGATGCGAGAAAGGCAAAAGACGCGTTCGAGGCTCTGCTGAGAATCGCCCCCAAATATGCGAATGCTTACGCAAGCTTGGGGCGACTGGCAGAATTGTCGGGCCGCGATGCAGATGCAATTCATTACTACGAACAGGCAATAAGACTCGAACCCGGCAATAACAAATACCGATACAAACTCGCAACCGCACTCTCAGAAACGGGACAGTATGAACGAGCGAAGGATGAACTGAGGACGATTCTCCGTCACGATCCAGAATTCACACCCGCACATGACTACTTGAAAGAACTCAAGGAACGCAGCCAAACCGAAACGTAAATACCTCTGGCTTTTCCATCGTGCCACGATTGCTTGTTACAAAATATGACATGAACTGAGCAAAGAATGCTTGCAAAAAAAGGTGGGGACAGTACAATTTCCTTGTCCAGGGTATAGAGACTATTGTTCAAGGAGTGTCAGATGAAACTGTGGATCATAGTGGTAATGCTCGGAGTCGGGACATGCTGCTTCTGCTCGGCCGCGTCAGGAGAGAACGCCTTTGACTTTGTGGTGATGGCCGATCCCCATGGCTATTTCTATGACGACATCATCGATCAGGTCAATCTCATCGACCCACAGCCTGCCTTTGTCCTTGTCAATGGAGATGTCATCGGGCGTCCGTCACCGCGAGAGGCCGTGTTGCAGCAATGGGCCTATGTCGATGTGGCGTTTGCTCGATTCAATGCACCTGTCATCACCACGCCAGCCGACCGAGATGTAGCTCATCCTGACGGCTATAAGGTCTACAAGGAACGATACGGCCACACTTACACTTCGTTCGATCACGGCAATAGTCATTTCATCGTGCTCTGCTGCTTTGAGCCTGAGAGAAAAGTCGACGTTGGTCTGGACAGCAAACAGATCGAATGGCTCAAGAAAGATCTGGAGGCCAACAAGAACGCCGATCACATCTTTGTGTTCATACCCAATCCGATCTGGGACAGGGATGACTGGCAACACCACGATCTCCTGGCACAATACGCCGTCAGAGCGGTCTTCACGGGAGATAACCATAAATATTCCCTGGCCCGCGAACTCGACGGCGTGCAGTATTTCTTCGTCGGCAGTTGCTCTTTGCCGATGGGCGGATACTTCAGGAATTTCGTACTGATGTCTGTCGATGAAGAAAACGTCCACACAGAAGTGGTGAAGTACACAGGCGAGAGATTCCCGCACACAATGGCTTCCGGAAAGGCGTCCGCCATTCCACTCCAGATGCACAACGCGACAACGTTCAAAAAGATCGAAATCTCTGAAGGTACCCACCAAACCGACATTCTATGCTGGTTGAAAAACCCGCTCACCTTCCAAGCTGGCCTCGAATACAAATGGGAAACAGCAGGAACAACTTGGAAGGTATTCCCATCAAACGGCTCAGTCCCTCTTTCTCCGAAGGGAAAGCTGAAGTTGGCCGGCGGCGGAATTTTTGACCCGGACGTGCCTGTCCCAATACCAAGTCTTGCAGGAACCGTCACACTGGAAGACGGCACGAAAGTGCCCTTCGAGGTGCCCTATCAACCGATTATCCGACGCCATGCTGTCGCCAACAAATTGGCAAGAGCGCCTGTACTTGATGGTACCACAACAGTCAAAGAATATGCCGGAGCGAAGACGCACGGAGGGTTCTTGGACTACCACGGGCGCTCCGTCCCGCACTTTGATACGGCTTTCAAGGTGACCTATGACAATCAGAATCTGTATCTTGCCATTACCGCAGAGGAACCAGAGCCGGAAGGAATATTGACAAGAGCAGAGGAAAGAGATGGCGACGTATTTAGCGATGATGCTATCGAGATATTCATAGACGTAAACCTGGATCGCAAGACATACCGCCAGTTTGCCCTGAACCTAGGCGGCGCGACGTACGACGCAGACGGCTACTATCCAGAGTGGGATGCGGAATGGCAGGCAAAAACAACAATAGACGAAAAGAATTACTCGATGGAAATTGTAATTCCTTTCGCTTCTCTCGAAGTGGAAATGCCAAAGCCAGGTGACACGTGGGGACTGAATGTCTACCGTACGAGACATGTCACAGGCAAGAAGAAGACGCCATTTGAAGAAGTCACGGCTTGGAATATGACCTACGACACATTCCACACTCCCACACATTTCGGAAATCTGACGTTTGAATAGGATATCCATTGTTGTGCGTGACGTTTGGCATTGGTTCTCAGGTCATTTCTAGAACGTGATCCGAAATCCCGCCAAGTCTCCTGATGGTGATTCCCAGTTGACATTGACATTGTTGACGTAGGCGGATGACGGTCCTCTGTGGCACCACGCGACCATTTGATCTACGACCGAACGTTCGCCTTCAAAAACAGCTTCGACTGCCCCTTCCGGACGATTGCGAACCCACCCCGCCAAGCCAAGCTTGGTGGCTACACGTTCCGTCGAGAAACGAAAGCCCACACCCTGAACATCTCCCTCAATAAGCACATGCACCCTTGCGAGGGCCATCGGCACTTCTCCTGCAGTCAAATGAATAGGTCGACAGGTCTAGCAACGTCTGTGACTGGCACCACGCAGCTTGGCCTACATATTTTCGATCCTGATCGGCTCAACGTGCTCGGCCAGATCAAAACGAAAAACGCGTGAAAAGAAATAGAGTTCAGCTTCCAGTGCGCGCTGTATGTTCTCCGCCTTGCGAAAGCCATGCTGCTCGCCCTCAAACTCCATTAAGGCAACCGGTAGTCTTTTCCTTTTCAGCGCGTCAGCCATCATCTGAGCCTGATTGGGCGGCACGATCTCGTCCTCAAGTCCCTGAAAGAAGGCCACCGGACACGACAGCCCGTCGACATGATGAATCGGCGATCTCTCAATGTATACGTCCCGACACTCAGGATAAGGTCCTATCAGCCGATCAAGATACCGCGACTCAAATTTGTGCGTTTCCTTGGCGAGTATCTCACAGTCGCTCACGCCGTAATGGCTTGATCCCGCAGCAAACACGTCTCGAAAGGTCAGAGCTGACAGCGTCGTGTAGCCTCCTGCGCTGCCGCCGGTGATTGCCATACGCTCTGCGTCCACCAATCCTTGTTTAGCCAGATATCTTGCACCGTTACATGAGTCATCTACATCGACAATACCCCACTGCCCGTACAACCGTTCGCGGTATTCCCGCCCGTAGCCTGTGCTACCACCGTAGTTTACGTCGAGCACAGCGATTCCACGACTCGTGTAGAATTGCTTCTGCAAACTCAACGATGTTCCTGTTGCAGCCGTCGGACCGCCGTGTACAACGACAACAAGTGGGGGCTTCTCGCCTTCAGGAGCAACATAATCCTTGTTGCGTGGTGGGTAGAAAAAGCCGTGCGCTCTGAGGCCGTTTTCAGTAGGGAACTCGATGGCTTCCGGAACCGAGATATACCCTGGATCTATCTCCAACTCGTTGGTTTGTCTTAGCTCTTCGACCTTGGCCGTGACGAGATCCACAAAGACCACGGCAGTAGGGCGCCGTGGTGCACCGCCTATGAAGACTACACGGCCGTCCGCAACACGCACATCACTGATCACTTTGTAAGGTGTTTCTATCTCGCTCAGCTCCGTCGTGATCGTATCAAGCTTTGCCAGATGCCACAGTCCATCCTGAACGTAGGAACAGATAATCCGGCTGGGACCATCAAATCCGTACGTAGCACAGTCAAAACGCCATTGTGCTGAACCAAACTCGGCCTCGAGACACGTTAGTGGTTCAATGTGTCCGGCGCGCCAGCGGTAGATATTCCACCAATTGGTGCGGTCAGAAATGAAATGCAGAACACCATCAGGGGACCATTGCGGCTGGACAATGGACTCGCCCGAGCCGCCGGCAACATGTGTCGCCTCACCGAGTTCACCGTCTTCAGCAACTGGTGCGACCCACAATTCTGAGTCATCCCAGGGCATGTTGGGATGGTCCCACGTCAGCCAGGCCAATTGCGATCCGTCAGGGCTGATTCGAGCTGCTGCATAGAAATCGTTGCCTCCGACAAGGTGTCTGATCTCGGCGCCCTTCTCAGGATAGATGGCCACAATGGTGTTCGCCGGTTCACTTTTGTCATTATGCTTTTCTCTGATAGCGATCAGTCTCTTGCGTTTCTGATCACACTCGAAGTCAGCAAATCTTCCGTCTTCGCAAGCAGTGATGGGGCTCGGTCTTCCTTGGCCAGTGTAGACATAGAGTCTCTGATCGTCGAAGTTCACAAACATCACTTTTTCACCGCATGTCAAATACGAGCCTCCGCCGTACTCATGCACACGGGTGCGTGCATTGAATCCCGAAGGCGTCATGTCGACAAGGGTCCCGTCCCGATGGCATCGCACAATCACACACCGTCCACTCTCTGTCGGACGAAGTTCTGTCCAGTATGTGTGCCCGCCCTCCAGGCGGGTCTCGTCGAATCGTACCGTGCCTTCCGCGATCTGACGCGCTTGGATCGGCGATTTCCAGGAGCCGTATGGGGCTGTTCTGGGTTGGCTCATGGTCACAAACCTCAAGTGTTAAGAGCTTTTCCGGGAAGAAATGTGTTTGTCCAGTCCAACTGAGGATAGCCGATTTCCAGGGAGAATTCGAGGAAAATGTTCCTTGAAGGTAATAGAGAACACATGCTGTCGTAAGGAATACGATGCGGATAGTTGCAGGAAGCATCCAGGAACGGAAAAGGGGAAGCTATCACACTTCCCCCTGTTAAGTAGTCTTGGGCTGAATCGCGGCCGTTTTATTCGAGACCGACATAATCGGTAAGCAATTCCTCGCGCAAAAGAGGAACACCGAATTGCTTGGCTCTCGCTACATTTTCTTCCGCTTCGAGTTGGGTTTGTGTAACGCCTCCCCCAACAACCAGGAAGCTCGTCGACAACGTAACAGTGTCCACCACTTTGTTTCCGTACCGTTCAAGCTCAGCGGCAAGGCTCCCGGTACTAGCATGTCGACTGCTAAATGGAGGCAGAAGCACAAAGACCAACTCCTTGTCTGGCGCGTAGGCTGCGCTGTAGATCAGATCGCCACGTGTCATTGGGAGAGGGGTCTCACCAACAATCGCGCAAAAGCTGACTTCTTCATGGATCTTGCGCACTTCGATCTTGCCCTTCTCGACACCGTCTGGTGATCGAACTGAAAATACAAGGTCACGGAGAATGTGCTCTTTTCTGCCGCGATTGATGACGACGAAGCCATTCTGATCATCCACCACAAGCAGCTTGCCGTCATAAGTGTCTTCTGTAGAACTCTCAACGACTTGTACTGTTCTAGCCTTGTCTGCTTCCTCTTTCAGCATGGCAAGTTCTTCTCTGTACTTGTCTCGTTCGTTCGCCAATTGCCTGATCTGTTTTTCAGTCCTCTCCCGTCCCTCGTCAAACTGAGCAGTGAGTGACGCAATCTGCTCATCGTAGGTCTTCCGTGCTCTGTCGGAGCGTCGTTCTGCTGCTTCGGCGGCGGCACGTGCCTCTTCCACTTCCTCATCAAACTGGGCTCGAATCTCATCGATTTGCCCCTCGAAACCGGCATTGTCTGTCTCAAGTCTTGAAATCTCCGCCGTTGCCCTGTCGTTGACCTCCTTCAACGCATGAATCAGTCTCGTCTGCGCATCAGTTACGGCATCAAGGGAGTTGAGATCAGAAGGAGGTTCGCTTGGCAGTATCTCGGAGAAATCCTTGCGAATTGATCCCCGCAGAAGCTCAATTTTCTGTACAACCGCTTCCAAGGATGTGTCAATGCTGCCGGTAACCATCTCAGCCCATTGTTGTTGTTCGACAAGAGCTTCTTCGCGAGCTTTTTTCGCTTTCACGAGAGAATCTTCCGCTTTCTTGATCTGACCATCCTTTCCAGAAAGCAGCGTCACCGTGTATACACAAGCAAAGAAACTGACTACAAAAAGGATTACGGCCACGATCAAAGGCATTGGGCTGGATTTTGCCCGAATAACGCGGACTTCCTCGGCCATTTTGCTTCTCCTAGTGTCTCTAGACAACAACACAGTGTGTCGAAATACAGACACACGGCTCCCAGTCGGGTAATTCTATAGGTGTCGGCAGGCATTGTCAAGCCAGGGAACAACCAGGAATCCGGGCATACAGCTTCTCGATGTAGTCCGCCTCAGCATCATTTCCTTTGGACATTGCATCCAGAAAACGACACTCAATAGACTAGTCGCTCAGGCGGGGAACCTCGTAGAAAAGGCATATGGGAACTCCCATTGCTGCCTGAACGAAGAGAGGTTTGCCATGGCGATACATATGCCAATCATTGTCATCGAACATCCCTTTTCTGGCAACCAAGACGAGATAGTCCGCGTCTCTGGCTTCGCCCACAAGCTTCAGATCCGGACGTACGTATCTACCTGGTATCTCACCGATCGGCTGATAGAGCGGGAGAAGATATTGCCCAATGTGTCGCATGGCAATAGAGCTTTTGGGGGAAACCTGATTGATGGCCTCGAAAACCTCGCGATCACAACTGTCTCCCCAATATGTCACTTCCATGCCCACGGCGTTCGCACCGGGCACTCCACCGACCAAGGCGTTGTAGTAGCTCAGTTCGTGGGGGTGTGTCAGCAACGTGCCGACAGCTTGTGACGCAAATGCAATTGAAATAATGACGGTAGCGGCTCCGACGCCGACTTTTGAGCGAAGACGGTCTAGCAAGACAGCGCCCCCGACTCCGGCAAAGCACGCCAGAAGCGGAAAGATCGGCAGGAAAATTCTGACGCCATCATAACGGGCCTTGCTTCCGGGAACAGTCAAGGCTGCAAGTTGCACGACAATCCCAGCCAGCAGCAGCATCGAAATGCCGCGGGCCGGTGTCTTCCTCCGAATGGAGCATTGAATCCCGCACACAACCGCCCCCAGCAAGCCCAAAGGCACGGTTACCAGTGTCATCACCCAGGGATAATGCCACGGCGCCGGTACATCTTTGTATGCCTTTCCGAAATAATACACCGGCACGAGGGCGCGATTAGTTGCTCTTATGAAGAACGCCCACAGCCGTTCCCAAGTGTCGTTCCATAACCACGGCCACCCTAATATGAGAATCGCCGGACCTAGCACAACCATTGCCATCGTCGCGGGCAGTGCTCGTCTTCGGTGCAAGATAAGCCCCCAAGGCACAAGCGCTACTATCAAAAGAACAGCATTGATCTTGGTCAGGAGACTGAGGCCAAACATTACCCCTGTCGGCACAGCCCACCTTCGGTCCGTCATTGATCGACAGAATACGGTTGTCGTAGCCATCCACATGAAGGTTGCAGGCATGTCGAGGGCGGCGAAATGGGCGTGACCAAATACTCGAGGCATTAGAATCAGAGCGCCACCGGCAAGAATCCCTGCAACCTCCCCCCAATGTCGTCGCGTGAAGCGATAGACCAGCAGCACGGTCGTGGCAAAAGCAACTGCTCCGACTATGCGGCCAGCCAATACCATGCCAACGAACGGCGCGAACACCATCTCGCAGAGTCCTATTGCCAGCTTCGTCAACGGTGGGTGTTCGTGGTTGGCCACCCAGTACGTGTCTCGCGCCGCTCCGTGAAAAGAGCCGATAGGTAGCTCTTGAAACCAAGCCATGTATCGGGCCGATGCACCTATGTAAAAAGGCTCATCCCATGTCGGACCAGGCCCGTCGAGTGTCAATACGACCGCGAGAAACGGAGCAAGCCAGACGATGAGATTGACAAGCGCTCCACGGATTTTTGAATTCACAGTAGTAGTCGTCTCAATCCCCTTGAGGCCACCGTCCTATTGCTCGCACCACAATCCGTCCCGCATACCAAACTCTTCGGATAGAAGGTTGCGGAAACTCTCGAAACTCCAGTCAATCTTGAGCCCCTGTTCCATGCAGAAACCGATCATCCGCGAATAGAGCATGCGCGCGGTGCGGTCTTCCGATTTTTCGGCTCGTGCAAGAGCTTCGTGAATCATCTCGACAATCTGGTCTTTCGTGGCTGTTTTTGTGACTACCGCGGTCTCATGTGATTTCTTTCTCGATCGCGGCTTCCGGCAGTTGACGGTAACATCAAATCCGCAAGCACCTTCACCGACCACCTGGTTGTATGTTCCAATTCGTTTGTCAAATGTCCGGACAGAGGCAATCTCAAACCCAGCAGAGCCTAGCCCGGTGTGTATCGACTGCCACACTTCTTCCGAAGAGTTGTGAAATACCATCGTCATCCAATGTCCCGGCTTTAGCACGCGACAGGCTTCGGTAAATGCTTGGGTGATCAAGTTACCGTAATCATCGACCTTTTTCCTCTGATGCTTGTTCATTACCGCTTCATTGCTGTTGTCGGTCATGTGTCCCAACCACGATTCCCACAGCATATTCAGCTCAGAGTATTGAAGGTTTCCGCCAAAAGGAGGATCGGTGAAGATGTAGTCCACCGAGTCATCCGGAATCGCGTCAAGGTCGGTGGCCGATTGGCAGGAGACAGCAAGCTGATGTTCCGAAGCCATGTGCTGTGGAGAATGACGCCCGTACCGTCGCAGTCGCTTGTCGAAGTCAACGAATGGATTGACTGCACGGCGAACCGACGGTATGTAGATGACACCGGATCGCGTGCCGGTAGGTTTGTGTCGATTCATTCTCGAACTGTGCGGGAGGATGGCCGTAAAGATGAAAAGCAACCTTAGCCGCAGCTCCTGGTCGGGGATCGCTCGAATCGCTTCGTAAAGCTCGGACAAAGCCAGCAGCTCGCGAGACTCAAAAAACTGATCAACACGCTCTATGTGCCGCCAGTATGTGCGTCTGGTTGCAAGTTGCGATGGGATTGGACTGGTCGGATACCACAGCGACGACTTCACCAGTGCCTTTTCAACCTTCAGCAGCCGAGCTTGCTCCAGCTCATCCCACTCGACAAGGACAGTTTTCTTCCCGGTGCAGCCAGCACACCGGTATGCGATGGCCTCGGGCTGGGTCCCGGTCTTCGTCGTGCGAATGCGACTCAGCAAATGGCCACAATCCGGGCAGGGAAAATTCCGCTGCCCCTTGCCACTTTCATCTGTCGCCGACAGCCAAAAGGACGACTCACTCCCGCATTTGTTGCAGCTATAAGTATCGCTCCAAATGATGTATTCGATCTCAACCGGCTTGCCGCACGTGCGGCAGTTCGTACCGTACAAGAACTGTCGTGCATCAGCAATCGAACGGACAACGCTTTGGCCAGCTTTCTCAACAGCATCCGGATCCAGTCGGCGGCAGTAATTGTAAGCAATGAAAGTGGCCATTGGAGATAGATCGATGAGAAGTGCGCGGCGGTTGAGTGCAAGAGCAGCTACTCCGGTCATACCGGATCCGGAAAAAGGATCCAAGACGACATCTCCAGGCTGAGTGTAGTGACGAATAAACTCCTCGATCCCGGCAGGCGGCACCTTTGTATGATAGGGATGCAACGCGTAAATTGGGGAGCCCTTGGTCGCGCGCACATCAGCCTGAAAGGGTTTGTCAACAGGGGTAGCGCTATTCTTGTCGCCGTTTGCCAAGACCTCCAGCACCGCTGGATTCGGCTTCGGCATGTAGTATGGCGGCGCAGCGATTGCAAACGGACCTGCAGACTTTGATCGATTCATGTTATCAAACAGTGAAGAGCCACGAGAAACACAATGCTCGCTAGCAATCTTGCGAGAACATCGATACGAATCCACACCACCAGCATCATAGCGAGCGCCAACCTGTACAGCAAGGATTCTGGTGTATTGGGAGAAATCTGGACGGAACCACCCACGGAACCAGAAGCTCGGAACGACTCTCAACGCTGATTGTGAATGAATCTCATAACCATCAACGGGCTCCATTCGTGGCTGCGCCCTTAGTCATTGTTCGCACCCGTCTCAGTCACGATGTCCCACGCTTTCTTGAGTGACTCGTGAGATTCGCCGGCGTCCGCCCACCATCCGTCCAGCAGTTCGTATTGCAGCTTGTTTTCGCGGAGATAGGCGTTGTTTACATCTGTTATCTCCAGCTCGCCCCTGGCTGACGGCTCGAGAGTCTTGATAATGTCAAATGCGAAATGATCATACATGTATATGCCTATGACGGCGTAATTGGATTTTGGCTGCTTTGGCTTCTCTTCAATACTGACAACGTGGTCACCGTCCAACTCGGCGACACCGTAGTGTTCTGGATCGGGCACTTCCTTGAGCATTATGCGCGCCCCGCTCTCCTGCTTTTCGTAGTTTTTCACGGCTGAAACGATATTCTTCTCGATAATATTGTCGCCCAAAAACACGACCATACGATCATCGGCAACGACCGGCTCGACAAGGCTCAGCGCATCTGCAATGCCGCCTTCCCCTTCCTGGTACATGTAGTGGAGGTGCTTCAGGCCAAATTCCTTGCCGTTACCTAGAAGACGGAAGAACTCGCCGGCACTAGTGCCACCGGTGACGATGACTATGTCGGAGATACCCGCCTTCACGAGCGCCTCGATGGGATAATAGATCATCGGCTTGTCATAGATCGGAAGGAGGTGTTTGTTTGTAATCTTGGTAAGCGGATAAAGCCGGGTTCCGAGCCCACCGGCAAGGATGACTCCTTTCATTCCATACTCCTCGCAAGCAAATGTATTGAGTGATGTTTGATCGTCGTAATTGTAGCGCGGTCGATGGACTTACTCAACAATCGCAGCCAAGCGGCTCTCTCTCACCCTATTCAATCAAACAACCAGAACCGTATGATCCAATAGAAAGCGCTGATACCATCACGCCACGTGATTTTTTTGCCTTCGGCATAGTCGCGACCACTGTAAGAAATGGGGACCTCGTAAACACGGCAACGTTTCTTTGCAACTTTTGCCGTGATCTCAGGTTCAAATCCAAACCGATCGGACTTAAGTTTCATTTCCTTCAGCACAGGTGTGCGAAACGCTTTGTAACAGGTTTCCATGTCGGACAGGTTAAGGTTGTTCAGCATGTTCGACATCAGCGTGAGAAGACTGTTGCCGACGTAGTGCCAGAAAAACAGCACTCGATGAGGGCCACCAAGAAATCTTGAGCCATAAACGACATCGGCACGCCCGTCAAGAAGTGGCTCCAGCAACTGCTTGTAATCACTGGGGTCGTACTCGAGATCAGCGTCCTGGATGATCACGTAGTCACCGGTGACCTCAGCAATACCGGTCCTAAGGGCTGCGCCTTTGCCCTTGTTGTTCTTGTGAAGTAACAGTTTGATGGTCTCGGAAGGGAGCCTTTTGAGTAAATCGACAGTCCCATCAGTAGAGCCGTCGTCCACGACTATGATTTCCGTTTCATAGGGCACTGCCTGCACTTTTTCGATCAATTTGCAGACTGTGGCTCTTTCGTTGTAGACCGGTATGATGATCGACAGCTTCATCAGGCTCCTTTCTCCCTGTAGAGTCGTCCCGTTTTGTCTGTCAGTTTATGTCTCATTTCTCGTCGCCATTTGGAAATGATCTATCATCTGCCTCTGTCGCAACAGTCAATTGCTCGACTATCTCCTTCCAGCTTTCGACCTGTTTCGCTTCCTTCGGCAGATCTTCGTCATGTTCCTTCCCGATCAAAATGAACGCCTGAATGCCATTTTCGAGGTATGCACTTGCATCCGTGGCAAGATCCCCTGCTCCCGCTTCAATTCTGGCAAATGATTTCTTGAACTCAGCAATCAGGTTTCGCTTGAACTTACCATGTGAAAACGGCCCACCGAGGAAATCCCAGTAGAAGACCGGACCAACAGGAAAAAGGTTGGCCTGAAGCCATGAATTCGTCTTGCGCGTGAAGATGTCATCACGTCCGGTAACATATACGATATTGTAGATTTCGTCGAGTTTTTGCAGCGCACCGGGAGCACCGGGCAATGTCGGGATGTCCTTGTTTTGCCGCCTGAGGAACTGAAGTCCGTTGACATCAGCAAGCGTGTGATCCAAATCACAGACAAATATACGCGTACTCTTATCCCAGACTGCCAGAAGAAGAGTGTCGGGCTTTGCCATGTATTTGGATCCTTTCGCCAGACTAACAGTGACAGAATGTTCCCCCGGAATCGTTTGGCTGGTGGTAATACCGGCAGTTCCGTCATCTCCCGTGGTCGAAGAACCAAGAAACAATTCATCAAGGAAAAAATCTATCTCTTCTCCTTCAATGTCGGAGCGAGTTAATCCGGCCTTCTCAAGTTTGGCCAGAAGTACGACCTCGTCTCCAGGCCGGGTCAAAGCGTCAAATCCGGTCAGAATCGCTTCCTCTGCAACAGCAACTTGAGTGAGCAGGAAAGCAACAAAGAAGCAGCGCGCGACGCCTTGCCGTATCGCGTCTTTTCGGGCAAATGTCATAGCAATCTCCCGACAGAAACAGAATCCCGGGATGAGAAAATACCCAAGCGCCTATCGAATCCATCCACCACCCAACACCAAGTCACCTTGGTAAAACACAGCTGCCTGCCCAGGCGTAATGGCTCGGACGGGAGTCTTGAAAAGTACACGCACCCTGTCCCCATCCAGCGGCTCGATCGTAGCCGGAGCGCCCTTGTGCTTATATCTTATCTGCACCTGCCCTTCCAGAGGCTCGCCAGGCGGCTCGATAGATGACCAATTGACACCTTCCGCGACCAACTCGGTCCGCATCAGATCATCATTGCTACCAAGGACGACCGTATTGGTCTTGCGGCGTAGATCGACGACATAGCGCGGCTCTCCGACAGCGATGCCCAGCCCGCGACGTTGACCAATGGTGAACAACTGCACTCCCCCGTGTGTGCCGAGATGATTGCCTTCCGTATCCACTACGGGACCCGGCTGCATACGATCTCCGAGAAGCTCACGCAACAATCTGCCGTGGTCATGATCGGGCACGAAGCAAATCTCCTGGCTCTCGCGCTTGTGCTTCACCTTGAGGTTGCGCTCTAGCGCAATCTGCCGGATCTCCGTCTTCTGAAGGGAGCCAAGAGGAAAAAGCGCCCGAGCAAGTCTCTCTTGTGTAAGCGAAAAGAGGGCGTAGGCTTGATCTTTCGAAGAATCTACGCCGCGAAGCAGCCGATGTCTTTCGGCAGTGTGCTCGACGCGCGCGTAGTGACCGGTCGCAATCCACGCCGCGTCACAAACATCGGCGTACCAAAGAAGCTTGCCAAACTTGAGTTCCTGGTTGCACATGATGCACGGATTGGGCGTTCGGGCGTGATCATACTCGCGACAGAAGTAATCAATGACGGATCGGAATTCTTTCTCGAAATTGAGCACATAGAACGGGATGTCGAATGCTGCTGCAACATTGCGCGCGTCATCGGCATCGGCCAGCGAACAGCAGGTAGGTTTGCCATGTTCGCTATCTGGCGTCTCGATGCCGGTTCTCATGTGAAGGCCGATCACTTCATAGCCCTGTTCCTTGAGAAGGACAGCCGAAACACTGGAATCCACACCACCGCTCATCGCGAGGACAACTCGTTTTGGGTTCGGGCAACTCATGAGATGATTCTACCATGAACAGCACCGTTGAGTAATCGCACAGGAGACGTCCGAACTGATGAATCTACCATTTCATGTCGAAGGACACGCTGGCAGTTGAAGAGGGCCTTGTGCTCTTATTTCACTTCTTCAACGACTTAGCTTCCCTCTTGACGCCGTACTTCACCAGCACTCCTTTGATTTTCTGGACCTGTGCCGCGGAAATGTTTGGTTCTGGCATGGTGACGTTCTTCCCGAAGAGACCGAGGACGGAAGCTGCAGCCTTCAACGAGCTGAAGACTGACGGGCCGATGAAGAGTTCTCGTCGCAGATCAATCAAGGTGTACTGCAGGCGGTTGGCTATGAAGAGATTCCCGCGAGCGGCAGCATTGAAGAGTTCAACAAGCAATTTTGGATCCAGATTGGCGCATCCGGGCACAATCCCATTGGCTCCCATCAACAGACTGGGAGCAAGAATGCCCTCTTCACCCTGCAGAATAGCGAAGTCAGCGCGACCGCGGAGTCGGGAGAGCACCCTGCAAAAGTCGGGGAAATTGCCCGAACTATCCTTCAAGCCAGCGATATTCTTGATCTCTGCAAGCTTTTCGATGGTTTCAGGCTCGATGTGGCATTTGGTGAGTTGCGGAATGTTATAAACATACACAGGCACAGGAGAGGCGCCAGCAACCGCCTTGAAATGATTGACAATCTCGTCCTGATTGTCTGGAGAGAAGTAAAAAGGTGGAGCAACCACCGCATAGTCGGCGGCATACTTGCGGAGTTTCTTGGCCTTTTCAATGACACGTTGTGTCGAAGTATCTATGCAGCCAACAAAAACAGGCACCTGGCCAGCAACGGCTTCCGAGCTTGTCTCGACCACAGCATCCCACATTTCATCTGTCAGGTTGGGACCTTCACCGGTTGTGCCACACGCGAAAACACCGTGCACGCCTCCTTTGAGCACAAAGGCAACCAGCTTCTTGAGCGACTGTTTGTCGACCGAACCGGACGGATTGAACGGTGTCAGTAGCGGGACGAGCACTCCGCGAAAAGCGACAGGTCTTTTGGCCACCATACACGTCTTCCTTTCTTAACGATGTGCCCGCAGAACACCGCTGCCTCAGCATTATTCAGGAAAGCTCCAACATCCGGTCGATAGCTTTTCGCGCCTGCGAAGCGGTCGGCTCGGATACGGTCACTCGATTGTCCATGTCTTCCAGTGCCCAAAGGATCTTCTCAAGTGTAATGAGCTTCATATTTGGGCAATCAACAAAAGGAGAGAGCTGTACAAATGTCTTGCCCGGCGACTCTTTTCTCAGCCGATGCAGAATGCCCATCTCCGTGCCAATCAGAAAGGTCTCAGCATCGGACTCACGACAGTATTTGAGAATACCAGACGTACTGGCGACATGATCTGCCGTGTCTATTATGTCTTCCGTACACTCCGGATGGACGACAACTCTCGCACGAGGATACTGCTCTCTCAATCTGACAATCTGCTCCAAGAGCACACGATGATGCGTCGGGCAATACCCCGGCCAAAGAATGAGTTTGCGGTCGAGTTGCTTCTCAACATAGCGGCCGAGGCTTGCGTCAGGCACAAAGAGTATCTCGCGGTCTTTCGGAAATGAATCAACAATGCTCACCGCGTTTGATGATGTACAGCACACATCGCTGAGAGCCTTGACTTCGGCAGTGCTGTTGACGTAGCAAACCACTGCAGCATTAGCGGTTTTCCGCTTAGCCTCGTCGAGTTGGCGTGCGGAAATCATATTCGCCATCGGACATCCCGCGTTGCTGTCAGGGAGTAGCACTGTCTTTTCAGGACTCAATATTGCGGCCGTTTCAGCCATGAAATGTACACCGCAGAAAACGATCACGTCGGCATCGGTATTGGCGGCCTGCTGGGAAAGACCGAGTGAGTCGCCCAGGAAATCGGCTATGTCCTGCACTTCCGGACGTTGGTAGTTGTGTGCGAGGATGATAGCGTTTCTCTCTTTTGTCAGCTTCTTGATTTGTTCTTCAATTGTCATTCTATCTACCGTGTTTCCAATCAGGCGGTCACGCGCTTCCGGAAAACAGATCCTTTTGACCGTTATCCTTGCTCCTCTTGGGTGGTTTGACACCAAGATGCTTGAAGGCAGCCTCTGTCACGCTACGGCCGCGGTTGGTGCGAACGAGAAATCCGATCTTCAGCAGAAACGGTTCCACAATGTCGACAAGATTATCGACTTCTTCGTTGAGTGTCGCAGCGATAGCCTCGATGCCAACCGGACCTCCGCCATAGTATTTGATGATGGTTTCGAGAAACTTGCGGTCAAACTCCTCCAGCCCCTCAGGATCAACACCCTGCATCTGGAGAGCCTTGAGAGCCGTGTCCTTCGTCACCCGACCGTCGCCCTTTGTCATTGCATAATCACGCACCCAATTGAGCAGACGATTTGCCGCGCGCGGTGTTCCTCGTGAACAGCCGGCAATCTCCCTTATCGCTGCTGGTTCAGCTTCGAGTCCGTGAATTCCGACGGATCGCTCTATGATCTGCTCGATCTCCTCGACCGGGTAGAAATCGAGGTGATGAGTCAGGCCAAATCTCTCGCGCATAGCATTCGAGAGAAGCCCCGACCGCGTCGTGGCGCCGACGAGTGTAAACCGGCTTAGCTGCAGGTTGATCGTTTTTGCGAAGGCCCCCTTGTCAACCACAAAATCAATGCGGTAATCCTCCATCGCCGGATATATGTACTCCTCCACCGACGGAGGCAGCCGATGTATTTCATCGATGAAGAAGACATCATTGGGCTGAAGGTTTGTCAAAAAGCCCATCAGATCAGCCGTTCGAACAAGGGCGGGGCCGGAGCTCATCACAAGGTTTGCTCCCATTTCACCAGCGACAATCTGAGCCAGCGTAGTCTTGCCCAAACCCGGAGGTCCGTGAAAGAGCACGTGAGGCATTGGCTCGCCACGCATCTTTGCAGCGTCGAGCGAGACTTTCAGCCGTTCAACAAGACTTGTTTGGCCGATAAAGTCGTCCAGCTTTTGTGGCCGCAGCGTCTGGACAAAGCCTTCATCATCCGTCGGCAGTCGTTCACCAGTCAATACGCGGTCTCTTGTCATGTTGCTCCTGCAACTATTCCCGTCGCGAACTCAGCCTTCACTTCACTTCTGCTGCCTAAATGCTTCGGACAGCAGTTCCTCTGTTGTTTCGATTTCCGGCGCGCGTCGGAGAGCGTGATCAACCTTAGTCAGCGCCTCAGCGCGGCTCATACCAGTGTTCGTCAATACAGCGACAGCGTCGGACTTGAATGCAGGCATTTCTTCTGTCTCACGTAGCTGAGACGGCTCGCCAAGAGCAAACCGCTGCATCTTGCCGTGCAGTTCAGCTACGATCTTGTCTGCTGTCCGCGCTCCGACTTCGGGAAGACGACGCAACGTCGCTGTATCGCCATCTTCTATCGCACGACTGATCTTTCTGAAAGGCACCGTCATAGCACGCAAGGCCTTGCGTGCGCCCATACCTTTCACGGTCTTCAACATTTCGAAGAATTCGCGCTCTTCGGGATCAAGAAATCCCACAAGGCGCGGCGTCATGTTGCCGCCAATACCGGATCCCTCGATATAGTAAACACAATACAGCGTGACTACCTCGCCGATCATCGACCGCATCGAGGCACAGGCTGACGGTGTAATGAGCATGGCGTAGCCAATACCGCTCACATCAACCTCGGCCGAGGTCTCGTTGACCGCAATCAGCTTTCCCGTGACTCGGCTAATCATGTGCCTATCCTCCGCCCACGTTGTTCTCGGGAGAGGACATTTGCATGGCAGAGTGCTACAGCCAATGCATCAGCCACATGATCCGGCTTCGGTTCCTGCTTGAGGCCCAACGTTCTTTGTATCATCTGTTGCATCTGTGCCTTGCTGGCGCGCCCGCTACCTGTAAGGAAACTTTTGATACGTGTGGCCGAATAGCTGAAAACCGGTACCCCGCGAGCAGCAGAAACAGCAAATAGGACCCCTCGCGCATGTCCCATGAGGATCGCCGTTCGCGGGTGTCTGTAATTTGCATACAACTCCTCGACCGCTGTCACGTCCGGCTTTATGTCTGCAAACAGTCCATCAAGCTCCGTACGTATCTTCAGCAGTCTTTGTTCCAGTGGTGCGGCGCGATCAGTGCGGATCAGGCCGGCCTCACAGACACTAATGCTGGTGCCATTCTCTTCGATTGCACCGTAGCCGGAAACAGCCAGACCCGGATCCAGACCAAGAATCCTCAAAGGACCCTACCCTTCTCGCGCGAAACTGACCAAGAGTACTCGATTGCGTAGCGCGTATTATATCAAAAGCAGGTTGAATGGAGAAGTAAACGCCCTTCAGCTATCTCCTGCTGGTTGCTATAATGCTTTTGCCATTGAGAAATCAAACTGGCTCAATTCATGCCCGATGAAGTGGACAGAAGAACACAGTGAAACGCAGACGTCAATCGCGGAATTCGCCTCGAAGAAGAACGGCTAGACACAATGCTGTTCTTCCATCTATCCTGTTTCTGCTTGCAGTCTGTACTTTCTTACCGTCACTCTCCAACGGCTTCCTCGGCTGGGACGATGGGGTCTACATTTTGTCAAACCCCCTGCTGACGGGGCCAACATTTCAAGATCGGGTCAGCGTTCTTGGACCCAGATACTTCTCAGAATTTGCTCCCGTTCTGCATCTGTCATACGGGGTGGATTTCCTTATCGCGAGACAGCGGTTCAATCCAAAAGTATTTCGCTTTTCGTGTGTTCTTTTTCATGCTCTCAATACTGTCCTGGTTTGGTTCTTGCTACTGAAACTCACGGACAAGAAGCTGGTGGCATTCGCAGCAGCGGTGATTTTCGCGATTCATCCGGCTCAAACAGAGACCGTATGCTGGATGTCCCAGAAAAAGACTCTGGTAGCCACATTCCTTTTTCTAATCTCATTTCTCGCATACCTCCGCTGGCGACACAGACTGGAATCAGCGGATCGTCGACCTGCCGTGCGCGCCCTCGTGGCGTCGCTGGTCGCCTTCGCAGCAGCGCTTCTGACAAAACAACACATCGTAGTACTCCCCGTTCTTCTCGTGTTGTACGAGCTTCTGATATGCAAACGGAATGTTCAGGTCCGACAATCAACGGTATGGCTGGCTCTGGCACCGTTTTTTGCTCTGGTTATTGGTGGTGTCTTCTTGGGCTATTCGGGACAGGCCGGTGCCGGCGCCTTGGGATCAGTGCCCGGTTCGTACCTGCCGACAATGCTGCCGGTACTGTGGCGTTACATTTTTCTCACAATCATCCCCATAGGAACAAACGCCCTCCACAATCCCCCCGGGTACAATCATCTTTGGGAACCCGTACCGCTGGCCGCCGCGTCGGCCGCACTCGCCGTGATTGTGATAATCATATTAGCATCACGGAGAAATCGCCTGCTACTCTTTTGGTCCGCTTGGTTCCTGGTCGGACTGGCCCCCATGCTCAATATCATCCCCCTCAGAATCCTGATGGCCAACCGATACCTCTATGTCCCGATCATCGCGTTCTGTGTTCTTGGCGGGAATGTGGCTGATATCATCTGGAAGTCCATCGGCAAATCGCGGCCTACTTCGCCGCAACACTTGTTGACGATTTTCATGGCAATTGCGACAATACTATTTCTCGGAAGCATGACGATCGCCCGCCAAGGTGTATGGCGCAACAACCGCACATTGTGGCAGGATACCCTGACGCGTTCGCCCAACACGGCAACTGCTCACAGTAGCCTCGGCGAATGGTACGGCGGACAGGGGCTCCATCAAAAGGCAGAACAAGAGTTCAAGAAAACCCTGGAAATTGATCCCCAAAGCACTCCAGCGCTGGCGAACTTGGGAATCATCGCTTTGAAACAAGGCCGTGTCCAGAAAGCAAAGGAACTTCTCGAACACGCCATTAACAACGGAACAATGCCAATCTACCTTGCTACGGCACATTTGAATCTTGGCATCCTATACATGGACCACTATCACACCCCCAAGCGGCTCTAATTGGCCCCAAAATTTATTTTGCTCCTGGTTTTGAGTTTCACCAAAAACGCTACTCAAAATCTCAGTTGGGCAAAGTTATCTGGTC
>Ga0180434_10003358_pt1 | contig 20472 bp, 19 predicted proteins | sample SS_ome_7_FD_132453 | JGI IMG/M metagenome (GOLD analysis project Ga0180434, IMG submission 132453) | Hypersaline lake sediment archaeal communities from the Salton Sea, California, USA - SS_1_D_2 metaG | ecosystem: Environmental > Aquatic > Non-marine Saline and Alkaline > Hypersaline >...
AGGCTCCAACTGGGTGGCTTGCAGGGCAAAGGCGGCCAGCTTCCGGCTGCCCGTGTCAGAGAGGGGCGGGAGCAAGACCTGTTCGCCCGTCCAATTAGTTTCGGAGCGAGCGGTGAGCAGCAGGAAAAGAGGCTGCTCCGAGGCGGCGGCGCTCACCATCTCTAGCACCTGGCGCGATTCGTCGTCGATCCACTGGACGTCCTCGATGATCATCAGCGTGGGTTGTTGGCTCACCTGGCGTTCCAGCGCCATTGTCAGGGCCTGAGGGATGGATACCCGCTCGCGCAAGGTTGTCCACAGGGAAGGCCCCTCATCCTTCTGATCGGTCTCTGCCTGGGCCGCCCGCTGGGCCAGCAATCCCCAGCCCTGATCGCTTGTCGTCGCCTGTTGTTGCGCGACGGCGAAAATGCTGCGCTTTGGTTTGGGGGTGTTTGTAACAGTCTGGGATGTTTTTTGAGGCTGATCGGGGTCGGGATGGTATCCCAGCAGATCGGCAAAGGCTGGCAGGGAGGAGGTCAGGTCGAATTGGGCGAGCCGTTCCCGCAACCGTCGGCGGCGCTCCTCGGCGGATGCAGCCTCATACAGCTCGAACCACTGCTCGACCAGATCGGTCCAGGGAAGGTAGGGCGTGGTGCGGGCAAAGGGTCGGCAGCGACCGCTCAGGATGACCATCCCTTGCTGGCTGGCACGATCGGCCAGGGCAGCGGCCAGGCGACTTTTGCCCAGCCCGGCCTCGCCGACGAGGGTCAGCGTTCCCCCCTGACCGGTGCTGGCCATCTCCAGCCACTCTTGTAACGCCGTCAGTTCCTTCTGGCGGCCTGCCAGGGGATAATCGGCGAGATAAAGACCCTTACCTCTCCGTATCCCCTGGAGGGCGAAGCGCGGGATCGGTTTGGAAAAGCCCTTGAGTGGGATAGGGGGCAGTGGATCGGCCAGAAAGTCGGCCTGTACCGCCTGCCAGATGGCGGTGTCCAGCACGACCTGGTCGGGGTTGGCCTTGCTCATCAGCCGGGCGGCCAGGTTGACCGCCGGTCCGGCGACGACGTACTCTCGTCGCTGGCGGTAGCCCATCTCGCCGGTAAAGATGCGGTCGTAGGTCAGGCCGGTGCGCTGGAACAGGGGTGGGGCGAGCGCGAATTCCTGGTTGATTCGTTCCAGCGTGCGGGCCAACTCCAGCGCGGCGGAGGCCGCCAAGCGCGGGGCGCCCTCGTGGTGAACCGGCGCGCCAAAGGCGTTGAGCAAGAAACATCCCTGGGCGTAGGGATCGAATTTGCTGATGATGCCCTCTCGATCTGTGACGATCTCTTGCGCCTGGACAAAGTATCGTTGAAGAACAGCGGTGGCTTGCTCTGGACCAGCCGGGCCGAAGGCGATATCCTCCAGGCCCACAATGTTAAAGAACTGGATCGCCACGGGAGGGTGTTGGCGGATGTCCTCTCCGCGGGCGAGCTGGATGAAGAGGTCGGGAGGGATGAAGGGAACGAGTCTCTCTACTTGCTCCAGGGTTTGTCCCAGATGTTCGAGCAGATCGGGAATGTTTCGGCTGAGGATGGCGGACATGCGGCTGCGGCGGCGGGCGGGGGGAACCGCCTCGTAGTCGTCCAATTCTCCGCCGCGGATACCGTGCACGACGCCGCCCTGCATGATGAATTCCTTGGGGCTGAGGGAATGGCGGACGTCCGGCCCGACGAATACCTGCCCCGGTTGGGCCTCTCCCTCGGCTCGCATCGCGCCCTGTACCGGCCCGCCGGAGACGAGGAATTCCATCCGTTTTCGCGTGCCGACGGCGGCGGCGAAAGCCTGGCCGCGCTCGACGCCGGCGCTCATCGTGAGGGAAAAGTCGCCGTAGGGGGTCTGGATGTGGGCAAAGTCGGCGATTGCTTCCACCATCCGCAGGGCGGTGCGGGCGGCCCAGCGGGCTTCTTGGCTTTCAGGTTGGTCGGGCTGTGTAGGGAAGTAAGCTAACACTGCGTCCCCGGCGAACATGAGCAAATCCCCCCCAGAATCCAGGAGCGGATCGAGGAGGGCGCTGAAGAGGGCGCGCATCAGCCGGTTCATTTCCTCCAGCCCCTCGGTGCCCTGCCGGGAGAGTTCGCTGGTGAGGGCGGTAAAGCCGGTGACGTCGGCAAAGATGAAGGAGCCTTTCAGAAGTTCGCCGTGCGGCATAGTCCCGTAGTGGCCTACGCCACTATGGGGCTGGCCGGGCGTGGGCGAGAGTTCGAGCAGGCGGCGGGGGAGAAAGTTGGTGAGCGTGTGGTGGAGGGAGCTGAGCGTGTGGATGGCTTGCTCAAGATCGTCGGCAAAGGCTCTTTTCATCTCCGTCGAGAGGTCCGCCGGGTACGGAGATACGCGCAGCCGCTCGAACAGATCGACCGGCAGGAGGGGGGCCAGGCGCGGCAATAGTTCGCTCCAGGTGTTCATGCATTCATCTCCTCATTCTTGCCGATCCATCTTTTTCTGCGGAGAGCCTGGGCCTTTTTCTGCAACTGTTGGAAATACTCGGTCTCGGTGATCTCGGCGACCTGGCGGGTTTTTTGGGCCGTGTCCACTTTGATGCGCAATTCCCGGAGCTCCTGCCTCAGGCTTTCTTCGCGAATGTAGGCCGCGAGCGCAGACGAGGCCAACAAGACCAGCGACTCGATCACTTCGTCGTGCTCGAATGGGATCACCGCGCCGGTGTTTGGATCCTGGGCGTTGATCAGTTGGAGCACGCCGATTACGCGCTCGTCGTCTCCTTCGAGGGGGATCGTCAGGAAGGAGGTGGAGCGGTAGTGGGTCATCGCGTCAAAGGCCCGGGTGCCAGAAAAATCAAAGCCCTGGGCCTGATAAGCGTCGGGAATGTGGATCCAGCGATGGCTGAGGGCGGCGTGGGTCGCTACGTTGTGGTGGTTCGGTTCGCCCGTCTCCTCGTCGTACAGGCGCAAGGGGGGGAAGGTGATCTCGCGGCCTGTCGTGCCGCCCGCCGCGATGTCCAACGAGTTGTTGCTGACGATGACGAATTTGAGCAGGTCGTCTTCTGTGCGCAGATAGAGCGTGCCCGCGTCGGCGTTGCAGACCGCCTGGGCCTCGCGCACGATCGTCTCCAGCAGGCGGTCAAAGTCCCGCTCCGCCGACAGCGAGACCCCGACGGGGATCACCGAGTGCAGCAATTTCAAGCGCCGGTCGCGGGCCGAGACTACCCGCGCCATGCTCTCAAAGACGCGGGCGAGCTGGCCCAGTTCATCGGGGCGCTCGACGATGTCGGCCAGAATGTCCGGTTTGAATTCGCCCGCCGCGATAGCAGCGATCGCCGTCGTGAGTTGAGCGATAGGTAGAGCGTCCGAACGTGACGAGGTGGTTCCCGAGTGCGGTTGCACCTTACCAAAATCCTGAATGGCTATTCCTGTGAATCCTGACGTTCTCTGGTTCTTTCTCCCAATGCAGACCAGATGCCCACAGGTATATCCCGTCCCCGCTTGCGGGCGAAGCGAGTCCGGTAGACCCAACCCTCCTCCTGTTTTTCCCGCTCGAGGTAGCCTTTTTCGACCAGCCCGTCCAGCGTCTTTTGGGTGTTGGCGAGGGATTCTTCCAGGTGTTCGGCGGCGGCTGTGGTGGTCAGCCCTCCCTCGCGGGTGATGCGGTTCATCAGTTGGCGCAGCGATGGGGAGAGGTCGAGCAGTTCGGCGAGCGTGATGCCCTCCCGCTTTTCTCTGGCCTCGACCTCGCTTTGGATGCGATCAAATATACCCATCGTGCCCCTCCTAGTAGAACTCGGGCATCTCGATCGGCTCTGGCTGTGGACGGCACTCGCCGCACCAGAGGACGTTGGTGACCACCACCGCCTTGGGGGTATTGTTGCCGCCCAGGTACATCACCAGCATCGCGGGCAGGTTTGTGGTGTGATGATCCTTGCACACAGCCCGCCCGCAGAACTTGCAGACGCCGATGGCCGGCTCGCCGCATTTGTGACAGACCATCCGATCGCTCCTAATTCATCGCTTCGATGGCGGCGACGATCTTGTAGATCTGTTGGGAGACGGGGTGATCGGGGTAACGAAGAGAGAAGATGTCGGAGGATTGCAGAGATGCGACGTCTTCCGACAGGGGGATGATCGCGGCCACCGGGGCGCCATAGGTCTCTTCTACCTGCTTTTTCAGATCGGCGGGATCGTAGGAGGAGATCGCCTTGTTGATCACCAGGTAGAGGTTGGGCACCTCCAGTTTGCGCGCCACGTCCACCGTCACGGCCGTGCCCTGGAAATCCTGCTGGTCGGTGCGCAGGATAATGATCAGCACGTCGGAGATGGCGACCGATAGGAGCGTCTCCTCGTTCAGCCCGGGATGGGTGTCGATGAACAGGTAATCCAGGTTCAGTTTCTCGATCAGCGCCTGGAAGCCATCGTTGAGCAGGCCCACGTCGTATCCCTCACGCAGCACGCGCGCGATCTCGCCGGCGCGGATGCTGGACGGGATCAAGTAGATGCCGCCGCTCATCAACGTCACCTCGCCATCCCCGATCTTGGCGCTCACGTCGTAGGCGGCCTCTTCGATGCGGCATTGGCCCCACAGGTAATCGTTGAGCGCCTTGTCTATCTTTTGCTCGTCCATCCCAAAGATGACGTGGATGCCGGGGGACTGGATGTCCGTGTCAATGACGCCGACGCGGTTTCCCCTCCGGGCAAACTGAGAGGCTACGTTGGCGGTGATGTTCGATTTTCCTGTACCGCCCCGGAAGGAATGAATGGACACAATTTTGGCCATATCTGGTTCTCCTTTTCTGATCTAGGTTGGGTGGCGAATTGTTAAACCTTCGCAAGGATGTGGTTAATTGTAATCTCTTTTGCCTCTTTCTGCAACTGTCGGGATGGGGCCCGGATAGGGCCCGGATGGGGCCTTATTCATCGTCTTGATCTGGCCGGGCGCGTTCGCGCATCTTTCTGGCGCTGGCTTGCAGCTCCTTGAAATAATCGCTCTCGACGATCTCTTGCACGTGGCGGGTTTTCTTCGTCTGGTCGATCTCGATGCGCAGTTCCTGGACCTGGCGCTTGAGGCTTTCCTCACGGGCCTGCACCTTGCCGATCATCATTTCAAACACTCGGGCCAGCGTGGAGACTTCGTCCCGCAGCGCGCCGGAGTAGAGAGCGGACGTGTCTTGATCGTAATCCCCCTCGGCCACATTCTCGGCGATCGTGGTCAGGGCGATGATGGGCCGGGTGAGGCTGTTGGAGATCACAAAGACCAGGATGAAGAGCACGGCATAGACGATGAGAAATGCCAGCACCATGACGTCGCGGATCCCCTGCTGCACCTGGAACACATAGTCGGCCCGAAAATCAATGCCCATGCCGCCGACGATCTCCCCCGCCGAGTTCCTGATCGGCGCGTAGGCCGAGACCCACGACCCCCACTTGTCCGTGTAGGGCGCACCCGGCGGCCGGGTATGCAGCGTCAGTTCCGAAAGCCCTCGGTAGAGCGGCCCCTTGCTGACGTAGGGTTCGAGGAACGCGGCGGCTTCCCGGTCGGGGGCGATCAGCACCGTGGCGTCGCCGACGAAGAGGACCTCGTTCGGCTCGTCTCCTCTGGCGTAGGTGTAGGGGAAGGCCCGAGGTTCGACGTCGTGGACCGTCTCGAGCCAGTCGAGGTGTTCCCAGTAGCGGGGATCGTCGGTCAGGCCGTCATCTCTCGGCGCTCCCTCTGTGACCAGGGTGATGAATTCATCTCCATCTATGCCGGCGATGGCGCCGTTCAGCGTGTCGACCAGATCCTCCTCGATCCGGCCTATCGCGTGATCGGTGGCGAAACTGTAAAACCAGTAAAAGGCCGCTGCAAATACGACGCTGAACAGCACGGTGAAGCCGATCAGGAGCTTGACGCGCAAGCTGATGAACCTTTCTCGCTTTTCTGTCTGTTGAATGCTCATGTGTTCGTCTCCTCAATCAAAAGCTCTTCTACATTCATGGTCTCTCCCTCATAGTTCTCGACCCAACGGCCGTCTTTGCCGTGATGCAGGCACTCTTCCCACAGCGGGATTTTCCCCAGCGGGGTGGTGAGGACGTACTGAGGAACCGCGAATCCCGTGATGTAGCCCAAAAGCCCCCGCATCAGCTCGCGTCCACGTTCCAGGCTGGTGACGAAATGGGAGATGCCGATGGCGTTGTCGCAGTGGTAGAGATAGTAGGGCAGGACGCGAATTTTCAACAGTTCGGTCAGCAACGTCCGCATCGTGGGTAGATCGTCGTTGATGCCCTTTAACAGCACCGACTGATTCTGTACCACGATGCCGTGCTGGATCAATAGATCGCACGCCTGCGCCGCTTCCCGCGTGATCTCTTTGGGGTGGTTAAAGTGGGTGTTGAACCAGAGCGGATGATACCGCGCCAGCATGTCGCACAACTCTGGCGTGATGCGCTGCGGCAGCACGACCGGGCAGCGACTGCCGATGCGGACGATCTCCACGTGCGGGATCTCGCGCAGGCGGGCGATGATCTGCTCCAGTTTGCTGTCGGAATACATCAGGGGATCTCCGCCGGTGAGCAGCACGTCGCGTATCTCGGGATGGCTGGCGACATAGTCGAAATCCGCCTCCCAGGACGCCGCTTCGCCTTCTCCAAAATAGGTGCCTCCCAGGTCCATCGTGTGATATTTACGGGTGCAGTGACGGCAGTAGACGGGGCAGGTCTCGGTCACCAGGATGATGATCCGGTCGGGATACTTGTGCACCACCCGGTTCGTCTTGCGATGGATCGTGTCGCCCACGGGGTCCACCGTCGCGCTGGAGTGAGACTCGAACTCGCGCAGACTGGGGACCGCCAGTTGACGGATGGGGCATCTCTCGTCGTCCCTGTCCATCAGCGAGGCGTAGTAAGGCGTGACGCTCCACCGGTACTTGCCCGTGCACGCCTGTATCGCTCGTTCCTCCCGCTTGGTGACGGCGATCCATTCGCGCAGTTGCTCGACCGTCGTGATGCGATGTCGCAACTGTGAGCGCCAATCGGGCCAGACCAGAAAGCTGTGCCTATCGTTTGGGTCAGGCATTTACAAGTTCCTCGTCAGTCATCTTTGATAAAACACTGGATAAAGGCGTCCCCCTCTATTATACCATGAGTATAGTTTGTGTTGGCATAGGTTTTGAAGGGATGCTTGATCAGCAGGGCCTTATTGAAAAAACGAAAGTATCTATCTTTCAAGACCGGCTCCACGGAAAAGAACGGGATGAAGGCGCCGCCAGGCCGCAGCGCATGAAAGAGCCTGGGGAGCAATCCATCCACCACTTTGGGGTCGTCGTATGTTCCGATCGGAAATTCCGGATCGAAGAAAATGCCGTCGAGGCTGCCCGGCTCCAGTGTGGCCGCGTACTCAAAGGCGTCGGCGTGGACGATTTGGAGCGGCTCGGGCAGCGGGCCGGGCTGGCGCTCGAGAAACAGGTCAATGACCCGCTGATATTTTTCGATCACCGTGTGGCTCCTCGTGCCGGGGTTGGCGGCGACGCGCAGCGCGCTCAGTCCTAGGCCCAGCCCAATTTCCAGGAACGTGTCGCCGTACTCGCAGAGCAGGTCTGCCGATTTGTGCATCAGTTCCTCTTCCCAGGCCTGCATGGCCTGAGCGCCGGCGATGTAAAGCGTGATCTCCCTGTTCTCGTCAACGAGTTCGATGTCGGGGTTTTCGGGTTGTTTCATGGATCTCCTGTTCGGTGGATAGCGTGTTCGAGTATGCGAGCGATCAGGTCGTTAAAAGAGAGACCCGCCTGACTCGCGATGACGGTCAGGGCGGAGTGTGTCGGATGCAACCCCACCACCGGATTGATCTCCAATAACTGCGGCTCGTCGTCCTTGTCGAGGCGAATGTCCACTCGGCCCAGATCCCGGCAGCCGACCGCGAGATAGGCCCGCAAAGCCAGCTCCGACAGCTTGTTCCTGAGCGCGCTCGATTCCACCGGGATGAATTTCTCCACACCGCTGGCTTCCCATTCCTCCTTCTCCAAAAAGCCGTTGACCCGATATTGCGAGACGATGGTGACCTCCGCTGCTCCAAGTACCTGGGCCGCGCGCTCGTTTCCCAGGACGCCGACGGTAAACTCCCGTCCGGGGAGGAACTCCTCAATCAGTACCGGCTGCCGATACCATTCCAGCGTCCACGCGATTCGCTCGGATAGCTCTCGCTCCGACTCGACGATGGAATCGACGCTGATGCCCTTCGACGAGCCTTCGTGGAGTGGCTTGACGAACAGCGGAAAATCCGGGAGCGCCGCTCGCACTCGATCCAGCTTGAAGCCATCGGAAACGACGCAGAAATCGGCGGTCGGCAAACCCTCTCTCTGCCAGATCTGTTTCGTCATCGCCTTGTCCAGGCAGAGCGCCAACGTCAGCGGGTCGGAGCCGGTGTAGGGGATTCGGTACGCTTCCAACAGGGCGGGCACCTGGGACTCTCTGGCCCGTCCCCACAAGCCTTCCGTCATATTGAACGCAATGTCCACGGATCCGCCTTCTGCGAGGAAGCGCACGAGCTTGTACACGTTGCCGATCCTGCTCACGTGATGCCCGGCGCTGGCGATCGCGTCTGCCAGGTAGTCGATGTTCTCCTCCGAATCGAACTCCCCATAGTAGTCGGGAGGAGCGTTCGCGTAAGGCGGGTAGTCGTCTCTCAGGTCGTACGTCAATCCGACGTTCATATCTCTCCCGCGAGCTAAAAGTCGAGCTTGTCCAGCACGCTCGAACGGCGCTGGCGGCGTTTCAAGCGCCAGTTGAACAGGCTGCTGTCGTATACCGTGCGCATCTTGAAGATGGCCCAGATGGCGAACGCCGCCGCCAGCACCGCCACCGCCAGGTAGACGTAAAAGCTGGCCGAGTTGTTCAACTGGAGGCCGACGAAAACGATCGCGCCCGTGACCAGGCAACCGATGATGGTGCCTGCCGCGAATAGATAGCTATCCATAAACACACTCACCCGCCCCCGCCGTTCCTCCGGCACGAGCGCCTGAAACGATTTGCGGGCCGATTGATCGACGGTGTACTGGGGCAGCCTTTGCAACACCATCCCGCCGACGCCGCTGATAATGCCGGGCAGAATCACCATCCACAGCGCGCCGAACAACGTGGCAAAGGGCCAGATGAGAAAGGCGTTCTTCAAATTCACCCGGGCGATAATGCGGCCGGCCAACAGGCTCTGGACGGCGAAGGATGCCAGGGTGAAGCCGAGCCGATAGAGGCTGTAAAACGTCTGGTAGCTGCCCAGCGTCGTGAACGTCGCGTCGGAGACGACCAGGAATCGAAATTCGAGGATCGTGTCGCACACGATCAGCGCGACGATGGCCAGCATCAAATAGCGGAAGGAGGCTACTTCGCGCACAAAGGCCCATCCTTCGGCCAGGGTTTCCTGTACGGTCTCTTTCTTGGGTCTCGTCTCTCGTAGCTTGACGTTGTGCAGGCTGGCGGATACGAGGTAGGCCAGCATATAGACCAGGATATTGAGGCTCAGTATCTCCTCTGGCTTGATGTCCAGGCAGCTGAACAGATTGGGCGACACGGCGGCGATGCCGATACCCAGCAGCCTCCCGACGAAACCCCAACTGGCGATGAGCGGAAAGAGGCGCTTGGATTGAGCCATGTCAAAGACGTCGTTCGCCAGCACCCAAAAGACCAGCGGGAAAAATAGCCACTGCTGCTCGGACACCAGGTAGAGAAGCGCGTGGTTGAGCCAGCCGACCTGGAACGTGAAAGCCAGACGCAGGACGGTAAACACCAGCGCGAGGCCAAAGATCAGCCAGCGCATCAGCGTGATCCGGTCGAAGCGGTCTATGATCAAAGATTGCAACCCCGTCGTCAGAACGATCAGGATCATATCCACGATCCAGACGATGAGGATCTGGTTGACGCCTCCTTCGTTCAAAAAACCGCTGACCGCTACGATGCCAGAGACCTGCTGGGCCATCGCGTTGCTCAACAGCAGAAAGCCCAGGACGAGCACAAGCCCCAGCTCTCCTGGACGAAGGTGGAATACTCGATTTAGAATGCCTTTCATGCACTCCTCTAAAAACAATAGCCTCAAATGAACTTTGAGGCCTGACCTTCAGGGATGCTCTCTACCAATATATAGCTTTTCTCACGTCTCTGTGGTTACAGTTTCGTTACAGCGGAGTTTCCTTTCGGGTGCTGCAAGTGTCGTTCCTCACGGCGACATGTCGTCGGCCCAGCCCGCAGCGTAGAAAGCCAGATACTCGACGACGTTCTCTGCCCAGAGCGCGTCTCGGTGACCGCCGGGGTGTACGACGAACTGGTTCGCGATTCCCCGCTCGTTCAGCGCCTCGTGCAGCGCCCGGGTGGACTTTAGCGCCCAGTCCGTGTCGCCGGCGCTCAGGTAGATGCGCAGCTCCGCTACGCCGGGCTCGGCCATCAGGTTGAAGGGATCGTAGACCGGCGGCGCCAGGTTGGCCGAGAGCGCCGGGCTGTACCCGCCCACTGCCGAGAAGAGATCGGCGCGGCGGAAGCCGATCTCCAGCGCCCAGACCCCGCCCCGCGATATGCCGCCGATGGCCCGCCCGCGCCGTTCCGCGATGGTGCGATAGGTCGCGTCGATGTGCGGGATGAGATCGTTGACCATCTGCCCCTCGAAGGAATAATCGCCGCCGCTGGTGGTGACGTACAACCCGTTGGGACCGGCCCCCGGCAGGACGATGATGAAAGGAGGAAACGTCCCGTTCACGATACCGGCGTCGGCGGCCTCGTCAAGCCCCAGGTTGTCCCAGTGCGCCTCGTCGTAGGGCCAGCCGTGGAGCATGTAGAGCACCGGATAACGTTGGTCGGTCTGGTCGTAAGAGGGCGGCAGGTAGATGCGATAGGGTCGCTCGTCTCCCGTCACCTGGCAGAAATAGGTGTGCTGCTCGACCCGGCCCGCCAACGGAACACTTGCCGGCTCCGCAGCTACGCTTTCCTGTGCAGATGGAGGGATTGGAGTTGCAGTAGCGGTGGGAGCGGGTGTGTTGGTCGCGGTAGCGGTGGGCGTTGGAAAGGGGGTGGGCGTGTTGGTAGGGATTGGCGTGTTGGTCGGCGTTGGACTGAACAACGGAGTCACAGTTGGGAGTACAACAAAGACCGACGTATCGGTGAGGACTGGTGTGGCGGTGTGCTGCGTCACGGCTGCAACTCCTCCACTGTTGCTCGGTGCGGGCTGTTTGACCGTGGTCAGCGTGGGCGCGGGGGGCATCGGTTCTGACAGGGGCTGTACCAGCACCCACAGCGCGATCAAGGTTGTCAATCCAGTCACCACCAGTCCACGCGGCAGCCAACTTGTCAGAGTTCGTTGCACGTATGTCCTCTCGATGTGTTCTCGGCGACCAGCCGCCGACGGAAATTGTGTTTCATTGCAAGCTTATCCGCGATTCTCACGCGCTATATTGTACCCTAGTGTCTCTCGGCTGGCAAGCAATGGCTTGGCAACATGTCTCATTTGTGTTACACTGATTCCACAATATTAGCAAGTCAAGGAGGACGAGCAATGACCGAAAACGTCTATCGCAAACTGGCCCAACGGCTGGACGCCATGCCGAATGGCTTCCCCGCTACCGAGAGCGGTTCCGATCTGCGCCTGCTGGCCAAGATGTTCACCCCAGAGGAGGCGGCGCTGGCCGCCGTGATGCGCATGACGCCCGAACCGGCCGCCGACATCGCCGCCCGTGTCGGCGTGGACCCCAAAGTGGCCTACCGCACGCTCAAGGGGATGGCCCGCAAGGGCCTGATCTTTGCTCGGCGAGGCGAGGGAAAATTTGCTTTCGAGTTGATGCCCTTCGCCGTCGGCTTTTACGAGGAGCAGTTGCCTCGTATGGACGAGGAGATGGCGACACTGTTCGAGGAATACTACCGGGAGGCGGTGGGCGCCGGAATCACCAGCAGCACACCCTCTCTGATGCGCGTCATCCCTGTCGAGGAGGCGGTCCCGTTCGACCTGGAGATCTTTCCCTACGAGCGCGCCAGCGAGCTGATCGAGAACGCCAAAGCCTGGGGCGTACGCGAGTGCATCTGCCGCGTCCAGCAGCGACTCCTCGGAAAGGAGTGCGACCATCCGGTCGAGATCTGCCTGACCCTGGCGCCGATTGAGGGCATTTTCGACCACAGCGAGGTGACCCGCGCCATCACCAAGGAGGAGTCGCTGCGCCTCCTGCGCGAGGCCGAGGAATCGGGCTTGGTCCACTCGACCGGCAACTATCGCGACGGACTCTTTTACATCTGCAACTGTTGCACCTGCTGCTGCGCGGTGCTGCGCGGCGTGGCCGAGTTTGCCGTCCCCACCGCCGTCGCCCACTCTGACTTTTACGCCGTCGTGGACGCGGACTTGTGCATCGGCTGCGGCGATTGCGTCGAGCGCTGCTCCTTCGAGGCGCTTGCGGTGCCAGACGACCTCTGCGAGGTGGACTATGCGCGCTGCGTGGGCTGCGGGTTGTGTGCCGTCGCCTGCTCCACCGACGCGCTGCACCTGGAGCGCCGGCCCCAGGGCGAGACACCCGCGCCGCCGGCCGACCTCGATGCGTGGATGGTCGAGCGCGCCGAGGAGCGGGGCATTTCCCTCGAAGCGATAAAGTAGTAGCGAGATCTCGGAGATTTGCAAAACCTCGGAGGTCCGAATGCTTAACCCGGCGTCATCTCGTTTCGTACCACAAGTTCTGCACGTCGACGCCCACCGGAGGCGCTTCGGCCAGAGGACCGGCAAGAGGCCGCCCCATGGGAACGACGCCGTTGATCTCCAGCGAGAACGCGGACGGCTCGCCAAAGGCCCCCACTTCGGTCAGACGTTCGTTGACCGCCCGCACGTAGGTTTTCGGCGGGCCGATGTCTCGAAGCGAGAGGGTCAGGGTCGTGCCGTCTGCGGCTCGCATCGACTCGACGACCTGGTTGGGAAAGTCATCCTGGCTCTCAAAGGCGGCTTTCACGATGGGAGCTGGTGAGGTCTGATCGGGAACGCCCGCAAAGACCGTGTAGCTGAACACGTCGTCTCGCAAGTATTCCGCAAGGCTCAGATTGTCGCTGAACACGGCAAAGACGTCGTCCTGCCCGTCGCCTTGCAGATCGCTGCGGGCAAAGAGCACCGTGCCGCTGCCCTGGACGGTGTAGCGCACCTTGACGAACCAGGCCAACGTGGTGATTTCTCCGTTCGTGGTCAGCGCGATCCAGCGCATCGGACCAGCCATAACCAGCGTTTTGTACTCGACGGTTTCCATAGGCTCCTATTGAAAATCGTAGCCGCGATTTCGTCGGATTAGTACAATCCGCTATCGCGTAAAGCCGGCGCGTTATTGAAAACGCGGCTACCTCTGTCCTATTCGCTCGCGCTACGCTTATCCAGCCCATAGTACTTGTTCGCCTGCTCCAGCGTGATGTAACCGTTCTTCAGGTCTCGTTTCACCAACTCCAGCGGGCGTTCCATCGGATCGCCCCAGCCCGCGCCTGTGCCCGTCATCACCTGGATGACGTCGTCCGTGTTCAGGGTGAGGCCGCTCACCACCGAGTGACGCTCCGTCTCGCCGTTCGCCCGGCGGATCAGCACGTGGTTGGACGAACCGGGTTGGCCGCCCTTCAAAGGCCACGGTGGAACCTTATCGCGCGTGTAGGCCACCGTCAGCCAGGCGTTGTCCGACTTGATGCGATAGTCGATCCGCACCCCCTTGCCGCCCCGGTGAAAGCCCGCGCCGCCGTCCTCGTCGTGGAAGCTGAGATAGTCGACCGTCACGCCGTAGCGCGCTTCGGCCACCTCGGCAGGGCAGTTGTAGGTCTCGCCGTGCAGCGCGGAGAACTGGCCCGAGTTGCCGTCGGAGGTCGACGAGCCGCCCCAGCCGCCCAGCTCGGGTTCGATCACAGCGTACGAGCGGCCGGTATCGGGGTGGACGCCGCCGAACAGCGTGCCGCACACCGAGGCAAACCCGCCCGCGGGCAGCAGTTCCGGCATGTGCGGAGCCAGACAGCGCCAGATCAGGTCGTGTACCCGGATGGTGATCTCGTAATAGATGCCCTGGGCCGCCGGATAGATCGGGTCAAAGACGCTCCCGTGGCGCGTCAGGACCTTGAGCGGGCGGAAGGTGCCGCCGTTTGCCAGCCTGTCGGGCGAGACGATGCCCTTGAAGGCGATCTGGCAGGCGACCGTCGCCTCGTCCTTGCTCATGTTGAAGGGGCCTTTGTCCTGGTCGGGATTGTCCCGCAGGTCGATGATGAACTCGTCGTCGGTGATCTCGACGGTGACCGCATAATCCGGCCCGGCGTCCTGTGGCTCGACGAGCGAGTACTTGCCCTTGGGCAACCGCTTCAGCGCGGCCAGCGTGACCTGCTCGCCATAGTCAAGGTACTCTTTCACCGCGTGAAGGAACGTGTCTGCGCCGTACTTGTTCACGACCTCGAGGACGCGGCGCTCGCCGACCCGCACCGAGGCCACGCCAGCCCACAGATCGCCGATCAAGAAATCGGGCATACGGCAGTTCGAGGTGAGAATGTCGAACACCGACCGGATCGGCTCGCCCCGAGAAAAGAGCTTGATGCCAGACAGGATCATCCCCTCCTGAAAGATCTCGGTCGCGTCGGTCGACATGCTGCCGGGCACCATGCCGCCCACGTCGTTCCAGTGAGCGATGTTCGCGGTCCAGGCGACGAGTTCGCCGTTCGCAAAGACCGGCATGGTCAGAATGACGTCGTTCAGGTGCGTCACGCCGCCGTGGTACGGGTCGTTGGTGATGAAAATGTCGCCCGGCTCGATGTCGCCCGGCTGGTCGAACTTTTTCAACACTTGCTTGACGGTCTTGTCGAGCACGCCGACGAAAGCCGGAATGCCCGCCCCAGAACCGGCCATCTCGCCGTCCTTGTCGGTGATGCCCGTGCCCATGTCGAGCACCTCGTAGATGATGGCGCTCATCGCCGTGCGGCGCAGCGCGGCAAACATCTCGTCGGCAGCCGCCTGTAGCGAGTTTTGGATAATCTCAAGCGTAATCGGATCGTAGTTGCTCATGATCAAGCCTCCTTCTGCTTGGTGAGGATGTGATAGTTGCCGTACTCGTCCACGTGACACGGCAGGCCGGGCGGGATCACGGTCGTGGCCCCGGCCTCCTCGATGACGGCCGGGCCGACGAAACTCATCCCCGGCTCCAGCCCGTCGCCGTCATAGATCGTCGCCTGGTGGATGCCCGCCTCGACGTAATCCACCTCCCGCTGCATCTTGACGGCGTCCTCGAGTTTGCGTCCCGTCTTTGGGAGTTTCTCCGGTTCCAGCTTGTCCACCTCGGCGATGGCGACCAGGTGGTAGACGACCAGCTCGACCGGGGCGTCCAGCGTGTAGGTGTACTCCCGTTCATAGTCCGTGTCGAACCGCTCGCGGATGGCGGCGAGTTGCTCGTCCGTGATCTCCCCGCCGGGCAGGACGATCTCGACCGAGTGCTCCTGGTTCTGGTAGCGACAGCGACCGTAGCGCAGGAAGTGGACGCGCGAGGCGTCGATCTCCTCGGCGGCGAATTCCTGGAGCGCCTGTTCTTCGAGCCGCCGCAGGTCCGCGTCGAGCTGCGCCGTCGCTCCCTCGGCGGATAGCTCGACGATCTGGGTGAGCAGGTAATCGCGGCGCAGGTCGCTGAGCAGCATACCCCAGGCGGAAAAGACGCTCGATTGCTTGGGGATGATCACCTGCTTGATGTTCAGCTCCCTCGCCAGCGCGCAGGCGTGCATGCCGCCGCCGCCGCCGAACGCGATCAGCGTAAAGTCGCGCGGGTCGTGGCCGCGATTGACCGAGATGAGCTTGATGGCGTTGACCATGTTGTTGTTGGCGATGCGGACGATGCTGCGCGCCGCTTCTTGCCGGTCGACGCGGTGTCCTGAGCCTGTCGAAGGGCCGAGCGTCGCGGCCAGTTTATCCAGCGCGACAGTCAGCGCCTCCATGTCCGCCTCCAGCAGGCCGCCGCAGAAATAGTGCGGGTTGATGCAGCCCAGCGCCAGGTTCGCGTCGGTCGTCGTCGCCTCGGTCCCGCCGATGCCGTACGAGACCGGGCCGGGCACGGCGCCCGCGCTCTGCGGGCCGACGTGGAGCCGCTGGAATTCGTCCACCCAGGCGATCGAGCCGCCGCCCTGGCCGATCTCGACCAGATCGACGACCGGCACCATCGCCGGGTAGCCGGCCGAGGTTTCGCTCCGCCCGATCTGATAGTCGGTGTTGAGCTTGACCTCGCCGCCCGTGATCAGCCCACATTTCGCCGTCGTCCCGCCGACGTCGATGGCGATGGCGTCCAGCTCTCCGGTCAACCGGCTCAGCGCCGCCGCGCCCCAGATTCCGCTGGCGGGTCCCGACTCGATCATCGTGATGGGGATCTGGCGCGCGCTCTGGACTGTATCGACACCGCAGTTCGATTGCATGATGTAGGGCGTGCAGCGCATCCCCGTGTCGTAGAGGGCGCTGGTCAGGCGGTCCAGGTAGCGGTGGGTGACCGGCTGGACGTAGGCGGATAGCACGGCGGTGTTCGTGCGCTCGTACTCGCGCCACTCGCGTGTGATCTGGTGCGAGGCGACCACAGAGACTTCCGGCCAGAGTTCTTTGATCTTTGCCAGCGTCGCCTCCTCGTGGGCCGGGTTGGCGTAGGAATTGATATAGCTGATGGCAATCGCCTCGACGCCCTCGGCCCGGAAATCGTCGAGGATGGCGGGCAACCCGGAAAGGTCGAGCGGCGTGGTCTCGACTCCCTTGTAGTTGATGCGCTCCTTCACCTCGCGGCGCAGGTAACGCTCCACAAAGGGTTCGGGCTTGCGGTATTCCAGGTTGAAAAAGTCGGGCCGGGCGCCGCGACCGATCTCGATGATGTCGCGGAACCCCTCGGTCGTGAGCAGCCCGACCTTGGCCCCTTTTCTCTCGGTGATGGCGTTGATGACGATGGTCGTCCCGTGCACAAAGGACGCGAAATCGCTCGGCGTGATCTCGTTCGCCGCGATGACGTCCATCACGCCCTGCTCAAATTGCGCCGGGGTGGTGTGGCTCTTGCCCGTGACGACCTCGCCATCGGGGGTCACGAACACCAGGTCTGTAAATGTGCCTCCAATATCCGTAGCAACTCTCAGCATGTTGATTCCTCCATTATGAAATGTATGGCAAGGCGATTGCCTGCCCGTGCGGATAGCGTGTGAGTGCTTGATCGAGTGATTCTTTTATCTGTTTCTCTCAGGCTTCTCTGGTACGTCATTCCGAGTGAGCGTAGCGAACCGAGGAATCTCCACTCGCGATGGCAAACGCAACTCCGATGAGAGATTCCTCGACTCCCTTCGGTCGCTCGGAATGACGGGACTGATAATGATCTTTATCCAATAGTCCGCTCTCCTTATCGAGTCTTTCTGGCCAAGACATCACTGGTTTCTTCGGGGAACGGCGGCGGCCATGCTTGTTCCGTCGTTCTGGCTGGCTTGAAGCGAAAATCGCACTTTTCGTCGCCTGTAGCCAGGGTCATCGACCGTATCAGTGTTTGCCCGGACTTCCTGGTGGTGACAAAGTCGAGAAAGCAGTAATAGGGTAGAAATGCGTCTGCGCCCTGGGCGTGATAGAGCTTTTGGGTCCCGCACTCGAAAAAGTCATACCCGTAATCGAATTCCTGCCCCGCCCCTTCGATGAATTCCCACACCCAGTCTCCGGGATAACGGCGCTCTTGAGATTCTTGGGCCTGTTCACGTTTCGTTCGAATCGCCTCCAGGCTCAATGGCTGGGCGGGAGAAAAGGGATGGTTCTTGACGTATTCCACGGTGGCGTCGTACACGATCTGGCCCGTCTCGCGGGCGGTGTTGCCCCGCGCTTTCATCGCTTGATAGAGCGCCAGGTTCAGGACTGAGCGGATGAGGTGCCGCGTCATCGAGTTCTCGTCGCCCCCGATGTAGGGAATTTCGGGGATGAGCGCCTCGAGTCGCTCGCGGGCTTCTCTCAGGATGGTCTCGGCAAAGTCATCGCCGTGCCGGCTGAGGATGAACGGCTTCCAGCCCTGTGCAAAGTCATCAAATAGCGCGAGGATTTCTGATTGTCGAGAGATGTAGTATTCCTGGTCTTTACTCTTGTTCATGTCTGGCATTCTTTTCCAGGTCAAACAGTCGTGCCTCAAAATCTTGGCGGTTCATCGCCCCCTGTGCCGCCGCCAGAATGGCCTCGCTCGTCTGGCCTGCCAGCGTCAGGGCGGCGTGCATCGCGGCCACTTGGCTCAACAGCTTTTCGTCTCTCTCCTGCACGTATTCTTTATCCGCCGGTTGCTTCTCCCCAAAAACCCACCTTCTCAAGCGGGTGGCCCCTTCCCACTCGCCGACGATTCGGATGCTCTGCTTTTCCTGTTCCCACCACAGGTTGAAGCGCGAGAACCCTCTGCCTCCATCCGCCCGAACCGTCTCGAACAGATGGCGCGCCCACAGTTCGATCAAGCCTTTCACTAACCCGTGTCCTGCCGCTTCCACCTGGCGCGGGCATTCTCGATCAAAGGTGTCTTGGTACCAGACTTTCCATTCTGCTTCAGGAGCTAGGCTACTGATGTGGTCTTTGCTCATCCTTTTCTCATCTCCGTCACCCTGAGCGGAGCCGAAGGGTCTCCAATTGCGACAGAGATTTCTCGACTCCACTCGAAATGACGATTATTCCAGTTCCGTTGTAGTATTAGAAGTCCGGCAGCCCGCCCAGGTCGCCCTTGACTTGATTAATGCCCACCCCGCAGAGGGCACCGTTCTCGAGCACGCCGGTGGCTCGTCGCCCCGTATACCAGGATATATCCCAGGGATCTTTTGTCTCCTCGACCGCGACGACGGGCAACTCGGCCAGCGGCAGCCCCGACACGAGCCGCGAGCCGATCGCCCCATCCGCCAACGCCTCTGCGACGAGCGCGTCCGTCTCTTGCCACAGCAGCGGGTCGATGCCGGAACAGATCGCGCAATCCCCAATGTTGTGCACGATGTGCGGGGTGCGCCCGGTGAGATAGGGCAGCAGGCTCCCAAACGAGCAGACGTAGTAGGTCCCCTCGATCTCGGTGGTCAACAGCCACCACCAGTGGGCGTCTCGCTCGCGATAGGTTCGCAGGACGTCCTCGATCGTGGCGCTGGCGGGGAAGTGCAGGTAGTCTTTGGTGATGGGCATGGTTTGTTTCCTGTCCTGAGGTTAGCAGGTTATATGGCCATTGTCCCAAGAACTGCACACAAAACCGTTACCAACGATGCGTGTCTTAGCAGGGACACCTGAACACCACAAGGCCTGTACGTTCTGTAGTACTCCACCAACAATCCTTTTCTAGTCGCACCTATCCTGGTTAGCTCCAACACATTGTTAGCCGGAATTCATAGTAGAAAGCCTTACTCGTGCTGTAGATGTGGCCTCAACTTGGACTCGATCAGCTCTTTGCTCAAGTCCTCGTCGTACTTGAAGTAGATCAGCTTGATTCCAACGTGTTGACAGATCTGGCGCTTTCTTCTGTCTCGTTCTTTGTTCTTTTTCAGTGCTTCCTCACCGCCCCAGTGTTTGACTGGTTCGTAATGCTGAATGCCTTGATATTCGATCCCGATTCTCGGTTCCTGAATGAAGATATCTAGCTCCAACCCTTCCAGGAACTCGGGACGATGGTGTCTAAAAATAGTTTTGTCTGGCAGAAGCGACCGAACAAGATAGTACAGTATAGTTTCGCTTGTCCAAGCCTCACCGACTTTTTTGTGCCCAAACTTGAGCCTTACTTCGTTTTCTATCACTTTCCAAACCCGTCGCTTTTGCTTGCTGAATCTCTTATCAAGCTCGTACGCCTCGTAAAAATCCCGCGCAACTACTTGTTGTCGGTTTTCGAAGTGGGTATTTGGGTCTATCTCTAATAGATCAAGAACTTCCTGCGGGCATACCTCTGGAAGAATCCTGTTCGATCTTGGCTCAACTCCATACTCGTAACCCTGCTTGTTGATATACCAACCGTACGTTTGCTTGTAGACACCGCCGTACATTTCATGGCAATAGCGGTAGGATGGTGTTTGCCTATTGCACTCGTGACAGATCCCTTCTCTAAACAGCAGGTGCTTCAGAATTGACTTACTGGCTTTAGCTCCTTGATTTCTCAATATATTGACCAGCAATGCTGGGAAGTCGAGCGAGTCTAGCACAAACATCCTGCCTTTGTCGGCGTACTGTGGAATTGGACGTGATAACCGAAATTTCAAGTAGTTCTCAAGAGCCTCAAATGTGCAAGCACACAAATGGATTGGCGAATTCTCTGTTTCTTGGAAGCCAAAGAATGTACCATAGTGACCAGGGTAGAGCACGCGAGGCAGAGGCAGATCTTCTATGACTATCGTGCCACTCTGGTATGCTATTGGCTTTCGTTTTTTCCGTTTTGTCATTCTTTTCGATTGCAGCTGACGGAATGCGCTTAGCCTGAGGTTGGCCCCATCCTTTGGACCACGGACGGGCAAAAATAAGGTGGAAACTTACGGATCGGCCTGGGGAGAAAAGTCGGCTCCCAGGCACATTGTAGCATCGGTCTTGCTGAATGACAAC